>WNGB01009605.1_pt1 | contig 16729 bp, 19 predicted proteins | sample 5400681 | NCBI WGS metagenome assembly WNGB01 (sample SAMN13153367, study PRJNA577476) | soil metagenome | isolation source: 115 cm soil or saprolite under grassland replicate 2 | place: USA:California | collected 2016-06-15 | reverse complement strand
GAGCTCCACTGCGCCCGCCGTGTCCTTCAGGTCGATGAGCTTCGACTCCGCCACCAGGAGCTGGATCCCGAGGTCCGCCGGGTAGCGGCGCACCGCTTCTTCGAGCAGGCGGGCCGCGTCCGGCCCGCGCCCGGCCTTCCGGTCCGCCTGCGAGCGGTGGTAGATCGCGGCCACGAGCAGCCGGTCGACGTCGGCGGGATCGCCGGTGCGGATCCCCACTCCGCCCGCATAGGAGTAGACGAGGCGGCCGCCGAGGTGCCCGGCGTACAGCAGGGCGCCGAGGCCCACGAGCCCGAGCACGGCCGAGACGACGAGGGCGGGCTCCTGCCGTCCCCACCGCGCCAGCACCACCGCCACCACCTCGACCAGCAGGACCAGCAGGAAGGCGTTGGCGGTCCGCTGTCCCCACTCCTCGTGCTCCTGGACCGCGGGGGCCGCGCCGGGGACGCGCTCCACCGGTCCGTGGGCCGCGGTCCCCGTCTGCACCGACGTCACGGCCGCGGCGGTTCCCAGGACCAGGAGCACGAGGGCGGCCGGCCCCGCGAAGGCCAGGCGCCGGGTGAGGGACGCCCAGCGCAGCAGGACGCCCGCCGCCAGCAGGCCGATCGCGAAGTGGACGATCGCCGGATGGTAGTAGCCCAGATTATCCATGTCAGATCACCGTGCCGTCCGCGATCACGGCGTCCTTGGGGACGATGACGATCCCGTCGCGGATGTAGTGGCCGCTGCCGTCCTTTTCCGTGGCCCCGGACTCGTTCGCGATGCGGACCCCCCGTCCGATGCGGGCGTTCTTGTCGACGATCGCGCGCTCGATCACGGTGTCGGCCCCGATCCCCAGGGGCGGCACCCCGCGGGCGTTCGCCCGCTCGATCTCGTCGATGGTCTCGTAGTAGTCGGCGCCGAGCACGAGGGAATTGCGGAGGCGCGCCCCCTGGCCGATGCGGCTGCGGATGCCGACCACGGCCTGGTCGATCTCGGCCCCCACCAGGATCGAGCCCTCCGAGATGAGGGCGCTCTTGAGGGTGCAGTCCTGGACCTTGGTCGCGGGCAGGAAGCGCGGGTGGGTGTACACCGGCCGGGCCGCGTCGTAGAAGTCGAACGGGGGGACGGGCTCGCAGAGCGCGAGGTTCGCGTGGAAGTAGGAGCCGATCGTCCCCACGTCCTCCCAGTATCCCCGATAGAAATGAGCGGTGACCCGCATCTCGCCGAGGGCCTTCGGAATCACGTGGCGGCCGAAGTCGACCAGGGCGGGGTCGGCGATCGACCGCTCGAGGGCGGTCCGGCTGAAGAGGTAGATGCCCATGGAGGCCAGGTAGCCGGGGCCGTAGCCGGGGATCTCGGAGACGAGCTCGGGCAGCCGCTCCGGCTTGGGCTTCTCCTCGAAGTGCACGATGCGCCCCTGGCGGTTCATCTTGAGGATGCCGTAGCCCGCGGTCTGCTCGGCGGGCACCGGGGTCACCGCCACCGTGGCGTCCGCCACGTGCCGCCGGTGCGTCTCCTGCATCTTCCGGAAGTCCATCTGGTAGAGCTGGTCGCCGGAGAGGATGAGCACGTCGCGCGAGGGGTGGCTGCGCAGGTGGCGCAGGCTCTGGCGCACCGCGTCCGCCGTCCCCTGGAACCAGTCGGGGCTGTCCTCGGTCTGCTCGGCCGCGAGCACGGAGACGAACGCGTTGGAGAAGATGTCGAACTTGTAGGTCGAGTTGAGGTGCTTGTTCAGGCTCTCCGAGTTGTACTGGGTGAGGACGAAGATCCGCCGGAGGTCGGAGTTCAGGCAGTTGCTGACCGGGATGTCGATGAGCCGGTACTTCCCGCCGATGGGAACCGCCGGCTTCGAGCGATGCGAGGTGAGGGGAAAGAGCCGGGTGCCCCGTCCCCCGCCCAGGATGACGCCGAGGACGTCGTGCATGGCGGCGGCATTCTCCCACGCGGCCGCGCCGCGCTGTCAAGGGAGATGGCCTCTGGTAGGCTGGGCGCCGTGGCCCCCATCGCCCCTGCCCCCGTCCCCGGCTCCCTGCGCCGGCTGGCCGCCGGGGCCTGGCACGTCCCCGCCGGCTTCGCGTTCCTCTTCCGCCACCGGAGGCTCCTGCCCCTGGCCATCCTTCCGGTGTTCCTGGTGGTGGTCTTCCTGATCGCGGGCATGGTGCTGGGGGCGTTCGTGGGGCCGGCCGTGGAGTCGCGCCTGGCGCCTCCCCCGGGCACGGTGGCGCCCTGGCTGGCCTTCCTTTTCAGCCTGCTCCTGTGGACGGGAACCGTGGGAGCGGGGATGGTCCTCGGGCTGGGCATCGCCCTCGTCCTCGCCTCGCCCGTGCTCGACCAGCTCTCGCGGCGGGTGGAGGCGCAGGTCCGCGGCCGCGCCCTCGAGCATGCGCGCGGCCTCCGCTTCGAGATGGTCCAGGCCCTGCGGGGGTCGTTCTACTTCCTGGCCGCGGCCCCGGGCGTTTTCCTGCTCGGCCTGATCCCGCTCGTAGGCCCGGTCCTGGCCGTGCTCTGGGGGGCGCGCGCCCTCGCCTTCCAGCTCACCGACCCGCCGCTCACCCGGCGCGGCCTCACGTTCCGCGAGAAGCGCCAGTGGCACGGCCGCTGGCTCGCGGAGAGCGAGGGCTTCGGCCTGGCCGGGATGGTGACCCTGATCGTCCCCCTCGCCAACCTGCTGCTCGGCCCGGCCCTCGCGGTGGGCGGGACGCTGCTCGTCCTGAACCTCGAGGAGCTTGCCCAGGCCGCGCGAGGGTTGCGCGAAGGCCGGTCCGACGGAGCGAGGCCGTCCGGAGCGGAGACGCGAGGGTGACAGCGCGGCGCGCCGCGTAGAGGTGCGCACCACAACTCGTTCCGGAACCGGTTCAGATGGGCACGGATTCTATGACGACGCTTACAGCGAGACTCCCCCGGCGGTCCGGCCCTTCTCGGGGACGGCAAGCTGGACCTTCAGGTCGAGCGGCCGGCCGTCGCGCTGGACGGTCACCGCGACCTCCTTGCCGCCCTCGGCCCGGCGAACCGCGTCGCGCAGGTCCTCGCCGTCCTTCACCGCCTTCCCGTCGAACTTCAGGACGACGTCGCCGGCCTTGAGCCCGGCCTTGCCCGCCGGCCCGTCCTCGTCCACGGAAGTGACCAGCACGCCTCGGCCCTCCCCGACCTTGAAGTACTGGGCGAGCTGGCCCTCGATCTCCTGGTACTCGATTCCCAGCTTGCGGGGGCCCGAGCCCAGCTCGAAGAGGAACTTCCGGGGACCGTCGCCATCGAAGCGAAAGGCGTGGGGCCCCTTGGGCAGCGCCGGCATCCTGGGCATGGCCGGCATCTTGGGCATCTCCGGCATGGCGGGCATGGGCGGCACCGGCACGTCGAAGTCGCGGTCGAAGAAGCTGAACCGGTCGGGGCCTTCGGCGAGGGTGGCCGAGAGCTTCTGGGACGCCCCACCCCGGCTGACTTCCAGGCTCACGGTGCGCCCCGCCGGGGTCTCCCGGACGAGTCGGGCGAGCTGGGCGGCGGAAAGGACGTTCTCGCCCTGGTAGCGGAGGATCACGTCACCGTCCTTGATCCCGGCCTTCTCGGCCGCGCTCCCTTCCTCGACCGACTTCACGAGCGCCCCTCGCTCGTCGGGCAGCTTCAGGCGGGCGACGTCGTCCTTGCCCACGTCGGCGATGCGCACCCCGAGCCGCCCGTCCCCGACCCGCACCAACTCGTCCCGGTGGACGAAAGGCTTGTCGTCTTTCTCGGCCCGGGCTCCCATGGGGACGATCACCAGACCGGCCGCGAGCAGCGTCGAGGCCCCCAGGGCCGGCACGATCCAGCGTGGCATGGATCCTCCTTGCAGGATTGGCCTCATCACCGCGTAAGACGCCGCGGGAGGCGGAAAAGTCGGCTCAACCTGTTGAAGGCCTCCGAAGGGCTATGATCGGCCCAACCAGGAGGAAGGCGATGGCGAGCCAGGTACCCGGCTTCGGCTTGTCGCAGATCGGCCAGATCGCGGTGTCGGTGAAGGACGTCGACAAGGCGGTCGCCTTCTACCGCGACGTCCTGGGCCTGAAGCTCCTGTTCCAGGCTCCGCCCGGCCTCGCGTTCTTCGACTGTGGCGGGGTCCGGCTCATGCTCGCCCGTCCGGAGAAGCCCGAGTTCGATCACCCCGCGTCGACCATCTATTTCAAGGTCGCGGACATCCGGCAGGCCACGGCTACCCTGAAGGCCCGCGGCGCGCGGTTCGAGGAGGAGCCCCACTTAATCGCGAAGATGCCGGACCACGACCTCTGGATGGCTTTCTTCCGCGACGGCGAGCACAACCTGCTCGGCCTGATGAGCGAGGCGCGCCCGAGGTAAGGGGACGGCGGGTGGGGCCCCCGGGGCTAGTGTACGTTCTTGCCCCGGCCGTAGGTCTGCTCGAGGGTCATGAACTCCAGGATCTCCAGCAGGCGCGCGCAGCGGTCGGCGACGCTGTCGCAGTCGAGCAGCGACTGTTTCTCGATCGGAGCCAGGTTCAGGCTCTGGCAGAGCGCGTTCACGAACAGGTCGTGGGGCAGCTCGGTCTGGAGGACCAGGGTCACCGGGCCGTCCGCCGCGCGCCCGATCGCCGCCAGCACCTTGCGCCGCAGATCCTCGAGGGAGGCGGGATCCCCCGGCTCGTCGCCGAGGGCGTCGATCGAGGCCAGGCGATAGGGCTCCCCGTCGTGCTCCTGGACGACGCGGAAGCGGGTCACCCCGCGCAGGAGGATGTTGTACCGGCCCTGCTCGAGGGGCTCGCTCTGCTCGATGAGGCCGGCGCAGCCGATCGGGTAGATGGCCGGCCGGCCCTGGTAGTGAGGCTCCCAGCCCGGTTGCAGGAGCGACATCCCGATCGTCTTGTGGCTGTCGAGGACGTCCCCCACCATCTTGCGATAGCGCGGCTCGAAGACGTGGAGGGGCAGCGGCATCTGCGGGAAGAGAACGATGTTCGGGAGGGGGAAGAGCGGGAGCAGGTCAGGCAGGGTCCTCATGTCCACCCCATGCGGCCCCTCCCCCCGCCTGGGCTCAGTGCTGGTGGGAGCCGCCGCCCTCGCCCGCCGTGAAGGAGTGGCCGCAGCCGCAGGTGGAGGTGGCGTTCGGGTTCTTGATCGCGAAGCCGCCGCCCATCAGGTCTTCCTTGTAGTCGACCTCGGCCCCCTCGAGGTAGCGCAGGCTCATGGGGTCGATGATGACCTTCACGCCCTCGGCCTCGATGACCTGGTCGCCGTCGGCGGGCTCGTCGAGCACCATGCCGTAGGAGAAGCCCGAGCAGCCGCCGCCCTGGACATAGATCCGCAGGCCACCCGCAGGAATGTTCTGCTTCTCCTGCTCCAGGATGCCCTTGACCTTGGCGGCCGCGTTTGCGGTCAGGTTGATCATCGCTCCGCTCTCCTCGTTCCCGAGATCCGAGCCCCTCGTCCCGCACGTCGCGGGCCCCGGCTCGACCTCGACCCTTCGATGTTAGCTCATCTGCACTTTTTTGTGAAGCTTGGGCGAGGCGTACGCCCGACGCCGGGGCCCGAGACGTAAGGCCCGTATAATGAGGGGCTCGCAGGGAGGGTTTTCTGGCTGACGACGGGGGCCTTGCCGGCTTGGATGGACCGGAGCTGGTGCGCCGGGCCCAGGCCGCCAACCTCCGCGGCCGCGGCGGGGGCTGGTTCCCGGCGGCGCGGAAGTGGCAGGCCGTGCGCGTGGAGGAGGGCGATCCGGTCGTGATCGCCAACGGCGCCGAGGGGGAGCCCGGCTCGATCAAGGACCGCTTCGTGATGACCCGCCGGGCGGGTGCCGTCCTCCAGGGGCTCCGCCTCGCCGCGCGGGCGGTGGGCGCCCGCGAGGCCATCATCTTCCTGAAGGGGTCGTTCGACGCCCCCGCGGCCGCGCTGGAAAAGGGGATCGGCGAGGCCGGACTCGACGGCATCACGGTAACGATCCGCCGCGGCGACGACGGCTACATCACCGGCGAGGAGACCGCGCTCCTGGAGACGCTCGAGGGCCGCCGACCCTGGCCACGGCCGAAGCCACCCCTGCCTGCCGCGGTGGGGCTCCACGGCCGGCCCACCCTCGTCCAGAACGTGGAGACGCTGGCCCGCGTCCCCGCCGCCCTCGCCGACCCCGACGGCTTTCGCCGGACCGAGACCACGCTCGTTTCCCTCTGGGGCGACGTGCGCCGGCCAGGCGTGTACGAGGTCGCGCTGGGCACGCCCGTCTCGCGGCTGATCGAACAGCAGGGCGAAGGAACGCCCGAGGGCGTGTCCATGGTCTTCCCGAGCTCCTCGGCCGCCGCCCCGCTGCTCGCGACGCAGCTCGATACCCCGCTCGACCCGGACGCATTGCGCTCCGCGGGCTCGGCCCTCGGCACCGCCTCCGTCCTGGTGGTGGGGGCCTCGGCCTCGCCGCTGGCCATCGCCGACTCCCTCGCCCGCTTCTTCGAGAGGGAGGCCTGCGGCCAGTGCCCTCCCTGCACGATGGGCACGGCGAGCCTGGCCCGGATCGTGCGCGCGGTGGGCGCGCGGGAGGCGAGGGCCCGGGACCTCGCCGACCTCCACGAGGTGGCGGGCTTCATGGCCGTGCACGGCTACTGCGCGCACTGCCGCACCGCGGCGGCCGCCACCACGGGCTTCCTCGAGCGCCTGGGACCGGAGGTGGCGGCCCATCTCGACGGGGGCGCCCCCTCGCGCACCTACGCCCGCCACCCCGACCCCTTCGCTCCCGGATCGCCCGAGCGCGCGGCGATCGAGGCGGCCCTGGCCCGCGCGTGACCACCGTCTTCTTCCTGTTCCTCCTGCACCTCTCGCTGGGGCTCCTCGCCACCCTGCCCCTCGTGCCGGAGCGGGCGGGCGCGCGGTTCTTCAAGCTCTGCGCGTCGATGGCGGCCGCCCTGACGACCTGCGCCCTCGGGCTCGTGCTCCGGCGCTACGCCCTCGAGGGCGGCGCGGGAGCGCCCGGCGCCGAGCGCTACCCGGCCGTCGCGTGGACGGCCGGCGCCTTCCTCGTCCTGACCGTCCTCTACAACCGCGCGTGGCACTTCGGCGGGAGCCGCGCGACCGGCCCCCTCCTGGGCGCGGCGCTCGCGGCCGGCCTCGGGGCGTCGCTCGCCGCGGGCAGCGGACCGCTCGTAATCGCGGCCGGCCTCACCTCCGCGCTGCTGCTCGGGGCCGCGACGTCGGCCATGGTCCTCGGCCACTTCTACCTCGTGGTCCTCGACCTGCCGATCACCGCCCTGCGCCGGCTCACGGTGCTACTGATCGCGGCCCTCGGCCTCCGGGCGGTGGCGGTGGCGGTGGCCCTGGTCGGCCCCGTCCACGCGGGCTACGAGGAGGCGCGGCTCATCGCCTCCGGCCTCTGGAGCGCGGACGGCATCTTCGTCTGGATGCGCCTGCTCTTCGGGATCGCGGGCCCGCTCTCCCTGGTCTGGTTCATCTGGAAGACGGTGGAGATCCGCTCGACCCAGTCCGCCACCGGCATCCTCTACGTGCAGCTCTTCCTGGTCCTGGCCGGAGAGCTGCTCGCCACCTACCTGCGGGTGGCCGCGGGCTTCCCGCTGTGAGCCGAGCCCCCGAGATCGCGTTCGCCTGCCCCACCTGCGAGGCCGAGGCCATGGCGGGCCTCGACGGCCGCGGGCGCTGTCCGAAGTGCGGGGCCGAGCCCTCCCTCGAGCTGTCGGCCTCGATCCGCGAGCAGCGCGTGGTGGACCGCTGCCCCGCCTGCCAGGGCGAGCAGCTCTACGTCCAGCGCGACTTCAACCAGCGGGCCGGCCTCGCGATCGTGATCGTGGGGGCGGCCCTCGCCCCGTTCACGCCGTACTACGCGAGCCTGTTCGTGGCGGCGGCGGTCGACGCGGTGCTGTACGCGCTACTCCCCGAGATCGCCGTCTGCTACCGGTGCCAGGCGTACTTCCGCGGCTTCGCGCGTAACCCGAAGCACGAAGCCTTCGACCTGCACGTCGCGGAGCAGTACGGCACGCGGAGCCCCTGACAGTTTCTCGACGAAAAAGGCCCCGGGCGGGTATGTCCCCCCCCCGGGGCCTCGAGAACGCTTCGGCTGAGGGCCTAGGACCCGCAGGGCCCCATCGTGTCGCCGTGGGCCTTGTGCGCGGGCCAGGCGCTCCCGTCGATGGTGAGCGTCTTCCGGTTGCTGGGGTTGCCGGGCGGGATGTGGCAGATCGTCACCTTACCCACGGGCGGGACCTCGCCGTCGCCGTCATCGTCGGCGAGGCAGCCCGCGGTGCCCAGGGCCTGGCTGTCGTTGATCCGCTCCAGCACGTCCTTGATCTGGTTGCGCTCGTCGCGGCTCAGGCTCGGGTTGTTCGCCGCCGCCACCGCCGCGTCGAAGGCCGCGCCCACGGTGGCGTAGGTCTCACCCGTCAAGGGTGTGGCACGCGTCAGGGTCCCCGAGGCCAGGTTGAGGGCCAAGGTGGCGAGCTGGCGGAGGAGCTGATCGCCGGTGTTGCAGACGGCGGCGGCGATCTTCTCCTTGCTGTCCAGCGCCGCGAGGGCTGGGGCCTGGAAGAGCGCGGCGGCGTCCGTCGCGAACGTCTGGAACTCGGTCGCGGACAGGTTCGGGTTCTTGCCGCCCTGGTTCTGGCACCAGAAGCCGGCCCCACGCGGGCACTCGCCCGCGAAGGAGACCTGGTCGCGATGCTCCGCCGTGAGCACCACTTCGCCGTCGGAGGTGAGGCTCACCACGATGCTGATCTCCTGGTTCCTCCGGACGCTCCGGAAGCGGATCTCGCCCACGACCTGCCCGTCGCGCACGAAAACGAGGGACCAGGACCCGGCCGGCAGACCTGCGAGGGTGAAGCTGCCATCGCCCGCGACCACGGCCGAGATCGAGGACTGCTCCTTGACCGAGACGCGGATCCCCTGGGGGGAGGCGGCCGCTGCCCACACCCTGTTGTCCTGGGCGGTCGCGCCGGAGTCGAAGCTGCCGCTCAGACGCGTCCCTTTCGCGTCGAAGCCCTCGAAGGGCGAGGTGGGGCTGAACCCGCACCCGGCCGCGACGAGCGCGGCGCCCACGGCGAGCCTACCCAATAGCGACATTGAAACCTCCACCTTTCTCACGACAATCGTGGAAGATAGCGCAACCCGCAGCCAAGCGCAGTGAGCCACCTCACCCCTCAGGGAGTGGGTAGGAAGGGAACGCGGGTCGTGTCAAAAAGAAACGCCGACCGTGATCTTGGCGTTGGGCGTGTCGCCGAAGCCCGCCCGCCCCTCGAGCAGGTAGCGCCATCCGGCGCGGTGGCCGCCCCAGACCAGGCCTGCAACCGCGCTGCCGACGAGCTTGGTCTCCACGCCGCGGGCCTCGCCGACGCCACTGGTGACGTCGATCACGCTCAGTCCGGGCCCACCCCCGAGATACGGGCGGAGGCGCGTTTGCGGACGCCCGAAGCGGAGCAGGATATCGCCGTTGAGGGAGGCGATGCGGAGGCCGTTACCGACCCCGAGGTCCAGGCTCGGGCGGAAGCGGAGGCGCCGGTCGGGACCGATCGCGACCTGTAGGCCCCCGTGGAACTGGTCGGGATCGAAGCTCACTCCGACGCGGAGCGCGGGCTCGTGGGGAGCGACATCGAGGGCTCGGGCGGGCGTGGACCAGGCGAGATGGGCCAGCACGCAACCCACGAGGGGCACCATTCTTCTCATTCCACGCCTCCCATTGGCCGCCGCCTTAGACTACACGGCGCGCGACGGACCGTCTGCGACGCCGATCACGCCCCTACTCGAGCTCCGCGGCCAGGTACTGCAGCTCTCCCTGCCGCTCGACGAGCAGCACCACGGGATCGCCGGGCTTGAGCTTCCCGAGCGCGGACCGCAGGGCCTCGACGCTGCCCACCAGCTCCTTGTTGAGGGCGTAGATCACGTCGCCCGGCTGGGGAGCCTCCGGCCAGAGCGGCCCTTCGCCGGTGTTGACCGCGACCACGACCCCGGCCTTGGCCCGCGTTGGCGAGAGGAGCTTCATAAGGGCTTCGTCGAGGTCCAGGGCGAGGATGCCCAGGCCGCGCACCAGGTTCGCGTCGGGGTTCACCATTTGGCGCAGGGCATCCGGATCCCGGGGCCGCTCGGACACGGGGACCGACAGCTTGAGGGTGCGATCGCCCCGTACCACCTCGAGGGATACGAACTGCCCGGGCGCCCGGCGGTAGACGTTGACTTCGAGCTGGCGGCCGTTCTCCATCCGCTTGCCGTCGAGGGCCACGACGATGTCGCCCAGCTCGAGCCCTCCCTTCGCGGCGCCCCCGGAGGCCTCCAGGTCGGAGACGATGACTCCTTCCGTGCGCGAAAGCCCGAGACCCGCCGCCAGGGGCGGGGTGATGGTCTGGGCACGCGCACCGATGCTCCCCCGCCGCACCCGGCCGGTGGTCCGGATCTGGTCGTAGACGTTGCGGACGATGTTGCTGGGGACGGCGAAGCCGAGGCCCTCGTTCCCTCCGCCCTGCGAGAACATCATCGTGTTGATACCCACCACCCGCCCCTCCACGTCCACCAGGGGCCCGCCGCTGTTGCCGGGATTGATGGGAGCGTCCGTCTGCACGTAGATCATCGGGCTCTCCGGCTCGAGCTGCCGGGCGGTCGCGCTCACCACCCCCATGCTCGCGGAGTTGTCGAGGCCGAGGGGGGCGCCGAAAGCCATGACGATCTGCCCCTGGCGAAGCGCCTCCGAATCGCCGAGCGGGAGGGTGGGAAGCGCGTTCCCGTCCACCTTGATCACCGCCAGGTCGGTCTCGGCGTCGGTACCCACGAGCTGCGCCCCCAGCGTCGGACCGTGCGGCCGGAGCACCGAGCCGCGCGGCGACCGGGCGGCCGGCCCCGAGAGGATGACCTGGATGCGGCGGGCGCCCTGCACGACGTGGTTGTTGGTGACGATGTAGCCGGACGGGTCGAGGAGGACGCCGGAGCCGGTGGAGCGCTGCTTCGCGAGCACGCCTCCCTTGCCCGCGACCGGGGCGTAGCCGGTGGCCAGGATCTGGACCACGGCCGGGCTCACCTTCTCGGCCAGGATCTCCAGGGCGCTGCTCAGGTCGGGCAGCGGGCGCGGCGCGGTGGGACGCCGCGAGGCGGCGGCGCTCTGGGGAGCGGTCTGGGCAGACGCAGGCGGGGAGAGGACCAGGAGGGCCAGGATCGCGACTCCGGTACTCTTCATCGCCGGCCCGGGCGCTCGTCTCATGCGGGCTCCCTTCGGAAGTGGCGCGCAGTATAGCGCACGCCTTCCGTGGCGACGGCGGCGGAGGTGGAGTAGCGTGGGGCGTCCCCATGGCTGCACTGGTCCTGGCCGCCCTGCTCTCCTATCCCCTCGGCCTCGCCCTCGACTCGCCGTGGCTGCTCCCGCTCCTCAATACCGCACCCGCCTACGTCGTCATGGTGAGGCGGCTGAGCAGAAGCGATCGCGCGGGCGCGGTCGTGGCCATGCTTCTCTGGGCGGCCGCGCTGGCGGTGGGCGGGACGGTGAGCTTCGCCCTGTGGCCGTCGCCCGTGGACGGCCTCGTCCTGAACGGGCCCGCCTACCGCGACGAGATGCTGCATTGGATCCGCACCGGCGAGGGCCGCGAGGGCAGCCCGCTCCTCTTCCTGCCCCAGCACCTGCTGCACCTCGGGGCCTTCGTGGCCCTCTGCCTGCCCACCGCGAGCGCGCTCGGCATCCTGCTCGGCGCCGTCCTCATGAACTTCATGTCGTTCTACGTGGCCTCGCTCGCGCGGGCGGGGGTGCCGGCGGGAGCGGTGGTGCTGCTCGGCTGGCCGCCGTGGGCGCTCTGCCGCGTGGCCGCGTTCTGCGTCCTGGGGGTGGTCCTCGCGGAGCCGCTGCTCGGGCGCTTCCGGCCCCTCGCGCGGTCGGGCTCGTCGCGGCGCTTCCTGCTCGCCGCCGCCGCGGGCCTCGTGGCCGACTGCGCCCTGAAGGCGATCCTCGCTCCCACCTGGGGAGCCCTGCTGCGCGGGCGGCTGCCCTGAGGCGACGGTCCCGCGCGGCGAAATGCTATAACTATAAGAAGATATGCCCGTGTCCGTGACCACGCTCGAGACCGTACGAATGGACACACCCATCGGGCTCCTCGTCGTGCTGGCCCGCGAGGAGAAGCTCGTGGCCGTCTCCTTCCGCGACCGGGCCGACGATCTCGTCCGCCAGCTCGAGCAGCGCTTCGGCCCGTTGTCGTTCGACGAGCGTCCCGATCCCGGGGGGATCGTCGGCCGTCTTCGCGCCTATTTCGCGGGAGACCTCGCCGCCCTGGACGCGATCCCCGCCGACCCGGGCGGGACGCCGTTCCAGCAGCGGGTGTGGACGGAGCTGCGGACCATCCCCACAGGGTCCACCGTCTCGTACTCCGAGCTGGCCCGCCGCCTCGATGCTCCCGACGCGGTGCGGGCGGTGGGCGCGGCCAATGGCCGCAACCCGATCCCCATCGTCATCCCCTGTCACCGCGTGATCGGAGCGGACGGCAGCCTCACCGGCTATGGCGGCGGGCTCGACCGCAAGCGCTGGCTCCTCGCTCACGAGGGGGTGAAGGCTCCGGCCCTCCAGGCCCGTCTGTCCTTCGAGGCCAGGCCGTAGAATGCACGGATGACCTGGGAACGAGAGATGGAGGTGGCCCGCCGGGTCGCGCGGGGAGCGGGCGAGATCGCGCTCGAGTACGCGGCGCGCGGCGTCGAAGCCGAGGACAAGCCGGACCACTCGCCGGTCACGGCCGCGGACCGTGCCTCGGAGGCCTACATCGCGTCCAAGCTTCTGGCCGCTTTCCCCGAGGACGGCCTGCTGGGCGAGGAGGGCGGCCGGGCCGCGGCCAGGAGCGGCCGCCGCTGGATCGTGGACCCGATCGACGGCACCCGCGACTTCCTGCGCGGCGTGCCCACCTGGGGCATCCTGATCGCGCTCGAAGCGGAAGGCGAAGTGACGGTCGGGGTCTGCCGGTTCCCGGCCCAGGGCCAGACCTACCACGCGGTGCGGGGCGGCGGCGCCTTCGCGGACGACCGGCCCATACGCGTCTCCGCGATCCGCGAGAAGAGCCGGGCCGCCCTCTGCCTGACCGGCTTCAACGCCGTGCTCGGCCGGCCGTTCGCCCCCCGACTGCTCGACTTCATGGCCGGCTTCTGGTCGGTGCGCAGCCTGGGCGGCTGCCAGGACGCGATGCTCGTGGCCTCCGGCCGAGCGGACTGCTGGATCGAGATCGGGGCCTCGGCCTGGGACCTCGCTCCCCTGAAGGTGATCGCCGAGGAGGCGGGAGCCCGCTTCTTCAACTTCGACGGCGGGAACAGCATCCACGGGGGCAACGCGGTGATCTGCGTGCCCTCGCTCGAGGCGGAGCTTCGCGCGTTCGTATCGGAGCCGTAGTGGAGCAGGCCGCCGCTACTCGCGCCGCAGGGTGGGCGAGGGCAGGCTCGCCGGGTCCTTCCCCTCGTCCTCGAACGTCACCGTGATCGCAGAGAACTCCTCGCGCAGCAGCCAGTCCCTGACGAACTCCGCCACCCGCTGCCGGCAGGTCTCGCGCACGAGGCCGACCGTGCGGGGATCGCCCGCTCGGGTGATCAGGGTCGGGGTGATGCTCTTCTCCAGCTCGTCCATCTGCTGGTCGAGGTCGAAGCGGAGCCAGCCCCGCTCGCCCTGCTTCTCCATCCGGTCGGTGTGGATGGCGGGAGGCAGGGTGGGACGCAGGCGCGGGACGCGGACCAGGCAGACCCGGCCGCGCACCTCCAGGTGCCAGGGGTCGTCGAAGCGCACGTGGTAGCGATAGGTCACGGGGACCCGGATCTCGGTGAAGGTGGTGCCCAGGGGGACGAGGTCGAACAGGGCCGCCCGCTCGTCGGAGCGCCGAAAGGTCTCGACTGCCTCGTAGGCGGCCAGCTCGAGGACGGCCCCGCCCGGCTGCAGCTTCGGAAGCGCGGCCGTGAAGGTGGTGGTGATGCGCCCCGTGTGGAAGCGCTCCGCGATCGTCCCCACCGCGTCCGCCGCGTCCTTCACCGCGGTCCGCGGGCCCTCGCGCAGCGACCGGCAGGTCTCATGCACCGCGAGGAAGCCGAGCCAGGCCACGAGCAGGGCCACGAGCGGCCAGCGCCAGTCTTTCATCTCCTCCTGCCGTAGGTATCATAGTTGAACGCATCCCTTCCGCTACGTCGTGGGCGGCCATCGGGAGGAGTCTCCATGGCGGTCTCTGTCTTTGTCGGCACCAGCGTCGACGGCTTCATCGCGCGGTCGAACGGGGACCTCGATTTCCTGCCGCCGGGCGGCGGCGAGCCCCACGGCTACGACGAGTTCATCGCCACCGTCGACGCGATCGTGATCGGTCGCAACACCTACGAGAAGGTCCTGAGCTTCCCAGACTGGCCCTACGGCAAGAAGCGCGTCGTGGTCCTGAGCCGCCGCCCCCTCGACCTGTCCGCCGCGGGCGAGGGCGCGATTGTCGAACAGATGGGCGGGACGCCGGCGGAGATCGTGGCCCGACTCACGAACAGGGGAGCCCACCACCTCTACGTGGACGGCGGGATCACGATCCAGGGGTTCCTGCGCGCCGGGCTCGTGCAGCGTCTGGTCATCAATCGTGTGCCCGTGCTGATCGGCGAGGGGATCGCCCTCTTCGGCTCGCTGCCGCGCGACTTGCGGCTCCGTCACGTCACGACCCGGCACTACCCGAGCGGCCTCGTGCAGAGCGAGTACCATGTCGGCGCCTGACAAGCGCGGCACCACCTGGGCGAAGCTCTGCCGACTCGCCCTCAAGCTGCCGGGCGTGACCGAAGGCACGTCCTACGGCACGCCGGCCCTGCACGTTCAGAAGAGGTTTCTCGCGCGCCTGAAGGAAGACGGGGAGAGCGTCGCCATCAAGATCGATTTCCCCGACCGCGAGGTGCTGCTCGAGCTGGATCCCGTGGCGTTCTACCTGACGGACCACTACCGGCCGTGGCCGGCGGTGCTGTTCCGTCTGAAGGCAGTGCGCCAGGACATGCTCCCGCGGCTTCTGGAGCAGGCTTGGCGCTTCCAGGCTCCGAAGAGCCTCGTGGCGCGCACCACGCGCGTCACTTCCCGACGACGCCGTGGTCGTAGCTGATGACGCGGGCGATCTTCCATCCGCCATCCGTCTTCTGCCAGAGATGGATGAACTTGCCCTCGCCCACGGGCTCCGTGTCGTCCCGCCCGGGGTGATGGAAGCGGTGGACACCCATCTCGAGCGCGCCGTAGCCGTCCATGGGATGCACCTCGAGCGTCCCCGGTACGAGCTCCCGCGTCACCTTGCCGCAGATGTTGGCCTTGACGGCATCGAGCAGGCTCTGCCGCGAGCGCATCAACCCGTCCTTGTCGTGATAGAACTCGAGGTCGTCCATGAAGAACCCGCCGAGCTTCTCCAGATCGCATCGGTTGAAGGCGTCGAAGACCGCACGGTCGAGGGACGAGATCGTGCGAAAGAGCTCGTCGTCCGGCGCCGCCTTTCGTCCAGGCTCGGCATCGAGTCGGGCGACGAGCAGCAGGGGCAGGAGCAACAGGAGCGGTCGTGGGGTGAAGGACTTCCTCGTCAAGAGATACCTCCCGAGAGATGGCAATGCCGCTCCGTATAACGTGCCGAACGAGGAGAAGGTTCCGGCGCTCTCGTCCGCGGAGGCTCCGGCATGATCGCTGAAGTGGAACGCCTGAGCGAGACCTGGTACGCCGCTTGGCTGAGCAAGGACGCGGCCACGGTCGAGCGCCTCAAAGCAGGTGTTCCTGCGCTACGCGGACGTGCCGGGGTGCGCCTGATGGGGAGACTGTCCGTGCGGGTCGTTGCCGTCGCCGCGGCCCTCGCCGCCCTCGCCCCGGGGCGCGCGCTGGCCCAGGGCCCGTCCCCCACCGCGGAGCCCGCCTCCGAGGCGGCGCCCGACTCGCCCCGAGCCTCCCTCGCCGCCTACCTGGACCTCGCGCGCCACGGGAAGTACGCGGAGGCGGCGCGCTATCTGATCCTGCCGGAGGGCGAGCCGGGCCGGGGGGCCGAGCTGGCTCGCCGGCTGAAGGCCGTGCTTGACCGCCATCCTGCGATCGACCTGGACAGCGTCTCGCCGCTGTCCGAAGGCAACCCCGCGGACGGCCAGCCGCCGAGGGTCGAGCAGGTGGGCGCGATTCCCATCCTCGCCGGAGGTGTCCAGCCGCTGCGCCTCGTGAAGAGCCAGGACGCCAACGGCGCGTTCTGGGCCTTCTCGCGGGCCACCGTCTCCAGCGTCGATCGCTGGTACGAAGAGCTGCCGGACGCGTGGGTCCACGACCGCCTCCCGGACGTGCTGCTCCGGCCGGGGCCCGCGCACATCGCCCGGTGGCAATGGGCCGCCCTCCCGCTGCTCCTGCTCGCGACCTGGGTGCTGGGCCGGCTCCTGACCGCCGCGAGCGTGGCCCTGCTCGGTCGCCTGGCGGCGCGCACGGCCACGGAATGGGACGACCTCCTGGTCCCCCGCCTCCGCTCGCCCCTCACCCTGGCCTGGGCGGTGATCGTCCTCCACCTGGTGCTGCCCTTCGTCGCCCTCTACGCGCCCGCCGAGCAGTCGCTGCGCACGCTCCTCCGCGTGGGCTGGGGCTTGAGCGTGCTGTGGGCCGTCTGGAGGTCGATCGACGTCTCCGCGCAGTATCTGGTGCGCACATCCTGGGGCCTGGGAAATCCCTCGGGCCGCTCCCTGCTCACGATCGGCGTGCGCTTCGGCAAGGTCGTCCTCGCGATGATGACGCTTCTGGCCACGGTGGCGACCCTGGGCTTCCCGGTGGGGACGGTGCTCGCGGGCCTCGGCCTGGGCGGCCTCGCCCTCGCCCTGGCCGCGCAGAAAACGGT
>WNGB01013139.1_pt1 | contig 16730 bp, 15 predicted proteins | sample 5400681 | NCBI WGS metagenome assembly WNGB01 (sample SAMN13153367, study PRJNA577476) | soil metagenome | isolation source: 115 cm soil or saprolite under grassland replicate 2 | place: USA:California | collected 2016-06-15 | reverse complement strand
GTGCGCGTGGGGGCTTCCGCCCCGGAGACGTGGAACGCCGGCGTCGAGTTGACGTCGGCCGAGTTCGGCCAGGGCGGGCACGCCGTGCTGGTCGCGGGCACGGATCGGATCGCTCGGGTGTGGGACCGCGGCAGCGGGAGATCGGTGCTCGACCTCGGTCACGAGGCGCTCAGCCCGCCTCAATTCCTGCGCGACGGGCGGGCCGTTCTCGTCGCACGCGGATCGACCGCGTCCATCGTACAGATCGGAACGCGGCAACCGGCCGGCGCTGAAATGGGCGGCGGCGGCAAGATCCTGGTCGCGCGCGCGAGTCCCGATGGATCACGGATCGCGACGCTCTCCGACACGGGCATGCTCGCGCTGTGGGACGAAAACGGCGGCCCCATCGGACGGTACGACGTCCCCATCGGCACCGATCAGAACCGCCCGATCTTCCTCGACTTCAGCCGCGACGCCCGGCTGCTCGCGGTGCCCGGCGCCGTGGCCGACGCCTACAAGTCCGCCTCCGGGTTCGTCCGCGTGTGGGATCTGTCCAAGACCGGATCGGCGCCGCGGGAATTTGCGGTGCCGGTGCCGCTCGTCTTCGCGGCGTTCAGTCCGGATGCGAAATGGCTGCTCGCGTTCGGCACAACGGACACGGCCTACGTGTTCGCCGTCGACGAGAGCGGCGCCGGCCCGTCTCTGCTCCAGCACGACGCCACCATCGGGTCGGCAGCCTTCACCGTGAACGGCACCTCACCGGCGATCGTCACCTCACCGGCGATCGTCACCGCGTCGGCGGATCAGACGGCAAAGATATGGAAGCAGCCCTGGCGGGCGTGGACGCCGTTCGTGCTCAAGCACAATGCGTCGGTGAACGCGACGACGTTCAGTCCGGACGACGATCGCGTGATCACGGCGTCCACTGACGGCTATGCGCGCGTCTGGGACGCCGAGACCGCCGAGTTGCTGGCGAAGTTCCGGCACCCCTCGTCTGTCGCGGCAGCCCGGTTCAGCCCCGACGGGGATCGCGTCGTCACCGCAGCGGCTGATGGACGCGCCCGCGTGTGGGATCTGCCGGCCGGCGCTCGCAGCGATGTCAAGGACCTTGCGGCACTCGCGGAGGCGGTCGCCGGATATCGTGTCGTTGGAAACGCGCAGCTCGTGCGTATAGAGGATCCTGTGCGGGAGCTGAGCGCCGAACGGCAGGCGGTCCCGCGGCTGCAGAACTCGTCGACGCTCGCGGCGCAGGTCGTGAGGTGGTTCCTCGCCGATCGATGGGAACGAACAACCTCTCCGTTCTCGGGCACGACGATCGCGCGCTTCATCCAGGATCGACTGGCCACCGGCATGGACGACAGCCGGCGCGAAGCGCTGCGGCTGTACCCGGGGCATCCCGCGTTGAGAGAAAAATAGAAGTTAGCAGTTGGAAGAGACAGGTCAGGAGATAGGAGATGTTGACTAGCATATGGCGGCGATCCGCCGCACTTGGGTTCGTGCTCGCGATGCTGGGCGTAATATCCGCGCGAGCCGCGAGAGCGCCGGAAGCGTCGCAGGCCACGACCGCGCAAATGCCGCAGCGCAGCGCGCCCGGCGTCCTCGTCTCATTCGAATTCGATCAAACGACGCCGACGACCGATCAAATCACGATCCTCTTCTCGAATGCCGCAGTCGATTTGCGCCACCCGCCGAAGGACCCGCTCAGCGACGGCGTCGTCGAGAAGGTCTCGTTCTCGGGGCGCGGCTTTCCCAAACCGAACAGCCGCGTGTCGTTCAGCCAGCGCGTGAAAAGTCGATCGTTTCTCGATTGCCGCTACATCCGCGTCGTCAATCCCGGGTCGAGCCCGTGGTTGCCGACGAACATCTCGCTGAGGGTCGATGGACAGAAGGTGCTCGACAAAGTGTCGATGTATCCCCTCAAGGCAGTGAGCTCGAGGGACTCGCCGAAAGGGATCGTACGATGGAATCGCGCCGACTGGCCTCCGGTGTTCTGGGAGGCGGAACTGTTCCGGTACACCCACTCCGTGAAGGTGTACTGATGGATCCGTTCGAACACGCGCTGGACAGTGAGCTCGAGCGCCGTCTCGCTGCGGGGGCCGGGCTGCCCGACGCCGAGCGCCTCGGCGTGTCCGTCGACCAACTGCGGCACGGTACATCGGCCAACGAGACGTCGTCGCTCGGCGCGTGCCTGCTGCATCAATTCAAGCGTCCGACGATTCCGTTCGACGGCGACGCGCTGGGCGCCGCCGCGAGCCGCGTGTGGAACCGGCGACTCGCGGTCGCGGCGCGGCATCTCGAGCGCGCGGGCCGCGCGGTCGGACGAATCGCGCTCGAAGGCTATCCTGGACTTGAATGGGCGGGCACGTGCAGCCTCATCTCCGCACGCGCCGCCGTGACCACACGGAGCGTCGCTGCGCTGTTCTCGAGCGTGGCGCCGGGGCGCAATCCGATCCGGCAGTACACCGGGGCGCCGCCCGTCAGCGCGCGCGCGATCTTCGGAGGGTCGATCTCCACGATCATCGAGACGCTCGTCGCCGGCGACGAGCAAGATGACATCGTCTTTTTAATGCTCGACCCCGAACCAGCGGGCATCGATCCCATCCCGATGGATGGTGGCGGCGCCCAGCCCGCATGGCTTGCCGCCATCGGATTTGCGGCCGCCGATTCGCGGACGGGTCGTCCTGTGCTCGATCTGGTGTACCAGCTGGCCGCCAACCGGAAATGTCTCAGTCCCGGGCGGCTGGTGTCCGAGCCCGACGCAATGCTCCTCAGACATGACTGCGCGATTCCCGGGATGGGCGCCGGCGCGGTGCTCGTCGATCTCGCGAGCGATCGCGGCGTCGGGCTGCACCTGGCGGGCGCGGCGGATGGCCCCGGGATCGCCGCGCCGGCCAAAGCGATCGTGCGCGCGATGCAGGCGGTCGGCATCGCGATCCCGGCACGCGCGCAGGCGGCGCCCGCGGACGGAGATTTTCTGGAGCGGGCGCGGCGGACAGCCGCGTTCTACCAGAGTCGCCGCGGGTACGACCCGGGGTTCATCGGCCGTGACGTGCCGCCGCCGCGCGCCGGATCGGCGCTGAGCGCGCACGTGCTACGGACCGACACGCTGACCGGCGATCCGCCGCTGCTCCATTATGCGAACTTCTCCGTGTGCATGCACACGGAGCGTCGCATGTGCATCTTCACGGCGTGCAACGTCAGTGGCGGCGAGCTGCAGGATCTGAGCCGCGCGGGCATCCGCTGGCAGTTCGACGCGCGTTTCGACGAGGCGTTGCAGGCCGGTGACGATCTCTACGTCGACAACGACCTCGACCGGGGCCACATGGTCCGGAGGCTCGACCCGGTCTGGGGCGACGACGCCGAGACGGCGAACGAGGACACGTTCCACTTCACGAACTCGTGCCCGCAGCACAAGAATCTCAATCAGAAGACGTGGAACGATCTCGAGGACTACGTGCTCGACAACGCGGGCAAGTACCGCATGAAGATCGACGTCTTCACCGGCCCGGTCTTCAGCGATCAGGATCCGGAATACCGGGGGTTCCGCATCCCGCTCGAGTTCTGGAAGGTCGTCGTGATGCTGAAGGATGACGGGAACCTGTCGGCGACGGCGTACAAGCTGAGTCAGGTGGATCTCGTGACGGGCCTCGAGTTCGCCTTCGGCGAGTTCAGAACGTACCAAGTGCCGCTCAAGGATGTCGAGGAGTGGACCGGCCTCGACTTCGGCGAGCTGCGCAACTTCGATCCGAAAGGGCTGCTCGAAGGCGCGGAGCGGTACGTGCCGATCGCGGGGCCGGCGGACATTCAGCTCTGAGGCGACGCGATGCCGTGGGAGGACGTGGCGGCGGAACGCGAGCTGCGCACGGCGCTGGCGCTCTTCGAGTGGAGCCGCGCCGACGAGATTACGCGCGCGCTCGTGAAGCGGATCCGCCGCGAGGACACCGTCCTTGCGCCTGCGCGCGCGCTCGCGATCCTGAAGCTGCTTCGCGGCGCGAATCGCTTCGACGCGCTCGCGCTGGCGGCCGATGCGATCCTCCAGTCGGGCCTGCGCGCCGGCGGCGTGATCGTCCTATACGCGCAGGCGCTCATCGAATGCGGCTACCTCGAAGCTGCGGAACGCCTGCTCGACGCGCCGTCAACGGATCCAGACGAGGCCGAGGTGCAGGGCCTGAAGGGGCGCATCCTGAAGGACCGCTACGTCAAGGCCGGGCCCGGCGCGTCGGCGCGCTACCGCGAATATCTTTCACAATCGATCGAAGCCTATCTGCGGGCGTATCGCGTCAACCCGTCGGAGAACTCCTGGCATGGCATCAACGTGGTGGCGCTCCTGTGCCGCGGGGAACGTGACGGCGTCCGTCGCCCGGCCTTGCCGAACGCGCGCGCGATCGCGCGCGACGTCCTCGCCAGCGTGAACAACGCCAATCCGGATCCATGGCAGGTGGCCACTGCGCTCGAGGCGTCGCTGGCGTTGGACGATGCAGAGGGGGCGGTGCGTCTCGCGCGCGAGTACGCGGCGCACGCCGACGCGACAGCGTTCCATCTCAGCGGAACGTTGAGGCAGCTCACCGAAGTGTGGCAGTTGACGGAGCAGGCTCCCCCCGGTTCCAGCGTCCTCCCGATCCTGCAGGCGGCGCTGCTCCGACGTCCTTGCGGCGGCCTGCGTCTGCGCACGGAGCCGGACGGGAGCCTGCGCGTGATCGCCGAGCCTGCAGCTCGAGGCCTCGAGAAGAACTTCGGGACGGAGACCTTCGCGACGTTCGAGTGGTATCAGAAGGGACTGGACCGCTGCCGGGCGGTCGCGAGGATCGAGAACGTCGGCTCGGGTGCCGCCTCAGGCACCGGATGGCTTGTCATTGAGGACGCCCTGATGGCGAACGGATCCAGTGCGCCCGTCCTGGTCACCAACGCGCACGTGATCAACCTGCATGGGTCGGCGGGTGCCCTGCAACCCAAACAGGCGCGCGCCAATTTCCAGGTCACGCAGACCCGGTGTCCTGTCGGAGAACTGATCTGGTCATCGCCGTTTTCCGAGTTCGACGTGACTATCGCGAGGCTTCCCGCGCCCCCGGCCGGCGTCGCGCCGCTGCCAATCTCCGACGAGCCCCTGGTACTACCGGAGCCGCCGCAGCGGGCGCCGCGGCTGTACATCATCGGCTATCCCGCGAGCGGCGATCTCCAGCTCTCGCTGCGCGACAACGAGATGCTTGCCTCGGACGAGCGTTACGTGCACTATCGCACGCCGACCGCGCCCGGCAGCTCCGGAAGCCCGGTGTTCGACGAGAACGGCTGGTCGGTCGTGGCGCTCCACCACGCGGGCCGGGAGAACATGAATCGGCTTGACGGCAAGCCGGGTGTGTACGACGCGAACGAGGGGATCGCGATCCGCGCGATCCGGCGGGCGATCGCCGCCAACCCGGCGTCGCCGCGCTGACGCGCGCAGAACGCTGTGAAACGTCCTCGAGAACTCAGCCACAGCCCTGACTCATTTCCGTCCGCTGTGCCCGAACTGTGCCTGCCGCGGGCCCCAGTGCACGTTTGGCTGTCCTTCGCCAAAAATCGTTACGTGCTGCGCGGGTTCACCCCTCGCCAAGGAGGTAACGTGACGAACAGGTTCCAGGAAACAACGAGCGCGCACCGCTTTGCGGTCTTCGCCAGCAGCGGCCGACACATCCAACGCCATCCGTTCGGTCGGAAGAACACGTCACGCTGCGTATCGCTCGTAGCGATGGCAAGCCAGGCCACAGGCTTGACGCTCGCCGCGGTTCGCCGCTGACCGATGCTGAATTCTCTTCGCTCATGTGCGGCGCGTTGGCGCTTCCCGTGCCAGGTCGATCGCGCGTTAATCCCTGGACCGCGACTACGGCCGCCGCTCGAGCCCGGCACCACGTTCCGCAACCCCCGGCAGCGTGATCGGCAACTTCCCGGTGATCGGCGCGTCACCCACGAGCGCGTTCACGGCTGATCGCTCGGCGCGATCGTAGAAGTCGTACGTCAGCATCATCACCGGCACGTCCTGCAGGAACGTGGCGGTGTACGGGTTGCCGAACAACACCGCGACGAAAGGCTTCCTGCTCTGCTCCGTCTGCCGCGCGATCGTGCGCAGCAGCATCTGCATGTTCGACGGCAGATCCATGCGGCCACTGCCCGACGCGGCGCGGACGAACACTGACGCAACGATCGCGTCGTAACGCGGCGCCATCGCGCGGACCAGCTCGAGCTCGTTCGCCGTCGAGCGCTCGGATACTTCGACGGACGTGACGCCGCGCCAATGTCGCTTCAGCTCCGGTATGAACGCACGGCTCGGCGCCGAGATCCGCCATCCGCCGGGAGAGTCGAGGATCGAGAGATACAGGATCTGCGCGTCGCGCGCGAGCTTCAGCGGAACCTGATTGCGCGGATCGCGGACGAGCGTAATCGATTTCTGGCTGACTTCGTCCGCGACCGCCTGGTGCGCGCGGCCGCCGACGATATTCGCGAGCGCGTCCAGGTTCACCGCGCGCACGCGGTTCAATCCCGTGAATGCTTTCGCTCGCAGCACGCGTTCGACCGACTTGTCGATCTGCGCCTGCGGAATGTCGCCGGATTGCACCGCCGCCTTGATCGCCGCAAACGCTGCCGCATCGTCCGGCGAATGAAGCACGACGTCATTGCCTGCCTTGATGGCGCGGACTGCCGCTTCGCCAGGCTTATAGAGCTGCGAGACGCCGGCCATGCCCATCGAGTCCGTGTAAATGAGCCCGTCGAACCCGAGCTCGCGCCGCAGGACGCCCGACACGATGGGATTGCTGAGCGTCGTCGGCGTGTTGGGCGCGGCGTCGAGCGCCGGCATCTCGATGTGCGCGGTCATGATCGCGCCGACGCCGGCGGCGATACCCGCCTTGAACGGCGGGAACTCGGTCTTGTCGAGCGATTCACGCGCATCCTTGATGATCGGCAGCCCGAGATGGGAGTCCACGTCAGTATCGCCGTGTCCAGGAAAGTGCTTCAGCGTCGCGATCATCCCCGCGCTCTGAAGACCGCGCACGTACGCGCTTCCGAGCTTGCCGACCAGTCCGGGATCTTCGCCGTACGAGCGCGTGTTGATGACGGGGTTGCGCGGATTGTTGTTCACATCCACGACCGGGCCGAAGTTCACCTGGATGCCGATCGCACGCGATTCGACGGCAGTAATCCGTCCCGCCTCGTACGCGAGCTTCTCGTCGCCTGCGGCGCCGAACGCCATGTTGCGCGGGAACGCGGTCGCCCCTTCGAGCCGGAAGCCGGCACCCGTCTCGAAGTCCGCCGAGTTGAGGAGCGGATACGGCGAGATCGCCTGAAGCCGATTCAACAGCGACGCGGCGGCGAGCGGCTGACCGAGGGTGACGGTACCGTAGTTCGGATCGAGCAGGACGTCGGGCGCGGGTTCCGCGCCGCCGAAGACGTGAAACCCGCCGATGCGGTGGTCATGGATCGACTTGACGAGAGCGTCGTACTCACGCGAGTCGGTGCTCATGTACTCCGAGCCGAACGATGACACCAGAAGCTGCCCGACCTTGTCGTCGAGCGTCATCTTCTTGAGCGTCGCGGCGACCCACTTCTCCCCCTCTGGGTCGAGCTTTCGAGGATCGAGCGGTCGCTGGGCGGCGAGCGAGGCGACCAGAACGGTCCACGCCACGAGGGAGAACGCACGAACGCTCAGCATCAGGGCATCGTATCGCAATGGATCTTCCGCCTGAAAGCAGACCTTCCGCCTGAAGGCGGAAGCTACAGGGGACAAATACGGGTTTGGGTTGGAGGATAATCGGCTCGTGGGAGTCGAGGAACACCGCAAGACGGCTGTGACGGGCGTCCGCTGCGCGGTGCTGACGATCAGCGACACGCGCGCCATGGAAAGCGACGTCAGCGGCCGGGTGATCGTGGAGCTGCTGGAAGGCGCCGGGCACGTCGTCGCCAAGCGGCAGATCCTGCGCGACGAGCCAAAGGACGTGCACGAAGCGGTGCTCGGCCAGGTCGGCGGCGTGGATGCGATCATCACGACGGGCGGGACGGGCATCACGTCGCGCGACATCACGTACGAAGCGGTCGCGAACCTGCTCGAAAAGCATCTCGATGGATTCGGTGAGTTGTTCCGGATGTTGAGCTACGAACAAATCGGCAGCGCCGCGATCCTCTCGCGCGCGTGCGCGGGCCTCGCGCGCGGGACGGCGATCTTCCTGCTGCCCGGCTCCGAGCACGCCGTCCGCCTCGCGATGACGAAGCTGATCCTGCCGGAGTTGGGTCACGTGGTGCGGGAGCTTCGCCGGTGAAGTTGACTGTGCGAGCGAGCAACGCGAGTGAGCGACGCGAGCGGAGCGGGGCTCGGGCCCCCCGCGAGCGGGCGTGTAGGGGAGTCCGAGGGGCGAAGCCCCTCGGATCTGAACGATGACCACTATGCGGCCGATTCGCGAGACGATCCCGCTCGAGGAAGCGCTCGCGGCGATCCTCGACGCCGCCAGCGCCATCGAACGTACCGAGAAGGTCCCGCTCCATAGCGCGACGGGCCGAATCATTGCGATGGCGCCCACAGCGACTCTGGACGTCCCTCCGTTCGATCGCGCCGCGATGGACGGCTACGCGGTCCGTGCGGAAGACACGTTCGGCGCCGGCAAGTACGAGCCGAAAGTCCTGCGCGTCGTTGAGAAGGTTTATACCGGGCAAGTGCCGTCGAAGAGCGTTGGCGCCGGCGAGTGCATCGAGATTGCGACGGGCGCACCGATGCCGCAAGGCGCGGACGCGGTCGTGATGGTGGAGGAGACGGAGCGCGTCGCTGGCACGGCAGACGTGCGGATGTTCACGCCCGTGTATCCACGACAGCACGTCGGTCGCCGCGCGGCGGACATCGCGTCCGGCCAGCCGGTGCTTTCCGCGGGTGACGTGCTCACGCCGAGCCGCGTGGGCGCGCTCGCGGCGGTTGGCGCGCTCGAGGTCGAGGTCTACGCAAAGCCGCGCATCGCGATTCTTTCCACCGGCAACGAGATCGTCGAGCCTGGTCAGCCGCTCGGTCCGGCTCAGATCTATGACATCAATCGCTTCACGCTGTCATCGATCATCGAAACCCACGGCGGCATTCCCGTCGTCTTGCCGACCGCGCAGGACACGCTCGATGCGCTGTCCGCGGCCATCGATACCGCACTCGGCGAGGACGTGCTGGTGTTTTCCGGTGGAAGCTCCGTCGGCGAGCGCGATCTCATTCTCGATGTGCTCATGAAGCGAGGCGAGGTCCTGTTCCACGGCATCGCCGTCAAGCCGGGCAAGCCGACCGTTTTTGGCGTCGTCGATGGCAAGCCCGTGCTCGGGATGCCGGGCTATCCAACGTCCTGCCTCTCGAACGGTTACATGCTGCTCGTGCCGATGCTGCGCCGCATGGCGCGGCTGCCTGAATATCGGGCGCAGGTCGCACGCGTTCCGCTCGCGAGACGCATTGTGTCGACGACAGGACGGCACCAGTTCTACACGGTGCGTCTCGTGGACGGCTCCGCGCTGCCTGCGTTCAAGGCATCCGGCGACATCACGAGCATGTCGCAAGCGGACGGCTACATCGAGATCCCTGCCCACGTGGACATCGTCGAAGCCGGCGAGCTCGTGGACGTAAAGTTGTTCTGATGCACACCTCACCACTGACACGCGCACCGGGGTTCATGGTCCAGGATCAGAAAGGACGCGCGCGGTCGCTCGTGGATTTTCTCGCCCGCGGCCGGCTGATGCTGAACTTTCACCGGGGGACCTGGTGACCGCAGTGCCGCCACCGGTTCGGTGAGCTTGCCGCCAACATCGCCGCCTACACATCACGAGGAGTCCAGGTTGTGGGTGTGCTCGCGCAGAACCGCGAAGCGGTCCGCCATTACATCGAGGAGACGGGACTTCCGTTCGACATCCTGATCGACGAGAGGCGGGACATGTTGCGCGCGTATGGCGTGTGGCACCGAGTCGGTATCGACGCCTGGAACATCTCCCGTCCGGCCGTTTTCTTGATCGACCAGGACAGGAGCATCCGTTATTCGTTCATCGGCGACAACCAGCGGGAGTTTCCCACGCAGGAAGAACTGCTGGCAGCTATTTGAAAGGAGCCGCGACCATGACTGTCGACCGCTACACGAAGGGCGTGCTTACCGTGATCGCCGGCGCGCTGCTGTACATCGCCGCAATGATGTCTGGGCCTGCCGCGTCCGCCCAGGGCACCTCGCCGTTCGGCGTGAAGCAGCTGTCCGATACGAAGCCGCAACCTGTCGTCATCGTCGGCTGGGGCACGCTTGGCCAGGACGGAGAGATACGCCTGACCATGGCGAAGGAGCGGAACGGCGCGATTCGCACGGATCCGACGATGCCTGTGAAGGTGCGCGAGATGCCCGAGAGTCCTGTGGACGTTTCGCTCGGCGTCACGACGCAGCATCCGCTACCCGTGGGGCTGACCTCCATAAACGCAGGAGCGGACTGGGAGCCGATTCGCACGAAGGTTGAACCTGCGCCGACGCAGCGTACGCCCGGCGGGCCGGGCGGACAGTAAACGTTCGCTAGTTGCGCACGCCTACTGAGTACCGCCCACGGACTCACTGCCTGCGGCGCGACGGCAGGATCGGATCGCGCGCCACGACGACCGTGTGCGCGCCGTTCTTCAGGCATCGATAGTACGTGCCGATCTCAACCGTGTGCGCGGGCGCGATACGCCGGAAATCGGCCGGTCCTGTAGGGCGCGGAACTGGCAGTGTGCCGTGGCGACGGTCCATCAGGCCATCGCACTCGACACACGGCCGACCTTCCTTGAACTCAGCCATCGGAACTTCTCCTGTTTCGAGGTGACGAGGGAGACCCGCGAGGGGGGTGTGCATAAGTGTAACAGTTCCGACGCTCTATGCACTGCAAGATCATCACGTCCCTTCCCCCTGTCAGTGGCTGTCACCGCCCCCGAATGCGTCGCAGGAAATATTCTTGTGCCAGTTCACGAACGTGCCGGTCGGGCTTTCCTTCCAGGCCCAGACGTGCAGTGTGTAGAACGCGGGCAGGCCGAAGCGATTCGGCGCCTCGAACAGGTGAAGCAGCTGTCCCACCAGCTGCGGTGGCCCGGAGTGCTTCGCGTGCCACGCATCCGCCAGCACGAGGTAATCCGCACCGACCAACTGCAACCCTCCGTTCGGAAGTGGCTCGTAGATGACGATCTCGGGGCGCGTCGCGTCCAGCTCACCGTCGAGCACGAGTGGAAAATTGACGTAGTGCAGCCCCATCGCTCCCGAATCGGGACCGCTGACGCAGCCGAATTGAAGCGCATACCCCGCCGCCTCGGCCACCGCCACGTCTTTGAAACGCTCGGTGGATTCGCGGACGATTTTGACGAGCGCGCTCGCACTTGGCGTGTGCGAGTGGTCGTCCTGCGCGCGTGCCGGCATCTGCCACGCGGTGGCGAGCGCGATTACCGCAACGATTGAAGTCGCTCCCGCCCGCCCAGTCGGAGCTCTGCCGGTCAGAGTGCGCCGGCGGCCCGGCAGCAGCATCGGGACGCTCCGCCGGTACTGTTCGTAGGTGGCGCCATGTTCGTGCACCAGATCGCGCTCCTCGAACTGAATGGCCAGGACGATGTAGGCCGTGGTCGCGACGGCGAACACGAGATGCGCCAGCGTCATGTTCGGCGTCATCCAGAACGCGAAGAGGAATCCGAGATAAAGCGGATGGCGCACGAAGCGGTACGGCATCGGCGTGCGGAAGTTCACGCGGGTGTACGGCTTGCCGACGAGCGGCAGCCACACCTGGCGAAGCCCGAACAGGTCGAAGTGATTGATGAGGAAGGTCACGACCAGCACCGTTCCCCAGCCGGCGGCGAACAGCGTCCACAGGGCGATACGCGCGGTGGGATTCTCGACCGACCAGATCTGGACGCCGATCGGACGCCACTGCCAGAACAACAGCAGCAGCGCGAGGCTCGCCGCTAGCACGAACGTGGAACGCTCGATCGTCCACGGAACAATCTGCGTCCAGCGTTCCTTGAACCACCGCCGCGCCATGACGCTGTGCTGGACGGCGAAGATCGTCAGCAGCACGCAGTCGATCGCGAGAGCCGAGAGCAACGACGTCTGCAGCGGACCGTCGAGGCGCCGCGGCACGGCGAATCCTCCGACGAACGCAATCGCGTAGAGGAACGTGCCAAGGAAGACCAGATACGACGCGACGCCGTAGACAAAGAACAGTGACCGTTTGAACATTGCATCCCCCTCCTGTGAGCGTGAGGATGCAGTCGATTTCGCGCCCGCGGTATCGGCGCTATGTCCCGATCGGGCTGACTTTGCCACTGCGAATGTGAGACAAATGTCCCGGAAACACAGATGCCCTCGCCGTCCAACGTCCGCCAGCACATCCGTTACGTGACCGCGTCCGATGGCGCGCGGCTGGCCTGGGCTGAAGCCGGCACCGGCCCGGTGCTCGTCAAGGCGGCCAACTGGCTCACGCATCTGGAATACGAGTGGGAAAGTCCAGTCTGGAAACACTGGATGCAGTTCTTCTCGGCTCATTGCCGGTTCGTGCGCTACGACGAGCGCGGGTGCGGCATGAGCGAGTGGGCGAGCGATGACCTGAGTGTGAATCAGTGGACGGCCGATCTCGAATCTGTGATCGAGGCGGCGCGTCCGGATGCGCCGGTGACGCTGCTGGGCATCTCGCAGGGCGCGGCGGCCTGCATCCAGTACGCGATCCGACACCCGGAACGCGTCAGCCGGATGATTCTTTACGGAGGCTACGCTCGCGGCGCCCTGCGGCGCGGCAGTCCTGTGCGAGAGCGCGCCTATCAGGCGATGGTGGACCTGGCGCGGGCGGACTGGGGCAACGACAATCCGACCTTCCGCCAGGTGTTCACGTCGCGCTTCATCCCGGAGGGAACGCCGGAACAAATCCGCTGGTTCAACGATCTCTGTTTGAAGACGACGACCGGCGAGATCGCCGCAGCGCTGTTCGAGGCGCGCGCCGTGATGGATATTTCCGCGTTGCTGCCCGAGGTGCGCACGCCGACGCTCGTCCTGCACGCCCGTGGAGATCAGGTTTGCCCGGTCGCGGAAGGACGCCGGCTCGCGACCGGGATTCCGGGGGCCGAGTTCATCGAGCTCGATTCACGCAACCACGTACTGCTCGAGCACGAGCCGGCATGGCAGCGATTCCAGGAGGCCGTGCTCGCATTTCTCGAAGTGCAGCCGGCAGCGAATCAGGTGTTCGCGGCCCTGTCCGCCCGCGAGCGCCAGGTGCTGACGCTCATGGCGGACGGCTTGAGCAACGGTGACATCGCCGAACGCCTGACGATCAGCGAAAAGACCGTCCGAAACCACGCGTCCAATATTTTCGACAAGCTCGGCGTATGGTCCCGCGCACAAGCGATCGTGTTCGCCCGCGATCATGGCTACAGCGGCGGTTGACGTCAGGCGCTACTTCGCGAAGCGCTTGTTGACCTCGTCCCAGTTGACGACATTCCACCACGCGGCGAGGTAGTCGGGACGGCGGTTCTGATATTTGAGGTAGTAGGCGTGCTCCCACACGTCCACGCCGAGGATCGGCTTCTTCCCTTCCATCATCGGATTGTCCTGGTTCGCCGTGCTTTCGATCGCGAGCTTGCCGCCCGCATCGACCAGCCACGCCCAGCCGCTGCCGAAACGCTTCACGCCGGCATCGTTCAACTGCGTCTTGAACGCGTCGAAGCCGCCGAAGGTGGACTTGATCGCTTCGGCGATGCGTCCGTTTGGCTCGCCGCCCTTTCCGGGCCCCATGATTTCCCAGAACATCGTGTGGTTGACGTGGCCGCCGCCGTTGTTGCGGACGGCGGTGCGGGCTGCTTCGGGAACGGAGTTGATGCCCTTGATCAGGTCCTCGGCGCTCTTGTTCTGCAGGTCCGGGTGCTTCTCGAGCGCCGCGTTCAGGTTGTTCACGTACGCCGCGTGGTGCTTGTCGTGGTGGATCCGCATCGTCTGCTCGTCGATGTGCGGCTCCAGCGCGTTGTAGTCGTACGGAAGCGGTGGAACTGAATGTGCCATCTACCTCTCCTCAGTGAATCTGCAACATGCGATCGAGCGCCAGCTTCGCCCATCGCTTCGTCTCATCGGGCACGATGATCTGGTTGTGAATCTGTCCCTCGACGAGCCCCTCGAGGATCCAGAGCAGGTGGTTCGGCGACACGCGGAACATTGTCGAGCACAGGCAGCCGAACGGATCGAGTGTGACCACCAGGCGATCCGGCGCGACCTGGTTGGCGAGACGGTTCACCAGGTGAATCTCGGTGGCCACGGCCCAGACCGATCCTTTCGGGCTCGCCTTCACGGTGTCGATGATCTTCTCCGTGGATCCACTCACGTCTGCGGCCTGGACGACGTCGAACGTGCACTCCGGGTGCGCGATCACTTTGCCTTCCGGGTACTTTTTCCGGAACGCGTCGATCTGCGCGACGGTAAACCGCGTGTGGACGGAACAGTGCCCCTTCCACAGGATTAATTTCGCGTCGCGCGCCTGCTCTGGAGTAAGACCTCCGCCGACTTCGTGCGGATCCCACACGACCATGTGATCGAGAGGCACGCCGAGCTTGTAGCCCGTGTTGCGTCCCAGGTGCTGGTCAGGGAGCATCATCAGCTTCTCGCCCCGTTGCCATGCCCACGACATGACCGCTGCTGCGTTCGTTGACGTGCAGACGACGCCGCCGTGCTCGCCGACGAACGCCTTTATCGCAGCGGAGGAATTGATGTAGGTGACGGGAACGATCGTCCTGACGTCGACGCCCATTTCGGCGAGCTCGCGCCAGGCGACTTCGAGTTGATCCTCCGCCGCCATGTCGGCCATCGAGCATCCCGCCGCGAGGTCGGGCAGCACGACTTTCTGGTGCGCTCCGCGCAGGATGTCGGCGCTCTCCGCCATGAAATGAACGCCGCAGAACACGATGTACTCCGCGGTGCCGCGGCTCGCCGCCGCACGCGCGAGCTTCAGCGAGTCGCCGATGAAGTCGGCGAACTTGATTACCTCGTCGCGCTGATAGTGATGACCGAGGATGACGAGCCGCTCGCCGAGCGCGCGCTTCGCGGCGGCGATGCGCGCATCCATCTCATCATCGGAAAGACGCAGGTATCGATCGGGCAGCGGCTGGCGCTCGCCAATGCTTTCCTTCTCAACCTGGTTCAGAAGCTTGATATCCATAACGATGGGCTACGAGGCCCGCTGTGCTATAGCGTGCAAATCCGCGTCCGGCCCCGTAATCACGTTGTACAGCGTATCGCGCTCGTACGGCTCGCGGCCTGCCGCACGGATGAGCCGGCGAATCACGCTGGTTGTCATGCCCTCGGGCGTCTTGGAGCCGGCCATGTGGTAAATCTGCTCTTCCTGGACGGTCCCGTCGAGGTCGTCCGCACCAAACCACAGCGCGATCTGGGCCGTTTCAACTCCAGTGGCAATCCAGAACGCCTTGATGTGCGGAACATTGTCGAGCATCAAGCGCGAGACGGCGTGTACGCGAAGCGTTTCGATCGAGCTCGGCGCCGGAAGCTTCCGCATCTGGTTGTTGTCGGGATGAAACGCGAGCGGGATGAACGCCTGCAGCCCGCCGGTGTCGTCCTGCAGCGCGCGCGTGCGCAGCATGTGATCCACGCGCTCCTCAGGCGTCTCGATGTGCCCGTACAGCATCGTGATATTCGTGCGCAGTCCGAGGCGATGCGCGAGCCGGTGAATCGACAGGTACCGATCCGCGCCGCACTTGTCGTCGCAGATCTTCTTCCTCACGCGCTCGGCAAAAATCTCCGCTCCGCCGCCCGGCAATGAATCGAGTCCGGCTTCGTGCAGCTCGCGCAACACCTGCTCGTCGGTCCGCCCGTAGATGTCCGCGAAGAACGCGATCTCCACGGCGGTGAAACACTTCAAGTGAATCTCGGGGCGGATCCGCTTGAAGCCGCGGAGCATGTCCGTGTAGTAGGAGAACGGCAGGTCCGGGTGCAGCCCGTTGACGACGTGGACTTCCGTCAGCGCCTGGCCGGCGCGCTGCCGCAGCTTGTCCCACGTCTGCTCGAGCGACAACGTGTAGGAGCCTGGATCGCCCGGACGCAGCCGCGCGAACGAGCAGAACAGGCAACTCGCCACGCACACGTTCGTCGCTTCTAGACGGATGTTGAAATTGTAGTACGTGCGCGCGCCGTGCCGCTTCTCACGCTCGCGGTTCGCGAGCCAGCCGAGCGCCAGCGTGTCCGGGCATGCAAACAGGGCTACGCCGTCCTCAAACGACAGGCGTTCCCCGCCGTCGAGCTTGTCGACGATGTTGCCGAGTCCGGCCGACTGAACCCTCTTCAGCACTTCGTTCTTCCGCCCCCTTCCGTTTTCTTTCGTCTTTCTTCCGTCTTCTTTCCTTCTTTCGTCTTTCTTCCGTCTTCTTTCCTTCTTTCGTCTTTCTTCCGTCTTCTTTCGTCTTTCGTCCGTCTTCTTTCTTCGGTCTTCCTGCTTCCGTCTGACCTTCTAGTATAATCGGCGGTCTTAGTGGCAGACGACCGCGTCTGCCGACCGGGTGGTCACGCGAAGTGGGTGCGAAGCCCACGCGGTGCCGCCACTGTAAGCGGGGAGCCTCCCCTCAACGAGCCACTATTCGCGGAGAGCGGATGGGAAGGCGAGGAAAGGCGACGATCCGCGAGCCAGGATACCTGGCCGCCCGGGCTTATCAACCGACCAACGGCGCGTGAGCACGCCGTAAGGAGGCCCGAGTGCTGTCGTTCTCCGTCCTGCTGTTCTCCCTTTCCCTTTCC
>WNGB01026982.1_pt1 | contig 16733 bp, 19 predicted proteins | sample 5400681 | NCBI WGS metagenome assembly WNGB01 (sample SAMN13153367, study PRJNA577476) | soil metagenome | isolation source: 115 cm soil or saprolite under grassland replicate 2 | place: USA:California | collected 2016-06-15 | reverse complement strand
TCGCGGCCAGCGTGTGGGGCGGCTGCCTCCTGCTCGAGCCGGCCGCGGCCGAGGGCGAGCCGCCGGCCGCGACCCCGCTCGCTTTCCCGCCGGACCTCGAGCTGGTCCCGGTCTGGACCGGCCGCCCCGCCGACACCCGCGCGCTCGTGTCCGCCACCCGCGCGCTGGCCGGACGCGACCCCGCCGCTCCGCAGCCATGTGGTGGCCGCTGGAATGCAGGCGCTGGACTTGCGCGTTGACCCGGATGGAGCGGCTCTGGAACATGACTCCGCGTGATTTTTGGCAAAAGGACGGGTATGGTCCGCTAGCCTGAATGTCGTCCCGGATTCCAGGTTTCTACCGGCTGGGCGTCGCCGAGCGCCGCCAGCGGCTCGCCGAGATCGCGGGCCTCGGCGAGGGTGCGCTCGCCGCGCTCGACGACGGCGGGCTCGACGAGGCGGCGGCGGACGGGATGATCGAGAACGTGGTCGGGCGCTACGCCCTGCCACTCGGCATCGCCCTCAACTTCCGGGTCGACGACGTCGACTACCTGGTGCCGATGGTGATCGAGGAACCGTCGGTGGTGGCGGCGGCCTCCAACGCCGCCAAGATGATACGCGCGGGCGGCGGCTTCCGGGCCGAGGTCTCGCGCCCGGTCATGATCGGACAGATCCAGCTCTGCGACGTGGCGGATCCCGATCGCGCGGTCCGCGCGCTCGCCGCCGCCGAGCCGGAGGTCCTGGCCCGCGCGCGCAAGGTGGTGCCCGGGCTGGTCGCGCGCGGCGGCGGGCCGGTCGGACTGGAGGCGCGCGTCCTGAGCCGGCCGGGCTCGCCCGACGGCGGCATGGTCGTCGCCCACCTGCTCATCGACTGCTGCGACGCGATGGGGGCGAACATCGTCAACTCGGTCGCCGAGTCCATGGCCGATTTTCTGGCCCAGACGGCCGGCGGCCGGGTCGGCCTGCGCATCCTCTCCAACCTGTGCGTGCACAGGATGGTGACCGTGCGCGCGGAGGTGCCGGCGGCGGTCCTGGCCGGCGACGACCTCTCCGGCGCCGAGGCGGCCGACGCCGTGGTCGCCGCGTCCCGCTTCGCCGAGCTCGATCCGTACCGCGCCGCCACCCACAACAAGGGCATCATGAACGGGGTCGACGCGGTCCTGCTCGCCACCGGCAACGACTGGCGCGGGGCCGAGGCCGGCGCGCACGCCTACGCGGCGCGACGCGGAGCCTACCGCCCGCTCGCCACCTGGCGGCGTTCGCCCGCCGGTCTGTCCGGCGAGCTGTCGCTGCCGCTCGCGGTCGGCACGGTGGGCGGCGCCCTCCACCTCCACGCCGGCGCCCGCCTGGCCCTCGCGGTCCTGGCCGCGTCGTCGGCCCGCGACCTGGCCAAGGTGGCGGGGGCGGCCGGACTGGCCAGCAACCTGGCCGCGCTTCGCGCGCTGGCCGGACGCGGGATCCAGCGCGGCCACCTGGCGCTGCACGCGCGCCTGGTCGCGCGGGCGGCCGGCGCCACCGGCGACCTGGTCGAGCGGGTGGCCCGCGAGATCGCCGCGCTCGGCGATGTGAAGCCGGCGCGCGCCCGCGAGATTCTCTCCCGGCTGCGGGTCGAGCTCGACACCGGGCCAGTGTCCCTTCTCATCGAATGAGGTCGCCTTGATCCACCGCGCGTTCGGCCGGCCGCTGCCGGCCACCCCGATCCCCGCTCCGCCCCGCCCGCTCGAGCTGGGCGCCTGCTATCGCTACTGCGAGGCGCTGGCCCGCTCGCGCCACCACAACTTCCCGGTCGCGTCCCGCTTCCTGTCGTCGCGCCTGCGCCCGCACATCTTCGCCGTGTACGCGTTCGCGCGCACGGCCGACGACTTCGCCGACGAGGCCACCTACGTCGGGCGGCGCGCGCTCGAGCTCGACCGCTGGGAGAGCCTGCTGGAGGCCTGCTACCACGGCGAGGTGCCGGACCACCCGGTGTTCGTCGCGCTCGAGGACACCATCGCGACCTTCGACCTGCCGATCACCCCGTTCTCGTCGCTCCTGGCCGGCTTCCGCACCGATCTGGAGACCGCGAGCCACGCCACCTTCGCCGACCTGCGCGGCTACACCGCGCTCGCCGCCGAGCCGGTCGGCCACCTCTTCCTCTACACCAGCGGCTATCGCGACCCGGCCCTGCTCGGCTACGCCGACGATCTGTCGAGCGGGCTGGCGCTCGCCCACTTCTGGCAGGACCTGACGGCAGACCTGTCGCGCGGACGCCTGTACGTGCCGGAGGAGGACCTGCGCCACTTCCAGCTCGACCCATCCGACCTGCGCGCGCCGGGCGCCCACGAACGGGCCCCGATCGCGCGGCGGCTCACCGCGCTCCTCCGCTTCCAGGTGGTGCGCACCCGGTCCCTGTTCGAGCGCGCGCGCCCGCTGGTCGAGGCGGTGGGCGACGACCTCGCCGTCGAGCTCGCCATCTCGTGGCACGGCGGCATGCGCATCCTCGACAAGATCTACGAGGCGGGCGCGGCGCTTCTGGCCCAGCGCCCGCAGCTGACCAGCTACGACAAGGCCCAGGTGGTCTCGCGCGCGGTGGCCTGGCGCGGTGGGAGCCTGGCGCGCCGGGCGGCCCGCCGGGTGGGTCGGCTTCCCCGGTCGCGCGGTCTGTGATAGTGGAGAGACGGGCACCATGGATCCTACGCTCGAGCGCACCCTGCTGGGCATCGCCCACGCTCTGTTCATCAACCGCCTGCATCTCCTCCGCCTGACCGAGGTGGTGCGGCACGGGATCAGGCCGGACCCGCAGGACGGCTCGATGCAGCTGCCCGCCAACCTCGACCGCGAGGTCAGGCAGCAGGCCATCGACTTCGTCCTGACCTGCTTCCCGGAGGAGATGGGCCCGCTCATCAACCAGGCCAAGAAGGAGTGGCTGCGCCCCGCCTGACGCCCGCATTGCGACAATCGCCGAGGCGCGGAGGACGCCAAGGGCGCCAAGTACCATTCTTTTACTTGGCGTTCTTGGCGTCCTCCGCGTCTTGGCGATTTGAGCGCACGGCCTCGGGGTCGTCGCCGGCAGCAGCCCGGCGCCACTCGGCCAGGCGCGGCGCGATCTCTCGCTCGTGGCCGGAGTCGGACGGCTCGTAGAAGTGCGCACCGGCCAGCGCGTCCGGGAGGTAGGTCTCCGGCACGTAGTGGCCCTCGAACTCGTGCGGGTACTTGTAGTCCGCGCCGTGGCCCATGGTCCGGTCGAGCCCGGTGACCGCGTTCCGCAGCTTGGCCGGGACCGGCAGCGCGCCGCGCTCGCGCACCGCGCGCCGCGCCGCCGCGTATGTGCTGAGCGACGTGTTCGACTTCGGCGCGCAGGCCAGGTACACCGCGGCCTGGGTGAGAGGCAAGACGCCTTCCGGCAACCCGACGAGCTCGAACGCGGCCAGCGCCGCGGTCGCGACCACCAGCGCCTGCGGATCCGCGTTGCCGATGTCCTCGCTGGCGAAGATGACCATGCGGCGCAGGATGAAGCGCGGCTCCTCGCCCGCCTCCAGCATGCGAGTCATCCAGTAGGCGGCGGCGTCCGGGTCCGAGCCGCGCATGCTCTTGATGAAGGCGCTCACCACCCCGTAGTGCTCGTCGCCCGCCTTGTCGTAGAGCAAGGTGCGCTGCTGCAGCGCCTCCTCCACCTCGGCGACCCCGACGCGGGCCGGCCGCGCCGGACCGCGCGCCTCGGCCAGGTCGGCGGCGACCTCGAGCGCGTTGAGCATGCGGCGAGCGTCGCCGCCGGCCTGCGCGACCAGCGTGTCGAGCGCCGCCCCCTCCACCTCGATCGCCCGGCCGCCCAGCCCGCGCTCGCGGTCGGCCAGCGCGTGCGTCGCGATCGCGCGCAGCGCCTCGTCGCCCAGCGGCTCCAGGCGGACCACGCGGCAGCGCGACAGGAGCGGCGCGATCACCTCGAACGAGGGGTTCTCGGTCGTCGCGCCCACGAACGTGACGGTGCCGGCCTCGACGTGGGGCAGGAGCGCGTCCTGCTGCGCCCTGGAGAACCGGTGGATCTCGTCCACGAAGAGGACCGTCCGCTGCCGGTGGAGGTCGCGACGCTCGGCGGCCGCCGCGACCTGCTCGCGGATGTCCTTGACCCCGGCGTTCACGGCCGACACCGTCACGAAGTAGGCTTGCTCGCTTGCCGCGAGCAGCCGGGCCAAGGTCGTCTTGCCGGTCCCCGGGGGTCCCCACAACAGCAAGGATGGGAGTCGCCCACCCCCTGCGAGGCCAGAAAGCAGTTTTCCGGGCCCGAGGAGGTGCTCCTGACCCACGAACTCGTCCAGCGAGACTGGCCGCATTCGCTCGGCCAGAGGCTGATTTACGCGCTCCCTCTGCGAGGTTCGCTGGAAGAGATCCATCGATGATTTACCAGGAGCCCGCGGACGTGAAGATAATATGCTAAACCCTCGGGAAGACCGGCTTTTCTTGCTGGAACCAGATTGTCACGCTGAGGCATCCTTGCCGACAGGGGGCCAACGTGTTTTCGCTTTCTTATTCAACAGCGCGGGTGGCCTCCCGCATGGCACTCCTATTGCTATTCAGATTTCGTGCAGATGTCCACCGCCCTCGAGCTGGTGTACGAGTATCGCCTTCTGATGGGCAAGTGCTGGGCCGGCTCCGGCCTGTCAATGGACGAGATCGAGGCGGTCGAGGCGATCGAGGGCTTGTTTGCCGCCGGTGCGAGCCCGCTCACGGGTGTCAGCGCGAGTCTGAGCGCCACCCTGCGGGGCGGACCCCGCCATCTCTGGGACGGAGTCCAGCTTCTCTCCGCCGACCTCGATCAGCTCGAAGTCCAGGTGTCGGCGGCGCTCGAAGCGGGCACGCGGATCGAGCTCTGCGTCGAGGACGATGAGCTCCGCCTGTCCTATCGCTTCAAGGGCCGCGTGGTCTCGATGCGCGAGGCCGAGCGCGGCGGTCACACGGTTGCGCTCGAGCTCGTCGGCGTGCCCCTCCTGGTCCGTCGCGGGCCCAGGCCTCCTCGCCTGGACCCGCACTCCGGGACTGGCCGCCGCCTCGGCTCCGAGCCCCGCGCCGCCGCCTGACTACCGCTGCTTCGTGGCGGTCACCAGTCCCCACAGGCTGGCGCTCGGATAGAGCTGGTAGCCGCGCAGGTCGATGTTCATGACCGCGAGGTTGTTCTCGTGCCAGAGCGGGACGATCGGGACATCGCGGGCCAGGATCGCCTGGACCTCGGCGTAGATCGCCCGCCGCCGCTCGCGATCGACCGTGCGCCGGCCGAGCTCGGTCAGCTCGTCCACGCGCGCATCGGAGTAGAACCAGCGGTTGAGCGTGTTCGGGTCCTTTGCCGTCGGGATCCGCGTCGAGCTGAAGTAGGCGTACAGGAAGTCCGGCTCGCTGATCGCCGCGGTCGTGTACGAGCCCAGCTGATAGTTGCCCTTCTTGTAGTCGGCCAGCACGGTCGTGGCCTCGAACGGCCGGACCTCCACCGCGATGCCGACCTCGCCCAGCTGGGCAGCCCACACCCGGGCCAGAGCGAGTCGCAGCTGCTGCGAGCTCGTCTTGTAGACGAGCTCGAGGCGCGGCCGCCCGCCCGGGCCGGTCGTGGCGATACTGCTCGACCGCGCCGTTGTAGGCCCAGTGCCCGGGCGGAAGCAGCCCGGTGGCCAGCACCGCGCGGCCATCCAGCTTGGAGCGCAGCACTCGTTCGCGGTCGATGGCGTAGGCGATGGCACGCCGCACGCGCACGTCCGACAGCGCCGGGTCGCGCCCGTTGATCATGAGGTAGGTCAAGGACGGCCCCGGCCCGCTGGCCAGCTCGACCCGCTCTTTCTCGGCCAGGTCGTCCACCAGGTCGATGCGGATCGTGTTCTGGGTCAGGTCGGCCGAGCCGCCCACCAGCATGAGGGCGCGCGCGTTCGCGTCGCGCACCACGCGGATCTGGACCCGCTCGGTGCGCGGCGGCGTGAAGGCCCAGTTCGGGTTGCGGCGCAGCCGCACCTCCTCGGCCCCGAACGACTCCAGCTGGAACGGCCCGGCGCCGATGACGTGGCCGCCGGGGAAGCGGCCCCGCGGACCGGCCGCACGCGCCGACACGATGCCGAGCTCGAGGTCGCTCCTGATCGTGGCGAGCGGCTTGAGCAGGTGAAAGCGCACCTGCCTTTCGCCGAGCGCCTCCACCCGCTCGAACCGGTCCTTCAGATTGCGCGTGAGCGTGCTGCCCATGTCCGGGTCGAGCACGCTCTCGTAGGTGTAGGCCACATCGGAGGCGCGAAGCGGCGTCCCGTCGGAGAAGCGCAGGCCCGGGCGCAGCACGACATCGACGGTCAGCTCGCCCGTCTGCTCGATCGACTCGGCCAGGAGCGGACGCGGCTCGAGCGACGGCGTCTCGACGCTGGTCAGGCCGGGCGCGACCAGGCGCGACAGCTTCACGTCGTCGTTGGTCTCGGTGTAGCGCGGGTCCACGCTGTTCACGCGCGACTCGATGAGGAGGACGATCGTGTCGTCCGGCGTTCGCCGGTCGCGCGCGCCGCACGCGCCGACCAGGGCTGCCAGGAGCGCGAGCGTGCTAGTCTGAGGACCCGATGCGGTCATGGGCGCGGATTCGCGAGCTGGCCGCGGCCGCGGCGGTCGCGTCGATCGCGATGGGTAGTATCCACGCGCCGGCCGCCGGCTCGCAACCGGCCGCCGCACCCGCGCCGGTGCCCGCATCCGGGCCGGGTGCTCCGAGCGCGGGGCCGCCCGGGCCGACCGCGGCCGTGGTCGGGGACGGGGAACGGCCCAGCTGCCCGGCGCGCGCATCGGGATCGCGGTCGCCGACCTGGCCAGCGACCGGATCGTCTACCAGCGCGACCCGGACGGCCTCTACAACATCGCCTCCAACACGAAGCTTGTCACGGCGGCCGCCGCCCTGGCCCTGCTCGGCCCGGACTTCCGCTACTACACCGCCTTCTACGGCGCCGAGCCGGACAGGGACGGCGTCGTGGCCGGCGACCTCCATGTCCGCGGCCGCGGCGACCCCAGCCTCGGCACCGGCGAGCTCTACCAGCTCGTGCGCGAGCTGCGCCAGAACGGAGTCAAGCAGATCGAGGGCGGCGTGGTGGTGGACGTCGACTACTTCGACAGCCGCGACCTGCCGCCCCACTTCGAGGAGAAGCCGAAGGACTCGGCTCCCTATCGCGCCCCCGTCGGCGCCACCTCGCTCAACTTCAACGCGGTCACGGTCTCGCTCCGTCCGGCGGCGAACGGCTCCGGCCCGTGCACCGTGGCGGTCGAACCGCCCAACGACTACGTCGTCATCGATTCGGCCGTGAGGACGGTGAAGCGGGGCCGCACCCGCATCAGGATGGAGGACGAGACCACCGACAACAGCATGCGCTTCGTCCTCCGCGGGCAGCTGCGCGCCGACGACGGGATCAAGGTCTACCGGCGCCGGGTGGCCGACCCGGTCCTCTATCTCGGCTCGGCGCTCCGCGTCGCGCTCACCAGGACCGGGATCGAGCTCGGCAAGACGAAGGTGACGACCGGCGAGGTACCCGCCAGCGCGAGCGCTCTGGCCTGGCGGGTGAGCGAGCCGCTCGCGGTGCTCGTGCGCGGGCTCGGCAAGAACTCGAACAACTACGTGGCCGAGATGCTGCTCAAGACGATCGGCGCCGAGCAGCGCAGCGACAAGACCCGACCCGCCAGCTGGGACGACGGCCTCGCGGCGGTGCGCGGCTGGCTGGTCGACACGATCGGATGGGCCACGGAAGGCTTCTACTATGGCAACGGCTCCGGCCTGTACGCCTCCAACCGGTTCAGCCCGCGCCAGATCGTGCGCCTGCTGTCGGTTGGCTACCGGGATTTCCGCTGGGGACCCGACCTCGTCGCATCCCTTTCGATAGGTGGGGTGGACGGAACCATCAGCCGGCGCATGGTGCACGGACCGGCCGCGGGTCGGGTCCGGGCAAAGACCGGCACTCTCGACGGAGTATCGACGCTTTCCGGATACGTCGCCATCGACGGCCGCTCGCCGCTCGCGTTCTCCATCTTCGTGAACGGATTCAGCGACGAAAGCGCCGACTACGCTCGCCTTCTCCAGAACGATATCTGCGAGGCCACCGTCCCGTTCCTCGAGGCGTCGAGGTGAGAGGTGCCTGTGCCGGACTGTGTTCCAAAGGTGCCGTCGCACCGACGATTCGTTGGCATTTCGCCAGCTTGCCCCATGCCGTGGGGGCATGCTACGAATTCTCCGCCACGACGTAAATGTACGCCCCGAGGAGGAAGTTCTTCATGGCTCAGCTCAAGGGCTCCAAGACCCATCAGAACCTCAAGGATGCCTTCGCCGGCGAATCGCAGGCCAACCGGCGCTATCTCTACTTCGCCAAGGTCGCCGACGTCGAAGGCCGCCCGGACATCGCGGGACTGTTCCGAGACACCGCGGAAGGCGAGACCGGTCACGCCCACGGTCACCTGGACTGGCTCAAGCCGGTCGGTGATCCCGCCACCGGCGAGCCGATCGGCTCGACCGAGGCCAACCTCAAGGCTTCCATCGCCGGCGAGACCTACGAGTACACCGAGATGTACCCGGGCTTCGCCAAGACCGCGCGGGCCGAGGGCTTCACCGAGATCGCCGAGTGGTTCGAGACCCTGGCCCGCGCCGAGCGCTCGCACGCCGGCCGGTTCAAGAAGGGTCTCGACACTCTCGAGTAGTCGCGCGTGCCGCGCTCCCCGGTACCGGGTCGGGCGGGTGTGTGGCAGCAGGGCTGCCTCGCGACTCGCGTTGCCCGTCCGCGGACCCGGGCCAAGATCCACGCATGAAGCCGATCGCTCTCTCCGACATCAAGGGTCCCGCGATCTACGCCGGGATGCGCGACGACTTCCGCCGCCGCATCATCGAGCTCAAGCAGCACCGGCGTATCGCGATCGGCGACCGGGTCACGCTGGTGTTCGAGAACCGCCACACCCTCCTGTTCCAGATCGAGGAGATCCTCCGGGCCGAGGGGATCCGGGAGCCGGGCAAGATTCAGGAAGAGATCGACGTCTACAACCCACTCATGCCGACCGATGATTCGCTCTCGGCCACGCTCTTCATCGAGGTCCCGGCCGACGCCGACCCGCGCGTCGAGCTGGACCGGCTGGTCGGCCTCGACGAGCACCTGATCCTCCACATCGGCCCGCACGCGGTGCGCGCCGAGTTCGAAGCGGGGCGGTCCACCGACCAGCGGATCTCGGCCGTGCAGTACACCCGCTTCCGCCTGACGCCGGCGGCGCGGCGTGCGCTGCTCACCGCGGGCACGCCGCTCGAGATCGAGATCGATCACCCGGAGTATCGCCACCGGTCGCGGGCCAGCGAGGAGATGCGCGCCTCTCTGGCCGCCGATGTGGCCGCTCCATGAGCGCCGAACGCTCGAGCCCGGACGACAGCCAGCACTTCACGCTGGCCGACGCGAACGGGCAGCTCGACCGCCTGCGCGAGCTGTTCGAGCGGGTGATGCAGCTGCGCGCCCAGCTCAAGACTCTCTATCACAGGCTGGAGAACGCGGGCCATCCCCCGCGCGAGGAGCACCTGCGCGGCCCGGCGGCGACGAGCCCGGGCGCCAGCGGGGACGTGCCGTCCGACGTGCAGCGCGACCTGGTCCTGTTCCGCGGTCTGGTCGAGACCCTGCGCGAGCAGGTGGACGACATCCAGGAGACCGGCTGCATCATCAAGGACATCGAGATCGGCCTGGTCGACTGGCCGGCACTCCACCGCGGCCGCGAGGTGCTCCTGTGCTGGAAGTACGGCGAGCGCGAGGTCGGCTGGTGGCACGACCTCGACACCGGCTTCGCCGGCCGCCGCCCGGTCTCCGAGCTGGATGAGTGATCAGCCGCGAAGTCGCGAAGGACACGAAGAAGACCATCTCAATTGCTGGCTCTTCGCGTTCGTCGCGGTGCGATTCATCGGATGATCGCCAGGCGAGGCGAGCGCTTGGGCTGGGCCAGCACCCGCTCGGCGATCTTGAGGGCCACCCGGCTCGCGAGGTCCATGAAGCGGCCGGCGTGCTCCGAGTCGGGTGCGGAGACCACGACCGGCACGCCGCTGTCGCCGCCGAAGCGGATGCGCGTGTCGATCGGGATCTCGCCCAGGAACTCGGTCGGTATCTCGCTGGCCAGGCGCTTGCCTCCCCCGTGCGAGAAGATCTCGTCGTGGTGGCCGCAGCTCGGGCAGCGGTAGTAGGACATGTTCTCGATGATGCCGAGGATCGGGATCTCCACCTTCTGGAACATCGCGATCGCGCGCACCACGTCGATGATCGCGACCTCCTGCGGCGTGGTCACCATGACCGCGCCGGTCACCGGGATGAGCTGGGACAGGGACAGCTGCACGTCGCCGGTGCCGGGCGGCAGATCGCACACGAGGTAATCCAGCTCGCCCCACGCGACCTCGCCCAGGAACTGCTGCAACAGGCGGTGCACCATCGGCCCGCGCCACACCACCGCCTCCTCCTTGTTGGTGAAGAAGCCGATCGAGATGACCTTGAGCCCGTGATGCACCGCCGGGATGATCTTCTGGTCCGGGGCCGCGCCGGGCGGCACCTCGGCCGGGCCCAGCATGAGCGGGATGGAGGGACCGAACACGTCGGCATCGAGGAGGCCGACCGCGGCGCCGTGGGCGCGCAGCGCCAGGGCCAGGTTGGTCGCCACCGTCGACTTGCCGACCCCGCCCTTGCCGGCCGCCACCGCCACGATGTTCTTCACGCCGGGCAGGAGCGCCTTCTCGCTCGGCGGCGGCTGGTAGGCGGTCACCACGCGCGGCATCACGGTCACCCGGGTGGCCCCGCGCTCGCGCAGCGCGCTCTCGATGAGCGACACCAGCTCGCGCCGCCTGGCCTGCGGATACGCATGGGTCGGGATGTCGACGGTGACGAGGACGTCGGTTCCCTGCACCTCGACCGCGGACACGATGCGGTGCTTGACGACATCCAGGCCGAGAGCCGGATCGATCACCCTGGACAGCGCCTGCTTCGCGCCTTCGACCGTGAGGCCGCTCATCGCGTCTTCGTCTTCGTCACCTGGTGCGCCTGCGCCTGCGCGGCCTTGCCGGCCGTCTGCGCCACCGCGGTCGCCGGCGTCTTGCTCGGCGTGTTGTTGGGCGTCGTCTTCGTCGTCTTGGCCGGGCCGCCGCTCAGGTGGCCGAGCTTGGCGCGCTTCACCTCGAGGTAGTCGTGGCTGAGGTCGGACGACTCGACCCAGTGCGGCACCTGCTCGGTCACCGTGACGCCGGCCCGCCGCAGCCCTTCGATCTTGTCCGGGTTGTTGGTCATGAGCCGGACCGAGGCGACGTCCAGGTCGCGCAGGATCGCCGCGGCGATCTCGTAGCTGCGCAGATCCGGCGCGAAGCCGAGCGCGAGGTTGGCCTCGACCGTGTCGTGCCCTTCGTCCTGCAGGGCATAGGCCCGCACCTTGTTGCCGAGCCCGATGCCCCTGCCCTCCTGGCGGAGGTAGACGAGGACGCCAGTGTCCGCCGCCGAGATCCGCTCGAGCGCGTGTTCGAGCTGCTGGCGGCAGTCGCAGCGCTCCGAGCCGAACACTTCCCCGGTGAGACACTCGGAATGCACTCGCGAGAGCACGCCGCTCCGGCCCGCCGGATCACCGTGGACGAGCGCGAGCGCCTCCTCGCCGTCGAAATGGTAGACCACGATGCGGAAGCGACCCCATGGGGTGGGCAGGTCCGCCTCGGAATAGCGATGAGATTGCCCTGACAAAGGAGATTGGTACTCTATGATGGCCGTGCCGTGGATTGTCAACGCCGAAGGAGCGTCGGTACCCACGTAAGCGGTTGAATCTCCTTGATTGACAGCGCGCTCAGGCTGCGCATAAGGTAATGCGCCATGGCAGTTCGACCGATCGTCATCTGGCCCGATCCTCGCCTCCGCGAAGCGACCCGCCCGATCGCCGAGGTGACCGACGAGATCCGATCGCTCTATCGGGACCTGGTCGACACGATGTACGCGTACGACGGGGTCGGGATCGCCGCGATCCAGATCGGGGTGCCGGTGAGGATGTTCCTGGTCGATGCGGCCATTGCGGGGCAAGGCGATGCGGGGAGCGGCGGTGAGCGCGGCGCCGACCCGCTTGCATTCATCAATCCCGAGGTCCTCGCGATGTCGGGCGAGAAGGAGAAGGCGGACGAGGGGTGCCTGTCCTTCCCGGGCATCTACGTCCCGATCGAGCGCCCGCGGCGAGCGCGGGTGCGCGCGATGGGGATCGACGGAAAGACGTTCGAGGCCGCGGGGGAGGGGCTGTTCGCTCGGGCCATGCTCCACGAGCACGACCACCTGACCGGCAAGCTTCTGGTCGACTTCGTCGGGCCGCTCAAGAAGCGGCAGATCAAGCGCAAGCTGGAGCGCCATGTCGAGGACGCCGACGGCCACGTGCACGGCGAGGACTGCCAGCACGACCACGACCACGACCACGAGCACGGCCAGGCTCACGGCGTGGCCCTGCCGGCCAGCCGCTCGGGAGCCTGAGATCGACAGGTGGCCACCCCTCGAGCCGTCGCGCCGGTCGAGCGGACTGCGGCGCCCTCCGCGGACGCGGTCTTCATCCGCGGCCTGGAGTTCGAGGCCAGCCACGGCTACACCGCGGCTGAGCGGCGCGCGACCCGGCGCTTCCGGGTCAGCCTCGAGCTGCGCACGCCGCTCCGGCTGCCGGCCCAGAGCGATCGGCTGAGCGACACGGTCGACTACCGCCGGGTCTGCGAGATCGCGGTGCGCATCGGGACCGAGTCGACCTTCCGCCTGCTCGAGGGCCTGGCCGCCGGCATCGCCGAGTCGATCCAGGAGGTCTACCCGCGCACCGAGGTCACCGTCGAGCTCGAGAAGCTCGCCCCGCCCTGCCCCGGCTGCCCCGAGTCATGCGGCGTGCGCATGACCTTCCCGGCCCGGTGAGCGGCCTCGCTCGCCGCGCGCTTCATCGCCAAGGCGCAGAGACACAGAGACGCAGAGGTAAGCCAATTTGAATTTTGAAGACTTGATTGGTTCGCCGACCCACTCAAGTCTTCAAGTTGAATTACCTCTGCGTCTCAGCGTCTCTGCGCCTCTGCGATGAAGCGCGCGGCCGCCAATCGGACGGCGTGCGCGCTACTCGACCAGCTTGAGGTGGTTGCGCTTGCTTGCCGACGGGGACGCGCCGTCGGCTTCCTGCAGCTCCGGCTCGTCGGCCAGAGCTTCGGCCGGCACGTCGTCGGGCCAGACCATGCCGCGTTGATCGGCCTCCGAGACGACCGCGTAGATCGCGGACCACGGGAGAACGCAATGGTGCGGCTGGCCGCCGAAGCTGAGCGTCCCGCGCAGCGCCTCCTCGCCGACATCGAGATCGGCGATGGCCGGGGTCAGGCCGTGGCCGAACCGGAGCACGAGCTTCGGATCGGAGCCGCACGCGGCGGGCACCGACACGCCGGCGCGCCGCGGATCGACGTGCACGAGGATCGCGCCCTGTGCCAGGAGCTGGCCGGCCACCTCGCGCTTGGCCGGCAGCCGCGGCGCCGTCTCCTCGTCCAGGTCGGCGGCCGGCTCGATCTGGTCCGGCTGCCGGCCGGTCAGGGCGACGAGCTCGTCGCGCCCGACCAGGCCGACGTCGTGGGCCGAGCGGAGCAGCGAGTCGGTCCGGTCGGGGCCGAGGCGGCTGGCCGTGGCCGCGAGCGCGTCGGCGCGCGCCACGTGGCGCAGCACCTCCTTGTGCGCGTCGAACAGGCCGACCTCGGTCAGTATCTGCTGAATGCGCTCCACCTTCCTGTCGCCGCCGCCAGCGGACACGGGTCTGGTCTACTCGGTATCAACGAGCAGTTCAAGAAAGAGCGCGCGCAGGTCCTCGGGAATCGCGAGGCCGCGGAAGTGGGCGAGATCCGTCACCACGCACACGACGCGCCCCTCCGCGCACAGCGCGCTCTCGCCGCCCGCGCCCTCCTCGTCGACCCGGTACAACCGGTAGCGGAAATCGATCGACTTGTGCCCCAGCCGGTCGATCGACATGTCGACTCTGACCTGATCGCCGAAGCGGAGCGGAAGGCGAAAGTCGCACTCGCTGCGCACGGCCGGCAAGCCGATCCGGCGTCGGTCGAGGAGATCGACGTATGGCCTGGCCCCCATTCGCCGGCGGAAGAACTCCTCGAATGCGGCGTGGAAATAATCGAAGAAGCGCGGGTAGTAGACGATGCCGGCGTGATCGACGTCGGCGAAGCGAACCGGAAAGCTGTGCGAGAAGGGCGGCATCGAGAGAGACGCGAAGCACGAGCGGGCGAGAGAAGCGGACCGGGTCAGCCTGCGAGCCTGCGGCGCACCTCCGGGTGCTCGTCGAGCCAGGCCTTGAGACTCTCCGGCGTGATCTCGACGACGAGGTCCTCCTCGCCCAGCTTCGCCTGACAGCCGAGCCGCGACTCCGGCCGGACGTCGAAGGCCAGATCCAGACGATCGCTCTCCGCGTCCTCGATCTCGCCGATCGAGTCTGCCCCCTCGAGCACCCACACGTGACAGGTGGAGCACGCGCAGTTGCCGCCGCAGGCGCTGCCCACGCGCGGCACCGGATCCAGCGCTGCCTCCGCCGCATGGAGGATGGACGTCCCCGGCTCGGCCTCCACGACGACCTCGGTCCCCTTGCCGTCGGCGTTGCGGAACAGGATCTTCGGCATCGATCGGTTCCTGTCGCTTCCTGGCGGCCCCGCGTCTCAGCCCCGCCGCTCGCCAGCCGCCGCGGAGCCGGCCTGCCCGAGCTCGGCGGCGACCTCCTCCACACGCCGCCCGCGAACCGCCTCGCGCACCGCGCGGTTCATGCGCATCTCGGCGAACGGATGCGACGCGTGGTCCAGCGCCATGGCCGCGCGCCGGATGGACTCGTGGTCCTCGCCGGTCACCGCCTGCTCGACGATTGCCATCGCAGCCTCGATCGCCGCCCGGCTCGACTCGTCGCAGAGGTGTCCGTCGCCGGCCAGGGCGGCACGGGTGGCCTGGAGGAGCCGCTTGGCCTCGACCCGCTCGATGAGGAGGTTGCGACGGGCCAGGTCCTCCTCGGCGTGCTCGAACGAGTCGAGCAGCATGCGCTCGACCTCCTCGTCGGTCAGCCCGTAGGATGGCTTGACCTCGACCGACGCGGCGACTCCCGTCACGAGCTCGTGCGCGCTCACCCGGGTGAGACCGTCGGCATCCACCTCGAAGCGGATCTCGACGCGCGCGAGCCCGGCCGGCATCGCCGGCAGGCCCTTGAGCTGGAAGCGGGCGAGCGACCGGTTGCCGTCCACCGTCTCGCGCTCCCCCTGCACGACGTGGATGTCGAAGCCGGTCTGGTTGTCGGCGTAGGTCGTGAACGTCTGCACGGCCCCGGCCGGGATGGTCGAGTTGCGCGGGATCAGCTTCTCCACCACCCCGCCCATCGTCTCGATGCCGAGCGAGAGCGGGATGACGTCGAGCAGGACCATGTCGCCGCCGCCGGCCGACAGCGCGTGCGCCTGCACCGCGGCCCCCAGTGCGACCACCTCCTCCGGATCGAGCTCGCACAGCGGCTCGCGCCCGAACAGCTCCGCGACGAAGTCGCGCACGACCGGCGACTTGGTCGAGCCGCCCACCAGGATGACCCCGTCCAGCTCGCTTGCCGCGACCTCGGCGTCGCGCAGCGCGCGGCGGACCGCGCGCGCGGTCTTGTCGAGCCACGGACGCATGACGCCGGCCAGCTCGGACCGGTCGAGCGGGACCGCGACCGTGCCGAGCCGCATGTCGGTCGCCAGGTCCTCGCTCAGCCGGTGCTTGGCCGCGCGGGCCTCGTCGAGCGCGCGGCGGAGGAGCGACGGGTCGCGGGCCGTCCGCGGCCCGAATGCCTCCAGCAGGCGGCCAGCCAGCACGCGGTCGATGTCGTCACCGCCGAGCGCGGTGTCGCCGCCGGTCGCGACAACTTTGAATACCCCCTGGTGCAGCTCCAGGATCGAGATGTCGAAGGTGCCTCCCCCCAGGTCGTAGACCGCGTAGCGGCCGCGCGCGCCCTGGTCCAGCCCGTAGGCCAGGGCCGCCGCGGTCGGCTCGGCCAGGAGGCGCAAGACGTCGAGCCCGGCCAGGCGCCCGGCGTCGCGGGTCGCCTGGCGCTGGCCGTCGTCGAAATGAGCCGGCACCGTGATGACGGCGGCGTCGATCGGCACCGGCTCCGGCGAGGCCGACTCCGGCGAGGCCGACTCGCCCAGCGCGGCCCGGGCGCGGACGACCAGCGCGCGCAGGATCTCGGCCGACACCTCGACCGGCGTCACCTCGCGGCCACCTGCCAGGCGGAAGAGGACCATCCGCGCCCCCTCACCGCCGGCCAGCTCGTAGGGGACCATCCCGGCGACCGCGGCCAGGTCGGCCGGGGCCCGGCCCATGAACCGCTTGACCGAGGCGATGGTATCGCGCGGCCACTGGGCCGCCACGCGCCGCGCCGCCTCCCCGACCAGGACCCGCTCCTCTCGGCCTTCAGTCGCGTAGCCCACGACCGACGGCAGGAGCGCGGACCCGTCCGCCCCGCGCAGCACGCGCGGCGCGCCGCCCTCCACCAGAGCCACCAGGCTGTTGGTGGTGCCGAGGTCGATGCCGACCGCGCGCGCCGGACACTTGCTGCGCGGCCGGGACTGGCCCGGCTCCGCGATCTCGAACAGGCCTCCGCTCATGCTGCCCCTTCTTGCTCCGCGTCGTCCTCATCGGCGAACGCCTCGCGGTAGCGGGCGAGGTAGCGCAGCAGGATGACCTGATCGATCACCCCCTGGAGGCGCGCGCCGCGATCCGGCGCGGCGTCCTCCCGCGCCTCCAG
>WNGB01015815.1_pt1 | contig 16733 bp, 16 predicted proteins | sample 5400681 | NCBI WGS metagenome assembly WNGB01 (sample SAMN13153367, study PRJNA577476) | soil metagenome | isolation source: 115 cm soil or saprolite under grassland replicate 2 | place: USA:California | collected 2016-06-15 | reverse complement strand
TGCCAATGGCCTCCATTTTTTGCGCCTGGCGGAGCTGCTCTTCCAGATGTTTGCGCTCGGAGATGTCACGGAAGACCAGGACCACGCCATGCAGTGTCCCGTCACTGCTGCGAATGGGCGCAGCGCTATCGTCAATCGGCACTTCACGGCCGTCTCGCGTGACTAAGGCTGTGTAATTGGCCAGGCTGATGATCGTCCCCTCCCGGAGTACACACGCCACTGGCGTCTCGACGGGCTGGCGAGTCTCCTCATTGAGAATGCGAAACACCGTATCAATGTGGCGCCCATAGGCTTCCTGCACTGTCCAATCGGTCAGCCTGGCTGCCACTGGATTGAGAAACCTAATGATGCCGCTGGTATCGGTGGCAATGACGGCGTCCCCAATACTCGCCAGGGTGACGTCTAGCCAATCCCGCTGGCGCAGCGCGTCGTCCGCCCGCTGCCGCTCGATGGCATAGCGAATGGCACGCACCAGCATACGGCCTTCGATCTGTCCTTTGACCAGGTAGTCCTGGGCTCCTGCATGCACCGCTTCCACCGCCAGGGTCTCATCGTCAAAACCTGTGAGGATCACAATGGGGAGCCGTGGTGCCTGCGCGTGCAGCCTGGTCACCGTGTCCAGTCCGCTGCTATCCGGGAGCGACAGATCGAGCAGCACCACATCAAAGCGCTCCTGCGCCACACGGCTTAGGGCCTCGCTGAGCCGCTCGACATGGGTCACCTGAAAGGTCACAGACCGTGCGGACTCCAGGGTGGTGCGCAGCAGGAGCGCATCGGCGGCGCTGTCTTCGACCAGCAGCACGTGGAGGTACTGCGCGTCATGACCACCCTGCGCCAGCGTCAGGACCTCCTCAGGGAAGAGCTGCAGGGTGGCGTCGAGAGGAGGCACCAGGAGTTCTGGCCGGCTGGCTGGCTCAGGGGAGAGGTTCATAAGGCATTCTCCTTTGTGGCATGCCGAATCCAGTTGCCTCATTGCTCTTCCTGTGACGAGCAAGAGCTCTATTGCTGCCGACAGCGTGCTCACTTGAGTACAGAGAGCCACACGACGACAGCCATGTTACAGCGTAAAGTAGAACGTCGCGCCCTTGTCGACCTCGGCCTCGGCCCAAATGCGCCCGCCGTGGCGCTGGATAATGCGCTGCGTGAACGCCAGCCCAATACCCGTGCCTTCAAAGTCCTCCTCGCGGTGCAGCCGCTGGAACACCCCAAAGAGCTTGTGCGCATATTGCATGTCAAAGCCAACGCCGTTATCCCGGATAAAATAAACGGACTCACCGTCGGGGTGCTGACAGCCGATGGTGATGTGGGCCACCTCCCGCCCGCGCGTGAACTTGAGCGCATTCCCCAGGAGGTTCGTCAGCGCCTGCTTGAGGAGCGTGGGGTCCGCCTCACAACTGGGCAAGTCGCCGATGGCGATGTCCACGCGCCGGTCCTCGTCATCATGACGCAAGTCGTCGAGCACCTGGCGCACCAGGTCAACGAGCGCCACCGGCTGTTTCGTAAGCGGTTCCTGGGGGTAGCGCGAGAAGGCCAGGAGCCCATCGATCAACTGCCCCATACGCATGGCCTCGCGCTGCACACGCTGCAGGTAGCCCTGGGTGTTGACGTCGAGCTGGGGGGCAGAGTTTCTTAGCACGATGGCGGTGAAGCCGTGGATGGCCCCCAGCGGCGCCCGCAGGTCATGGGCAATAGAGTAGGCAAAGGCTTCCAGCTCCTTGTAGGCGGCCTGCAGTTCGGCAGTCCGTTCGCTGCCCCGCTGTTCCATCTCGGCGTTGAGGCGACGCATGCGCTCTGCCGCTTGCGTGCGTTCCATGGCATAGCGCATGGCCCGTGCTAGCATATGGCCTGCGAGTTGCGCTTTGAGCAGATAGTCCTGTGCCCCGGCTCTGACTGCTTCCAGTGCCAGCATCTCATCATCCAGGCCGGTGAGAATCACAATCGGCACGGCAGGGGCCTGGGCATACACCTGGGTGAAGGTCTGGAGTCCGTGACTGTCTGGCAGCCCGAGGTCTAACAAGAGGACATCGAAGCGCGCCTCCTTGAGGCATTGGAGCGCCTCCTTGAGCCGTTCCGTATGGGTTACGACAAAGCGCCCTGGCGCGACTCTCTCTAAGGCATCACGTAGCAGCCGCGCATCGATGGGGCTGTCTTCAACCAGCAGGACGTGGATCGTGGCATCAGCCATGGCACTTACCTCTGAGGTAGGCTCACAACAGCGAACCAGAAGTGTTCGATGGTGCGGATGACCTCTGCAAAGCCCGCCAAGTCCATCGGTTTTGTGATATAGCAGTTCGCATAGAGGCCGTAGGCCTGCAGGATGTCTGCCTCTGCCTGGGAGGACGTCAGCACGACCACAGGGATCGTTCTGAGCTGCTCATCGGCTTTGATCTCCGCCAGCACTTCCTGCCCGTTTTTCTTGGGGAGATTCAAATCAAGGAGGATCAGGTGTACGCCAGGCGCGTTGGCATGCAGGCCTTCGTGGCGCAGGAATGCGATAGCGTCCACCCCATTGTCCACCACGTGCAGATGGATGGCCACCTTGGCATACTCAAATGCAGCCTTGACCATCAGCTCATCGGTGACGCTATCCTCAACCAGCAGGATTTCGATTGGTTTTGCGTGCTCTACCAGGCCCATGACGGATTACCTCCGGTCTGGAAGGGTGAAGGCAAACATCGCCCCCTTGCCCAACTCCGATTCAACCCAAATGCGCCCGCCGTGGCGCTCGACAATCTTTTTGCACAGCGCCAGGCCAATGCCGGTGCCGGGATACTCGCGTCTGGTGTGCAAGCGTTGAAAGATTTCAAAGACACGCGCCGCATACTGTGGTTCGATACCAATGCCATTGTCACGTATAGCGAACCGCCACGCGCCATCGTGAGGCTCGACCCCGATGTGGATGGCCGGGGGCTGGTCGCCCCGGAATTTGAGAGCGTTACTGAGGAGGTTCTGGAACACCTGCAGCAATTGCGTGGCGTCTGCTAGCACGGTCGGCAAGGAGTCGTGGGTGACCACGGCGCCGCTCTCTTCAATGGCCACCTTGAGATTGGCCAGTACCTGCTGCACCACGCTGGGACAGTCGGTTGGTGTGAAGGCGCCGCCCCGGGTGCTCACACGAGAATACTCCAACAGGTCGTTGATGAGGGTGCGCATGCGCGTGGCCCCCTCGACGGCATGCCGGATGAACTCGTCGGCGCGGGCCTCGAACCGTCCTTGATAGTTCTGCTGCAAGAGTTGCAAAAACCCTACCACGGCCCGCAGGGGTTCCTGCAGGTCATGGGAGGCCACGTACGCGAACTGCTCGAGGTCCGCATTGGAGCGCGTCAGCTCCTGGGCATATTGCTGGAGCTGGGCCTGGGCATGTTGGCGCTGCATGATATCCGTGTGCAATTGTTCCGCCATGGCGTTCAGCGTCCCCGCCAGGTCCGCGAATTCATCATGGCCAGTGACGTGGAGCTGGCGCGTCAAATGACCTTGCCCAAGGGCGGCGGCCCCCTCGTGGAGTGCCGCGAGGGAGCGCAGGAGCCGGCGATGGGCCATACCGATAAACACACAGGCCCCCAGCAAAGGCCCGAGCGACCCCAGGAGTATGCCCAGCAAGATATGCATCCATGTGGTGACAGTGCGGTTGCTGACTACCGCCAGCTGGTGGGCGTCAGCAACCAGCATGTTGGAGCGCAGTAGCAGGTTTTGGCCGATGAGCCGGACGGCCTCCGTCTCGGCCTCCTGGGCAGTGAGCTTCGCAAACAGCGTGCTGAGCAGGGCGTGGGCGGCATGCATGCGCTGGAGCAGCGCGTCGTCCTCGGGCACTGCCGTGTCCACCGCCAGTGTCGCTAAGTGCTGGCCGAGCTGGCGATGGATGCTTTGCCACTGCACTACAGCCCGTTCCTCGCGATACGTCTGGTATTCGTACCCCAGGAAGCTCAACTCAAAAACCAGGCGGATCGTGTAGTTGACCGCAGCCATGTACGCCATTGCTTGGGAGACAGAGTGAAAGGTATAGGCGATCGTGCTGGTGCTCACCACAAAGGCCACGACCAGGAGCAGGATTGAAAGGCGCAGTTTCTGGCGAATGGTCATCCTGTCTCCCTCTCTCACGGCGCGACCGTCACCGCGGCGGTCATGAACAGGAGGGCCCCCATCCGGAGCAGGCGGCGAGGTCTGCTCCATCTCCTGTGCGGTGGCATTGGCGTCATGCCTGCTCTCCTTAGTACAGAATGCTGACGCGATGGGGCGCAACCGCCGCGAGCCCATCACGGTGCACGTGGTGCAGAAAGTTGGGGAGCAGCACGGTCGGATTGGCTTGTGCTGCAGCGCGGGCCTGGCCCTCCAAATTGACGATCAGCGCCTGGTCAAGGCCGATGGTGAAGCCAAAATTCTCCCAGAGGGCGGCGACCGTCCAGCGGTCGAGATTGAGCTGACGCGCCACGATGTCGATCGCCTGTTGGCGGTTGACTCCTGCAAAGCGTTCGGCTTTGAGCAGCGCGCGCAGCAGCTTCTGCATCGCTTCGGGCCGCTCGTGCAAGAAGGTCTTCCGGGCTGCCAAGTTCCAGGCTTCGATGTACACCCCATCACCGAAGAAACTGACCGTGCGCTCGGGAAGCTGAGCGTGCGCTTGCAGGCGTATTGCCGTCCACGCGGACATAGCATCAATGCTGCCCGCAGCGAGAGCCGGCGCTATGTCGGTCGGCTCAAAGGGCTCGACGATGACCCCAGAGCCCTTGAGGCCATGCGTGACGAGGAACAGGTCGAGGAAGTAGGCGCTGCTGGTGCCAGGGATGATACCGATGCGCTTGCCAGCCAGGTCTTGGAAAGCCTTGATCCCGGCCTCCGTGCGAGCGGTGATAGCAATATCTTTGTCGGTAGTCTCGATGGTGGCGAACACCTGCACGGGCCGTCTCTCCAGCACCGCCCACATAAACGGCACCTCGGCGACCGCCGCGATGTCCGCCTTGCTGTCGATCACCGCACGTAAAGACGCTTTGCCGCTGGGATGCGGCTGCAGGATGACCTCCAAGCCCTCGTCGGCGCAGTAGCGTTCGGCCAGGGCAATGTAGAGGAGCGCCGACATGATTTGCCGACTCTCGGCCACCGTCATTGTCTCAGCCGTGGATGGTCGGTGGCCCGCCGGCCAGACAGTGAAGAGCCCGGCAACTCCTAGCGCTACTAACATAGTAACGGCTGCGTATAGCTTCCATCTCATAGGCTTTGCCTCTGGCGCCTCGGCGTCCTGGCCTCAAGGTGTCGTGAATCCGTATGCACTCCTCAACGGTATGGCAGCGTCACCACAGTAAACCAGAAGTGCTCTATCGACTGCACCACCTCGATGAATTGCTGAAAATCGACCGGCTTGACGATGTAGCAGTTGGCGTGGAGCCTATAGGCTTCGAGGATGTCTTTCTCGGCCTTAGAGGTCGTCAAAACCACCACGGGAATCGTGCGCAAGTCGACATCGGCTTTGATCTCTGCCAGTACTTCACGTCCGTCTTTTCTGGGGAGATTGATATCGAGTAGGATGAGATGAGGCCGGGGCGCGTGCGCATACAGACCTTCGCGCCGCAGGAACGCCAGGGCCTCGACACCATCCTCCACCATGTGGAGGCGATTCCATACCTTGGCTTGTGCCAGAGCTTCTCTGGTCAGCAGCGCGTCGCTCGGGCTGTCTTCGACCATCAGGATCTCAATCGGACTGGGGTGCACTTCCTGCACCATATTTGAAACCTCCTCGATTCGCGCTCTCTGGAGCCACCCGTTTGGACTGGCGTGTCTTCTTGCCCACATCAGCATGGCTCTTTCCTCCATTTCCATGTTTTATAATTATACCTCGCGAAAGCTTTTGTATAGATAAAAGGTATCAAAATAATCATCCGTGTTCACTCTTTGGATGGAAGTAAGAAGGCAGCGGATAAGGCTTGAACACTTTGTATGCGTGCTGGTGGCGGAGATTGGCGAGTGCAATAGACAGGGCCCCGACCTGGGCCTTAGAGAGCAGCGGCAGCATGGCCTCCAGCGGCACGTCGTGGACATGGCCCACCTGTGACACAGTAGGCGTCCGCGAGCACCGTTGGCAACGGATCATGGGTCACCATGGCACCACTCTCCTCCAGCACCACTTTGAGATTGGCCAGCACCGGTTTTGTACAGCCTGCGGTCCGCGGTCACCCACATCACGATCGTCGGGGCCAGTACCAACATCCCCAGGCCATCCGCAATCCACCATACTCGCCACACCGCCCAGAAAGGGGTGTCCAGGCCCAGGCTCACCACCGCCGCGCCCAGGCAGGCCGTACCGGCATTGCTGGCAATGACTGCCAAGCCGGTCAAGCCCATGACGTCCCTCAGCGTGGTCATCGTCAGCGGTGTCCCCAGGAAGCGCATAAGTAGCCATGCGGCTGTCATGGACTCGGCGCAGTTGGCTAGGGAAAATCCGAGACTGATCGTCAAGGACAGGCCAGCCGTCAGGTTGGCCACGGTATTACTGCAGAGCACTCCTCCCAGGATCACCGCCCAGGCGCGCTGCGGGCTCAAAACCAGGACGGCCAGCAGAAAGCCGCTCGGCGGCCATACGGCGGCTCCGAGGCCTCCACATGCACTCCTCAACGGTATGGCAGCGCCGTCACAGTCAACCAGATTGGATGGGGGCGCAGTGCACTAAAATAGGCACCTATTGGCATGACCTGCTGTCAGCCGGAGCGCTACAGTCTGAGCTTTGTCTATGCATACAATTATATCTCGCTGAAGAGCATACCTGTAAAAATAGGTAACAAAATTATCATCCCCACAGCCGACGTGTGGCCATGTCCGCTCCTTCCTTCAGGGTCCGCAGCTTCACCCACACCACACTGTCCGCGACCATTTCTGAGCCAGCAAATGTACCGAATCCACAATCTGTGGAGGCAATCACCCGGCTGCGGTCGCCGACCGCCTCGACCGCCTGGCAGATGCGGTCTGCTACCACTTCAGGATGCTCGACATAGTTGGTGGTGGAATCGATTACGCCAGGCATAAACAGCATCTGATCAGGGAGTGGATAACGCTTGAACACTTTGTATTCATGCTGGTGGCGGGGATTGGCGAGTTCAATAGACAGGGCCCCGACCCGTGCCTTATAGAGCAGCGGCAGAATGGCCTCCAGCGGCACGTCGTGGACATGCGGGCCATCATAGTTGCCCCAGCAGACGTGCAGGCGAATATGCTCGGGAGGAATGTTCGCGATGGCCAGATTGATGGCGTCGATGTGCAGCGCCACGATCTCCTGAAAACGCTCGAGCGCGTCATCTTGGAAGTAGCGCGTGCGTTCCATGGCGAGATCAGGACAGTCCAGCTGTAAGGTAAAACCCTGGGCGTGAATGAACTCATACTCACGCTGCATCTGCCTGGCGAGTGCCATGACGTAGTGCTCGTAGGAGTCGTAATAAGCATTGAGCAAGGTCGTGGCGATAATGCCAGGGGACGCTGCGGTCATGAAGCGCTCGACAAAGGGCTGCGGCTGCGCTGCCGCGCATTGCAGGAAGAGATCACACTCCTGGGCTGCCTCGCTGAGATTGGTGTAGTGCACCTCGGCGAGCGCCTGCGGGGCATTGTCGATTTTGGTCGTCTGGCTGCGCCGAGCGCGCAACATGACCCCGTAGTCCGGGAACTCGCGGACATCCATCGACGCGGGGCGGGCACTGGCCCCACCAAACCCCTGCATGCGACTCGCCACATAGGTTTGGAAGCCGACGCGGGGCTGCTCGCCATTGTTGCCAATGTCGATGCCCACTTCGAGCTGCTTCACGACGACCCGCTGCACTGCAGCCTCGATCTGCCGTTGGAACTCTGCCATATCGATAGTCTCGCCACGCTCATGCCGGATCAGCAAATCGCGCAGCGCGGTGGGGCGTGGCAAACTCCCCACATGCGTGGTCAGAATGCGGTTATCACTCCTGTGCATCGATCATCCTCCCGTTGTGACGGTTGTTTTTTGGTAGGCGTTCAGCCATCAGCATTCAGTGGTCAGCTTACGACGGAAAAACAAGCATGTGTCCGGGGCATATCTTTAGACTTTATCGCGGATAAAAAACCCCACGAGCTTTCCCTCTGGAGGATAAGCAGGGCAAGCGTGTCATCTGCATGAGCCGTGTGGCCACCGCATGTGACCTCCCCCCAGCGGGAGGGGTCGGAGACCGCGTTTTCTATGACGCTCATGGCGTTTCATCCTCCTTCCCTGGGTTCTACACGGACCGCTAATAAATCGCCCAGAGCACGGAAATGGTGTATCCACAAGCGCGCCTGGGGATCACCCTGAGCGGCACTCTGCCGGAACGCCGGGTAGGCGGTGTGACACAGCATATAGAAAACATTTTGCACCTTCCACAGTTCTACACTAAAAGGCAAGGTAGAGACCAGGCGCATGGTGTCCGTAAGTGTTTGCAGCAGGGCTAGGTCACTGGGAGCGGCTGCCAGACGTGTAACCAGACGCCTCAGGGCCTGGCTTATCGGCGGCTGCAGGGTAGCGGCATCCAGAGTGAGATGCGCGGTGCGGCTGTCTTCCAGCAGTGTGCTGCAGCGCATCAGGTCGAGCTCTTCCTCCTCAAAGGCGCGTTGCACATCGAGGCTCACGACATACTCGGCTGCTGTCTGCAGCGCCTTGGGCACGGGCATGTGTAAGCGTGCAAGCGTGGGCAGGAGAGGGATGCGGGGCTCATAGAGCTGGCGATAGAGGGTCTCGGCGGTGGCCAGGGTCGTCTCCAGGATGAGCGGGACGATCTGCCGTTGCGCATCGCGCCGCAGGGCCCGGAGGGACCAGGTGGAGGGACCGAAGTGGTCGTGCAGGAGACGGATCACCGCTGCGTAGTCTGCACGCATGAATGCCGTGCGGACGGCCTGGAGGAGGGCTTGGTCGCCGTCGGCCTCGTAGACAATGCGGGCGCCGCCATAGAGATGATGCTCCCCACGATGCAACACCCCAAAGCGCAGGACGGCTGTATCATGCGTCATCTCAGAGGTGAATCTGGCACGCCCGATGATACACTGGGCCTCGCTACTGGTCAGCCGCTGCACACTCTCGAGTTGGACAGTGTAGCAGTACACCCGCAGAGGGGTTGGAGACGTCTCAAACAAGACCCGCATCGCATACTGCACGGCGACCTGTTCCCAACCGACCATGGCTGGCCTGACCCAGCGCTCGTAGATCTGACGGCCATCACCGTATTCGGGCAAGTTACTCTTGGCCTCGGCGAGACGTGTGAGAAACTCCATCTCCAAAGTGTCACCCCAACCGAGGTCGCGCGCCAGGTGGATGGCCCGCGCGGCGTGATGCAGCACCTGGCGTGGTTCCAGGCCCGAGAGTTCATCGAAGAACCAGCCGCAGCTCGTGTACATGAGCATGGCGTGGTGCTGCATCTCTAACAGTTTTAATGTGACAATCGTTTCGTCTGGCGTGAGTGGCCGCTCAGTATGGCGATGGAGGAAGCGTGCAACATGCTGTGAGGCGCGATCCAGGATGACGGCAATATAATCGTCACGCACTGTCCAGGGGGCGCTCCACACCTGACTGCTGTGTTGCTCATAGGCTACAGCCAGAGTGTCCCGTAGCCAGTCGAGAGCCTCTCGCAGCGGCGTGCGCCAGGCCTGCTGCCACCCAGGGGGCCCACCCGTGCGACACCCGCAGTTGCTACGCCACCGCTCGATGCCGTGCGCGCAACTCCAGGCGGTGTTCTCAATGATCTCGACCTCGTGGGTAGGAGGATGGTGCTCCAGATAGGTTTCGCCATCCGTGGCCACATGCACGAGCTGTGGTCTCTGCGACTCGGCGTGAAAGGCCCCGAGCAGCTGCTCAACAAACTCCTTGCCATTGTTCAGCAGGTGCTCGAAAGCCACCCCGCGTGCCAGGGCTGCATGGTAGAAAAACACGCTGATCTGACGCCCCGAGGGCAGGTGTTGCACGTACGGCATTGTGGGGTCGATACGGCCACCGCTGACGTCACGCCAGGCACTATCACTTCGAGCCCGCACCCGGCATGCCTGGGTGGGGGAGAGGATCGTGAAACGTATCCCGTACTCGGCGAGGAGGTCCAGGGTCTCCAGATCCACCGCCGTCTCAGGCAGCCACATGCCCTCCGGGTGACGTCCGAAACGGTGGACAAAATCGCGTATGCCCCACACGATCTGCGTGCCTTTGTCCCGACGATTGGCCAGGGGCATAATCAGGTGATTGTAGGCTTGTGCCAACGCTGAGCCGTGTCCAGCAAAGCGCGTCTGGCTTTCCCGGTCAGCAGCCAAGATGGCCTCATACACCTCAGGCGCCTGTTGCTCGATCCAGGCCAACAACGTAGGGCCAAAATTAAAACTCATCCTGGCATAGTTGTTCACCATCTGCGCAATCCGGTCGGTGTTATCGAAAATGCGGGCCGCGGTGTTCGGGGCATAACACTCGGCGGTGATGCGTTCATTCCAGTCATGATAGGGATGCGCCGAGGCCTGCAGCTCAATGGCGTCCAGCCATGGATTCTGCCTGGGTGGCTGGTAAAAATGACCGTGTACACAGATATAACGCTCCATGATGCGTGTTCCCCTTTTGTCAGCCTCCCCCTCCCAGGGGAACTCTACATGATGTGTTTATATTGGCCTTGCATTCTCTTCACGTACGAGGCCTAGCATAGCAGGAGGATTGCGCAAATATTGTGCCTGAAAACTACCACGGCTCTCAGCCGGTATGCTCTCATACGGCAACTCGTCAGTCATCAGCCGTGCTGTCTTTCCCGTCCACGGCTCTATAGGAAAAAGACTACAAAAAAGCATGACGAAGTCCTACATAAAAAAGCGCCATTGGTCAAAGACCATTTAGCTCTAGAGGGAAGAATGAGTTTGGAACTTTGGATTGCTTGTGTCTTGATTACAGATCAAAGAGTTAGCATTTTTGCCAAAGCTGCAGGTCATGGAGCACCCTGTAGTATAGATGAAGACTGCATCGCCTTGTATATTGTTATTGACACCCTCTATGAGGTAGAATAATACGCACATTTTACACAGCACCCAGCACGAGCAGAGAAAGAGCCGTATCACGTCTCAAGGCAGAGGGCATCGTATCAAGAAAGGAGCCCGGCATGAAGACGAAAATGCTCGGCATTGTGATGGCTGGCGGTGAAGGGACGCGCCTCCAGCCGCTCACGCGGGACCGGGCCAAGCCGGCTGTCCCCTTTGGGGGCAAGTATCGTATTATCGACTTTGTCTTGTCCAATTTTCTTAATTCCGAGATCTACGCTATCCATGTCCTGGTGCAGTTCAAGTCGCAATCGCTCATCGAGCACTTACAGGCTGGTTGGCGGTTTGGTGGTCTGCCAACGGATCAATATTTTATTTCCACTGTCCCGGCGCAGATGCGTGTCGGGCAGAGCTGGTACCAAGGCACGGCTGACGCCGTCTATCAAAACCTGCACCTCATCAAGCAATTCAAACCGGATATGGTGGCGGTGTTTGGGGCGGACCATATCTACCGTATGGACATTCGCCAGATGGTCGACTTTCATCTCGAACGTGACGCCCAGGTGACGATCGCGGCCTTCCCCGTGTCGATCCCCGAGTCCTCAGCTTTTGGTATCCTCCAGGTGGATACCACCGGCTATCTCACCGGGTTTGCGGAGAAACCGACACAACCGCAGGTTATGCCCGATGATCCGGACCACTGCCTGGCGTCAATGGGCAACTATCTGTTCTCGACGTCTGTCCTTATCGACCTCCTGGAGAAGAATGCGCGCGATGACACGACGGGTCACGATTTTGGCCGTGACATTATCCCGCAGCTCATTGGCCAGAGGCCGGTCTATGCCTATGACTTTCGCCGCAATCGTCTCGCCGGGGAGCCTAAAGACCAACCCATCTACTGGCGGGATGTGGGCACGCTGGACGCCTACTATGAGGCGAGTATGGACTTGCGTGACATTCGGCCCATGCTCAACCTCTACAACCCCAATTGGCCAATTCGTACGGTCACCTCCTATCAGCCGCCTGCCAAATTTGCGTTCGATGAGGATGGTCGCCGTGGCTTGGCGATTCAGTCGATCGTCTCCGAAGGCTCCATCGTGAGTGGTGCCACTGTGGTGAACTCCGTGCTGGGCCGTGGGGTGTTCGTGCACAGCTATAGTCTCGTGGAATGGTCGATCATCAATGATAACTGCAATATCCACCGTCATGCGCGGGTCCGTCGTGCCATCATCGATAAGGACGTGCACGTGCCAGAGTGGGAGACCATTGGTTTTGATCTCGAACGCGACCGGCAGCGTTTCCAGGTGACCGATGGTGGGCTTGTGGTGATTCCCAAAGGCTATGTGTTCGCTCGCTAAAGGGTGCGGAGGAGATGAAGCAGGGGCTGCTGCACATCGACGCCGAGGTTGTGCCGCATGCGTTCGGCCTCAGCTTCGAACTGGGGGAGCTCGGCCCGCAAGAGGGCTTTCCCTTCGGCAGCTCCCAAGGCATCGAATACCCCTGGAATAAGAACGTCCGTTACAATATCCTGCCGCGTGCCATACACCGCCGCCAAGCGCTGGACCACGTAGGTGAGGCTGGCATCGTCTTCCAGGCCATGCAGGTCAATAACTGTGGCGACAGGTCGACTGCCAGGGTCGTCACCTGACTGTTGGACTAGCACGTTCCAGGGACTGGGATCCGAGGTAAACAGCCGACGGTCGAGGGCGTCCCATAGACGGATAAACGTCGCCACCGCGAGGCGCTCAATAGCGGTGCGGTGTTGGTGGTAGAGCTCAGCGCTCAGTTGATTGGCCAGCCACTGCTGCTCGTAGTGGTGTTTGAGGCGTTCCACTGACAGACCAGGAATGAACTCTTCCACCAGGAGATGGCGCCATGTGCCGTCTGCATCCTGCCAGTGCCAGGCCCCGCCACTGCGTGGGAACAGACCTGGAGCGCGTTGTGCCAGCTGGTCGGCAAGCTCGACCAGGCGATCGAGCAAGTGATGTGTCGTGTTTTCGGTCGTCTGATGGTCAGCGGTTGCGGTATAGACAATACGACGCTGGTGGGGGATTTTGCAGACCAGACACTGGGTCTGCTGCGACGGCAGCGTGGCAGTGACCTTATAGACCGCCATACCACCACCTACAGCCAAAGGCGCGACCATGGCGGCTTGCAGAGCAGGTGGCGCTCCGGCAGCGCCCTGTATCCGGTGCAGTGCCTGAGGGAAAAAGTTATAGAGGCGGTTGGCGGTCTCTACGGTAGCAACGTGTGCCGGGCCAGGTTGGCCGTCCCATTGTAGGGGGATGGGCACGCCTGCCTCCCTTCTCTACTCAAGCAACTACGACTTACTTTCGATCTTTTTCTTAGGCTCTTCGTGCTCGGGCTCGTCCTCGGCGTCCGCTTTACCCTCGCTGGCATGCTTGAATTCCCGAATACCTTTGCCGAGTCCTTTAGCAATTTCTGGGAGTTTCTTACCGCCAAAGAAGAACATGGCGATAATGAGAATGAGCATTAACTCCTGAACCCCTAAGCCAAACATACAACCTCCTCTCCCCTCCCAGTATGGGTGATATTGGTATCTAGTATACACTGCTGATCACGCACGGGCTACTACTTTTGCACGGGCTTCAGCCGGCCAATGTGTGGCGTACCAGGCGAGTGGCTCACGACACCCGTGGTCGGGAGCCGCAGAGTACCTATCACATTCTCCTTACGCTGCTGCCCTATGCCGTGCTCTTACCGTGCCTGCCAGTTTGGCTTCCGCTTCTCCGCAAAGGCCCGTGGTCCCTCGACCGTGTCCTCGGAGTACTGCATGCGCAGCACTTCGGAGTAGTTCATGTTGAGAGCGATATCGAGCGGATAGCCGAGGCCCTGCAGCGCCGCCTGCTTGCTGGCCCGGACCGACAGCGGGGCACCCTCCAGGATGTCGTTGGCCGATTGCAACACGGTTGGCATGAGTGCGGCCAGTGGCACCACCTCGTTGACAATGCCCCAGCGGTGCGCCTCGTGCGCCGTCATATGGCGCCCAGTCAGGATATGGCCCATGGCAATTTTGTGGGGGATCATACGCGGCAGGCGATGCACACCACCTGCGCCAGCCATGAGCCCGACCCGTATCTCGGGAAGCCCCAGGCGGGCGTGTTCAGCCGCAATGATGATGTCGCATGCTAAAGCCATCTCGAAACCACCGCCCAAGGCATAGCCATTCACCGCGGCGATGATGGGCTTCCAACAGGTCGTGCGGTTCGCAATGCCGCCAAACCCGGTCGCCGCCGCGCGCACCGTGCTCCTGCCGTGCTCAGCCGTATATTTCAGGTCGTTACCAGCCGAAAATGCCTTGTCGCCAGTACCGGTGAGAATCCCGACCCACACCTCTGGGTCACGCTCAAAATCATTCCAGATCTCATGCAACTCAAAATGCGCCGGTGGGTGGAGCGCGTTCAGGCGTTCCGGACGGTTCAGCGTCACGATGGCTATGCGGCCCTGTTTTTCATACGTGGCAAATTCGTAGGCCATGTCTCCCTGGTCCCTCCCCTCGTGGCGCACGATGTCACGTGCGGTAGCGTGCGATATGCTGTTGGCACAGTATGCCGAGGACAGGGGGGTATGGCAAGCGGAAAAGGGCGAGCGCATGGGAAGGACCGGGGTGCCCGTGCTACAATACCTGCGCTGACAGGTGCTTCTCGCTGTCGCTCTCCAGGGGCGGGGAACGTGCTCTACCATAGGCGACTCGGACGATGACTCTAGAGCCACACGCAACACGGATTACTATCATTCTGGTACGTCCGCAGAGTCCAGGCAACATCGGGGCGGCAGCGCGTGCGATGCACAATATGGGGCTGCGTCGCCTGGCACTGGTGGCGCCAGCACATTTCCCCCATGCGGAAGCGCGCATGATGGGCAACGTGTCACTGGTTGGTAGGGACGTCGGCGCGCCGTCGGGAGTATCGTCACCCGCCGCTGACCCCCCGTGCACTGGCTCACAAATTGCCTGCCTTATCTGCGCAGCATCCGCACGTTGGGATTCTCTTTGGTCCAGAGGATACTGGCTTGACGACGGCGGAGCTTGATCTCTGTAATGACCTCGTGGTGATTCCCACCGTTGCCGAGGCCACGTCCTTGAATTTGGCGCAAGCTGTCCTGATCCTCGGCTACGAGATCATGCACGTGTCTTCCCAGGCGCCAGTCCAGCAGGTCCCGCCGTTGGCAACGATAGATGCGATTGAGGCGATGTACGAACATTGCAGGGAGGCGTTTTCGATCCATGGTTTCTCGGGATCGCACGCGATTGAACGGAGTCTCATGGGCTTGCGGCGGATTTGTGAGCGTGCCGGCCTGGAACGGCGTGACGTCCGCCTGCTGCGTGGCATCGCGCGGCAGTTGGCGTGGGCCCTGCGTCACCCGCGTCATCCAGGAGACCGCACATCATAGGTGCGAACTGTAAGGGGTAAGAGATGTCAAGCCAACATAAGCCCAAACTGTACCTCGCGGGTCCTGAAGTCTTCCTGCCCGAGGCGCTGGCCTATGCCGAGCAGCAACGGGCCCTGTGCGAGCAGTATGGTTTCACGCCGCTGCACCCGGTCGATAATGGACCAACGTTTGGGGAACAGAGCGTGGAGGCACTGGCGCGTCTGTACGACGCCGTCAAGCTGTTCCGGCTGGATCCGCTCCGCAACCTCATGGCGTTACCGTCTGAGGATATGCGGTGTGCCATGAAAATCTATCTCGGCAACATCACGTATGTCCGCGAGTGTGATATTGTGGTGGCGAATTGTCATGCCTTTCGTGGTGCCCTCGTGGACGATGGCACGGCATACGAACTCGGGCTGGGGAATGGGCTTGGGAAACCGACGTATGGCTATCTCGCCGCCGCCATCCCAGCCGTGCAAAATATTTTGAAGCGCTATCCCTATACGATGCAGGCCGATGGGACACCTATAGACCAAGATGGCTATCTGGTGGTTGATGATTTTGGCACAGCTATCAACCTGATGCTGGAGTGTGGTATGCTGCTTGGCGGTGGGCGTCTGGTTGAGGGGAGCTTTGAGGACTGTCTGCGCGCCATTCGGACCGACCTGGATACGGGGAAATTGTCTCTGGTCCTGCTGCTTGGGGGGCTGTCGAGCCTGGCGCTGGCGCGTATCACCCAGGTGGGTCTGGTGACGGACGTTGGGAAGGTCGATGACCGGACTTTTAACGAATTCGCCTATAAGGGGATGATGCGCGCTGTCAAAGAGTTCGGGCTCAAGAGCGCCTTCATCGAGACACAGCAACCGACGGACTACGAGAAAAATATCGAGCAGCTCGCCTCGTCTGGCTACGAAATGATCGTGACGGTTGGCTTTATGCTGGGCGATGCCACGAAGAAGATGGCCGAGAAATACCCCCAGCTGTTATTCGCTATTGTCGATTTTGCGTATGACCCGCCGGTAGCCAATATCCTTGGCTTGACCTTCGCAGAGGACCAGTCGGGCTTTCTCGCCGGAGCGCTGGCTGGCATGATGACCAAGACGAAAACCGTCGGCATGGTCGCTGGCGTCGAAATCCCCCCGGTGATTCGGTTCCGTAAGGGCTATGAAGCTGGTGCCAAGCACGTCTGTGCTGCCTGCCAGCTCTTGGGCGTATACCTCGACAGTTTTACAGATCCAGCACGTGGGAAAACGGCGGCACTGTCGCAGATGGACGAGGGGGCTGATGTGATTTTTGGTGGTGGTGGCACCACCCGCTCGGGGGCTATTCTCGGAGCAGCCCAGGCCGGTGCGTGGGTCATTGGAGTGGATCAGGAC
>WNGB01013394.1_pt1 | contig 16734 bp, 13 predicted proteins | sample 5400681 | NCBI WGS metagenome assembly WNGB01 (sample SAMN13153367, study PRJNA577476) | soil metagenome | isolation source: 115 cm soil or saprolite under grassland replicate 2 | place: USA:California | collected 2016-06-15 | reverse complement strand
CGACAATCGGTCTTTCGAGATCCTGATCGGTCCGGCAGAAGATCTCCAGGCGCTGGCGGAAGGACCCGACGCGGAGCGCGCCACGGCGCTTGCGCTCGAACGCGGAGGGCTCGGACTGTCGCTCATCACCGCCGTCGCCGTGCTCGAGGCGCATCGTGCAAGCCAGTGGACCGTCAGCGACTCGCGAACTACAGTAGGTATTCGACTCCCGTTGGAAGAGAGGGCACACCTGTGACGCCCGCCAAGCTTGCGCTGGTTGATGATGACCAGCAGTTCGTTCAGTATCTCGACACGCTGCTTCGAGCGCGCGGTTACGACGTGCACCCGTTCACGAGCGGCTCGGACTTGCTGCAGGCGATGCATGCCGAAGCACCGCCGGACGTTGTCCTTCTCGACGTATCGATGCCCGGCATGGACGGACTCGAGACGCTGAAAGCCGTCCGCGTCGCGCATCCGAACGTGCAAGTCATCATGCTATCGGGGCGTCAGGCGCCGGCGACCATCGTCGATGCGATGCGACAGGGAGCTGCCGACTACGTCGTGAAGCCGGACGATCCGGACGGCGTCGGCGAAGCAGCGCTCGAGTCGGCCATTCGAAATGCAGTCGAGAAGACCGTGCTCACGAGCGAAGTCGCGCGGCTGCGAACGCAGATCGGAGATGATCCGGACAGCGTCACATACTGGGGTCCTGGGCCCGGCATGCGGCAGGTATTGTCGATGGTCGACCGCGTCGCCGACAGCGACGTGAGCGTCCTGCTGCGCGGTGAAAGCGGCGTCGGCAAGGAGGTGGTTGCTCGCGAGCTGCACCGGAAATCGCCGCGGCGGGCGAAGCCGTTCGTGAAAGTCAATGCCGCGGCGCTTCCGTCAGAGCTCCTCGAAAGCGAATTGTTCGGTCACGAGCGCGGCGCGTTCACGGGCGCGCAAAACGTGCGCATCGGCAAGTTCGAGTTCGCCAACCACGGCACGCTCATGCTCGACGAGATCGCCGAGATGCCGCCCGGACTGCAAGTGAAGCTGCTGCACGTTCTGCAGGACAGCGAGTTCACAAAGCTCGGCAGCAATAAGCCGGTCTCCATTGACGTTCGTATCATCGCGGCGACAAACCGGGATCTCGAAGCGATGATGCGCGCCGGATCGTTCCGCGAGGACCTGTACTACCGTCTTCAGGTGATCGAGATTTTCATTCCTCCACTGCGCGAGCGGCGAGACGAAATCAACCAGTTCATCGAGTTCTTTCTTGTCAAATATTCAGAGCGGTACGGCCGCCCACTACGAAAGCCGTCGGACGCGCTGCGCGACGCGCTCCTCAAGTACGGCTGGCCGGGTAACGTCCGTGAGCTCGAGAACGTCATCAAGCGGTTTGTCATTCTCCAGGATGAGTCGCTGGTGCTCGCCGAGTTGAAGCGCGCACGCGCCGTGGCCGCAGATGCCGCAGCGGCCCCGCCGCTGCCCGTCCCGCAGACGCCGATATCTTCTGCAGCCGCGGCAATTCCGCCGCCCATGCATACGCCGCCGCCGGCACCAGTGCCGGCCCCGGCACCGCCGCCCGCAGTCGCCGTGCCTGTTGCGGAAGCGCCCGGGTCTAACGGAAACGGCGAAGAGGACATCGTCGCAGAAGCCGCAGGAGCGGCGGGATCGGTCAGCCTGCCAGAACTCGCGCGCGAGGCGGCGATGAAGGCAGAGCGCGCGGCAATTCAACAAGCGCTCGATCGCTTCCGATGGAATCGCCGCAAAGCGGCGGACTTTCTCGGAGTGAGTTACAAGACGCTGCTGAACAAAATGAAAGAGTGCGGCATCAGCGAGCAGGTCCAGTAGCTCCAGCTGAAGATCGTTACCCCGATACCATCTAAACCCCTGCCGTGATTGCCAGAGCGGGCCCGATGCCGTATCCGTATATCGCGACCAATGGGCGTTCAATACACTCCTTCGGTATCCGACGGCCCACTCGACGCAATCTCATGCACAGAGAACACGCGCAGATGCGGTTTTCAGGGCCAATTTCATGTCGCGGTGCCTTCGTCGGGATTGGTATGGCGCTTGCTCTATAGAAAAGGCGAATGGGGCGTGCTGATAACAGCAACCCGGTTCAAAGAAGTTTGGTTAGGCAAGCTTCAACTCAGTCTTCATATCCGCACTATTAACCCACCCGTCGCGCCGCCGGTTCGTCCGGCGGCGTCCCGCCAGCTCACGTTCTACGGGGAAGGTTGTCGCGTCGTAGCCTTTACGACGGCGGACGTGCCTGAATGAGCGGAGGCACTACAATGCCGACATGCCTGAGCCGTTGCCTCCGGATCGCAAGCCGCACATTACACCTGTGAGTTCTGCACTCGAGAGATCGCCGGCGGCGTCGAGCGCCGATGAAAAGATGTCGTGCGAGCGATGTGGAGCGGAGATGTACCGGATGCACGCCGTCTGGCGATGCCCCGCGTGCCGCTTCAAGACCGACTGCTGCGGCTGGTAATCCCACGCTGCTTCGCTTTGCCGATGGATCTTCTCGAGACTCACGTCGATTGCTCGAGTTCGGAATTCGAGACCAACCGGGATCGCTTGGCCGCGCTTGTCGCAACGTACCGCGAGCGCCTTGCGCAGGTGCGTCAGGGCGGCGGCTCAAAATACATCGAGCGTCACCGGCAACAAGGCAAGTTGCCCGCCCGCGAGCGAATAGAGCGCCTACTGGATTCTTCGTCCGCATTCCTCGAGCTTTCTGCCCTGGCGGCATGGGACATGTACGACAACGACGCCCCTGCCGCCGGGCTCGTCACCGGCATCGGGCGCGTCGCGGGCCGGGACGTGTTGATTGTCGCCAACGACGCCACGGTCAAAGGCGGGACGTACTATCCGATCACGGTCAAGAAGCACGTGCGAGCGCAGGAAGTTGCGCTTCAAAACAACTTGCCGTGCGTATACCTGGTCGACTCCGGCGGTGCGTTTCTTCCCCTCCAGGCGGAGGTGTTTCCCGATCGAGACCATTTTGGCCGCATCTTCTTCAACCAGGCGCGCATGTCGGCGCTCGGAATCACGCAGATTGCCGTCGTGATGGGGTCGTGCACGGCGGGCGGAGCGTACGTGCCGGCCATGTCGGACGAAGCCATAATCGTCAAGAACACCGGGACCATCTTTCTCGGCGGACCCCCGCTCGTCAAGGCGGCAACGGGCGAAGAAGTCACGGCCGAGGAGCTTGGCGGAGCCGACGTGCACACGCGCATCTCGGGCGTCGCGGATTATTTTGCCGAAGACGACGAACACGCGCTTCAACAGGCACGAACGATCGTATCGACACTGAACCGGGCGAAGCAGCTGCCTCCAGACGTTACGACGCCCGAAGAGCCCGCATACGATGCGCGCGATCTCTATGGCATCGTCAACATCGACACGCGCCGTGCCTACGACGTTCACGAAGTCATCGCGCGCATCGTCGATGGGTCGCGGTTCGATGAGTTCAAGGCGCGCTATGCCACCACCCTCGTCTGTGGTTTCGCGCGGCTGCACGGGTTTCTCGTCGGATTTGTCGCCAACAACGGCGTGCTGTTTTCCGAATCTGCACTGAAAGCCACACACTTCATCGAGCTCTGCAACGTGCGCGGTGTGCCCCTCGTGTTTCTCCAGAACATCACGGGATTCATGGTTGGAAAGCAGTACGAGCGCGGCGGCATCGCAAAGGACGGCGCGAAGATGGTGCACGCCGTTGCGAACTCTGTGGTGCCAAAGTTTACCGTGATCATCGGCGGATCGTTCGGCGCCGGCAACTACGGCATGTGCGGTCGTGCGTACGAACCGCGTCTTCTCTGGATGTGGCCGAACGCGCGCATCTCGGTCATGGGTGGCGAGCAGGCGGCTGGCGTGTTGACAACCGTGAAACGCGACCAGCTGGTGCGCGAAGGAAAGAAATTCTCTCCAGAAGAAGAGGCGGCAATCCGCGATCCGATTCTTCAGAAATACGAGACCGAGGGGTCGCCCTATTACTCCACCGCGCGCCTCTGGGACGACGGCATTCTCGATCCAATAGACACTCGGGCAGCGCTTGCGTTGGGGGTTTCGGCCGCGTTCAACGCTGCGATTCCGCCGCCGAAGTTTGGCGTGTTTCGTATGTAGACACGAGAGTCACGAAAACACGATATTCACGAAAACACGAAATATGTTTCGCCATCTCGCAACACGACGTGAAGGTCCTGTCGAATACCTGACGCTGAATCGGCCGCAGGTCAGGAACGCCTTCAACGACGAAGTCATCTCCGAGTTGACTGCGTGGGCCGAACGCGCCCGCCAGGATGGTTCCGCGCGTGTCGTCGTGCTCGCCGGAGAAGGCACGGTGTTCTGCGCTGGCGCCGACGCCGAGTGGATGGCGAAAACAATCGACTATACGCACGAAGAGAACGTACGCGATGCCACGCGCATGGCGCAGATGTTTGAGGCGCTGAACACGATACCAGCGGTCGTTGTCGGACGCATCCACGGCGCGGCGCTCGGTGGCGGCGCCGGACTGACGGCCATTTGTGATGTGGCGGTTGCTGAAGAGATGACGACGTTTGGCTTCACGGAGACGAAGCTGGGAATTCTTCCGGCAGTGATCTCGTCGTACGTGCTGCCCAAGATCGGCGTGTCGGCAGGGCGCGAGTTGTTTCTGACTGGAATGCGCTTTCCTGCAAGCCGCGCGCGCGAAATCGGTCTCGTGCATGCCGTGGTGCCGCTCGCGCAGCTCGATGACACGGTACACCGGTACGTCGCGGAGGTTCTCTCGGCCGCGCCCACAGGAGTGGCGGCCGCCAAAGCGCTGATCGCGGAGGTCGGCGCGCGCCCGCCGGCCGAAACAATCCAGATCACCGCGAATGCCATTGCGGCGCAGCGTGTCTCGCCCGATGGACAGGAGGGACTTCACGCGTTCCTGGAGAAACGAAAACCGCACTGGGTGGCGGCACCGTTCAAGCTCGGAAGCAGCGGTGATTAAGCGGCTTCTCATAGCAAACCGCGGCGAGATCGCCGTGCGCATCATTTGCGCGTGTCGCGAGCTGGGCATTGAAACCGTCGCCGTCTACTCCGCTGCCGATCGTCTTGCGCCGCATGTCAGCGCGGCCGATCGCGCGATTCATATCGGCGCAGCGCCACCGGCCGAGAGTTATCTGAATGTCGACCGTCTCATCAGCGCTGCGCGAGAGAGTCGCGCCGATGCCGTACATCCCGGTTACGGCTTTCTGTCCGAGCGAGCCGCATTTGCCCGTGCATGTGAGGACGCGGGACTTGTGTTCGTCGGTCCGCCCGCGAGCGTTCTCGCGCGCATGGGTTCGAAGATTGGCGCGCGTGTCCTGATGCAGCGTGCGGGAGTGCCGATCGTCCCCGGCGAGAGGCCGTCGGACCAATCGCTCGAGGCAATTCGCACCGCAGTTGTGCGCGTCGGACTCCCCGCTTTGCTGAAACCAGCGGCCGGCGGCGGCGGTATCGGGATGAAGACGCTGCGCGACTCCTCTGAAATCGACGACTCGGTCGAGCGCGCTCGTCGCGAAGCACTGGCTGCTTTCGGGGACGGGACGCTGTACGTCGAACGTCTCGTCGAGCGGCCGCGGCACATCGAAATCCAAGTGTTTGCCGACACACACGGCAACATCGTTCACTTGTTCGAACGCGAGTGTTCCATCCAGCGAAGGCATCAGAAGACCATCGAAGAGACGCCGTCGGTCGCGCTCACTCCCGCTCTTCGCGCACAGATGGGCGAAGCGGCGATCAACGCCGCGCGTGCCGCCCAGTACATCAATGCCGGGACCGTTGAATTCCTGCTGGAAGGAACAGGCGACAACGCACAGTTCTATTTTCTCGAGATGAATACGCGCCTGCAGGTTGAACATCCAATCACGGAGAGCGTCACGGGCGTCGACCTCGTGAACGCGCAGCTTCGCGTCGCGTCCGGCGACCGTCTGCCATGGCGTCAGACAGAACTGGTGCAGCGGGGTCACGCCATCGAGTGCCGCATCTACGCCGAGGACCCTCATCAGAATTTTCTGCCCCAAGCAGGAACGCTGCTGATGTATCAAGAGCCGAAAGGGCCGGGTGTCCGTGTCGACAGCGGCGTCATCGAAGGCGCCGATGTCAGCGTCTACTACGACCCGCTTCTTGCGAAGCTCGTTGTGTGGGCCGAAACGCGAGACGCGGCCATCGCTCGTGCCGTGGCGGCGCTCCGCGAGTACGTGATCTTGGGAGTTCGCGCAAATCTCGCCTTTCTCGGAGCGATCCTCCATCACCCTCGCTTTATCTCAGGCGCGATTGATACTCGTTTCCTCGAGGACGAGATCGAGTCGCTGCGCAGCGGCTTGCTGGCGGATGATGTGCCGCTTGCCGCGCTGGCGGCGGCCGCCTTTCATAACGGCGGCGAGTCGCGCGCGCCGACGGAACGGACGGCGCCGAAGGGCGCTGCTGATCCGTTTGTGACGTTGGGAGCCTGGCGTGGGTAGCCGTCGGGAAGTAGAGATTCGCGTTGGGGACCGTGCGCTGGCGGCACAGATCGACGAAGACGGCACTGTTGTCGTTGACGGTCGCGCGTTCGCTGTGACGAGACTCGACGAGGGGCTGTACCTCGTACGCGACACCGATCGGCAGTGGCGCATCGCGGTTGCCGGTACGCCTGAGGACGTTTGGTTGTCAGTTGATGGACACGCGATTCGTGTCGAGATGGGCACTCGAGGACGGGCGCGTGCCCGACACACGATGAGCGGCCTCGAGACCAGCGCACCAATGCCCGCTACAGTGATCAAAGTATTGGTGGAGCCCGGCTCCTCCGTCAGGGTGGGTGAGACGCTGGTGATGCTCGAAGCGATGAAAATGGAATTGCCGATTCGCGCGCCGCGCGACGGCGTCGTGCGGGCCGTGACGTGCAGAGCAGGAGAGCTCGTGCAGCCTGGAGTGAATCTCGTGGAGCTCGAGTAATGAGCAGTGCGCCGCGCGCGGTCACAATCGTCGAAGTGGGCCCTCGCGATGGCCTGCAGAACGAGCACGTCATCGTCCCGACGGCGACGAAAGTCGCTTTCGTGAATCGACTCACAGACGCCGGTCATCGTGTCATTGAAGTCTCCGCGTTCGTGTCGCCGAAATGGGTGCCGCAGATGGCGGATGCCGCCGATGTGTTCAAAGACATCACCCGCAAGGCGGATGTTCGCTACACCGCGCTCGTCCCAAACCGCAGCGGTCTCGATCGTGCGTTTGCAGCCGGGGTCCGGGAAATCGCCATCTTCGCCGCTTCGTCTGAAACGTTCAGCCGCCGCAATATCAACCAGAACATCGACGAATCGTTTGCGACGTACCGCGAAGTGACAGACGCGGCGCTCCAGGCGGGCCTCAGGGTGCGCGCCTATCTTTCAACCGCGTTCGGCTGTCCTTTCGAAGGCGATGTGCCGGTGGCGCGCGTCACCGAGCTCACGGAACGTCTCGTCACACTCGGCGCATTCGAAGTCGCCGTGAGCGACACCATTGGCATCGCCCATCCCGGGCAAGTCCGGCGCGTGCTGGACGCACTGCTGGGCCGCGTTCCGGTCGATCGAATCGCGTTGCACTTTCACGATACGCGCGGGACCGCCCTCGCGAATGTTCTCGCATCGCTCGAGTTCGGCGTCACCACATTCGATAGCTCCGCCGGCGGGCTGGGTGGATGTCCCTACGCGCCTGGCGCTGCCGGAAATCTTGCCACCGAGGACTTGCTGTACATGCTGGACGGTCTCGGAATCGAGACCGGCGTGTCACTGCCGCGCGTGATGGACGCGTCGAACTTTATCGCGTCCGCACTGGATCATCCGTTGTCGTCTGCATACCTGCGCGCGACGAGGCTCACGACGGCCGGCGCAGCAAAAACGAGTAGCTAGCTACTCGTGTCCTGAAACGTCGGCGCCGTTTGCGGCGCCGCTGGAGCCGCTTCGAGGACCTGCTGGAGTGCCTCCCAATCCACAGGTTTCAACAGATGGAAGTCGAAACCGGCTTCCGCGGCTTTGTTCCGCACGTCCTGACCGCTCCAGCCGGTGAGCGCGACCAGCACCATATCCGCGCGATAGGATCGGTTGCGCAAGGCCTCGGCAACCTCGTAGCCATCCAGGCCCGGCAAGCTGAGATCGAGAATCACGACGTGCGGGTGATATTCGTCGGCAACCGAGATTGCCTGCTCCCCGTCAGCCGCCACGCGTGCGTCGTGACCTTTCATGCGAAGGAGCGTGCTCAGGGTTTCGACCGAGTCGCGATTGTCGTCGACCACGAGCACACGCCGCCCGGATGTAAACGCCATCAGTTTCGTCATCTTACCCTGTCGCGGCACGTGGAAATAAGTACTAAGAATCTAGGGCCGGGAACGACACCGCGAGCAACCACAAACGCGGAGCGCGAACGAAATCGACGCAGCAGGAATTCACGGCGACGTCAAGTAGATTTCGGTTTGTGGCTTCTCTAGTCTTAGTCTAGTTTCTGTCGCGAAACGTTTGCAAACCGGCGCAGTCACGGGTGTGCGGCATCACTGAGACGAGTGATTGTATCGATCGGTTGCGAATCGCGTGTGGCAGTTGCCGCGGCGGCTCGTCAGCATGATGAGACACGATGATGCGTAGACACGTCCTTCCTGAGTTGGTGGCGGGGCAGCGGCGGAATCTATGCGGCGGCAGGCCGGCGGCGCGCGTGTTTCCGATGGAGTAAGTCCGCGATCACCATGAGATTGTTCGCCAGGACAGCCGCGCCGACGAGGAGTTCGAACCGTTGCCGCCCTTCGACGAGCGCGCGCTTCATCCCGCGACCTCGGAACAGCACCGAGATGCGGCCTTCAATGCCGGCCCGGAACCGCTGCCCTTTCTTAAACGCCGCGCTTTTCTCCAGCGCTTCGCGATCGGCGCTGCGCTTGCCGCCCGCTTGGGGAATGCACGTCAGCGTCACGCCCGCTTCCTTGCACGTCTCGAGATTCGCGTCATTGAAGAAACCGCGATCGGAACTATACAGATCGGGGACGTGGCCGAACGTCTCGGTGTGGCGCTCGAGCGACGGTGCGACATGGATTTGGTCGGCCGGATTCCCGCTGAGCACGCGGTACTGCGTAATCAAGCCGTGGCCACTTTCGGCGAGAAAGACTTTGTGACCGAATTCGATCGGCTTCAGCACCTTGCCCCGCTTGATCAGATCCGTGTGGCTTTCGAAGATGGAGTAGACCTTTTCATCGGTGGCCACCTGCTCGCCCTGCAAGACGCGCCGGCGCGTCTGACGAATCACCCGGTCGCCGAGTTCACTGTGTCGCATGATCTCCCGTTGCACCGCCTCGACAAGCACGCGGGTGGGGATGTCCCCAGCAGGCCCCGCCGTCCGGGCCACGACGGCTCTGGCGTCCGTGACCACCTGCTCGGCGATCCTGATGAGCGCGCGATACGTCGGCACTTGCTGCGTGTGTCGCTCCTTCGTCGTCATCCGCTGAATCTCGTACATCCGCCGCCGTGCGGCGCGGGTGCGATTGGTGAACGGCCCGACCCCCATCGGCAGCAGGTCGTCCAGTTGACGCACCAGTCGGGTCAGGACGCGGACCGAATCCCAGAGCAGCGTGTTGTCAGTCGGGTGATGAATATCCGTCTCGACCACCGTGGTGTCGACCCGCAGCTTGGTCCCATCCTCCAGTCCGCGCGCGACGGCCGCGTGGACGACCGCGTCATTGACCGCGCGCAGCGTGTCAGGGGTCAGCCGATTGAAGGCGCGGTTGAACGCGTCATGCTTCGGCACCCGTTGACTCTCGAACTGCGTGAAGTGTCGCAACGTGTAGCCATCGGCGATCCGCTCGCGCAACTCCCGATAGTCCCAGTTCTTCACGCGCATCAGGATCAACGATCGGAGGACCTGCGGCGCGGTCACCCCGTGCCGTCCCGTCGCGGGGTGCGTAAGTCCTCGCTCCAGGTCGCGCTGCACATCATCGACGAGTGACGCGTGCGTGTCGAGGAACCCAGCGATGGCCCGTAACGTGGGTTCCAGCTGAATGCGCTGATGAAGGAACTCGAGATCAGCGAAGCTGAGTTGTGGCGCGGACGCGCGGCTCATTTCTGCGCGGCCCGTTGATGCTTCACGGCATTCGTATATCGACGGCCGACTTGATACAGCAAGTCCTGCAGCGCGCGGCCGTTGTCAAGCGACTGCTGGATCTGCGGAACGAGTTCGTCTGGAATGTAGATGCCGACACGTCGTCCTTTGCGCCGGCAATAGAGGACGTAGCTGGGGTGCTGATCGCCGCGGGCACACGCCTCGCAGTTCACCCGCACACAGCGGCTCTTTCGCAGACTCAGCGATCCGAGCGCCGCCGGCCACAGCGCGGCGACTTGCTCACGGAACCACCGTTCCACATCCGTTGGAGATTCGATCCTGCTCGGCACGTCGTATATGTGCCATACCGCACATATACAAGTCAAGCGGAAACCAATAAGCTACGATTCAACAATGCTTTACATAGTTTCGCGACAGAAACTAGTCTAGTGGTGCGTAACGGCTTCGCGCCTTGTCAGTCGGGCGCCGCGCTCCGAAATCTGCTACCGATTCAGCCGTTGCGCGCCATTACTGTGCGTTCTTAGCCCTTCACGTCGACGCGCCCGCACGGTTGGGTTGCGCATCGCGACAACGGTAAATCCTTCCTAAAGATCGGTTGCGTCGTGCTCAGCCGAGAAACCGACCGGGCGATTTGTAGAGAAGCCGACAGCGTTCTGCGTGGCACATGCCTTGAAGTGAGTCTGTCGTGAGGGCCGCCTACTGTACGGCTGGCGGCAAGGAGGAATGATCGTGAGATGCGTGCATAACGGCTTGTTGGCGTTCACCGCGGCGTGTTTCCTTGCGTTGGCCGGCGCAGCGTGCGACAACACCGCGCGCGGCGTGAAGCAGGACACCAGTGCGGCAAAAGACGAAGCGCGAGATAAGTCCGAAGCCACGAAGGAAAAGACCAAAGACGTAACGGCCGATGCCAAACGTGCGGCCGGAAACGCGGGCGCCGCGATCGACGCTGCGACAGAAACACTTGATGTGAAGTCGAAACTCATGGCCGATTCAACCGTCGACGCGAGCGATATCAACGTCGTCGACGCGAGCGATATCAACGTCGACACCTTCCATGAGACGAAGACTGTCGTATTGAAGGGTTCGGTCCCAACAGCCGCGCAGAAAGAGGAGGCCGGCCGTATCGCCGCGCGCGAGGCGACAGGCTACAAGATCGACAATCAGTTGACGGTGAAGCCGCACAAGTAATATCCAGCGTTCCAGGGGTGCCAGGTTGTTCCAAGGTGCACCGTTCCAGGGTTCATCGAACCCTGGGCACCTCGGCGCTCTGGCACCTCGTCACTCTGATAACCCGCCACTCCGGCACCTCGAGGCTGGCACCCTTCTTGGTTCTTCCCAGGTAGCGGGACTCGACACCCGCTCATTGGGGAGGACGAACGTGGCCCGTACTTACTGCAGCATCAACGCATTCATCCTTTCCTGGGTCGCCGCGTTCGCGATCGCTGGAACGGCGGCGTGTCAGAACACCGCACGCGGCTTGAAGCAGGATGCGAAACACGCCGAAGAACAAACGCGCGACGACCGTTCCGACGCCAAGGAGAAGGCCCGGGAGGTTGGCAACGATGCCGCGCGCGCGGCGCAGCGTGCAGGCGAGACCGCAGGCAAGGTCGGTGAGGAGCTGGCCGAGCGAGCCGGCGCAGCGTGGGAAACGGTCGATGTCAAAGGCGCGCTGATGGCCGATGCCTCAGTCGATGCCACACGCATCGATGTGAACACCGACTACAAAACAAAGACGATCGCGCTGAACGGCTACGTCTCCACCGAGGGCGAACGCAGCAAGGCTGAGTCAATTGCCCACGCGCGTGCTCCGGGCTACACCGTGGTCAATAACCTGCAAGTCAGACCGCGGGCATAAACCGCGTCCAGTGGTCAGGCATCAGGAGTTGCGCCCCATTCATCGGCGTAATCACCTGATTCCTGACCTAGTGGCGCTAGGGGCTAGCCGATCGACTGATCCGCACCAGCGAGCCGCGCGCTAGTGTGGATCCATGAGCGATACTCTCACTTCCCTATCAGATCTCTTTGCCAATGCCGTCGACCGCGCGGCGCCTGGCGTGGTGCAGGTGCATGGCCACCGACGGCCGACCGCCGGCGTCGTGTTCGCACAGGACCTCATCCTCGCGCCGGCGCATGCCCTCGACAACGATGTGGCGACCGTGCGGGTCGCAGGCGGCGCCACTCACGAAGGCGCCGTGTTGGGGCGCGCGTTTTCACTTGGCCTCGCAGTCGTACGCGTCGCGGGGCTCGGACTGACACCACTTGAAAAAGCTCCGGAGCCTCGGGTCGGCCACCTGGCGCTGACGATTGGCCGCACCTGGAGCGGCGGCGTACTGGCAACGGTGACGAACGTTGCGGTAATCGGCGGACCGCTTCGCACGAGCCGCGCAAGCCAACTCGATCGCGTCATTCGCATTGCCCAACCGCCGCATGGCGCGCTGGTGGGTGGCGCGCTCGTCGATGGTCAGGGTCGCGCGCTCGGCGTGATTACCGCCACCGACATTCGCGGCACAACGGTCGTGATTCCCGCGGAACTGGCGTGGGGCATCGGCAAACAGATCGAGACGCAGGGCGGCACGAAACAAGGGTTCCTCGGCGTCAGCACGATGACCGTCTCGCTGCCGGAACAACAGCGCGGTGGCCGCTCGCAGACGCACGGCCTACTGGTGACGGCGGTCGTCGACGAGAGTCCGGCGGCAGCCGCCGGCATTCTTGTAGGCGACGTCGTCGTGGCGCTCGACGGAAAGGCCGTCGAGGAGCCTGAAGCGCTCGTCATGCTCCTGCGAGGCGAGCGAAGCAACGCTTCGTCCACACTGACGGTCGCGCGCGCGGGCGAGATTCGCGAGGTAGCTGTCACGGTTGGCGAGCGGCCGCTCGGCAGGACGGGGCGACGCGGACGGTAAGCTGAAGGCGTGCCCTCCCCGCTGCGGGTGTTTCTGATCGGTGTGAGCGCCAGCGAACCTGACGAGCCACGCGCGCCTCGCTTGATTGAGGCGCTGACGCCCCGCGAGCGCGACGTGCTGGCGCTTCTCGCGGACGGCCATGGCAATCGGGCGATTGCGACCGAGCTCGGTATCAGCGAGCACACCGTGAAGTTTCATCTGGCGGCAATTTTCGGCAAGCTCGGCGCATCGAATAGAACAGAGGCTGTCAGACGGGGGCTTGAGTTGGGTCTCGTCGAAATTTGAGCCAGAGAGGAACGGCCGTGACGACTACTACTGTGCAGAAAGACATCGAATTACTCGACGCGTACTCGCGCGCCGTGACGTCTGCTGTCCGTCGCGTTGCGCCGACGGTCGTCAACGTGGAAGTCGAATCGCGTGGCGGGCGGCGGGGACTGAGACGCGCCGGCGCTGCGACCGGATCGGGGTTTGTGTTTGCGGCCGATGGTCTCATCCTGACCAACAGTCACGTGGTCTCCGCAGCGGAGCGCGTGCACGTGACGCTGCTCGACGGCGGCCACGTCGAAGCCGACGTCGTTGGCGACGATCCCGACACCGATCTCGCGGTGATCCGAGTCACCGCTAGCGGGCTCGTAGCTGCTTCTTTCGGCGATTCGTCTGTGCTGGAACCCGGTCAACTCGTCATCGCTGTCGGGAATCCGTTTGGCTTTCAGCACAGCGTCACCGCGGGAGTCGTCAGCGCGCTTGGCAGAAGCCTGCGCGCGCAGAACGGCCGTCTCATGGAGCATCTGATCCAAACGGACGCGGCGCTGAATCCGGGCAATTCCGGAGGACCGCTCGTGACGAGCGCAGGAGACGTGGTCGGCATCAATACGGCAGTGATTCTCGGGGGCAGCGGCATCGCGTTTGCCGTTCCCATCAACACGGCGCGACTGGTCATTTCGGCGCTGCTTCGCGACGGCCGAGTGCGGCGTGCGGTGCTTGGCGTGTCGGCTCAGGGGACAGCAATTCCCCGACGGGTGGTTCGCGCTCATGGATTGTCAATGGAGCGAGGGGTGCTGGTGACGGAGGTCCTCGCGGGCTCGGCCGCCGATCGCGCGGGGCTGCGCGTGGGCGACATCTTGATCGACTTCGGGGGGACGCCACTCGCGAGCCCGGATGATCTGATTCGTCTGCTCGCCGCGGATCGCATCGGTGAGACCGTGCCGTTGCGTGTTCTCCGTCACGGCGAGCCGCGGCGGCTGCTCGTCGTTCCGGAGGATCCGATCAAGCCCTGACGGTCGCGCTTCCGTCGCGAACGCAAAGGCCGCGCACGATCACTCTGTGAGCGCGATCACGGGATCGGTGCGTGCCGCTCGCCGCGCCGGCAGCACGCACGCGACCAGCGCCACGATGACGAGCGCCACGCCTACGGTCGCGATCACGCGCGGATCCATTGCGCCAATCTCGTAGAGCTGCGATTGCAGCGTTTGACGAAGCGCGAACGCGCCCAGCAGGCCCAGCATCGCCCCAACGGCCACCATCATTGCGCCTTCGCGCAAGACGATGCCGAAAATGTTCGAGGTTTCGGCGCCAAGCGCCATGCGGATGCCGATTTCGCGCGTCCGCTGCGAGACCTGATACGCGAGCACACCGTAAATCCCAATCGCCGCCAGAAAGAGCGCCACCGACGCGAAGCCGACCGCCAGAATCATCGGCGTGCGGCGATCGACCAGCGACCGTTCGACGCGCTCCTCCATCGTGCGTACTCCGTAGAACGGCAGCTCAGGATCGATTGCCGCGATCTCCCGCCGGATTGCCAACGTGACGTTGGATGGATCCTGCGTGGTCCTCACGGCCATCGATAGGGATCGCGCGGGCATCTGCGCCAAGTTGAAATAGTACGCGCCGACCCGTTTGAAATCGGGCCGGTCCACGAGCCCTGCGAGCCGCACCTCGCGCGCGACGCCGGCGACCGTGAACCACTCGTCGCGCGGTGGCGGCGACATGACATTCTTGACGTCGCGTGGGTTGTACATGTGCCGTCCGACGGCATCCTGGCCCGGCCAGAATTTCCTGGCGAGACGTTCGTCCACGATAATCGCGCGTGGCGCCTTTTCGTGATCCCGCCGATCGAAGTAGCGCCCGGCCACAAGGCCGATCTTCATTGCTTCGAAATAACCGTCGCTCACGGTTTGCTGACTCGGCGAGATCAGCGATTCGCCGGGAGACATCTGGTAGCCCTCGGCCAGGATGACCGAATCGCTGTAGTTGCCACCCATTGGAATACTCGTCGTGAGACCGGCCGCCTCCACACCAGGGATCGCGCGCACGCGATCGAGAATGCGGCCGAACGTCCCGCGAATGGCGGCATCGTCTGCATAGCGCGACGCCGGGAGCGCGATGTTGCCCGACAACACGTGATCGGCCTCGAACCCGGGGTCGATGCTGAGCACGCGTTTGAAGCTCGCGAGCAGCAGGCCGGCGCCGACGAGCAACATGAGCGCAAACGCAACCTGACTGGTGACGAGCAGCCGCCGGACGACACGCGCGCTGCGAGCGGCCGTCCCGGATCGTCCTTCCTCGCGAACAATCTCCGCCAGATTCGTGCGTCGAAGCGCCAGCACGGGAAACAGCCCCACGGCGACGCCGACAAGCAGCACCAGGCCAAAGCTCACGGCGATTGCGGTGACATCGAGCCTGATCTCGCTTCCGCGCGGCAGCTGATCGAAGCCGAGCATCGTCACCGCACTCAGAGCCCACCGGCCGAGTGCGATGCCCGTCATGCCGCCCACGACTGAGAGCAGCACGGTTTCTGTGAGCATCTGACCAGAGAGACGCTGCATGCTCGCGCCAAGCGCATGCCGCGTGGCCATTTCCCGAAGCCGTGCGCTCGAACGCACCGAGACGAGATTCGCCACGTTCACGCAGCCGATCACCAGCACGAACAGCACGCCGCCCCAGAGCAGATACAACGTGCGTTGGCTGGCCTCGACGAGATCGGCCTGAAAGCCCTTCACGTGGGAATTGAAACCGGCGTTGACGAGGATCTCCTTGAGTTCGGGCATCCGATCGAGATTGCGGGCGTTGATGGCGTCAATCTGCGCCTGCGCTTGTTGGATGGTGGCTCCCGGCTTCAAACGGCCGATCTGTTGCCAGTTGTTGCTGTGACGCTGCTCGTCCGATTTTTGCTGTGCCGTGAAAGCCGCAGGTGTCCAGAGCTGGACGTCCGGATCGAGGAAGCGCCAGCCCTGTGGCATGACACCCATCACGTTATAGGGATTGCCGTTGATGCGAAGCTCCGCGCCTACCGCATCCTCTCGTCCCGCAAACAAGCGCTGCCACAGTCCGTAGCTCAGGATCACCCGCCGCTCGTGGCCGATCTGCGCCTCCTGCTCGGTGAAGAGTTGACCGCGATGGGGCGCCGCGCGGAGGAGGCGAAAGAACGAGGGTGTCACGATCATGCTGGTGAGGCGCTCCGCCTCGCCGTGACCCTGCCCGCCGATCGTGACGCCGGACGTCCGGTACATTGCGATCTCTTCGAGCGCCGCCATGTCTGCCAACCGGTCGTAATAATCGGGCACGCCATTTGATGCGCGAATGACGCCCGCGCCGGGATAAGCGTTGAAGATCGTCACGATGCGCTCCGGTTCAGGAAACGGCAGCGGCCGAAGGAGCACCGAGTTGACAACGGCGAAGATCGCGGTATTCGCGGCGAGACACAGGGCAAGGGTGCCGATGGTGGTGGCCGTGAACGCGCCGTCCTTCAGCAACAGGCGCGCGGCGAACCTCAGATCCTGAAGAAGACAATCCATGAGAACAAACT
>WNGB01019971.1_pt1 | contig 16735 bp, 17 predicted proteins | sample 5400681 | NCBI WGS metagenome assembly WNGB01 (sample SAMN13153367, study PRJNA577476) | soil metagenome | isolation source: 115 cm soil or saprolite under grassland replicate 2 | place: USA:California | collected 2016-06-15 | reverse complement strand
GCCGATGGGGATTCATGGCGTCTTCGAGCGGCGCGCGGCCCCGCCCCCCGTCCACGCGCCCCCGCCGCCGGCCGCGCGGGCCGCCACTGCCGGGTCGGGCGAGGTGCGCGTGAAGGACCCCGGAGGGGACGCCGCCGCCGTACGATCGCTCTTCGACCGGTTCCTGGAGGCGCGCAAGGCGACGGGTGAGGCAGCGCCGGTGAAATTCGAGAGCTTCCAGAAGATCATCTCGCAGCAGGCGGCGCGCATCCTGAGCGAGAAGGGCGCGCAGGCGGTGGACTTCCGGCTGGAGACCAAGGACGGCAAGGTGAGCCTGAAGGCCAAGCCGGTGAAATGAGGCGCCCCGCGGCGACGGCGCCCACGATCCTCGCCGTCCTGCTCGCGCTGGTGGCGCCGCGGGCCGCGCAGGCCTGGCCGGCGGCCATCGTCGAGGCGCTGGCCCGCGACGCGCGCCGCCTGGTGCCGCGCAGCCTCGCCCAGTTGATGGCCGACCACGAGAAGGAGATCTTCGAGGCCTCGCGGACCATGTCGCCCGAGCTGGGCCAGGCCCTCGTCACCGACTTCAACGCGGGCGAGCTGCGGCCGGCGACGGTCTCCGTGCTCGAGGCGAACGCGACGGAAGCGCTGGACCTGCTGCGCCAGCGGCGGGTCACGGACGGGGTCGTGCGACTGGGCGCGCTGCTGCGCGTGCCCGCCGACCTCTCCGATCCCGTCCTCACCGGCGGCCCGGAGGGCTATCCGGCCGGGGTCACGCGCGAGTACTACGCGTTCGTCGAGGGAAGCCTGGACAAGATCCCGGTCGTGCTCGACGACCCGCCCGCCCTCAAGCTGCAGCGGCGGGACCTGCCCCGCTACTGGAACGGCCTCCTCGGCCGCAGCCGCACCCAGGCGGGCGTGATCCGCAGCGAGCTGTTCCAGAACGGCCGCGTGATCGACCATCGCACGATCGACTACCGGTCGCCCGTGTTCGGCGTGGCTTCGTTGTCCTACTCGCGGGCAGTGACGGCCATCGCCGCCACCTGGCTCGCGGTGTGGCGCGAGGCGCGCGGCGACCTCACGCGCATCCCGAGCCCTCTTCCTGTCCGACCCAGCGACGCGCCCCCCATCCCGGGCGCGGGGCGCGTACCCCAGACTGCCACGAGGGAACAGCAATGACACGGCGCGCGATCATCTCCGTCTACCGCAAGGAGGGCATCGTCGAGCTGGCGCGCGGGCTCAGCGCGCGCGGCTTCGAGATCGTCTCCACCGGCGGCACCGCCCAGGAGCTCGGCAAGGAGGGCGTGAAGGTCACCGGTATCTCCGACGTCACCGGGTTCCCCGAGATCCTCGACGGCCGGGTCAAGACGCTCCACCCCAAGGTGCACGCGGGCATCCTGGCCAAGCGCGGCCTGCCCGCGCACGAGCAGGCGCTGCGCGAGCAGGGGGTGACCCCCGTCGACGTCGTGGTGGTCAACCTCTATCCGTTCGAGGATCGCGTGGCCAAGGGCGTGCCCTTCTCGGAGGCGCTCGAATACGTCGACATCGGCGGGCCCACCCTGCTGCGGGCGGCGGCCAAGAACTTCGCGCACGTGGCCGTGGTCGTCGATCCCGCGGACTACACGCTCCTCCTCGAGCAGCTCGATCGCGACGCCGGGCCGGACGCGGCCACGCGCCTCTACCTCGCCCAGAAGGCCTTCCGCCACACCTCGCGCTACGAGGCGGCCATCGCTGGCTACTTCGCGCAGGTGGAGGCCAAGGGCGATTCCTACGGAGTCGCGGAGACGGAAGAGGTGTTCCCCTACCGCCTCGCCCTCTCCTTCGAGAAGGTGCAGGACCTGCGCTACGGCGAGAACCCGCACCAGCGCGCCGCGTTCTACAGCGACCTCGGCTCGACGCTGTATTCGGTGGCTTCCGCGCGCAAGCTGCAGGGCAAGGAGCTCTCGTTCAACAACATCCTCGATCTGGACGCGGCCTGGCGCCTGGTCACCGAGCTTCCGGACCCCGCCTGCGTGATCGTGAAGCACACGAACCCCTGCGGCAGCGCCATCGGCGCCCATCCGCTGGAGGCGTACACGCGCGCCTGGGAATGCGATCCCATGTCCGCGTTCGGCGGCATCCTCGCCTTCAACCGCCGCGTGGACGGCACCACCGCGCAGCGCCTGGCCGAGAAGTTCGTGGAGGCGGTGATCGCGCCGGGCTACGAGCCGGACGCGAAGAAGGCGCTGGCCGCCAAGAAGAACCTGCGCGTGCTCGACATGGACACCACCGCCATCCACAAGGTGACGGGCTTCGACCTGCGGCGTGTCATGGGCGGTCTGCTCGCGCAGGAGTGGGACCTGCACCGGCTGGAGAGGAGCCACTGCGAGGTCGTCAGCAAGCGCAAGCCGACCGACGAGGAGTGGAAGGCGCTGCTGCTGGCCTGGACGGTCGTGAAGCACGTCAAGTCCAACGCCATCGTCTATGCGAACACCGTCCAGACGGTCGGGGTGGGCGCGGGACAGATGAGCCGCGTGGATGGACGCGGCGCGCTTCGCGGCCCTGAAGGCGCAGCTCCCGCTCACGGGCACCGTGGCCGCGTCGGACGCGTTCTTCCCGTTCCGCGACGGTCTGGACGAGGTCGCGCGCACGGGCGCGACCGCGGTGATCCAGCCGGGAGGGTCGGTCAAGGACGAGGAAGTCATCGCCGCCGCCGACGAGCACAAGCTGGCCATGGTGTTCACCGGCGTGCGCCATTTCCGCCACTGAGGTCAGCGCGACCGGTAGCGCTCGCGGTGCCGCACCTTCAGGCGTCGGTCGGCCACGCGCACTTCGAGACGATGGCTCTTTCCGGGCGCGGCCGCCGGGGCGAAGCCGAGGACGTACTGCGATGCGAGCTCCTCGATCAGCCGGTCCAGCGCCCCGGCCAGGCCGTGCCCGGCGGGAAGGAGCACGAGCCCACCCGGCGGGTCCGCGAGCCGGGTGAGGAAGCTCCGCGCGGCCAGGGTGTCGGGCGTGGTCGGGAAGCCGCCGCCGGTGCGCCCCACCGTCCCCGGCCGATAGTTGGCCGGTCCGGATGACCATCCCGCCGCTGCGATGAACGGGACCGGATAGATCCCCACGTTCGCGGACTCGATCGCGCGGAACATCTGCGTCTCCGTGACCGCGCTCCCGAAGTCGACGCCGTCGGAGAGGAGGATGAGCACGCCGCGTCCGGACCCATGACGGACGAGGTCGTCGATGCCGGCCAAGACCGCGGAGCGGATGGCGGATGCGCCGTTGGGCGGCCGGGCGGCCACGATGTCCGACAGCAGGGACATGGGGTCCGCGTCGGTGCGCCAGAAGCGGATGTCGGTGTCGAAGGAGATGACCGAGCGCCGCCGCAGCCTCGGTATCTTCTCCAGCACGGCCAGCGCCGCGCGCTGGGCGCTCTGGAGCTCCGCGGTCATGCTGCCGCTCGTGTCGAGGAGGAGCGCGACGTCGAGGGCCGCTCCCTCGTCGCCCGGGTGCGAGAAGACGGACACGGGCCGGGGCCGGCCGTCCTCGCGCACCTCGAACGCGGACGCGGGCAGGTCGGGCACCACGCGCCCGGCGGGATCGAGCACGGTCACGGTGACGTAGACGAGGTCGAGCTGCGACCCGAACACGGGCGGCGCGGGCGATTGGGCGGTCGCGGCGGCGGCCAGGAGCCCGAGCGCGATCGTGCCCAGGAGCGCCTTCAATGCGGGGCCACCGCCGCGGCGGCGTACTCGACCGCGAACCTCGGGGCGGCCCGGAGGAGCCGCCGCTTGAGCCCTCCATAGCCCTGCTCGCCGAGGACGAGGTCCCCCAGCACGCTGCGGATGGCGCCGCTGCGCGCGGCGAAGCGGACCATGCGCCGCGCGAAGCCGGGGGCGTAGAAGCGGCCGTGCAGGGTGGCGGCCTTCAGGAGCTCGCGGCCGAAAGCCTCCAGCGCGCGCTCGGGATAGCGCCGCGGCGAGCCGTCCGCGCGCAGCGTCTCCGCCAGCACGACCGCCGAGCGCAGGCCGTAGTAGATGCCCTCCCCCGTGATGGGGTCGGCCAGGGCCGCCGCATCTCCGATCAGTGCCCAGCGCTCGCCCGCCACCTCGAGCAGCGACCGCGCGTCCGCCGAAGGCGAGGGAATGGTGTGGGCGTAGCGCGGCGCCTCCGCGTCGACGAGAGCAGGGAAGGCGCGCGCGACCTCCGACTCGAGACGGTCGATCATCCGGCGGGTGGGAACGCGGGCCAGAGGCGCGCAGATGCCGACTCCGACGTGGCCCGGCCGCGGGAACAGCCACAGGTATCCCTCGAGCTCCGGCGCGAAGCGCACCACCATCTCGGAATCCCCACGCGCGAACCATCCCGCGGCCATCATCAGCCGTGACGGCGGCGTCGGGGACAGAAGCGTGCGCCGGACCAGGCTGCCCGCTCCGTCCGCCCCCACCACGACGTCGAAGGTCTCGTCGCGGCCCTGGGAGGTGCGCACGCGTCCCGAGGCCTCGACCGCGGTCACGCGCTCGGCCACGTGGACGGCCCCGCCCTCGACGGCCCGCCGCAGCAGCCAGGCGTCGAGAGCGCGCCGCGACGCGATCCCGACCGGCTGCGCGAGCGCGACCTCGACACAGTCGCCGGCGCCGGAGTCGAAGCGGCACCGGTCCAGCCGGCGCACGGGCAGGGGATCGCTCGTCGGCGCGGCCGGGAGGAGCCGCAGGGCCTTCGCGGTGAGCCCGCCCCCGCACGGCTTCTCCCGGGGATGGGACGCGTCGAACACGACGACGCGCGCACCGTCAGCGGCCAGGCGCAGGGCGGCCAGGGCTCCCGCCGGCCCGGCCCCCACCACGGCCACCTTCATGTCGTGAGTCTAGTGCGCCGCGGCCTCGGCGGCCGCCGTCACTTCCTCGGGGGTCGCGGTGGCGGTGCCCACCTTGCCCACGACCACGCCCGCGGCGAGGTTGGCCAGCCGCGCCGCCTCGGGAAGGCCGGCGCGCGTGCAGCGGGCGAGGCCGATGGTCGCGATCACGGTGTCGCCGGCCCCCGTCACGTCGAAGACTTCGCGGGCGGCGGTCGGGATGTGCAGGGGTCGCCGTCCCGGCTCGAAGAGCGACATCCCCTGCTCGCCGCGCGTGATGAGCGCGGCCTGGCAGCGGAGCCGGCGCAGGATCGCCGCCCCCGCGGTGAGCACGTCCGCCTCGGACCGGATGCGCACGCCCGTCGCCTCCTCCGCTTCCGCCTGGTTCGGCGTCACCAGGGCCACCCGGCGATAGAGCGCGAAGTGCGCGACCTTCGGATCGACCAGCACGGGCAAGCCCCGCCGGCGGGCCAGGGCCAGCACCGCCTTCATGACCGCGGCGGTGACCACGCCCTTGTGGTAGTCGGACAGGATCACCGCGCCGCAGGAGGGCAGGGCGGCGCGCACGCGCTGCAGCAGCGCGCGCTCGAGCGCACCCGCCACCGGCGCCACCGCCTCCCGATCGGCGCGCACCACCTGCTGGTGGTGGGCGATGATGCGCGTCTTCACCGTCGTGGGGCGGCCCTCGTCCGCGACGCTCAGCGCGTCCTCGACCCCGGCCTCCACCAGCGCCGCGCGCACGCGCAGTCCCGGGCCGTCGTCCCCGATCACGCCCGCCACCACCGCCTGGCCGCCGAGGGCGCGCACGTTGCCGGCCACGTTGGCGGCCCCGCCGAGGTGGAAGGTCTCGGAGGTGATCTCCACGACGGGGACGGGCGCCTCCGGCGAGATGCGGGCCACCTTCCCCCACAGGAACTGGTCCAGCATCACGTCGCCGAGCACGAGGACGCGTCCGCCGCGCATCGCCGCCAGCAAGGCGCGCGCGCGCGCCGGGGACAGGGTCATGCCGCGGCCGCCGCCCGCGTGCGCTGGCGTCGGAGAGCGTAGGGAAGCGCGGCGACGAGCAGCGTGAACATGAGGATCTCGGAGTCGCCGAAATTGTATTCGAACAGTCCGGCGGCCATGAACGCGGCCAGGAAGGCGAGGGCGGCCACCGCCGGCCATCCCGCGCCGCGGCGCACTTCGCGCCAGGCGTCGCCCATGGCCGCGGCCACGAACCAGAGCCACCAGGCCAGGCAGGGCAGCCCGCGCTCGGCCGCGATCTGCAGGGCGTTGTCGTGCAGGTGCGGCTGCAGCGCGTTCGGCGCTTGCGGCCAGCGGTATTCCGGATAGACGGCGAGGATCCGGCCCGGACCCTGGCCGAACACCGGCTTGTCGCGGATCATGTCGATGCCCGCCTGCCACATGTAGTAGCGGTCGACGCTGCTCGGGTCCACGACGGTGAGGCGCCCCACCACGGGCGCCGGTCGCACGGCCAGGACGACGGCCACCGCCGCCGCCAGACCCCACAGCAGCTTCGGCGCGCGCAGGATCGCGATCACGCCCAGGCCCACGAGCGTGCCCAGCCAGGCGTTGCGGGTACGGGAGATGACGACGGCCCACGACGCCACCGGGACGACGACCAGGGCGAGGGTCGTGCCCGTCGCCGCGCCCGGCCAGGGCCCGCGCGAGAGAGCCATCCACGCGCCGGCAGCGGCCAGGCCGGCCACGAAGAGGCGCTCCGCCTCGACCGCGAACAGGTCGAGGGATTGCAGCGCCGTCATCGCGCAGAGCGCGGCCACGAGCACGGCCAGCGCGCGCAGGTCGCGCGGGGAGGGACGGGGCAGGGGGCCGCGATGGAACGCGAGCCGCGCCGCCGCGATCACGAGGACGGCCATCACCAGCCCCGACGCCGTCATGTAGTGCCCGAGGAAGCTGTGGGGACGGTTGAGGAGCGTATTGAAGCCGAGGAAGTAGTACTCGAGCAGCACCCCCGCGGCGAGGGCGAGGCCGCCGAGGAGCGCCGCGTCGAAGATCCGCTCGCGGTCGCGCTCGGGAGTGAGCGCCTCCACGGAGAGATAGAACAGGGCGAACAGGACGAGCTTCTTCGCGCTGTCGTGGGAGGTCAGCGGATCCGGGGAGAAGGCGGCGGAGAGCAGCGTCCAGACCGTGAAAGCGAGGATCGGCCCGTCGAGAGGGCTGCGCTCCAGCCGCGTTCGCCCGCGGGCGAGGCGCACGAGGAACACGACCACGGCGAGGGAGAGGCCGACGCTCTGCGCGGCGAAGATGGAGACGGGGCAGGTGGCCGCGAGGGCGGCCATGAGGCCGAGCTGCACCCGGTCCAGGCGGCCCAGCTCAGGCCTCGACTGTCGCTTCCTCGGGCAGCATGATCGGGATGTCGTCGCGGACGGGGTAGACGCGCCGGCACTGGCCACAGCGCAGCCCCGCGCCGTCCTTCACGACCTCGACCGGCGTCTTGCACACCGGACAGGCCAGGATCTCCAGAAGATCGGGATGGATCGCCATGGGGCCGAGTCTATCGCACCCCTCCGCGCGATCGGTAGGCGCGGCGGGCGTGGTATTTTTCAAGACGAGGGCGACGCCAGAATGAGCGACGTCGGAACCACCGGACGCCGGCGGCGCAAGGAGATCAAGCGCCTGGCCGCCCAGCGTGTGCCGCTTTCCGGGCGGCGCGTCTATCGCGCCGCCCAGGAGGTCCTGGCCCAGGGCCTCAAGCTCTGGAAGACGGCCGACTACAAGACGCGCTTCGCCGTGATGCTGCTCGGCCCCCTCAACCTCCTCCTCCTGGTCCTGATCGCGAACGACGAGATCTTCGCGGCCATTCCCCCGCGCGAGCGCGTGCCCATCGTCATGGGCGTCGTCGTCTATGCCGGCCTCGTGCTGACCACGTTCCTGCTCGCCATCGGGACGCTGCGCCCGGAAGAGGCGGAGCCGGCGATCGCCCACGGGCGGAGGGCGGGGGACACCAACCCGCCCATCGGGATCCGCCATTACGAAGACGTCCTGCGCTGGGACCTCGGCGATTACCAGCGCGCCTGGCAGCGCGTGACCCGCGCGCAGCTCGTGGACGAGATGGCCCAGCAGGCGCACGGAGTCGCGGAGGCCAACCGACGCAAGTTCCGCACCCTGGCCCACCTCTTCCTCGGCCTGCAGGCCATGACCGCCCTGGCCGTCGTGCTCGTCGTCGGCATCGGGGCGGTGCTGATGCTCGAAGGTCAATCGGAGAGGATCAAGCTCAAGGGCGGAATGACGATCACCATCCCGGCCCTCAAGGGGTCGCCCGCGGCGTCGGAGGCGGGCGCCGGAGGGGCGGGGAAGCGACCGGCCCGCGACTGGGACCGCTTCCCGGCCGTCGTCGACAAGAGCACGAACGAAGAGATCGTCGGACCCGAAGGCGAAGGGAGGCTATGCCTGGGCGGGCGGAAAGAGGACGCTGGTCTCCGTGGGCGACCTCATCGACAAGGGCCCCCAATCCCTCGAGGTGCTCGACCTGATGATGAGCCTCCAGAGCGGGGCGCGCGCGGCGGGCGGGGACGTCATCGTGACGCTGGGCAACCACGAAGCCGAGTTCCTGGCCCGGCCGGGCAAGAAGAAGAAGGCGGAGGAGTTCGAGCGCGAGCTGAGCGAGCGCCACATCGACCTGCATGACGTCGCAGAGGGCGGCAACGCCTACGGGCGGTTCTTCCTCGGCCTGCCCGTCGCCGCCCGCGTCAACGGATGGTTCTTCTCGCACGCCGGCTCCACGTCGGGGATGAGCCTCACCCAGATCGGCGACCACTTCCGCGCGGTCGTGGATTCCGGACGCTGGAAGAACCCGTTCCTGATCGGGGACGACTCGCTCCTGGAAGCGCGCAAGTGGTGGAAGGGGGACACGGACGACAAGGACCTCGCCGCCCTTCCCGCCGCCCACATCGTGTTCGGCCACGACCCCGGCGCCTTCCGCGACAAGGGCACGATCCAGACCAAGGGCGGCCGCCTCTTCCTCATCGACGTCGGGATGACGCCCGAGTTCGACTATTCGAAGGGCGCGCTGCTGCTCATCGACCGCAAGGACGGCCTGGACGTGGCGACGTCCCTGGACGCGTCGGGGGCGCGACGGGAGGTCTGGCGGGGACCGGCCCCGCACGGCTCGTGAAGTTCGGTGCGCTCATCCTCGATTTCGACGGCCTCATCCTCGACACGGAGAGCCCCATCTTCGAGGAGTGGCGCGCGACGTTCCGCGCGCGCGGACACGACCTGGGCCTCGACGTCTGGCAGCACGCCCTCGGCACGTTCGGCACCTACGATCCCTGCGCGCACCTCTCGAAGCTGACCGGCGAGGCCTTCGACCACGAAGCGCTGCGACAGGAGGTGCGGGCCCGCAACATGGTCCGCTGCGAGGCCCTGCCCCTGCTGCCCGGCGTGGCCGAGCGCGTTCAGGAAGCGCGGGCCTCCGGCCTCAAGACGGCGGTCGCCTCCAGCAGCACTTCGGCCTGGGTGGAAGGGTGGCTGGAGCGCCACGGCATCCGTCCCCTCTTCGACACCGTCTGCTCGCGCGATCACGTCGCGCGCGTGAAGCCGGCCCCGGACCTCTTCCTGCTCGCCGCGACGCGCCTGGGGATCGCCCCCGAGCGCTGCGTGGTGTTCGAGGACTCGCCCAACGGCATCCGCGCCGCGCGCGCCGCGGGAATGCGCTGCGTGGCCATTCCCAACGCGGTCACCTGCGCCCTTCCCATGGAGGGCGCGGACCTCGTGCTGACGTCACTGGGCGAGCGGCCTCTGGCCGGGATCCTGGGCCGCCTGGAGCGGACGAGCTAGGATCCTCCCGCCGCGGACCTGCCCTGGCCGCGCGCGCGGCTAAGCTCACCTCCGCCGGCGCGCCGCCGCACACGGCGCCGGGGCGGCGCTTTCCGCCCCGCACGGCCGGATCTCTCCCGCCGGCCTCCTGTCACACTCTGGAGGAGTCATGCGGGTGCAGTTCGTGGAGAAGGTGAACGGGCCGGAGCGGCTCGTGTGCGATGCGGAAGTCCTCTTCGACGAGGATCCCCTGGCCGGGATGAAGCTGGTCGGTTTCTCGCTCTGGCGCAGCACCGACGGCGACGTGTACGTCACGTTCCCGTCGCGGGCGTTCGGAGCGGGTACGGAGCGCAAGTACTTCGACTACCTGCGCTCGGCGGAGGGCCTGTCCGCCGAGGTCAAGCGCGTGAAGGACTGGATCCTGGGCGAGTACCGCGCCTCACGCGCGGCCTAGGGCGTTCCGGGGGGCGCCGGGGCGCCTGGGTCCCGGCGTCCCCGGCGTCTTTGACTCGTTCGCGGAGCGCGTGTGAGAATCACTCTCTTGGGAGTGACCACGCCCTGCTGACCCTTCTCCTCTCGCTCGCCGTTGCCCGGACCCCCGCCGCCGATCGCGCCGCCGCCGATCGTGCGTCGGCCTACCTGCACTACAGCCTCGCGCAACAGGCGCGGCTGTCCGGCGAACTCGATGAAGCGCTGGCCGAGTACCGCAAGGCGCAGCGGCTCGACCCCCAGGCCGGAGAAATACGCGCGGACGTGGCGCGGCTGCTGCAGCAGACGGGTAAATCGGCGGAAGCCCTCGCGGAAGCGGAAGCGGCGGTCAAGGCCGCGCCGGCCAGCGCGGAGGCCCATCTCATCCTCGCCCAGCTCCGCCACATGCAGGCGCAGGGCGACGGAAACGAGCAGGCGCTCCGCCAGGCGTCGGTCGAATACGAGCAGGCCCTCAAGCTCGCGCCCACGGACGCGGCCACGCTCCTGATCCTCGCCAACAACGTCTACCCGCAGCTCCAGGAGCACGACAAGGCCATCGCGGCCTGGCGGCGGTTCCTCGACCTCAGCCCCGGCAGCTTCGAGGCCTACGTCCAGCTCGGCTCCCAGTACCTCGCCAAGGGGGACGCGGAGGGCGCGGCCACCGCGCTGCAGAAGGCGGTCGAGCTCGATCCGTCCTCTTCGCGGGCCTACCAGGCCCTCGCCGACACCTACGCCCGTGCCCAGCAGAACGACCAGGCCATCCTGAACTACCGCAAGGCGCTCGAGCTCGAGCCCAAGAGCGTCCGGCTGCACCTCGCCCTGGGGGAGGTGCTCGCGCGCGCGCGCCGCAATCCGGAAGCGCTCAAGGAGGCGGAAGCCGTCCTCCTCGCCGACCCCAAGAACCGCTTCGGTCTGGACCTGCAGGCGCGTGCGCTGCGCGACATGCGTCAGTTCGACAAGGCGGGGGCGACCGCGGACGCGCTCCTGGCCCAGGACCGCACGGACCTCAAGGCCTCGTACCTCAAGGTGACGATCCTGGAGGGGCGCCGCGACTTCGCGGGCGCGGCCAGCACCCTGGAAGCACTGGTGGCGCGGCCGCGCGCGGGGGAGGCGGCGGCGGACGCCGCGAGCACCGACCGCGTGTTCCTCGTCCACCTCGGCTTCGCCTACGAGCAGCTCGAGCGCTACCGGGAGGCCGCGGACGCGTTCGGACGTGCGGTGGCCACCGGCGGAGACGCCGATGCGAACCTCCTCGGGCAATACGTGGAAGCGCTGGTCCTGGCCAAGGACAACGGCAAGGCCATGACCGAGGTCCGCGCGGCGCGTGCCCGCTTCGCGGACGACCCGGAGCTGGCGGCGGTGGAGGCGAACGTCCTGCGCACACACGGCGACGTCGACGCCGCCGTGGCCGCGATCGAGAAGCTCCGGCTCAGGTCACCCGACGACGTCGGGGTGCTGGTCGCGGTGGCCGACTTCTACCAGAAGGCCAGGCGATTCCCGGACGCCGAGCGCACGCTGCGCCATGCCCGCGAGGTGGATCCAAAGAACCTCCGCGCCCTCTTCCAGCTCGGGGCGGTGCTGGAGCGGCTCAAGCGGAGCGATGCCGCGGAGGCCGTGTTCCGCGAGGCCTTGACCGTGGAGCCCGATTCCGCGCCCGTCCTCAACTATCTCGGCTACATGAACGCGGATCGCGGCGTCCGCGTCGACGAAGCGCTCCAGCTCATCGAGAAGGCGATCGCCCTCGATCCCGAGAACGGCGCCTACCTCGACAGCCTGGGCTGGGCGATGTTCCGCCTCGATCGCGTCGACAAGGCCGAGCAGTTCCTCCGGCGCGCGGTCGACAAGCCCGGGGCCAACGCCGTCGTGCTCGATCATCTGGGCGACGTGCTGCGACGCCGCGGCTCGGTGCGCGAGGCGGTCGAGTACTGGCGCAAGGCGCTCAAGGCGGAGGACGAGGGAGAAGACCTCGACCACGCCGCCGTCGAGCGGAAGATCCGCGAGGCCCAGGCCAGCCTGAATGACGCGGCCCAGGTCAAGCGACCCTAGCCGAGCCCGCCGTCCCAGGCTCATCCTCCTTCTCGCCCTGGCCGCAGGCGCCGGCGCGTCCTGCGCGGCCCCGCTCGCCATCCCTCCCGCCGCCGTCGTCGAGCAGGCGCGCGTCGTGCCCTCGTACAGCGCGCGCCTCGGCGTCTCGCTGCGGGGCCCGGAGCTGCGGGCGCGCACGCGCGTGCTGCTGGCCTTCCGGCGGCCGGACGCGCTGCGCATCGAGCTGCCGGGGCCCGCGGGCGCGCGCCTGATCGCGGTCGCGCGGGCCCAACGGCTGTGGGCGGTCTTCCCCGCGGAGCGCGCGGTCTATCAAGGCGCCGCGCGCGCCGAGGACCTGGCGTCCCTGCTCGGAGTCGCGCTCGCGCCGTCCGAGGTGATGGACCTCCTCACCGGCGTGCCTTCGGCGCGGCTGCGCGCGTATCGCGCGCGCTGGGGGGCCGCCCTCCCGCGCCAGATCGACGCGACCCTGCCCGACGGCGCGCGCCTCCAGGCCACGGTCGAGGACGTGGAGGCGCCCGCGACCGCCCTGGGCGACTCGGCCTTCGACGAGCCGCCGCACGAGGGCTACCGGACGATCGACGCCGACCAGGCGCGCTCGCTCTGGAGCGGCCGCTGATGGCCGCCGCCGCCCGGCGGCCGCTGCACCTGCGCGCGCATGCGAAGGTGAACCTGGGCCTCGAAGTGCTCGGCACGCGCGGCGACGGCTACCACGAGCTGCGGACCCTCTTCCAGACGATCTCGATCCACGACGACATCGTCCTGCGCCCGCAGGGCAGCGAGGTCACGATCCGCTGCGATCACCCGGCGGTGCCCACCGACGAGACGAACCTGGCCGTTCGCGCCGCGCGCGACCTGAGGCGCTTCGCCGGCGTGGCCCAGGGAGTGGCGATCACGCTGACGAAGCGGATCCCCGTGGCCGGGGGGCTCGGTGGCGGCAGCTCCAATGCCGCGGCCGTCCTCATGGGTCTCGACCGCCTGTGGCGGCTCGGCCTGGGGCCCGCCGGCCTCCAGCCCCTGGCCCGTCACCTGGGTGCGGACGTGCCCTATTTCCTGCTCGGCGGGACCGCCCTGGGCCTGGGCCGTGGAGACGAGGTCTATCCCCTGTGGCGGCAGTTGCGAGCGGAGGTGGTGGTCGTCGATCCCGAGCGTCCGCTCTCGACCACCGCCGTGTTCCGCCGCCTCGACGCGAGTTTGACAGCGCAGGACGGGACGAATAGAATTTTTCGCTTTATATCGAGTGACTTGGCGGGTCATGGGACCGCGTTCCCCATCCTGTCCAACGATCTCGAGCGACCGGCCCTGGAGGAGGCGCCCGACCTTGCGGCGCGAGTCGACCTCATCCGGGGTATTCTGATTCGAGAGGGAGCCCTGATGGCCTCACTCTCGGGGAGCGGGGCGTCGTACTTTGGGCTGTTCGACGACCCCAGTCGGGCCCGCAAGGCCCAATTGCGACTCGTGGCGCGCGGGCTGAAGGCCTGGCGCGGCCGGACGCTCTCCCTCGATCAGTATCGCCGGCTGTGGGCCCCGCCGGCGAGGGGACGCGCTCGAGGTCTTGGCCAGGGAAGGAGCGGACAACATGGAGATCACAGACGTCAAGGTCATCCCGGTCGATGACGAAAAGCTCAAGGCGTTCGTATCCATCGTCTTCGATCAGTGCTTCGTCGTGACGGACATCAAGATCATCCACGGACCGAAGGGGCTGTTCGTCTCGATGCCGAGCAAGAAGCGGAAGGACGGGACGTTCAAGGACATCGCGCATCCGTTGAACAACCAGATGCGGCAGTACCTCGAGGAGAAGGTGCTCACGGTCTACCGGCAGCAGGTGGGATCGGGAGCGGGCGGCGGGCAGGCGAGCAGCGGCGCGGCCGTCGGCGCGCCGGCCGGTGGCGGGGCGACGAGCGGAGAGAGCGCGGACGCGGGAGGCGAAGGCGGGGGGTCCTCGACGGAGCCTCACTCGTAGGCGCCGGTTGGGGCGTGGCCAAGCGGTAAGGCGCGGGGCTTTGGACCCCGTATTCGAAGGTTCGAATCCTTCCGCCCCAGCCAATCTGGTTCGTGGTGGAGAGCATGTCAGCTGAGCTGAGGGTGTTTACCGGCACCGCCCACCCCACCCTGGGGGAGGCGATCGCGCGCTCGCTCAGCGTACCGCTGGGCCGCGCGCATCTGGCCCGCTTCTCGGACGGCGAGGTCTGGTTCCAGATCCAGGACAACGTGCGCGGCGCGGACGTCTTCGTCGTGCAGCCCACGGGTCCGCCCGTCAACGAGAACCTGATGGAGCTGCTGGTGATGCTCGATGCGTTCAAGCGCTCCAGCGCCAGCCGCGTCACCGCCGTCATCCCCTACTACGGGTATGCGCGCCAGGACCGCAAGGACAAGCCCCGGGTGCCGATCTCGGCCAAGCTGGTGGCGGACCTGCTCTCCAGCGCGGGCACCGACCGCGTGCTCACGATGGACCTGCATTCCGCGCAGATCCAGGGCTTCTTCAACACGCCCGTCGACCACCTCTTCGCCGCGCCCGTCATCATCGACTACGTCTCGCGGCTCAAGCTGCCGCGGCTGACCGTGGTGTCGCCCGATGCCGGCGGCGTGGAGCGCGCGCGCGCCTACGCCAAGCGCCTGGAGGCCACCCTGGCCATCGTGGACAAGCGGCGCGAGAGCCCCAACGTCGCCGAGGTGCACAACGTCGTCGGAGAGGTGGACGGGCGCACCGCCCTCGTCGTGGACGACATGGTGGACACGGGCGGCACCCTGGCCAAGGTGGCGCACGCGCTCAAGGAAGCGGGCGCGCGCGAGGTCCTGGCCTCCGCGTCGCACGCCGTCCTGTCCGGTAAGGCCATGGAGCGCATCGAGGAGAGCCCGCTCAGCAAGCTGATCGTGACGGATTCGATTCCGCTGAGCGACGAGAAGCGGCGGTCGCCCAAGATGGTCGTCCTGTCCATCGCCGAGCTGATGGGGAAGGCCATCCGCAACATCCACGAGGAGGCGTCGGTCACGAGCCTGTTCGTTTAAGCGCTATAATTAGGAGTTTTGCCAGCACCCGCCTGGCCGACCCGAACGGAGCAGAAGTCCTATGCCTGACATCGTCGTATCCGCAACGAATCGCGCCGAGACTGGCAAGAACGTCAACCGCCGGCTGCGCGTCCAGGGGCTGATCCCGGGCGTGCTCTACGGCGCGGCCAAGAAGCCCGTGCCGGTGTCCGTCTCCCCGAAGGAGATCGGATCCATCCTGCGCAGCAAGACGGGCGAGAACACGCTGTTCGACCTCGAGCTCGACGGATCGCGGCGCAAGGTGATCCTCAAGGAGTTCCAGCTCGAGCCGCTCAAGGGCCTCCTCCTGCACGCCGACTTCTACGAGGTCGCCCTGGACAAGGCGCTGCAGGTCAACGTGCACGTCGAGCTGGTGGGGACGCCGGTGGGCGTGAAGGTGCAGGGCGGCATCGTGGACTGGGTCACGCGCGAGCTGGAAGTCGAGTGCCTTCCCGCGGACATCCCGGAGAAGATCACCGTCGACATCAGCAACCTCGAGATCGGCAAGCACGTGCGCGTGGCCGACATCAAGGCGCCGGACAAGGTCACCATCCTCACCGAATCCGACATCGTGATCGCGCACGTGGTCGCGCCGCGAGCCGAGGAGGTCGCTCCGGTGGCGGAGGCGGCGCCGGCGGCGGAGGGTGCAGTGGCGGAGCCCGAGGTCATCAAGAAGGGCAAGGCGCCGGTGGAGGGCGAGGTGGCCGAGGAGCCCAAGGCGGCCGAGAAGCCCGAGAAGAAGGCCGAGAAGAAGGAGAAGAAGTAGCCGACGACACAGGCGTCAGGCGCGCCATGCGCCTGGTGGTGGGTCTGGGGAACCCGGGGGAGCGCTACCGCCGGACCCGCCACAACGCCGGCTTCATGGTGGTGGACGCGCTCGCCGCCCGCGCTGGGGTGACGCGCTGGCGGGAAGAAGCCGACTCGCTCGTCACGGAGGCGGCGGTCGGCGGCGAGGAAGTCCGCCTCGCCAAGCCGCTCACCTTCATGAACCGCAGCGGCATCGCGGTGGCCCGCCTGCTCGAGGCGATGGGCGGCACCCCCGCCGACCTCGTGGCCGTCGTGGACGACGTCGCCCTCGAGCTGGGTACGCTGCGCGTGCGCGAGCGGGGGACGCACGGGGGCCAGAACGGGCTCCGCTCGCTCATCGACGTGCTGGGCACCGACGAGTTCGTGCGCCTCCGGTTGGGGGTTCGCAAGGGCGACCTGCCGGAGGACCTCGCCGGCTACGTGCTGGCCGAGTTCCCGCACGAGGACGTGCTCGTGGTGCAGGAAGTCGTGGGCCTGGGCGCGGACGCGGTCACCTGCATCGTGAAATACGGCGCCGTGGAGACGATGAACAGATTCAACGGCCCCCGGACCTGATGGCACGTAGAGCCCGGCGGCGCCGCAAAGCGGCGGCGACGGGCGAGGGGGGTTGCGGGGGGGGCTCGCAGCCACTCAGCCGGGTGGTGGCCGCAGCGCGAACACCCACCGCGATGCAGGAGTTCCGCACCATCCGGTAAGCCACTGAGATAGCGGGCGATGCCCGAGGGTCGATTCCCAAGGGTGTCCGGGTGTCGTTTCCTGGCATGTGTATTTCTATTGACGTAGGGCAGGAACCATGGTATGCAATGCACA
>WNGB01006773.1_pt1 | contig 16738 bp, 16 predicted proteins | sample 5400681 | NCBI WGS metagenome assembly WNGB01 (sample SAMN13153367, study PRJNA577476) | soil metagenome | isolation source: 115 cm soil or saprolite under grassland replicate 2 | place: USA:California | collected 2016-06-15 | reverse complement strand
GGATTGGGCACCGTGGTCGTTGCGGTAGCCGCGTGCGATCCGGCGGCGAACGCGTACGTCGATGCGAAGCCGAGCAGAGCGAGGCAGGCAAGAAGTGCCACCCGAAGGTGACGACCTGACCCCCATCGAGCGCCAGCCGCAGATCGGTTACTCGAGTTCTCGCTCAGTTTTGGCCGCCCTCCGCCGCCCCGCAAAGCCTCACGACAGTAGCACCTATTTTCTCCATCGCAACCAGGAGATCACATGTGATCTCCTAGGAAGCTGGAGGTCGCTCAGGCCACGAGGTCGGCGACCGCCGCGACGGTCTGGTCGATCTCGTCTTCCGTGTGCGCGAGCGACAGAAAGAGCGCCTCGAACTGCGACGGCGCCACGTAGATCCCGCGCCCGAGCAGGCCGCGGAAGAGCTCTCCGTAGCGCTCCGTGCTGCTTGCTCGCGCATCGTCGAGGTTCCGCACCGGACCGGGCTGCGCGAAAAGCGTGGCCATCGCGCCGGTGCGCTGGATGCACCAGCCCGGCGCGGCGTCGCGGAGGCCCTGCTCGAGCCGCGCGCCTCGTCGCTCGAGGTCATCGTAGACCTCCGGCGTCAGGCGTCGCAATACCGAAAGTCCCGCCGCGGTCGCGAGCGGGTTTCCCGAGAGCGTGCCCGCCTGATAGACGCCGCCGACCGGTGCGAGGCGTTCCATCAGCTCGGCCCGGCCGCCGAAGGCTGCCAGGGGGAGCCCTCCGCCGACGATCTTGCCGAGCACGGTCAGGTCGGGCACGACGCCGAAACGCTCCTGCGCCCCCCCGCGCGCGATACGGAAGCCCGTGATCACCTCGTCGAAGACGAGCAGCGCGCCAGCCTCGTCGCAGAGCCCGCGCAGGCCGTCGAGGAAGCCCGGCTCCGGCGGGACGACGCCCATGTTCCCGGCAACCGGCTCGACGAAGACGCAGGCCGCGCCCTTGATCGCCTGCTCGACCGCGGTAAGGTCGTTGTAACGCACGACCGTTCCCTCGCCGGAGGCCTCCACTCCGAAGGTCGCGACGCCGGAGCCGGCCTCGGACAGGAACGGGTCGGCGTGCCCGTGGTAACAGCCGGCGAAGCGTACGAACGGCCCGCGGCCCGTCGCGGCCCGGGCCAGCCGCAGCGCGCTCATCGCGGCCTCGGTGCCCGAGGAGACGAGGCGCACCTGCTCGACCGACGGCACCGCGTCCACGATCTCGGCGGCGAGCTCGACCTCGCGCTCCGTGGCCGTTCCAAAGGTCGTGCCCTCGCGCGCGGCGGCGACAACCGCCTCGATCGTCTCGGGATCCGCGTGCCCGAAGAGCAACGGCCCCCACGAGAGCACCCAGTCGATGTAGCGCCCGCCCTCGACGTCCTCCAGGTAGGCCCCCTCGCCCCGCCGGGCGAAGAGCGGCTCCTCGAGCCCGACCGCCTTCATCGCTCGCACCGGCGAGTTCACCCCGCCCGGAATCAGCTCGAGCGCGCGGGCGTAGAGCTCGGCCGCCCGCGTCGTCTGGGTCACTCGCCGTCCTCGCGCAGAGCGAAGAGGTCGCGCAGGGGCTCCGAGCCGGACTCCTTTGCGCGCACCGTCGGCGCATGCAAGAGCTTGTTCACGATTTGCGAGGTCAGCGTCTCGACCGCCTTGCGCTCGCGCGGCGAGAGCTCCGTCAGGCGCGGCTCGGCGCGGGCGAGCTCCTCGGAGCGAATCGTCTCGGCGCGGTGCCGAAGCTCGCGGATCGCGCCGGCCGCTCCGCGAGAGCGGCGCCACTCGGCGAAGCGCGCTCTCTCTTGCGCCACGATCTCCTCGGCCTCGCGGACGTCCTCCTCGCGCCCCACGAGCCCGTCGCCGAGGTGGTCGATGTCGAAGAGCGTGCAGCCCTCGAGCTTGCCGATCGCCGGGTCGAGGTCGCGCGGGACGGCGACGTCCACGAGCACGAGCGGTTTCGTCCGCGCCTGAACGGCCTCGGCATGCAGGATCGGGTACGGGCAGCGCGTCGCGGAGATGACGAGGTCGGCGTCGGTCAGCTCGACCGCGACGGCGTCGAACGCGGCCGCCCGGCCACCGACCCGCTCCGCCAGCTCCTCGGCGCTCTCCAGCGTCCGGCTGGAAACGACGACGTCGGCTCCACGCGCCTTCAAGTCGCGCGCCGCCAGCTCGCTCATCTTGCCGGCACCGAAGAGCAGGGCGCGCTTGTTCTCGACGCCTCCGAGTGCCTTGGCTCCGAGCTCGACCGCCGAAGCGGCAACCGACTCCGGCAGCTCCGCGAGCTTCGCCTCGGTGCGCACACGCTTGCCAGCGTGCAGCGCATCCTCGAAGAGCCGGTTCAGAAGCGGCCCGGTCACACCGGCGGTCAGGGCTGCGTCGTAGGCCTGGCGAACCTGGCCGAGGATCTGCGCCTCGCCGGGCACGAGCGAGTCCAGTCCGGCCGCGACGCGGAAGAGATGGTCGACCGCCTCCTCATCCTCCCAGCTCGCGAGCACGTCACCGAGCTCGAGCCCGGAGCGGCGCTCGAGCTCCTCCCTCGCGCGCTCCCCGCTCCCGCCGGCGAGGTAGATCTCCGTGCGGTTGCAGGTCGAGAGGACGACGGCCTCGACTCCGTCACCTGCCAGAGCGGCGCCGAGCTCGAGCGTGTTCCCGTCGGCGAGGAAGAGCCGCTCCCGCACCTCGAGCGGCGCGTGACGGTGCGACACGCCGACGGCGAGCAGGCGCTCGGGCTCATGCGCTGAGGGTCGGGGCACGGCGCGGCCGATCCTACCTCGGCCGTGGCGTGCGACGGGATGAAGCAGCGGGCGTTCTAGCTAGCGGTCGATCCGCGATCGAGCTGCCGCCTCGTATGAGTCGGCGCCTCCCGCCGTGGCTCGCGGGACCCCCGCAGCCGCGTACGCGTCTTCCTCGTCCAGGGTCTCGTGCTCGAGGAGCCCCGTGGCAAGGGAATCGAGCTTGTCCCGATTCTGCTGAAGCAGTGCGACGACCTGCTGGTGCGATTCGTCGACGATGCGGCGCACCTCCTGGTCGACGAGTCGTTGTGTATCCGACGAGACCTCGGCCGAGCCCGGCAAGAACGGGCCCATGCCGTCGCGCGGGATCACCGCGACCGGGCCGATCGCGGCGCTCATGCCCCAGCGGCCAACCATCTGGCGGGCGATCTCGGTCAGCTGCTGGATGTCGGACTCTGCGCCGGTGCTGGTCTCGCCGAACACGACTTCCTCCGCAGCGCGACCGCCGAGCGCGACATTGATCTTCGCCTGCACCTCGGGCTCGCGATAGTTGAAGCGGTCGCTCTCGGGAGCTGCAAACGTGACGCCGAGCGCCATCCCGCGGGGGATGATCGAGACCTTGCGCACCGGATCGGCGCCGTCGGTGAGCATGCCGACAATCGCGTGGCCGGCCTCGTGGTAGGCGGTCCGGCGCCGATCTTCGGGGCTCATCAGCACCTGCCGTTCGGCGCCGAGCACAATCCGCTCGAGCGCATCGGTGAAGTCGGACTCGTCGACGACTTCGTGGTTCCGCCGCGCCGCCAGCAGTGCGGCCTCGTTGGCGAGGTTCGCGAGATCCGCTCCGACCATGCCGGGCGTCGTTGCCGCGATCCGGCCGAGGTCGACATCGGGCCCGAGCGGCAGGGCGCGCGTGTGCACTCTGAGGATCGCCTCGCGGCCGGCCCGGTCGGGCGGCTGCACCGCGACTCTGCGGTCGAAACGACCCGGGCGAAGCAGGGCCTGGTCGAGAACGTCGGGCCGGTTGGTCGCGCCGATCACGATCACGCTGGTGGAGGAGTCGAACCCGTCCATCTCGGTCAGGATCTGGTTCAGCGTCTGCTCGCGTTCGTCGTTGCCGCCGCTGAAGCCGGCGACACCGGACGTGCGTGACCGGCCGATCGCGTCGAGCTCGTCGATGAAGACGATCGCCGGGGCTGCCTCTTTCGCCTGCATGAAGAGGTCGCGCACCCGTGATGCGCCGACGCCGACGATCGCCTCGACGAACTCGGACGCGGCCATCGAGAAGAAGGGGACGTCCGCCTCCCCCGCGACCGCCCGCGCGAGCAGGGTTTTGCCCGTGCCCGGCGGGCCCGAGAGCAGCACGCCGTGCGGAATCCGACCGCCGAGCTTGCGGTACTTCTCAGGATGACTCAGGAAGTCGACCACCTCCGTCAGCTCCGCCTTCGCCTCTTCGATCCCCGCGACGTCCGCGAACGTGACGCGGTCGCCGGAGGGCTGATATCGGCGTGCGCTCGACCGGCCGAAGGAGCCGAGGATGTTCTGAACGTTCCCGGCACGACGCATGAGCCAGAACAGCAGGAAGAGAAAGAGGATCGTCGGCCCGAATCCGAGCAAGAGGTTCTGCCACCAGGGCGCTCCGGTATCCAGCGGTTCGGCGTTGACGACGACGCCCTTCTGCTGGAGCAGCCGTGAGAGGGCGTCGTTGTCGGCGAACGCGGGGACCTCGGTTCGGAAGCGTGTCGTCGGCTTCGACCCCGCGTACCGCTCCTTCTGGGTGAACGTGCCCTGGACCGCCGTGCCCTTCGAGGTGATCTCTTTCACGTGGCCCGCGCTCACCTGCTCGAGAAAGAAGGGGCTGTAAGGAACACGGATCCGGGACTGCGGCTGCATGGCCCGCGAGCCGAGGTAGAAGTTGAAGGCCAGAAGCGCGAGCCCGAAGAGGATCCAGCGGCGGCTCAGGCTAAAACGCGGAGGCTGCGGCGGCGTCGCCGGCGATCCGTCCGGCGCCGGCGGCGGAGTCGCGCTCTTGTCGCGATCCTCGCGCGTTGCGTTCATCGCAGCGGGCTCACGATCCTCACGAACCACGAAGATTAGCGCTGCCTATGTCGTCTGCAGCGCGGCGCGGCAGACTGGCTACGCGCGGTGGCGACTGCCGGCCACGGCGCCGGTGGATCTTGCGGTGCTCAGTCAGCACGCCGTGCCTCCAGCGCGCGTGCAAGAGTTTGAGCATGCGCGGCGGGATTGACTTGGGGGGCACGAAGATCGAGGCAGTCGTCGTCGAGGACGAGGGTCGGGTCATCGGGCAGGCGCGCCACGTAACGCCTTCGAGCGGCGGCCTGGAAGCGGTTGCGGAGGAAATGGCGGAGACCATGCGCCAGGCCGCGGCCGAGGCCGGGATGGAGCCGTCGAAGCTCCGCGGTGTCGGGATCGGCTCACCGGGCACGGTTGACTCCAAGGCCGGAACCGTCGCAGAGGCGGCGAACCTTCCCGGCTGGGAGGATGCGTTCCCGCTCGCCGCCACCCTCGCGAAGGCGCTTGGAACACGCGTGAAGTTGGGCAACGACGTCGGCGTTGCCGTCGAGGCGGAGGCGGCTCTGGGCGCGGGTCGCCCGTTTCGGTCGTTTCTCGGTCTCTGGTGGGGCACCGGGGTCGGCGGCGCGATCGTCTCGGGAGGCAAGCGCTGGCTCGGTCGCGGTGCCGCCGGCGAGCTCGGGCACACCGTTGTGAGGCTCGGAGGCGCGCGCTGCCCCTGCGGCCGGCGCGGCTGCCTGGAGGCGTACGCCGGGCGGGCGGCTCTGGAGCGCCGCGTGCGGCGCGCCCAGCGCCGAGGCGAGAAGACCAAGCTGTACCGGATCATGAAGAAGAAGGGCCACACGCGGCTCACGAGCGGCGTCTGGCAAGAGGCGCTCGAACAGCACGATCGGGTCGCCGAAGTGTTGATCGAGCGGGCGATCGAGGCGCTCGGGGCGGGAGCCGCCTCCGTCGTCAACCTGCTCGACGTCGAAGCCGTGGTCGTGGGCGGCGGGCTCGGGACGCGGCTGGGCGAGGTAGCGGTCGAACGGATTCGGTTGGCGATGCAACCGCACCTCTTCCGTCCCGACGCGGCACCCGACCTGCGCGGAGCCGAGGTGGGCGACCTAGGCGGCGCGATCGGCGCTGCACGCCTGATCCGGCTCCCACGGGCTCGTGCGGAGTAGGCACTTCTAGAGCTAGCGCTGCTCGTTCTCGAGTGAGATCAAGAGCTTGCGCAGCAGGCGTGCGAGTTGCGCCTGCTCCTCCTTGGTGAGACCCTCGAGCAGTCGCCGTTCAGTGGCCAGATGGCTCGGCACGATGCGATCGACGAGCGCACGGCCGCGTCGAGTGAGGCCGACGAGCAGGCCGCGCCGATCGTTCGGGTCCGGCGCACGTTCCACGAGACCGTCGGCCTCGAGGCGATCGACGAGGTGCGTCATCGCTCCGGAGGTGCGCATCTGTGCCCGATAGAGCGCCGTGGGTGTACGCCGATACGGACGCCCGACGCGACGGAGGGACGCGAGCGCGTCCCAGCTCGTGCGGTTCAGACCGAAGCGAGCGAAGTTCTCGTTGAGACCCCGATCGATCAGCGCGGCGGCCCGGCCGATACGCGCCACGACCCCGACCGGCGCCGTGTCGAGTTCGGGCTGCTCCCGGCGCCAGTCGTCCAGCACCTGCTCGACATGGTCGCCCGAAGAGCGTCTTTGCTCACCTCTCATGGTCCGTGTATCTTAGCGTGCAGCTACTTAGGAGGCAGATAAATGATCGTCGAGTACATCCGGTATGAGATCGACCCTAACCGCGGGCAGGAGTTCGAAGATGCCTACCGCCGAGCCGGGGACGTGCTGAGGGGCTCGGAGCACTGCCTGGACTATGAGGTCTCGCGTTGTAGCGAAGAACCTGCACAGCAGATCGTGCGAATCGAGTGGGATTCGACTGAGGGCCACCTCGCCGGCTTCCGCAAGAGCCCAGAGTTCCCGCGCTTCTACCAGGCGATTCAACCGTTCGTCGACGACATCAAGGAGATGCGTCACTACGAGGTGATCCTCACGGGATCTCCGAGTCAGGTCTGACCGCGGTCGGCCGACGGGCTACGGCGCCGCGTTCTGCGCCCGCTTCCACTCGGCCGAGCCACCACCCTTGTGGTGCAGGCCGAAATAGCGGCCAGGGAACCACCACTTGACGGCTCGGCCCAGCGCAGTTCGCCTGCACCAGCAGTCGGGATCGCAGCCGCACTGCCGGTTGCGCGGATTGTGGACTTGCTGAACGAGGCTCCGGCCCACGCTTGGAGCGTAGCGCGCTTTACGCCGCGAGGGGAACGGCTCTCCCCGTGTGAGCGCCGTACTGCACGAGCCTGTTTGGTCTCATACGACTGCCCGTCCGCGGAAGACAAGTGGGAACACCGCTCCCTGACACGCCGCCGGGCTCTCGGGCAGCATCCAGACGGCCACCGCGACGCGGCGCGACCGTTGGCCCGTTACAGACAACCGGCCGCGGAAGGGGGAGACGCGCACGTTCCGACCCCGGCACGCTGGGCTTGCATCGCGGACACGGGTGGTGATCGAGCGGACGTGCACGGGCCGGCGCCCGCGATTGCGCACGACAATCACGAGCTTCCGGCGCACACCCGGATAAAGACCGCTCACGTGCCCACGCAGAGTGAAGCGGTGTGTGGCTCTGCCGTGGCTTGAGCCGATCGAGCTTGCAGCTCCAGCCGCGACCAGCGTGGCAGCCAGGGCCGCGATCGCCGCGACGCCCAGGCGGCGTCTGGTCAAACGACCACCACTGCACTCTTGGTGCTCTCCGCACCACGCCAGTTGCCTGCAGCGGGGGTGATGGTGTACTGCCAAGACCCTGCCGGTACTCCGTTTTCGGTACAGGTCAGTGCGCTGATCGTGCCGGAGCAGCCGTTTGACGCGGTCTGTCCGATGCCCGAGGAGACGTTGTAACGGCGGACGACATAGCCGGCGGCTGCTCCGCCGTTCGTGTAGGAGCTTGCCGTCCAGCTCACGGTGACCTTGTGCCCGCTGACGGAAGCGCTTGGCGCATTACCCGGACCGAGCGTCTTCGCCCGCGCCGCACCTGAGCCGGACGTCGTCAGCGCCCATGCCGCCGCCGCGCCGCCGGGAAACCCGACGGCGACGACGACGAGGAGCAGGAGCCACCGCATAGCCCTTACCGGGACGAAACTACGCGTTGCTGACCGCGGTCACGTCGACCGGGATCGTGAAGATGGCGCCCTGGCAAGAGTTGTCGGAGGCGTTGCTCATGCCGACCGCACCGGATAGCGTGAATGTCGAGGTCGCGCCGGCGGCGAGATCTAGCGTGAGGCCCGTCTGATCTGTGAAGGTGACTCCGGTCGAGGCGTTGCAGGTGGCACCCTTGTTTGAGGCGATCGAGCCGCTGGTCTGTTTCGTGACGCCGGTGATGCGAACTGGAAACGAGTTCGGGTTTGTCACCTCCAGCTTGACCGCGCCGCTTGCGCCCGGGTAGAGGTCGGCGCTCGTCGAGGCTGATGCGTCGCCGATCGTCAGGGCCGAGGCAGAGCCGGCCTTGGCGTAACCGTTGCCGCTCCCGCTCGTGCTCCAGGCGGCAAGGAGGACGCCGGAGGCGACGAGTGCAGCAATCGCAGCCAGCGCGAAGAAGAGCTTTCGAGACAACTTGATGGTGACCACAGGGTCGATCCTTTCGACAGACGTCGGCTCCTGAAATTCCGGGCCCGGAAACAGGTCGTCAGCGAAGGAGCCACGGGTCATCCCCCGGAAAGGGGATTCCCAATGTCAATGTGGATCCCCTTCGAGGAAGCCTCGCCGTCAGAAGGCAGTCGCGACCTGAGAGACGCCCAAGCCCGCCTAGCAGAGCGGACGACGGGGATGGTAGCCATGCCTCGCCGCACTCGGCGCACTGGGGGATGAGAGCGACACTCTCGGCGGTCACGCCGGCCAGATCCCGAGTCGCTCGAGCTCCCGGACAGCATCCTCGGCACGCTCAACGTCGTGCTCGGCCACCTCAACGGGGAGGTCGGCCTCGAGGGCATCCTGATCTCGCACCTTCTGTTTGATCCAGCTCTTGTGCGATACCTCGGCGAGACGCCTGACGAGCTCGTCGCGCGTGAGTTCGTCTCCCACGCCAGCATCTTAGGGCTGTGATCTTCGTCAGGCCGGGGCGCTCGGCTCGCTGCCCCCGCCCCTCAGAACTCGTCTTCAGAATGAGGCCGCCAGTGTCGCGTCACAGAAGTGGGGCGGCCTTCCAGCCGCCCCGTGTCTGAAGTCGCGCTTGGCTGAGGCACAAGCGCTTGCCGATCTCGTTAGGTCAGCGCCGGGACGATCACATCGCAGAAGAGCGCGAAGCCGCTGTCGAGATCCGGATGCGGCCCGTTCTCGGGCGAGATCGTCTCCCCGAGGAATTCGCCGGTCGTCGCATCGAAAGTGTCGTTGAAGCTCACGAAGCCGGCGTCGCGCGAGAGGACAGGGCCGTTGGGGAGCTTCAGCATCTCCGGAAGCCCCTTGAAGGTGGAGACGAAGGTGACCGTGCCGTCACCGTTGTCGATCGGCCCCGTGCCGACGAACTGGTTGGCGGCAAAGAGCAACACGGACTTGCCCGTCGCCGCCGACGTGAAGACATAATTCTGGCGGAACTCATCCTTGAAGGTGCCGTCGGCAAACTCTTGGATGTTGTCCATGCCGCTTACGACCGTTGTTCCGTCAATCCCGCAAATGTTGTCCGGGAACGTGTCGCTGAAGGTGCCGTGAAACCGGTTGACCAGCGGCGCGGCCCCAGTGCTCGACGCCATGAAGGCCAAGAGGACTGTCGCGACGAGCCCGCTCAAAGCAAACAACCTGCGCATGCTCGTACCTCCCTTCTCGACCCCGGGAGGCGCGATCGTTTCACGCGCTGCAACCCCAAGTCAACAAGGCCGAGGCGATAGGTATGACAGCGGAAGATCACCGCCGACGGCTGCGGGAGCTCATTGTGAACGAGCTCTTAGCGCTTCGCGACCGCGGCTTTCGCCGACGCTGCGACAGCCACTCGCGCATCCCACGAGTGTCGCGTGTCGCGCGCCAGTTGCGCGCCAGTGAGCGCCAGTTTCCAGCGGTGTTGAGCGGTTTCAAGCGGCACACGAGAGACGCCGGAGAGACCCCGAAACCCGCCCAGCAGAGCGGGTTTCGGCCTGATCTAGCCAGAGCGGACGACGGGGATCGAACCCGCGACCCTCAGCTTGGGAAGCTGATGCTCTACCAACTGAGCTACGTCCGCGCTTCTCCGATTCTAGCCAGGTCTCGAAGAGCGACTTTCGTCCGCGCCTGCGGGTAGGCACTCTCGACGGATGCGTCGGCCTGCGGCGGTCCTCGGAGTCTTCCTCGTCTGTTGCACGGCCGCCTGCACCCTGCGGCGGCACGTCGCGCCGGCCTCACCGTACTGCCGCGGCGGCAACCCGCTCGCGGGCGTCTACCACCCTCAGCGGCTGAACGTGAAGAGTCGCTGCGCGGTCGCGGTAGGCACGGTCGGCAGGGTCAAGTTCGAGGCCTACGACGGGGACGTCCACCTCGACCTGCGCCTCGATCCGGGCTACGAGAAGCTCCTGGACGACGGCAACGATCGCGTCGGCGGCTACCTCGTAGTGGAGCTGATCCCGCAGGACCGTTCACACGTCGCGGTGCCCGCGGAGGGCGCCCGGATCCAGGTCGTCGGCCCTTGGGTGGCGGACACGCAGCACGGCTGGAACGAGATCCATCCCGCCTGGTGGGTCAGCGCGGGCCGGATCCAGCCCGCCTCGACTACCGAGCTCCGCCGGACGCAGTTCCTGCTCCAGACCGGCGCCTCCGACGCGCGGTAAACCGGAGGGCGACCGCCGCAGCATCGCCCTCCGGCCGAGACATGGTACGCGGAGCGCCGCTGGGGGAACACCGCCCGAAAGGGACGGGTTCGCGGGATAATCGCGACAGCAACCGAACGGAGGACGCCGATGGGAAACGAACTCGCGCACACCGCACAGGCTCTCGTCGCCGAGGGGAAGGGGATCCTGGCGGCGGACGAGAGCGATGGGACGATCAAGAAGCGCTTCGACTCGATCGACGTCGAGTCCAGCGAGGACAACCGCCGCGCCTATCGCGAGCTGCTCTTCACGACGCCCGGGGTCGAGGAGTTCATCAGCGGGGTGATCCTGTTCGACGAGACCATCCGCCAGAGCGCTTCCGACGGCACGCCGTTCCCGAAGCTGCTCGCTAGCCGCGGGATCATCCCGGGGATCAAGGTCGACAAGGGCGCCAAGCCGCTGGCAAACGCCGACGGCGAGACGGTTACCGAGGGCCTCGACGGCCTGCGGGAGCGCCTGAACGAATACCGCGACCTCGGCGCGCGCTTCACCAAGTGGCGCGCGACGTACTCGATCGCGGAGGGCATTCCCAGCGAATACTGCGTCTGGGTCAACGCGCACGCGCTCGCCCGCTACGCGGCGCTGAGCCAAGAGGCGGGCCTCGTCCCGATCGTCGAGCCCGAGGTGCTGATGGACGGCCGCCACACCATCGAGTCGAGCTTCGAGGTCACCTCACGCGTGCAGCACGCTGTCTTCACGGAGCTGCGCGACCAGCGGGTCGAGCCCGAGGGACTGCTGCTCAAGCCGAACATGGTGCTCGCCGGCTACGACTCCGGACAGACGGTCTCGCCGGACGAGGTCGCCGACTGGACGCTGAAGTGCCTGAGCCGCCACGTGCCCGCCGCGGTGCCGGGGATCGTTTTCCTCTCCGGTGGCCAGAGCGACGAGGATGCCACGGCGAACCTGAACGCGATGAACGCGCACGGCCCGCATCCGTGGCAGCTGTCCTTCTCGTACGGCCGCGCGCTCCAGGCGCCGGCGCTCAAGGCCTGGCGCGGCGAGGAGGAGAATGTGGAGGCCGCCCAGCAGGCGTTCTACCGGCGAGCGAAGTTCAACGGCGCTGCCCGGTCGGGCGCGTACGCGCCCGAGATGGAGACCGCCGGAGTCTCCTAGTCCCCGTTTTGTCCAAGTAACAGACTGTTACTAGGTGGTCGGCCTCAGAGCTCATGGCGGCTGCGTGGCTTCAGGGTCGCTTGCAACAGACTGTTACTAGGAATGACCCGGCCCTAACGGACAAGCTTGCCGCTCGGGCGGAGGATCAACCAGCGCCCGCCGAACTCGACCACGTCCTGGCAGAGGATCTGTCCCGGACGCTTGTCGCCGATGTAGAAATAGAGCGGCTTGCCCGCGTAGGTCACCTGGCGCCTACCGTTCCTACGCTTGACCGTCCCGAGCAGCGAGCGCTTCAGTCCGGTCCCCACCCGCAGTTCGCCCTTCGGCGCGAAGTACGGCGGCCAGGCTTTCGCGCAGGCGCCGTAACAGGCGCTCGACCGCTTGTCACGCGTGAAGGCGTAGAGCACGAAACCGCGCCCGTCGAAGATCGCCTTGCCAAAGCTCGACGAGCGGACGGTGAGCGTCGCGCGCGAGGAAGATCGATCGGGCGTCGCAACCGGCGCGAGCATCGCCGCCGCCAAGAGCGTGAGCACGAGGGTGCGGATGAGTCTCATGCCTCCTTGTCTCACGATGCTTCCGCCCGTTACAGCAGTTCGCTCCGCCGCCGGGCCGGGCTTTGCCCGGCGGGAGGCTCACTGCGACATAAAGCACCTAGACCCGAAAGGGCGGCTCCTGAAACGCAAGAACCACGCCTCCGCCGTGAAGGAGGGGGCTCGTGGGGGAACCAGGGGTTCCCCCACGTTCCTATCGGTACTCGCGACCGCTGAACTTCTCGAGCTTGTCAAAGGCGTGGTTCGCTTCGACCCGCCGCACGGTGCCCGAGCGGGAGCGCATCACGATCGAGTCCGTCACGGCGCCCTCCGTCGTATAACGCACGCCACGCAGCAGCGCACCGGTCGTGACGCCGGTAGCAGCGACGAAGACGTCCTCGCCGGAGACGAGATCGTCGGTGTAGAGCACGCGCTCGAGGTCGAACCCACCGTCGACCAGCTGCTGGCGCTCCTCGTCGTTGCGCGGCCAGAGCTTGCCCTGGACGCCGCCGCCGACGCACTTCAGCGCCGCCGCAGCGATCACGCCTTCGGGAGTCCCCCCGATGCCCATCAGCAGGTCAACGCCGGTCGCCGGCTGCGCCGCGGCGATCGCCGGTGCGACGTCTCCGTCCGGGATCAGCATCACCTTCGCCCCGGTCACCCGCAGCTCGTCGATCAGCGCTTCGTGCCGGTCGCGCTCGAGGACGACGACCGAGACCTCGCTCGCCTTCTTGCCCTTCGCGCGCGCCACCCGCTCGACGTTCTCCCGCGGGGGCGCCTCGATGTCGATCACGTCGAGCGCCTCCGGCCCGCAGGCGATCTTGTCCATGTAGACCGCCGCGCCCGGGAAGAACATCGTCCCGCGCTCGGCGACAGCGATCACCGCGATCGCGTTCGGCTGCCCCTTCGCGGTGAGGCGCGTTCCCTCGAGCGGGTCGACCGCCACGTCCACCGCCGGCCCGCGCCCGTCCCCGACCTCCTCGCCGTTGTAGAGCATCGGCGCTTCGTCCTTCTCACCCTCGCCGATCACGACGACGCCGGCCATGGCCACCGTGTCGAGCACCGCGCGCATCCCATCCACGGCCGCCTGGTCGGCGGCCTCCTTGTCGCCGCGCCCGATCCAGCGCCCCGCGGCAAGCGCCGCGGCCTCGGTCACCCGCACGAGCTCGAGCGCGAGGTTGCGGTCCGGACGGTTTCCCGTCGGCCGCGCCGCAATGGTCGTCTCAGCCCGGGACATACGGCGTCGATCCTACATCCGGTCGGGAGCGCCCACGCCGATCAGACTCAGCGCCTGGGCGATCACCGCCTGCGTGGCCGAGACGAGGCCGAGCCGGAAGGCCTGCGCGTCGCTCTCGAGCACGCGATGGTGATGGTAGAAGCGGTGAAACTCGTCGGCAACGCGGATGGCGTAGGTCGGGATCGCCTGGGGGCCGGGGCGCTCTGCGGCCTCGGCCGCGACCGAAGGGAAGTCGGCGAGACGCTTGATCAGGTCCCGTTCTTCTGCCTCCGGCCCGGTTCCGCGCGGCTCCGCGCTGATCTCGGCTTCACCTGCATTTCGCATGATCCCGGCAATTCGCGCGTGGGCGTACTGAACGTAGTAGACCGGGTTCTTCTCGCTGCGCTCGGCGGCGAGATCGACGTCGATCTCGATCGTCTGGTCGGGGCCGCGGTTGACGAGGAACCAGCGCGCGGCGTCCACGCCGACCTCGTCCATGAACTCGTCCAGGAAGACGACATCGCCGCGGCGCTTCGACATCTTCGCCTGCAGGCCGCCCCTGGTGAGGTGGACGAGCTGGTAGAGCAGCACCTCGACTCGCTCGGGGTCGTAGCCGAGCATGCGCGCCACCGCGGCATACCACTTGCGCGTGCCGTGGTGGTCGGCGCCGAGCACGTAGATGGCGCGATCGAAGCCGCGCTCGAGCTTGTCCACGAGGTAGACGACGTCGGCGGCGCGGTAGGTCGGTGCTCCCCCCTGCTCCGGCGAGCGGATCAACACGCGGTCCTCCTCGTCGCCGTAGGCCGAGGAGCGCGCCCAGACGGCTCCCTCGCGCTCGTACGTGTCGAGCATGGGCAGGTACTCGGGCAGACGCTGCTCGAGCTCGCTCTGGAGGGTCCAGGAGTCGAAGTGGATCCGGAAACGCTCCAGCGTCGCCTCGATCTGGGCCAGCATCTTCGGCACCGGGTCGCCCTCCTCGCGGGCCAGCTCGACGACGTACTCGCCGCGGTAGCCGTCCTCGGGCGGCTCCTCCCCACGCCTTATCGCCTCGACCGACTCACGGAACTTCGCCATCTGCGCGCCTGCGTCGTTGTAGTAGTACTCGCGCTCGACGTTGTGACCGGCGAAGGCGAGCAGGCGAGCGACGGAATCACCGATCGCGCCGTTGCGCGCCGAGGCGACCGTGATCGGGCCGGTCGGGTTCGCCGAGACCATCTCGACCTGCACCTTCTGCGACCGCTCGGCCGAACCGCCGCCGAACGCCGATCCGGCCTCCAGCATCTCCGCCAGCGCCTCGCCGAACCAGGCGGGCGCGAGCCAGAGATTGACGAAGCCCGGACCAGCGACCTCCGCGCGCTCGACCTCCGCGAGGCCCAGCGCCGCCGCGGCCAGCTCCTCCCCCAGCTCGCGCGGAGAGCGCTTGCGCACCGGCGCCAGCCGCATGGCGACGTTCGTGGCGTAGTCGCCGTGCTCGGGGTCGTTCGGCCGGTCGAGCTCGACGGGCGCGCCCGCAAGCTCGGAGAGCCGCGCCTCGAGGCGGGCGACAGCGTTAGCTCGCACGCGCCTCGCCGAGAGCCACCATCACCCTCGTAGTATCCTCGACGGGTGGACGAGGACGCCCAGGAGCGCCAGCTCAACATCCATCTCGACCCGGAGAACCTGGCGGGCGTCTACGCGAACTTCGCCAACATCAGCTTCTCCGACTACGAGTTCACGCTCACGTTCGCCCGCATCGATCACGAGGTCGAGGAGGGCGATGTGCCGGGCGTCGTGGTCTCGCGGGTGAACATGTCGACTCGGTTCATGCGCGAGCTGCTCGACGCGATGCAGGACTCGTGGTCGAAGTGGTCGTCGCGGGAGGGGATTCGCAACCTGCCCGAGACCCCCGAGAACGACAACGACGACGACGACGCGGCCTAGCGCGCCTTCCAGGCCCGCGCCATCGCGATCCGCTGCGCCACCGTCGGGTGGTTGTCGATCCACACGTACGACCAGCCGGGCGGGCTTGGCTGTGCGAGGTCGTAGACCGTGAACTTCCGGAACATGCTCTCGGCGGAGTCGGGCTCCCTCGTCGTCTGGAGCGCAGCCCAGTCGGCCTCGGCCTCGTAGCGACGCGAGATCGCGTTCCCGAACGGCGTCACGACCAGGCCGAAGACCGCGAGCACAAGTAGCGCGAAGGGGACGACTTCGGGTCGCGCCATTCCGCCCCGGCGGCGCGTGGCCACGGCGACGAGGTAGAAGGCCGGAATCGTGATCAGCGCCGACCAGCCGATCCCCTTGAGGATGTGTCGATGCGCAACGTGGCCGAACTCGTGTGCGGCCACGACCCTGATCTCGCCCGGCGTGAAACGGCCGTCGAGGAACGTGTCCCAGATGACGACGCGCGCCGAAGGCCCGAGCCCAGTCGCCATCGCGTTCGCCGCGGTGGTCTCGCCGCTGACCTTCTCGATCCGCACGGGCGTGTCCCCCACGCCCTCCTTGCGCGCCAGCTGCCGGATCTGGGCGGCGAGCTCCGTCCTGTGCATCGGCCGCCTGTTCGTCTCGAGGTACGGGATCGCGAACACGAGCAGGACGCCGATCGCGACCAAGAGCGGCCCGGCCACCAGCCACCAGTGCTCTCTGAACCGGCCGGCGAGCAGGAGCAAGATCGTCAGCACGATGGTCAGGCCGACCACCTGCGCGAGCAGGCCCGGCCACTGGCTCAGCAGCCACTCCAAGTAGCCCTGCTGCTCGATGCCGTAGCGGCGGCCCCACCAGAGTGAGACGGCGCCGAAGGGCAGCCCGACGCCCCAGAGGGCAAGCGTCGTCACGGCGCCCACCATCACGCCGGTGCCGACGCGACCGAGCTCGAAGGCGCGGGCGATCCGCGGGCCGAGCAGCGTCAGGCAGATGAGCACGCCCAGCTGGACGACCGTCACGAGCACCCATTCCCAGCGCAGGAAGCCGTCGTAGCGGGCAGAGCGGTGCAGGATCGAGGCGCCGAACTCGTCGTGCACGTCCACGTGCGGCAGGTGCAGGCTCCCGGGCACGGAGGTCTGCCAGAGAAGCCAGGCTGCGACGACCCAGCCCGCGGCGAGCACGACCAGAGGCAGCGCTCGCGCTGCCGTTCTCAGCACGCGCGGGCTCGGCCCGCGCGTGCGTCTGCAATGACCGGTCGATCGAAACGAAGTCATTTCGAGAACGTCACTACGGCAGCGCTCGCGCTGCCGTTCTCAGCACGCGCGGGCTCGGCCCGCGCGTGCGTCTGCAATGACCGGTCGATCGAAACGAAGTCATTTCGAGAACGTCAC
>WNGB01019392.1_pt1 | contig 16739 bp, 11 predicted proteins | sample 5400681 | NCBI WGS metagenome assembly WNGB01 (sample SAMN13153367, study PRJNA577476) | soil metagenome | isolation source: 115 cm soil or saprolite under grassland replicate 2 | place: USA:California | collected 2016-06-15 | reverse complement strand
GTCAAATTTGTCTGAATGTCCCGGTTGTAATCGGGATTGAGCAGCCCACTCGCCAGGATGTTGCGCACAAGGCCCTGATAGGAATGGCTGTGCGTGTCAATGAAACCGGGGATGATGATGCGGTTCGACGCGTCGACCACCGCGGCGGTGTCGCCGGAGACCGCAATATTAGGTCGGACCTCGCGGATCTTCCCGTCCTCGATCAGCACGTCCGCCTGTGCGAAGTCGCCGACCTGCCGGTCGAGGGTGAGCACGACACCGCCCTTGAGCAGGATGCGGCGCTGCGCCTGGAGACCGGTCAACTCGGGGTCGCCGCCGCCCTGGGCCCCAGCAGGCGCAGTCAGCATCGGCGCCGCTGCGCCGACAGCAGCGAGTGCGGCGCCCGCCGAAAGGAAGCCGCGCCGTGACGGTGCGTCGGCACGGAAATCGCCGCCGTCGTCGCAGCACGTGCACATGGGACGAAGCAATGGATTGTTGCCCGGTGAGTGTTTCATCGTTGTGTTTCCTCTGGTTCAGTCATTCCGCAGGGGGCAAGGGCACGTGAACATGAACAATCACGCGCTCATTTTACCTGATTTGCGAAAATGTCGCGGACCCGCTGCACCGTTTCGGCCGGCGTCTGGTACAGCTGGCCCACGAGCGCATGAATCTCTTCACTCGCTGTAGGATCGATATCGAGGCCGCGCCGTTGCGCCTCTTCCAGGAAGGCGGGGTCCTTCATGGTGGCCATGAAACTGTCGCGCAGGATCGCCGCGATCGGCGTGGGCAAATCCGGGGGCGCGATGTACGGCCGTCCGAACTCCTGCGTCGCGAACAGCAGCATCAAAGCGTCCCGTTGATCCGCGGTCGTGGCGTATTTGAGCGCGTTCGGGACGTGCGGCAGCTCCGAATGATGCTTAAGGCCGAACTGGACGATGAGATTGATTCTCTTCTCGGCGAGCATCGCCGTCATCGTGGCCTTGATGCTGGCCCAGGTGATCGCACCATTGCCCTGGACCTCGTTGCGGTCCATGGCCAGGTTGACCTCGCGCGTCCCCGGATAACCGGAGATGACCTTGAACTTGGTGCCGAGCACGGCATTGGTGATGATCGGAAATGTGTCGGTGGCGCCTCCCGAGCCGCCCACGATGAGCTCGGTCTTGAAAGCGTCGTCGAAGGACTTTACTGGCGCGTCGGTGCGCGCCACCAGAACCTGATACTCGCGAAGCGCACTGCCGATCCAGGCGAATTGGCGTGCATCGAAGCGCGCTGCGCCCGAATCGAGAATCGCCCGCGAGGCGATCTGAGGATTGACCGCGCCGATAACGGTGCCGTCCTTGGGCGCGATGGAAAAGATATTGTTGGCAACCTGCAGGGACAATGCGCCCGGAACGTTCTGCGGCACGAAGGCTGGCTGTCCGGGAATATGTTTCGACCAATGCGCCGCGATCGTGCGAGCGAATAGATCGTAGCCGCCGCCAGCACTCGACCCGATCAATAGGCGTATCTGTTTGCCTCGGAAGGCCGGCGCCGGATCCTGGGCTGGGGCTTCGGATGACAGGAGGATCGCGGCGCAAGCGAGAATCGGCGGGACGGCGTATCGTGAGCCGCGGTGTATGATGGAGCGGAACACGCGATGTCCTCCGAAACGAGATGGTTCAGACGGCAGTTCATCTTGGGTCTTCCAAGCATCTCACGATATCGCATTATCGCAGCTTTCAAAACATACTCAGGAGGAACGGATGGGTGGAACGGGCAACGGCGGCCTTGTCGGGATGGTGAAGCCCACGACGCAAGGGTCAGGGTCTCACGACGCGCTCGTAGGATTGCTGCCTTCGTGCGTCCGGACTCATACCGTCTATTGCGGAATCCAGCACGGTACGATCGAGGAGTTCAGAGCAGTCATGCCGGAATACGAGCGAGGCGTCGCCGAGGTTGCCGCGCTCAAAGTCGATCTCATCCATCCGGAGGGCACGCCGCCTTTCATGCTGCATGGCTACTACGGCGAAAAGCGCATTGTGCAAACCTGGGAGGACAAATTCGGAATCCCGGTTTTCACGTCGGGCATGAATCAAATTCGCGCCATGCGGGCGCTCGGCGCCAAGCGCATCGTCGGGGCGGGATACGATTCCATCACCGGCCCGATTGTCGAGCAGTATTTCCGTGACGCAGGCTTCGATGTCATTGCCATCGAGAAGGTCAAAGCGACCTGGGATGAAGTCGGCCTCCTTACCGACGCGCAGATGATCGAGCTGATGACCGACGTCTTTCGTCGCCATCCTGGCGGGCAGGTCATGTACCTCCAGGGCAGCAAGTGGCCCTCGCTCGAGGTCGTGGAGAGACTTGAAAAGCAAATCCGTGCGCCTGTAGTCCAGGCGGTTGCCGCGCGCTGTTGGGAAATTCAACTTCGATTCGGTTTGGGACAGCAAGTCTCCGGCTACGGTAAGCTGCTTGCCGAAATGCCGCGGGACTAGTGGCCCGATTCCGAAGTTCGCCAGCACCCGCGGCACACTCTCAGGCGAACTTCGCAATCAAGGGCCACTAGCAACTCTATGATTCTAGTGCCCCTTTTGAACCCGAAGTTCGCGATTGAATTCGCGGCACTGGCGCGCGAACGTCGGGTTCGGGGCACTAGAGGGTCTGCTCGAACTCAGCGATCCGCGAGATGTCCCCAACGCCTCCGGCGCGCCGTCGCCGCAGGATGTTCAGGGCGATGCATGGAATCACCAGTTCACGAATGGAGGACATTTGATGCTGACGATCCCCAAGCACAATCGCTATGAATATTCGGTCATCAATGAGCGCAAGGACTATTCCTGGCCCGACGGAAAGCGGCTGGCTTTTTGCGTGACAACGAATATCGAAGTCTATGCCTATCGCAAAGGTACCGGCTGGGATCCGGCGAAGAAGGGCGAACCGCAGCAGCAACGCAATTACTCCTGGCGCGATTACGGCAACCGGGTCGGTATCTGGCGCATGTTCGACCTGTTCGAAGAGCTCAAATTGCCGGCGGCGCACAACATCAACTCGCTGCTCTACGAATATCATCCGCAGATCTGCGACCGCATTCGCCAGCGCGGCGACGAGGTCGTCGGCCATGGCCGCACCAACGCGGAGCGTCAGGGCGACCTGTGGGAGCTCGACGAGCGCCGCCTGATCGATGACGTGACGCAGGAGATCACCCGCCGCGAGGGCCGTCCGCCCAAGGGGTGGATGGGGCCGGCGGCGGCCGAAAGCAACGCCACGCCCGATCTGTTGAAGGAGGCCGGCTACAAATATCTGATGGACTGGCCGGCTGACGATCAGCCGTTCTGGCTCAAGACGCGCTCGGGTCCGATCCTGTCGGTTCCCTATCCGGCGGAGCTCAACGATTCGGCGGCCATCATCCATCGCGAGGGCACAGCGCGGGATTTCGCCGACATGATCGTCGATGGCTTCGACGAGATGGTCGAGCAATGCCGCGCGCAGCCGCTGGTGATGACGCTGTCGCTGCACCCGTTCGTGATGGGGCAGCCGTTCCGCCTGCCGCCCTTGCGCAAGGCATTGAAGCACTGCGTCGAGCATGCCAAACGCGACAGGGTGTGGTGGACCACGCCGGGCGCGGTGGCGGATTTCTGCTACGCCCTGCCGCCGGGAGTCATTCCGGGCGAGGGCCCGAAACCCGGGGGGTGATCGACGGAGTCACCCTCGCGTTTTCATTGACCGGCGCCACACTTGCCACGCGCCGACGAAGCCTCGCCACGGAGCAAAAGCCCACCAGTCCGACGAAGCACACCAGCCAGATGACCCGCGCCAGGTAGCGATCGTACGGGCCTGACAGCGCGCTGGTCACGACGACATTCCAGAGAATCCCCGCCGCCACAAACACGTACAAGGCAACCAGGCGTTGGGGCAATTGTCGTCGGGCTGCGATCAGCGACCCGACAGCCAAAGCCAGGCCGAACAGCAGGCCGATACGATGCAACAGATGGAACTCGGTGATCGGGAGGCGGCCGTCCGCCTGTTTCGAGCGGAGGAGCCTGGCTTCAACCGCGGGCCCAAAGACTTCACCGATATAGAGGGTCACCAACCTGAGGGATTCCGGGCTCAGGCCCTCGCCAATGTCGAAGTGCAGAAGCTGGCGGGTCGCGTTGGCCATGGCCCCCTGCAGGACCTGCAGCGGATAGGCGCGCAGCGTGGCCCAGACGATGCGCCGCGCCTCCGGCTCAAGCTGATCGAGCCCGCCGACCTTGTAAAAGGGACTTGCGCCGGCCCATTTGAGACCGTCCTGCGACTGGCCTTTCAGCTCATCGATATAGGGGCAGAGTGAATACCGGGCCTGCGGACAGGCCTGCGCCAAGTAATCGAAGGCGGGGCCTTCCTCGATCAATTTGGCCAACAGGAAAACATTGCTGTTGCGCGCCAGAACCATGTTGCGTGAGTTGATCCAATTAACCGCCAGCATCGCGCCGACGGCGACGAGGAACGGGATCAGCAGCAGCGCCGCCCGCCGGCCGAATCCAATTCGCCTCGGTGCGAAAATCGGCCACAGGGCGCCGCACAGCAGGATCAGTCCCAGTGCAATCGGCACGTGGCTCAAGTGAGTGGCGATCCCGGCCGTAGTCAGCGCAGCCACGTACCACAACTCCCCGCGCCCGAGCCGGTCGGCGCAGAACGCGAGCAGAAAGAAGCCCAGCAGCATCACCGGAGAGAACACGTCGGGCATGATCTGGCCCGTGAACCAGGGCAAGCTGGAGAACAAGCAGAGCACAGCAATGATCAGCAGGATCTCAGGTTTGCCGACGTGATCCCCGGTCACGCAACGGCCGACGAGGTAGAGCAGATGAGCCACCAGCGCCCCTTGGGCGAGCACGACGGGCCACAGCGTCACCCCCTGATGCAGCGGCAAGATCAGGAAGCTGTAGAGAACGCTGAACATGCCCGGGATCTCGCCCAGGAAAGCGTTTGTTGCGTAACCTGCCGTATCCGGGAAAACGAGCGGAGCCCCATTGAGGAACGCGACCCACGACAGCATCGCGGACGAAATAGCAACCAAGGCAAATGTCGATGCGCGCTCCCTCAGCAGGCCATCCGGGAGCGTTTGCGATCTAATGCCCAAGGGTGCGCTCCGGCCCGAATCATCTCGATCTCATTCGCCCTGGGCGAACCGTCTCCTCCGTGATGGCCCAGTTGCGTAACGCCGTGGCGACGGCGCTGGTTCAATGCGGATTCGCAGATTTTGTTGGGCCGCCGTCGCTCTACCACGTTTGGCCGGTTCGCTTGGCCAAAAAAGCGACAGCAAAGGACGAGACCATAGGGCGGACAGAAAGTGTTCGCCGAACAAGAGGCTCCCTGAGTTGCTAACTCAGCCCGCGGTTGCACCAAGCCTTCCTTAATCCAGACTCACGCCGCTCGCCTTGATGGTGGCCGCCCATCGCTCGATCTCGCTGTCGAGGAACCGTTTGAGATAGTCCGGCGAGCGGCGCTCGGGCCCAACGACGGTGACGCCGAGCTCCCTCAGCCGCGCCTCGACCGACGGCGTGTCGAGCGATTGAACGGCGGCGGCATGCAGCCGCTGCACGATCGGCGCGGGCGTGCCCTTGGGCAGGAAAAAGCCGCTCCAGAAATACGAGTCGAAGTCGGTCAGGCCCTGCTCGTGGGCGCTGGCCAGGTTCGGCAACAGCGGCGAGCGATCGCGCGTCAGGATCGCGACCGCCCGCATGGTGTTGCTGCCGATCTGCGGCATCGCGGCCGCGGCGAGCGCGCAGAAGTAGTCGATCCGGCCGGCGATCAGGTCCTGCATGGCGGGCGGCGACCCGCGATAAGGAACATGCGCGACATCGATGCCGATCGCGGCATTGAGCTGCAGGCAAGCCAGATGCGAGCCGGAGCCGGGGCCCGCCGAGCCAAACTGCATCATTGTCTGGTTCGCCTTGGTGTAGGCGATGAACTCCTTGAGGTCGTTGAGCGGCAATTCCTTGCGCGCGACCAGGATGATCGGCTGCTCGACCATGAGCGCGACCGGCTCGAAATCGGCCACCGAATTGTAGAGCGGCTTCTTATAGAGCGTCTGGTTCTGCGCGAAGGTATCGACGCCGCCAAGCACGAACTGATAGCCGTCGGGCGGAGCCTTCGCGACTCGCGCAACCCCGGTCATGCCGCCGGCGCCGCCGACGTTCTCGATGATCATCTGCTGGCCGAGAATCTCGGAGGCGCGCGCCGCCAGAACGCGCGCCAGGCTATCGGACGCGCTGCCGGGCGCGAACGGCACCACCATCGTCACCGGCCGGCTCGGCCAGGTCTGCGCCGGCGCCGAATGCGCCGCATAGGCCAGCGCAACCATGGATAGGGCGATCCGAACGCCAAAACGGCACCAGTCGATCATCGTCGTTCCTTCTCCGGGCATCATCTAACTCACACCGCCGCGATGGCTTCGATCTCCAACAGGAAATTTGGATTGGCAAGGCCGCGCAGGATGCAGAGCGTGCTGCCGGGCGCGTGTCCGGCGAAATAGGTCTGCAGCAGCTTTCTCGCCTTGGGCACGTCGTGCGGATTGCAGATATAGATCGTGATCTTGGTGACGTCGGAGATTTTCGCGCCGCCGGCGGCGAGCGCCTTGGTGAGATTGTCCATCACCATCTTGGCCTGGGCGTCGAAATCATCGGGCGGCAGCACGTTGCCGTCGACGTCGGCCGCCACCTGGCCGGCGCAGAACACGAGTTTTTGCGCGCCCTCCGCCGTGACGACGTGCGAGTAGTTCGCGAACGGCTTCGAAATGCCGTCGGGATTGATCCGGGTGATCTTCGCCATCGTCGATCTGCCTCGCTCGTTCAACGCTGCGGCGAATGGCCGGTGAGCTTGGCAAGCTTCACAAGGTCCATCAAGAGGTCGCGGACATTTTCGACGGTAATGTGAGCGGCGGCTCGGGCGAAGTCGGGATGGGTCATGAGGCTCCTCGCGGACACGGATCGTAGTCGCCGCGCAACATACTGCACAAGCCGTGTGTGGCGCTTGCAATCTCAGCCGGTGGACCGAAAAGATAGGTGCAACCCGCGATGTCGGCCAACGCCTCGTCAAATGGAAATCCGCGCGACGAGGGGCGTGAATTCATTGAGCCTATTGATGGCAGCATCGCCCAACCGCTGATAATCCTTGAAATGACCTCCGACAAAATTCAGTTGCGGACAAAACTCGCGCGCCGGCTTATGGCCAACAGCGGGACGTTGCCCCGTCGGGACAACATCAAACTGCTGCCAGGGACGAAGGGCCTCCCGCCTTGCGGCGGATTAGTCGCAGCGGACGATCCCTACCGTTCACCCAGAAGCAACGTACTGCTCAAGATCGCTGCGTCGCGCGCAAATTCAACGTCCACCGTTTGCCCTGGCTGCAAGTCCTTGAGCGCATCCGCCAAGGCCCTCAGGTTGGATGTCTTGACACCGCCGAGAGCCAGGAGCCGGTCACCCGGTTTGAGCCCGGCATGGTCGGCTCCGGATCCCGGCTGCACGCTGCTGACGCGGACGCCTTCGCCCTGGTGGGTCATGTCGGGCACGATCCCGGTGGCAACGCGGCGGGTCGTGGCTGGCGCCGCTGGAAAGCGCGACTGCGCCGCCGGCGCATTGCCCGAGAAATTCAGCGGCTCGGTTCGCGCCGCCAGATAATCGGCTGCCTCCTTCAGGACGGCCGCAACCTTGCCCAATCCCGCATAGTCGATCTTGTCGGCGGTGTCCGACGGGCGGTGGTAATCGGTCGCAACGGAGGCAAACACGTGCACGGCCGGAACGCCGGCTTCGACAAACGCCGTGTGGTCCGATGCATTGATCTCCTGCGCGACCGCCTGCGTCGGCACGCCGGTCACCGCGCCCGCACCCATGAAGATGAACGGCAATTCGCGCGCCGACCCGGCACCGAAGATCGTCACCTTGCCGTCTGCGAGACGGCCCACAGTGTCCATGTTCAGGTTTGCGATATGGCCGGACAGCGCGAATGGGGCGCCGGGTGCTTGTGCCGCCCTGACATAATGACGCGCGCCTAGGAGACCCGCCTCCTCGCCGGCGAATGCAGCCAAACCCCAGATGATCGTAATGCGCGGATACGATCAACGCCTGACCGTTCAAAGCCGGGTTCGCGCCGGGCAATACGCCGATCACATTCTTGGCCTGCAACGGCTCCCCGCTTTCCCCCGTCATGGTGAAGGACTGGAAATAGCGAGCGTCTCCGCGCGCTTCGGATGCCAGCGGCGCAAGACCGAGGCGCTCGAAACGTTCCGCGATATAGTTGGCTGCGGCATCAAGGCCGCGGCTGCCGGCGCCCCGCCCTTCACGCTCGGGGCTCGCCAGCCATTCGACATCGGCCTTCATCCGCTCGATGTCGAACGCAGGCTTGACCTCGGCGAGCGCCTTCCTGGGGCTGAGCTTGATCGGCCGGGCCTGCGGCGTCAGATTGCGGGCCAGCGGCGTGTCGCCGATCGGCCACTCGCCGGTGGCCTCATTGTTGGCCTCGTCACCGGCAAAGACCAGCCAGGAATACTTGCCGTAATGAGGCAGCTTGCGCGCCAGCGCATTGGCCGCGGCCTCGCTCGACGCCGAGACATAGAAGACCACCGAATCCGGGTTGTTGGGATGACGCACGCCCACGACCAGGCTTCGTCCCGCCGCCGCATGCGTGGCGTTGGCCGTGCGCAGCCCGGTGGCATCGAGCGATGCGCCATAGGTCTTGAGCGCGTCCGCCACCACCGGTGCGAACTTGTTGTCCACGCCGAACACCCATACGGCCCGATCGGCGGGCAAGGCATCGATTTGACTGTCCATGACGGTCTCGACACCATCCCGGCTCCAGGCCCTGGCCAAGCCGGCATGGACGGGGGCGCTGTCCGCGCTCATCACGATCAGCACCTTCTTGGCACCGAACGCCTTCGACAAGGACGGCGGGATTTCGAATGGGCTCAGCCGGCGATAGAGCTGAAACTGCGGATCGATCTCGACGCGCTGCGCCCGCCCTTTCAGATCGAAGCTGGCGTCAACGCGCGCCCGGTCGGCGGGCATCGAGACGGTTCTGGTCTCAACGCCCTTGTCGGTCTCAATGATCACAGGAACGTCCAGCGTGAAGAGACGCCCGGGCTGCACCTGAGACAGCGTGATGTCGAGGCGCTCGTCATGGCCTGCCGCATGGTCGAGTTTCAGTTCGGGCGTTCCGATATCCTTGATCCACTGATCGAAGAACGGCCGCAGATCGAGATCTGAAACCGCCTCGAAACTCTTGCGGATGTCGTCGAAGGACGCCAAGCGAAAGCGGTGGTCGCGGTAGAACTCCTGCAGCGCCTTGATGAACTGCGCGTCGCCGACCTTCTCGCGGAGCATGTTGAACATCATGGCGGTCTTGCCGTAGCCGACGGCTTCGGTGACGGCATCATGGCGGCTCTGAAAACGCGACAGCGGGAAGTCGTTCTCGGGCGTGACGTAGTCGGTGACCCTTTGCAGGATGGCGCGACGATGGTCGGCGCCTTGGCCGCGCTGTTCAGCGATGAGATGGTCGGCGAGATAAGCGGTCAAGCCCTCGCACCAGTTGCCGCCCGCAAAGTCGACGAATACGCCGTTGCCCCACCAGTTGTGCAGCAGCTCATGCGGGTACGAAGAATGCAGGATGAACGGAAACCTGATGACCTGCTCGCCCAAGAGCGTGAACGACGGCATGCCGTATCCGGTCTCCCAGAAGTTCTCCACCAGAGCGAACTTGGAATAGGGATAAGGGCCCAACAGGCCGCGATACATCTCGAGGTATTGCGCCGTCACATCGAGGTAACGGTCTGCCAGCGCCTGATCGGGCTTGCGCAGGAATGCCATCGCCTTCACCGCGCCCGCATCGCGAGAATATTCGGTGAATGGCGCGGCAATCAGATGCACCTCCTCGGTCGGCGTGGCGACCGACCAGCGTTCCGGCGTGCCGGCAAGCGGGCCCGACGTCTCGCTTGAGGTGCGCTCGCCTTGGCTCACCGATTTCCAACCCGCAGGCAGCTCGACCGCGAGCGTATAGGTCATCAGCGCATCCCCGACCCGCGGCACCCAATGGGTCGAGCCTGCAAGATAGACGCCTCGTGATTCGATCAAGCCCGGCGATTGGCTGAACGCGCGCGCATATTCGCCACCCGACTGCCGGACTACATAGTTGATGACGCCCTCGTAATCGAGTTCGGCGGTCAATTCCTGTCCGGTGATTGCGCCCTCGACCCGATAGACGTTGACGGGGACGCGGGATGCGGGGTCATGATCGTCGCGGTCCATGCCGGAATCGGAACCCGGCACGCGCGACCTGATCGGGAGCAGCCTCAGCCCCCCGGATACGGCTTGCACGTTGAGTTCGGCGTTCAACGACATGGTGAAGGGCGCGGTTACAAATGCGCCGGGAATGCGGATGCGGTCGCGAACCTTGAGGCGATGATTGGCCGGATCCAGCGTAACCACGAGGTCATGGTGGACCACCGGGCTCGGCGACGGCTGGGCCGATGCGGCGGGAGCGACGGCCGCGCAAAAGGCGGCCAAAAGGGACGCGAGCATCATTCTCGCAAGGGTGGGTCGCATGGCGTCACGTTTGATCATGAGGGCCCCTCGCTACCCTCCCCCGCGTGCGGGGGAGGGAGTGGGGGCTCGCTTCGGACCGATGTTCAGCGAGGAGATGTCCATTACGTAAGTGTAGAGCCCCGACATGAATCCCGGTCCTTCGGAACGGGTGAACAGCATCTTCGTGCCATCGGGCGAGATCGACGGAAAGCCATCGAAGCTGTCGTTGAACGTCAGCCGTACCGGCTCGCCGCCCTCCAGATCGCCGAGGAAGATTTCCCAGTTCGACGGATTGTCGATGAGCGGACGCACGAACACATAATGCCGTCCATCCGGCGCCGGATAGGGCGCCCAGTTCATCCAGTCGTCGTGGGTGCGCTGGATGCGTTCGCCGGTCTCGGTATTGATCGTAAAGATCGTCATCGGGGTCGGACGTCTCGTGCCATAGATGGCGCGGCTCCAGGCGCGCGTGGTTATGGTTTTCGAATCCGGCAGGAAGAACGGCGCACCCTCCTGCCAATCCGGCGTATCGGTGAGCTTCCGCTCGCCGGTGCCGTCGGCATTCATCATATAGAGGTCGAGGGCGCCGTCGACCTGGCGGGTGAACACGATCTTCTGGCCATCGGGTGAAATCGACACCTCGGCTTCGTAGTAGGCGTTGTTGGTCAGGCGCTTGCGATTTCCCCCATCGATATCCGCAATGTAGAGCTCGGCGCCCTGCGGGTAGTTGCGCTCATCCGACCAGTTTCCGATCGGAAGATCCATGTTGTCCCGCGTTGATGTGAAGATCACGCGCTTGCCATCGGGAAAGAAATACGAGCAGGCGTCCTGGCCGCGGTCATTGACGCGCCATTTGGTCTTGCCGTCGTCGGAAAAGATCCAGGTCAGCGCTCCCGAACTGCGCAGCGGCGCGCGCACCGCGTCCGGGTCCTGGGTCTGCGCGATGACGTGATAGTTGTCAGGCGCGTAATAGGGTTCGGCCGATGACGGTATGTTCGGAATACGCCAGGTCGGCAATTCCTGCGGCGACGCCTTCTTGGGACTGACAATGGAATAGTCGGTGCGCCCGCCCAGGACCCGCAATTCCCGCGGGCTCGCGTCAGCCGGTTGCGTCGGCAGGCCCGGCTCGGGCGGGCCGGGCTGCGCCAGCGCCCAAGTGAGCGCCCAAGTGAGCGCACACGTCGCGACAGCGCATGGGACAAATGCGAAGGACATCGACAGGGCGGATCGTGATCTCGTCATGGGCTCCTGTCCGTTGCTGCAATCCTGGGATGGTTCTGCTTTCACTCCCAGCTTCGGATCGAAATCTTCTTTCGCAATTCTAAGTCGCACACGAATTCAACTGGGTGAAGGTGAGCGCTCCAGGGTCTGCTGATTTGCATGCACGGATGCGGAGTGATCCTTCCTCATCATGTCGTAGCCGAAATAGATGAAAATCAGTCCAACGAATTCCGTGATGTACAAGACCTCCACGTGGCCGAAACGGGTCGCGGTTCCGCCAATGCCGGGAAGCAGCGCGCCAATGGCGATGAGAATGTTCCCCAGGAAACGGGCTCTTCCCTTTTCGTTCGCAAAATATTTGATCGCCGAGTAGACCGCGCCGCCAAAAAGAAAAATGAAGGCGTAGGTGTTGAGGAAGGGGGAAAAAGCCCTGACCCATTGCCATCCCAATACTCGTCCCGTGAGCCGCTCATCGAAGCCGTCCGGGATTGCGATCGGTGAGAGCAGAACGCACACGGCGGCAACGAGAATGATCGCCGAGCACACCGCGGCCGAGATATCGGCAAAGCGCCTTTTCATCAGCAGGTAGATGGTGCCCTGAGCGAGCGGGTATCCACCCAGCAAGGCACCGACGATGTACCAGATCTTCGTGTTCCACTCGGTCCAGCCGAAGATGGCATTGATGCTTTCGGTGAGCGTGCCCATGCCGAACGTGAGGACGCCCAGGGTCCACCACAACAGGTATGGCGATCCTTTGGCGAGATAGTGCGGTACGATCCGGCTGAGAAAGAACACCGAAAAGATCGTCGTGAGGACTGGTATGTAATTGACCATGACGGTTCGCCGGCTGAGCGTCAAAGACGTCAGTCTTTTTTACACCGTGGTTGCTGCGCTATCAATGAGACCAATTGCAGCGAAATCGGGCCGCGGCTGTGCGATCACGAAGACGTGCCCGCTGGCCGAGACCCAAGACACTTGCTTGAGCCTCGTCACGAGGGTTGCTCCCCGCGGGGCGATAGCGCATGCTTTAGAACGAGTACAAGGAACGTCGTTGCTGCCGCATCGTTCACGGCCCCGCCGGGAGCAGGTGAAATATGAAAAGCATGGCTGGTTCATACCAACGTGCCTTTGACCATCCGACACACGATGACAATCGACAGTCGCGGCTCCGGACTGTCGTTCTGTCCGCGTCCTTGGTTGCTGCCGCGGTCGGTGCGAACTCCAGTGTTTCGCTGGCTGAAACGGCGTCCGCGTGCGCCACCCACGGCAGCTGGATCGACGTGAAGACCGGGCGATCCGTCGACCGGGTGGAGTTGTTCCGCGATCTCATCGCGAAGACCCCTGTCGTGCTGCTCGGGGAATCACATACCGACGTGAATCACCATCATTGGCAACTGCACACCTTGGCGGCGCTGCATGGCAGCGGGGGAAATGTTGTCCTTGGTTTCGAAGCATTTCCGCGTCGCCTGCAATCCGTCCTGGACGATTGGGTTGAGGGCAAGCTGACGGACGAGGCTTTCCTGAAGGCGTCCGAGTGGCGGCAAGTCTGGGGCTATGACGCGGCTCTCTACATGCCGTTGTTCCAATTCGCCCGTCTCAACCGCATTCCCATGATAGCGCTGAACGTCGAGCGCAAGCTTGTTGCGCGCGTCGGCCAAGAAGGATGGGAGGCTGTCCCTGCATCGGAGCGCGAAGGGCTCTCCGACCCCGCTCCAGCCAGTTTGGCCTATCAGCGTGAGCTTGCTCGTGTCTACCTCATGAAGAAGGCAATGCCGCCTGGAGCTGTCGGTCCCTTGCCCAGCGCTCGGGAACCGCACATGCCAGAGCCCGATGAGGCAGCGCTGGCGGAAGCGATGAAGGAGCCCGCATTCAAACGTTTCGTCGAGGCCCAACTGACCTGGGACCGCGCCATGGCGGAGGCGCTGGCCAGCGCCAAGCGCAAGTTTTCCGACGCAACGATCGTTGGAGTCTTGGGAAGCGGGCACGTGGCGGACGGTCACGGAGTTCCCCATCAACTCAAGGATCTCGGGGTGGCGGTCCTGACGACGCTCATTCCGGAATCTACCGACACCGCGTGCAAGCTCGTTGGCACGTCCTATGCCGACGCTGTATTCACTTTGCCCCGGTCGGAGGAAGCGTCGGCACCGGAGCGTCCGAGACTTGGCGTGTTTCTCGCGCAGGGTGATGGTGCGCCCCGCATCAGCCGAGTTGCCAGCGGCAGTGTCGCCGAGGCTACCGGGTTGCAGGCCGGGGATCATGTGGTGCGGGCTGCCGGTCTGGAGACGCGAAATCCGGACGATCTGGTCGAGATCGTCGGCCGGCAGGCACCCGGAACCTGGCTGCCGTTGAGCATCAGGCGTGACGGACAGGAGATCGACCTGATTGCCAAGTTTCCGACGCGTCCAAGGCAGGATCAATGATGAAGTCGCTTACCCAGAGATCGGTCTCGCAATAAGTCGTGGTTGCCGGCTTGGCGGGCATGCTCCCCCGGCACCGGCACAAGCGCAAACGTCCATCACGACATTGTCCTGACACTTGATATCGCCGTCGGCACCGTCAAGGTTGGGGGACCGCATTCATATCTCCGGACGCAACGATATTGCTCCGCGTCAGTGGCTTGCTCTCGTGCAGAATGTGTAGCGAAGACCAGCATCGGTTAGTTACCCTATCGAGCTCCGAGACCTGCTACCGGAGCAATCGCATCGTCGCTCCGTGTTGAGAATCCCAGATAATGTAGCCGTTCTCGAAGTAGCTCACACGGCCCGTGCCGTCGGCCGTATCGGTCTCGTCCGACACAGGATAGCCGAGCTCGCCCGTTGGTCCGCTGTTCCGGAGATAGTGCTCGCGAATTTCCCCAGTCACGACACATGCACCGGTTTCGGCAGTCCAGAAAATGCTGCTGACGACCATTGCGGATTGATCCGGTGGATTGTGGCAAGATCCTCCGGTCGGCAGGTGGCGAAGAGAGACGCGCTGTGAAGGCGCCGTAACAGCGCCCACAAAATCACGTCGCCGTCCGCCGCGGCTATCGCCAACAGCGTACTCGTCACCTCCCGGAGCGGCAAGCACACCGCTGCCTCCCAAGCTTTGCCATTTTGCATCGATGCTTGAATTTGCCAAGTCGTGCGCCGAACTGCTATGCCGCTTGTGCTTCTTTTTTCCGGTCAGACCATAGATTATTACCTTTCCAGGCGCGGCTTGAGTGGGAGCGCCCCCGTTGTCCTTGCCATCCGAACCGACGGACACGCTGTACCGTGCGAAGCACGGACGGTATACCCTGCCGTCGGCAACGGTCGGCGGATTGAATTTTGCGAACCATTCCGGATTAGTGTCGGGGTCGCCTGTGTCTCGCCAAAGCTCCTTTAGCGTGGTCGCGTCGAATGCGATGAGAATGCCTTGCTGCGGTATCCATTGTCCGTCACCATTCGGCATGCAGGTCCATAATACGCCGTCTTTGTCGCCATTGGCCGACAACGAGGAGTGCCCGCCGGGCATTCCGTAGGGTGGTCGCACAGTAGACTTGAGAACGGGTTGCTGCTGCACCGTTCCCGACAGGATGTCATATTGAAAGGCCTTGAGATAATCCTTCTCCGACATTTGGTAGAGCAGGCCTCGATCTCGCCAGTAGCATGGTCCGCCGTGGATATTGGGACCAAAACCTTCCGCCGCCCCGTAGATCTGGAAATTGCTAATCAGATCTCCGGCAACGTCTCGGTAGGACGTCACGAAGGCTTGGAATCCTTCGCCGACCTTGGCGGGATCTGGGGAATTCTTGTCCTGCACAAGCCGCATGGATTGCGAATCAAGAACGTAGTAACGACCCTGTTTCCCGCCGCCGACAAGCCGGCCGCCCGGTAGCAAGATTGGACCGCCCGATCCAAGGTCAGTGTCCCCCCAATGGTCGTAGTGAGGCGTGCCGTTTGCGTACTTACCGTCGTCAGGAATCGCGTTACCTTGTGCATCGCGATCGCCATCACGCAGCCGTAACGCGTTCGAGGGCTGGAAGTAGTTGGCTTCTACGAGTCCTGGCCATTCGGAAGTTACGCGCAAGCGTATGAAGGTGTCGCCGTATTTCGCGACCGGCGAACCCGGCTCGCCTAAGTCATTGCCGGTCTCGAAGTAAATGTGACCGCCATCGGAACCGACCAGACCGTTGCCAGACTGCCAGACTCCGCTGCCGATATCGCCTCGCTCAGAGGTGCAAAATATGCCAACGGGCTTCAGATCCGAGGCGCGATAGCCGAACACCCAGCCGTGATAGTTGCCGGCATCGCAGCTGAAGGTCGCGCAACCGATGTAGACTGCTCCGTTAAGAAGCAACAGGCCGGGCCGGTTGCGTTGCACCTTGTGGTCGAAATCTAGACCAGTCCTAGGATCATGCCCCGCGATTTTGACCGGCGGCACACGGTCCTTCCCATCGTTCAGTCTAATAGCGTGAAGGAAGTGCTCTCCATCGAGATTCGCGCTGCCGGAGGGAGTTGGCGTCGCGCTCTGCCAATGCTCGGCGACGACATACATGGTCTGCGTTTGCACATCGATAACCGGCGTGCTGGTAACCCCGACCGACCCTAAAGTCTCGCGGCAGATCTCGTTCGCGTTTAGCATTCGCGTCCGACCAAGATGGACGTGCCACACTGCCGGAGTGTTCGGATCCTGGGCCGTATTATCAGCATCGAAAGCGTAGATCCAATTGGTCGAGGTTGCGACAAAGAACAGGTCCTTTGTGCCCTGTGCCGTATTTGGAACGCCGCGCACGTACAGAATCTGCGCATACGGGGAGCCGTCAACATTTCGTTCGAACAATCTGCCGAAATGCGGGCCGCTCACGGTGGTAGGCGTGAGCGACGTTTCATGTAGATAGGCGCCCGTACGGCGCATATCATTGTGCTGGGTCACAACGTTGCGACAATCCGTGACGGTCACAACATTGGATTTGTCGCTGATAGTGCTGCCGATGTACTGGCGAACATAAAGCTGTTCGCCGACTTTCAGCGGCAGGAAGGCGGG
>WNGB01007805.1_pt1 | contig 16739 bp, 16 predicted proteins | sample 5400681 | NCBI WGS metagenome assembly WNGB01 (sample SAMN13153367, study PRJNA577476) | soil metagenome | isolation source: 115 cm soil or saprolite under grassland replicate 2 | place: USA:California | collected 2016-06-15 | reverse complement strand
CAGGATACAAGAAAACGTGTTACTGCTGCCGTAATGGTAACAGCGTGTCGTATTGTAGCACCTCCTTGCGAGGATGAAGCGGTACGCCATACCCATGTGCCACGCGGGTGGATGGCGCCTGAGCACGTCGTTCGGCTACTGCACGATGTTGCCGCTGCCTGTGATATCGTTGGCCTTGCAATGACCGAGTACATGCCCTGGAAAGCGATCGCGACGCGCAGGTTGTTGCGGAAGCTCCCGCTGCTTGGCGGCAAATGTGACCCACTAAAAAAGTAACGGTGTCCTGCTTGTTGAGGACAACACGATAGTACGGCATCGTCTCACGAGCGCATCGCTGATCACCGTCGAAGGCGGCTGGGGAAATGGTTCAACTTCCGTTGGTAATTCAGGATGGCCAACGGCAATGTCTCGACCATCCCTTCCCGCCGCATCGTCCACTGGGGTCAATCATGGGGCCAAAGAATAAGGTTGTCAGTCACATCAAAAAGATTGACATTCTTGCCGTCGAATCGCCTATGCACTGAGTAGATCAATGACGCATTGTAAGGCCAACCCTCGCTAGGATTCAATAATGTGCGCTATGATCAATCATGAGGTACTGGTCGTTGGGGTCTTGTCTCTCACACGCAAACGTGCGCCCAGGCTGCGACCCATTCGTTTGGTTTCCAACGGGTTGAAGGCGCTGCTGAAGCCAACCTTGCAAAAGACGCATGTACCAGAGGTTACGAAGGGAAGGAAGGTCGGCCAATGAAGCGGGACAATGCAGGAGCTGGACGCCGTGGGCTACGGGCGACACTCTCGCCAGCGTTGCTCGAAGCGGTTCGCGACTCTTATGGACTCGGCAGCGTGGCTGGCGTCGTCGATTTGGGCGGATCCTCTAATCTCAACGTCCTTGTACAGGATGGGAACCGTCGCTACGTTGTCCGGGTCTACCGCCCGTACGTCACCCAAGCTCGACTCCGCGATCTCCAGTTTGTACGACGCGAACTTACTGCTGGTGGTGTGCCCTGTTCGGATGCCTTACCAACACGGGATGGCCAGCCATGGATGACGATCGATGGCCGCCTCGTGGAGGTTGAGCACTACGTCGAGCGCGATACAAACATGGACTCATGGGAACGCCTGGAGATCGCTCTGCCGATGTTAGGACGCATCCATACCTTTCTTCAGGATGTGGAGATTGGTCTAGACGGTAAACATCCACTGTTCGCCAATCACATTGAACCACACGATGTGCTGGACACGACCTTGCGCGGCACACAGCGCATTCGAGGCTGGGCTTCCTCACGTGCCGAGCGGTATCTCGCAGATGCTGCCGACGAGCTTGCGCATCTCGTAGCCGCGGCAGAGCGTGATCTGGTCTCGGCGCTGCCGCGGCAACTCATCCACGGTGACTTTTGGGACAACAACGTGTTGCATCGATGACGTAGCGCTGACGCTGTATTTCACGAGCTTGAAGTACACAGAGACTGCGGCCTCCGACGCTCACCTCTGGAGATTACGAAGACTTGTCGACGCCTACGACCGCGGGTTGGCCAATCGCTTGTCGAGTGCCGAGCGCGCGGCCGTGCCACTTGCGTTGGCGCGTCAGCCGCTCTGGTCGATTGGTGGATGGGTGGCGCTGCTCGATGATGCGCAGAGCGCGCGACACCACGCTCTTGGGAGCGTATGGGCAGTGGGCTGGGCGTTGGGAATCACTGGCGAGCTCGATAGATGGCAAACAGCATTTGCGTAGATCAGCGGACACGCCATCGGTCGTCGGCACGGCAGCCGTGCGACGTGTAGTGCAGCTACCCTCTATCGGCTCGTGCCGAACAATGCGTCGCAGTGACAGCTTCGGCCGGCACCATCATTCTTGTCTGAGCACTTCCAGCTCTTCACTGCTTCATAGGACAAACCAGTTTCCGGTCACTCTATCAGTATGCTATGCGATGAGCCTTGATGTAGTCGAAGTTAATGTCTTGTCCTAAGCCTGGCAATTGTGACACGTGCACATTGCCCTCTGCATCCATCGGGTCGACGAGCACGTTCAGCCAGGGTGAGGGCCGATCGTAATCGAGGAACGGGTGCAGGAGGCCACGCTCGTAGAATCGACCTGGGAAGCCCATCGCGCACAGCCCGTGCAGGTTGCCGACGCCGTTGCCGTGAACTTCCAGCTGCACATTAAACGCCTCGCACAAGTGGACGACCTTCATAAACGGTGTGAGGCCGCCGACATCCCACACGCCGACGCGACTGATGTCCGAGGCCCCGCGCACGATCCATTCGGCGCGGGTATACATCTTGCCGTCGGCTGTCTCTGGACCGCAGATCGGCAGCGACACCTGCTCGGTGAGCCAGATGTACGACGAAGTGCTGGCTTCGTCCATCGGCTCCTCCATCCATGCAAAGTTCAGCGCCTCCAGATTTTTGGCGAGAAAGCGTGCCTCCTCGCGGCTATAGTAATGGTACGGATCGAGCATCAGCGCCATCTCATCGCCTACCGCCTCCCGCACCGCTTGGCAGGCGGCCACGTCACGGCGGGGGTCGGGCGCGCCAGGAATCGGTGGCTGCCAGGTGTGGAGCTTGAACGCAGTGTAGCCGCGCTCCTTGCACCGGAGCGCAAAGGCCGCGAATGCCTCGGGCGTATCCAGGCCATCTTTGAGATCATCACCGCACATCGTGCTGGCATAGGCTGGAACCTTGTCGCGCGTCGCGCCCAGCAGTTTATGCACCGGAAGGTTCAGCGCGCGCCCTGCCAGATCCCATAACGCGAGATCCACCGCCGCGAGTTCCTTGTCCGAAAGCGCGCCCTTGTGCAGCCGCTGCCATTCTTTGAGTCGCTGCCACAAGCGCTCGCGATAGAACGGATCTTCACCCAGCAGCGCGGGGCGGACGATCTTCTGAATGGAAGCGGGATTGCCACCGAAGCAGTAGCCCTCGACTCCCTCGTCGGTGACGATTCGTACCATGCTCTGGGTCGCCTGGTGGGCCTGCCCTGGATGCGAATGTCCTTCTGCGTCGCGCTCAACCTCAGAGGTATAGGTGAATACCTCGGCGGCCACATCGATGATTCGCATGGAGGTTTCCTTTCGTGAAACCTGAAACGTGCAGGGAGGCGTTGAGCGCCTCACGGATAGCCTTCGCCACCTGGTACGGCGCTCTATGGCATTATAGTAGCTCCATCACAACCGTCAACCTGAAGGTGTATCGGGTAACTCTGGCCTGCTGATGATATGATTCTCTACCACAAACCCATCGCGTTAGCGGCAGTCGTGCGGAAGGCTGCCAGCACGTTGGCGTGTCGTATGTGCGCCGCTCAAAGCGCTTGTCGGTCAGCTCCTGAATACATCGCTGCAGGGGATTGAACAGCGCGGCAATGGCGAGGGTCAAGGCCACGATCGTCAGCTCGGAGCCGCTCGCCAACGGCGCAATCAGCGCCGGCATTGTCGCTCGGGGCCAGTGATCGCGTAGATGGTATGCAACCTGAGTGACTGTAACGCACATTATGGAACGTGATGAAGACGGCAACAGATGGTGTTGCGACATGCAGCATAAAGCGCTTAGGAGCATATCTTTCAGTACACAGCAGCGCTAGGGCTTCTCAGTTCTTTAACTCTGCGCTAGAATCGCCACATCCGACAGGACGAGGATGTGGAGGTGGAACCGATGGCCGTACAACCGCACCCCGACAGCTTGCTGGGTCGCTTGGCCGCCTTGCCCGACCCGCGCCGACGGCAAGGCCGCCGCTATCCGCTCGCGGCCATTCTCGGCTTGGTACTCGTGGGGATGCTCCACGGCCGCGACTCGCTGCGCGGCGGCTGGGTCTAGGCGCGCCAGCACTGGAGTCTGCTCTGGCGCCCGCTCGGCGGCCGCTCTCCGCACTTCCCGGCTTACAATACCGTCCGAACGCTGCTCCTGGATCTGGACGCCGACGATGTCGATCGTCGTCTGCGGCCCTGGCTGGAACGCTTCCTCGACCATGCGCTGGGCGGGATCAGTGCGGATGGGAAAGTGCTGCGCGGCAGTAAACGCGACCAGCTTCCTGCCCTGCATGTCGTGAGCCTCGTCGCGCATGACTGCGCCAGCATTTTGACGCAGCGCCAAGCGGTCGATGGTGATGAGGTGGCCGCGCTGCTCGCGCTCTTGACCGAGGTGCCACTGGCGGGACGAACCATCAGCATGGATGCGGGCTTGCTCAGTGGCGCCGCCACCCAGACGATCACCCAGCAGCAGGGCGAGTATATCGGGATGGTCAAAGGCAACAACCCCGAGGTGCTGGCGGTACTGGACGAGTGGGTCGCGGCAGAGGTTCTTTCCCCCTCGGCGGAGACGGCAGCGCCCCTGCCGGTCCCTGAGGCCCAGATTGCGCCACCGCGACGGAAACGATCGGTATCAGGCCCGCGGCCGGAATTGCGTCCCCGTCGCGCGCCGGATGCCCAGACGGTGGAAAAGTCGCGCGGGCGGCTGGAGATCCGAGAACTCTGGGTGGTGGCCGCCGATGATCCTGGCCCATATCTGGCGGCCGAGTGGGGCTGGCAGGCGGTCGAGCAGATCGCGTGGGTGCGCCGCTGGCGGCGGCGCCGACCGAGCGAGTTGTGGACGGTCGAGCAAGTCACGATGGTGACCAGTCGGACTGCTGCCAGGAGTGATCCAGCCGATCTGCTGGCGCTCCTTCGCGGCCATTGGACGATTGAGAACCGTGTGCATTGGGTGCGCGATATGAGCTTCCACGAGGATCGGCTGCACGGGCGGGCGATTGGCGGCATGCTGTCGTGGCTACGCAACATGGCGATCAACCTGATCCGACGGGTGTGGCCAGCGAGCCTTATCCCGGATGCGTGGAGCCGCTTGTCACTCGATCCGCGCATTGCCCTGCGGTGGCTGCACATCCCGTTAATGAACTGACAAGCCCTACAGCAGCGCGGATCAGGTTGCCTATCGGCACGACGAGAGATATACTTATCCTCCACACGTGTGTTCTCTCTCGCTGACTTTTCTACTGGCAGTGAAAGCGCATCCCGATATCGCGAGTGTCGCTTGCATCGGCGTAGGATCACGATCGAAACTGCGCGGTGCAACCCTTCCAACGATGCTTGAGAACCCACCATTGCAACCTATCGCCGAAATCACTGCAATCTCATGAAGGAACACCATGACTGAGCAATTGGGGTTCGGATTTGTCGGAGCTGGTGAGATCGCCGTTGCCTCCGCTGCGGCGGTATGCGGCGGTCGCCATGCGTTCATCGCGCGCATCCACGATGTGCGCGCTCCCCTCGCCCAGGATCTGGCCACGCGGTTTGGTGGGCAACCGGCCGACTCGCTCGAGACACTGCTCGCCGATCCAGGTGTAGCGGCCGTCTACATCTGCGTGCCCCACCATCTCCATCGGGCGACCGCTGTGGCGGCTGCCGCGGCCGGCAAGCATGTGTTCGTCGAAAAGCCAATGGGCGTCAGCCTGGATGATGCCCAGGCGATCGTCGACGCCTGTCGCCGGCATGGTGTCGCCTGCGGTGTACCGTTCGTCGCACGCTACGCCCCTGCCTACCGCGAGGCGTATCGGTTGGTCAACGCTGGGGCCATCGGCGAGGTGACCGGGTTTCGCCTCACCTACCGTGGTGATAAGCCCGATTCCTATTGGAACGGGGGGTATTCGCAGCGCGCCGCGAGCGACTGGCGCCAGCGTTGGGTCACGGCTGGTGGCGGCGTGCTGATCATGAATACCATTCACGACCTTGACGCGATCTTGTGGATCACCGGACTCGACGTCGCGCAGGTTCACGGTGTGATCGCGAATACGAGTAGTCCTGGCGAAGTCGAAGATCATGCGCTCGCGATCCTCAGCTGCTCCGGCGGTGTTCTAGGCAGCCTCGAGGCCATATCGGTGTTGCCGGGTGGCCAGGGGCCGGCGTGCGGCTCAGTCAATCGGATCTATGGCCGCCACGGACAGATCATGTTGCCGTCGCCGTGGAGCAGCGATCCACTGGCCCTGTTCACGCGTGAAACAGGACAATGGCACGAAATCGCACCCGTGCCGGTGGCGGATGCACGCCAATTGGCATTCGATGACTTTGCCGCGGCTGTGCTGCATGGATCACCGATTCCGGTTCCAGGCGAAGCTGGGCTGAATGCCAGTCGGGTGCTGCACGCGGTGTACGACGCGGCACAGCGTGGCGAATGCGTCGCGGTCGCCGCCCGATCTGATCCGGCAGCGCGCCAGGGCACGAGCTGGCCAAGCGTATGATCATCCCGCAACCACGCGACCGTATCGCACTCACGGGCGGCCCTGTCATTCTCCCCGATCGCATTGCGAGCGGCCAAGCCGTCATCGTCGAGGGCAGCCAGATTATCGGCATCATCGCTGCGAGTGAGCTGGGCGCGATCACCGAGATCATCGACGTGGCCGGGCGCTATATCGCGCCGGGACTGATCGACATCCATACCCATGGTGCATACGGACATACCTTCAACGAGCCGACGGCGGCAGCCTTCGCCGCGATCACCGCAGCCAACGCAGCTCAGGGCGTGACGGCGTTGCTGGCGACGATTGCGACCGACGCGCTGCCCAATCTCACGGCCAGCCTGGCTTTCTGCGCCGCGTGGATGCGCCAGCCACACGCCGGTGCACAGGTTCTCGGCGCGCATCTAGAGGGGCCGTATTTCAGCATGGCCCAGAAGGGTGCCCAAGACCCCGCCCACATCCGTAGCCCCGACGATGGCACGCCCGAGCTCCTGCTGGCGCATCATGCCATCATGAAGATTATGTCCTACGCGCCGGAACTCCCGGCAGCGCTGGAGCTGACCGAGCGCATCGCGGCGCTGGGGATCGTGCCGGCGGCGGGGCACAGTGCGGCGCGCGAGGAGCATGTGCGGGAGGCCATGCAGCGAGGACTCCGTCATATCATCCACATCTGGAGTGGGCAATCCACGACGGTCCGCGAGGGTCCGTGGCGCCGGCCGGGTCTGCTGGAGGCATCGTTGGTCTTCGACGGCCTTAGCGTGGAATTGATCGCCGATCAGCGGCACCTGCCACCCACGCTGATGCGGCTGGCGTACAAGTGTCTTGGCGCTGACCGCCTCTGTGCCGTTTCCGACGCGACCAGCGGGGCGGGTCTGCCAGAGGGGGCACACTTCCGCATGGGCGGCATGGAATATGAGGTCTACGATCGTGTTGGCATGGTACTCGATCGCAGCGCCTTCGCCGGCAGCACGACACTGCTGAGCCAGATGGTGCCGATCATGCGCGATGCCGTTGGTATCCCGCTGGCCGAGGCAGTGCGGATGGCTAGTCTCACGCCAGCCCGCGTGATCGGCGTTGACGATCGCAAAGGCAGCCTCGCGGCTGGCAAGGACGCTGATATCGTCGTCTTCGAGGAAGATTTTACCGCGTGGCGAACGATGATCGGCGGCCGTTGGGTGCATACGGCCAATGGATAGACGCGCTGAGCTCGCTCAGCGGGAGGAACAATCGTAGCACAGACAGTTTCCTACGATCAGCTACGCGTGAGCATCTTCGACACCGTCGAGCGGCTCGCGGCGAGCGCGGCGGACGGCCTGGCGGCGATCCTGCGTCAGGCGATTGCTGAGCACGGTACGACGGCGGCGATTTTCGCCACGGCAATTCACAGTTGGCGTTCTATCAAACGCTGCAATCCAGGGATGATATAGCCTGGGATCGCGTCACGGTCTTTCACATGGACGAATATCTCGGCCTCCCTGCGCAGCATCCGGCCAGCTTTCGCCACGTCATCCACGAACGATTGGTCGCCCGGGTTCGCCCGCACGTTCTACGGGAGCGCGGGCGACGCGGCGGACATCGCGGTCGAGATGGAGCGCTATGCCGACCTGCTCAAGGCCCACCGGCCGATCGCGTGTATCATGGGCATCGGCGAAAACGGGCATCTGGCCTTCAACGATCCGCCGGCCGATTTCACCACCAGACGGATCATTCACCTGGTGAGCTTGGTCGAGTCGTGCAGGCAGCAGCAGGTGGGCGAAGGGCATTTCGCGCGCCTGGATGATGTGCCGCGACAGGCGATCTCGCTGACGGTGCCGGCGCTGTTGACGCCGCCTCACATCCTCGTGATCGCCCCCGAAGCGCGCAAGGCCGCAGCGGTGCGCGCCGCACTCGAGGACCCGATCACGCCGGATTGCCCGGCCTCAATTCTGCGCACGGCGCCGCACGCCCGGTTATACCTTGATCGCGACTCAGCTGCGCTCCTTGGGGGTACTCCCTCTCTCCATCGTGGATAATTCCACGCCGCACATGCTGACCGCTTGACAGCCCTCACAGCCCTGCGTATGCTTTGGCGGAAATCCTGCTTGCCCTGAAACCATGTCGTGAGGTCGCCGATGACGCCTGATTGGTGCGCAGTCGGGCTGCTGTTCGTGGTGGTCCTGCTCTGGCTGGCCTGGACTTGGTGGTGTCGCCAGCACCCTCCATCACATACCGCCGCCGTCACGGCTGCCGTCCAGCGGCTGCTCAAGCCCCGTACCCCAGACAACTGCCCAATCTGCCGCCAGCAGGCGGCGGTCGCACCAAGCCGCGCTCCGCTACATCCCACTGTGACGCCGTGGCGCGAGATAAAAAGCCGCCGGGGCGCCCCCAAACGCATTGCCACCCAGGGCTTCGCCTGCCCCAATCGAACATGCCTGTATTATCGGATCACCGACGCACAGATCCATGCCCTGGTTGGCGACGGCATGGACGGGCGGCACGAACGCATCCAGACGTTCCGGTGTCAGGCCTGCGGCACCACCTTCAGCGCCCGCCGGGATACCCCCTTGTACTGTCTCAAAACATCATCCCAGCGGGTGGGCGAAGTGTTAACCGCGTTGGCCGAAGGACTCTGTGTCTCCGCTGCCGTGCGCGTCTTTGGCCACCGCCACACCACCATCACCACCTGGCTGACACGGGCGGGCGAACACAGTGCGATGCTGCACGACCACTTCGTTCGGAACCTCCACCTGCCGCACGTGCAACTGGATGAACTGCGCACACGGCTGCGGGGGCGGGCGCACGCGCTCTGGCTCTGGGTGGTGGTCGACCCGCTCACCAAGATCATCCCGGTGCTGCATCACCCAGAGGGTACTGGGCGCACGGACGCAAGGCGAAGCGCACAGGGTGATCCACGACTTGCGCCAACGGCTGGTCCCAAACTGCATTCCAATCTTCACCAGCGACGGATTGAATCACTACTTCTACGCGCTCACGGCCCATTTTGGGCACTGGGTGGCAGGTGGCAGTCAGCGGGTGCGCCAGTGGCAGGTGGCGGTGGGGCTCCTCTATGGGCAGGTCAAGAAGCGCTATTGCCGGCGGCGGCTGGTGGGCGTGACATATGTGATCCGCTGCGGGACGCACGCCGCGCTGCAGACGGCCTTGCGCAGGCTCGGGCTGAGTGGCAAACTGACTACCGCCTTTGTCGAGCGCCTCAACCTGACCCTGCGGCAGAGCGTGGCAGCGCTCATCCGGCGCACCTGGTCGACGCTGCAGGAGGCGCCGCAGCTGCTCCTCCACCTGGAATGGTGGCGGGCGTATTACCATTTCGTGCGGCCCCATGAGTCGTTGCGCGAGCTGCTGGCGTACCCGATCGAGCGCGGTGGCAAGCGGCTCCCTCAGCGCTACCGTCAGCGGACACCGGCTATGGCGGCTGGGTTGACCCGACGACGCTGGACGGTGCGCGAACTGCTGGCGCTGCCACTCCTCCCAGCGGCGCACAGTGCTGGCTGAGGACGGGGCCGCGCGGCCAGACGGCCCCAGTGGCCCAGCGAGCGGCATGGTGCGCCGCATGTGCGACAAGGCGACGGGTATACGTACCGCATCCGTGTAAAAAGAGGCACCGAACCGGCCAAAGAGGCGGGGCGCACGGACAGTCATGGCTACCGGATCCGTGTGAAATTGAGCACCAATCTGGCGAGCCTGGGGAGATTAGAATTATCCACGATGTTTAGACGCAGCACCGCTCGGTCTTCATGTAGCTGCCCTGCGCTGCTCAAGCAGTGACTGACTGCTAGAGCCAGCCGCCGTGCCTCACCACACGTACATCCTACCTGTAGCTCGTGCATAACACCAGCGCAAACTATCCAAACATGACATTGTGCTTTTTGTCACTTTCGGCTCAATGGAATACAACCGTCAAGCGGCTGGTCGGAGTGCTTCACCGGCTTGCGCGCGTTGTGGGCAAGTAGGTATGGCTTCGGGATCAGCACGACGTTCGGCATCGTTTGCTGCCGCTCTGTGAGAGTATCACCGGTCCTGACAATGACACGGCTTCCGTATTGGCTCCATCATCGGCACCGACGCGTGCCCTGCCTGCCGCGCACTGGAGCGGCCAGGGCGCGGCAGCTGCAGTGCCGGTGCGGCGGGCGCATGTTGCTTGGTTATCGCTGCTCCAGCGCGGTCGCTTCGGGCTGCTGGGCGCGTTGCAGGTCAAGCCAGGTCGTAATGACCGCAAGCACCAACCCGATGTTGCCGACCTGGCAGTGATTCTGTGCCTGGTCGGCCCGAGTGAATAACCGCGCGGTCAGCGACCGTACGTTGCTGAGCGTCGTGATTTGGTCGTAGAACTGATGGAGCGGTACGTAATGATCTTCCGCTCCCGCCATGAGGAGCACGTCCTGCGTGACGCGGGACGAGACCGAATCTGTTCGATACTGCCGGATCTTCTGGAGAAATGCATAGGGGGTCTGACTGCCGGTGACGTGCATGCCTTGCTGGATCCCCCATTCGACTACCAGGCTCTGCTTCATGGCCCGCGCAACCAGCGTATTCACGGCCTGGATGGCATGCATCCTGAGCAGGGCGGCGAGGAGCAGACGCACAGCCGGATGCAGTTGTCGCAGTGACACTTCAAAAAAGTCCGTCAGGATATCGTCGGCAATGACGCGCCGCACGCGTGGCTCGTAGGCGGCGGCGCGGATGACCAAGCCGCCGCCTAACGAAAACCCCATCAGCGTGACGTCGCTCAGGTCGAAATGATTCAGCACAGCTTTGACCGGCTGCTCCCACGCATCGGTCATCGGCACATTGAAGTCTTCCAAGGCTGTCCCTTGCCCGGGGCCATCAAACGCAACGACATCGTATCCCGCATCGCGCAGCGCGAAGAGCATGGCGAACCACTCTTCGATGTAGCTATCGAAGCCCCCAAAGACCACCAGCGTGCCTTTTGCGGCCGTGGGGGTAAACCGGTAGGCCGAGAGCGCGCCACTTTCGTAGGGGATCGTGGCGTGATCGGCCTCCGTCACGCCGTAATGCGTTTTGATCAGCTGGAGAAACCGCTCGCGGGTCGGCTGTTTGATTGGATCATCCGGGAACAGAAAGAATTCGGCCGCCCGCAGGTAGAAGGCACCTTTGAGGTTGTGCCCCTGGGCCAGCGCGTGCTCGGCAAGGATACGGAACTCGCGGGTGTAATCGGCATAATCATGGATACGCGGAGCCACCGCGCGTATCTCGTCCAGCATCCGCGGATCACCGACCCAGTTGTAAAAGCGGTTCATCTGAAAATCCAGGCTCACATCGGGGTGGAGCGCGTGATAGCCGATCGGGAACGGTGTTAACGTGGTCATGGAGTACCTCTTGCTTCCCATTTGAGCGCCATCGCCGGGGCGGTCGGCGGCAGCCGCCTATTCGGCGGAGTCGTCGTCATTTCGCCCCCCACGCATGGTACACCTGTTAAACATGGTGGATAATTCCGATCGCCCCATCTGAGCGGTTTCACATTCGTTTCTACACGCATCCGGTATCGATCACCACTCCATGGCGCCCAGGTGGCCCGCCACAGCCCCTGCTGGGTGCCTGTGGGGGCCGTCTGGCCCCCAGTCCCCGCACTTACCCAGCCCCGACCGGCGCCGGTGGGAGTGGGCGCGCCAGGAGTTCCCGCACCGTCCAGCGCCTCCTCGTCAGCCCGGCGGCCATGGCGGGCGTCCGCTGCCGATACCGTTGGGGGATGCGTTTGCCACCGCGGAAGCGCGGCTGTGCCAGCACCTCCCGTAACGACTCGTGGGGCCGCACAAAGTGGTAGTAGGCCCGCCACCACTCCAGGTGCAGTAGCAACTGGGGTGCTTCCTGCATGGTCGACCAGGTCCGGCGAATGAGGGCCGCGACGCTCTGCCGCACGGTCAGGTTCAGGCGCTCGACAAACGCCGTATTCAGCTTGCCGCTCAGGCCCAGCCCGATGAGTGCTGCCCGCAGCGCTGCGCGCGGAGAGCAGCGCATGACGTACGTGACCCCCACCAGGCGGCGGCCGCCTGCCAGCGACGCAGCCGCCGACCGCCACCCATCACCCACTGACCAAAGTGGGCGGTTAGCGCGTAGCAATACTGGTTCAAGCCATCACTCGTGAACACAGGGATACATCCCGGTGCCAATTTCTGGTGCAAGTCGTGGATCAGGCGATGGGCCGCGTCCTGCGTCCGTGATCCTAGGTGTAGTCCCACCATCAGCTTGCTGATCGGATCACGGGCGACCCACAGCCAGAGTGTGTGCGCGCGGTTGCGCAACCGCGTCCGCAGTTCGTCGAGCTGGAGATGGGGAAGTACGAGATTCCGCAAGTAGCGGTCATGCAGCGTGGCACTGTGCTCACCAGCCCGTGTGAGCCAGGTGGTGATGGTGGCATGCCGATGCCCGAACACGCGCACCGCGGCCGCGATCGAGAGCCCTTCCGCGAGCGCGCTGAGCACTTCCACAATGCGGTGAGACGCGGTTTTGAGCCGATAGAGAGGAGTATTGCGGCGGCCACTGAAAGTCACCCCACACGCTTGGCAACGGAACGTCTGGATACGCTCGCAGCGCCCATGCGCCCCATCAGCGACCAGGGCATGGATCTGCGCGTCAGTGATGTGATAGTAAGGACAGCTGCGGTTGGGACACGCGAACCCCTGCGTATCAATCCGTTTGGGCGCACCGCGGCGGCTTTTGATCGTTGACCAGGGCGGCACGGGAGGGTGGGGCGACAGGAGGGCAGGCGCGGTCGCTGCCTGCTGGCGGCAGAGCGGGCAGGCATCCGGCGTACGCGGCTTCAGCAGCCGTGTGAGCTGGGCGCTGGCGGTGCGGGACTGGCGGCGCCAGCGCCTACACCAGGCCCACGTCCACCAGACCAGAATCAGCCCAAGCAGCAGCACACGCCAGCATGCATCGGTCATCATCGGCGATCTCACGAGACAGTTGCAGAACGAAAGGGATTACCGGAAGGATACGGAGGACAGTTAGCGGTGTCAACCATGTGGGCAGCAGGGCGTGGAATTATCCACCATCAATAGAGGAAGTACCAGCGGATATACAAACTCCTTGACAGCAGGACTTGGTAAGTGTATACTTACGGTTAGTGGATACTTACCTACATCGTGCGCTGAACGCGCTGGGCGACCCAACCCGGCGAGCGATCTTCGAACGCCTGAGCCGAGGACCCAGTGCCGTTGGCGACCTCGCCCGTGAGCTGCCCATCAGCCGGCCGGCGGTTTCCCAACACCTCAAGGTGCTCAAGGAGGCTGGTCTGGTCGTGGACGATGTTGTTGGTACACGGCACCTCTATCGACTGAACCCGCAGGGCATTCAAGCCTTGCAGGCGTATTTCCATCAGTTCTGGAGCCTTGCCTTGGCCGAGTTCCGCACCACCACCGAAAGAAAGGATGAACCAATGACACAGCAGACAAGCGCGAGCGACGTCCGGGTCGTGATCAGTGTCGAGGCGCCAATCGCGCGCGCGTTCGAGGTATTCACGACACGTGGCCACGACTGGTGGCCGCGTGCGTATGGCATCGGCGAGACCGAGCGGGTCGACCTGGTACTCGAACCGCGCGCGGGCGGCCGCTGGTACGAACGCGCAGCCAACGGCCAGGAATGTGACTGGGGCAAGGTACTGGTCTGGGAGCCACCGCATCATGTGGCCCTGTCCTGGCAGATCGGCGTGGGCTTCGTGCCCGAAACAGACCCGGAACGGGCAAGTCGGGTTGACGTCCGGTTCGTTGCCGACGGCCCGGCGCACACCACCGTGACGCTGGTGCATTCGGACTTCGAGCGGCACGGCGCGGGCTGGGAGTCGCTGCGCGATGGCGTCGCTGACGAAGGCGGCTGGCCCGGCGTCCTGGAAGCATACGCCAAGCTGGTCGCCTCCTAACCTCACTTCAGAAAATGGTCTATCAACCTTGTCGATTCGGGCGCTTCCCGTTCGTCGTGATACATAATAGAAGAGGCGAAATCACTCGCCGACGATCTGAGAGGAACATGACTATGGAGTACGTTTGTTTGATCTACAGCCGCGAGGCCGATGAAGCAAGTCGAACGCCCGAGCGGATGCAAATGGAGATTGATGAGTACAACGCCTTCACCAAAGACGTGGTTGACCGTGGACTATACGTGGCCGCCGAAGCGCTGCACCCCACCCAAATGGCGACCACCGTTCGTGTCCGTGACGGCAAGACGGTGACCACCGATGGCCCGTTCGCCGAAACCAAAGAGCAGTTGGGCGGTTACTACGTCATCAACTGCAAAGACCTGGACGAGGCGATTGCGCTGGCCGCCAAGATTCCCAGCGCCAAATGGGGTTCGATCGAAGTCCGACCTACCATGGACTTTGGCCTGCCGTAGGCATGTTCTCAGCCCACCACATCGTCGAACGGGTCTTTCGAGAGGAATCAGGGCGGGTGCTCGCCGCCCTGATGTCCTACCTGGGCGACCTGGAACTGGCGCAGGACGCGCTGCAAGACGCGCTAATCGCTGCGCTGGAATCCTGGCCACTGCGCGGCCTGCCGCTCAACCCCGGCGCGTGGATCACGACGACGGCGCGGCGTATAGCGCTTGACCGCCTGCGCCGGGATGCCACTTTTTCGCGCAAGGCGGCGGCCTTACACGCGCTGGCCGAGCTGGAAGCCGAGGACGAAGCGATCGACGAGACGCCAATCCCTGATGACCGGCTCAAGCTGATGTTCACCTGCTGCCATCCCACACTGGCGCAGCAGGCACAGGTGGCGCTGACGCTGCACACCCTGGGCGGCCTGTCCACGCCCGAAGTGGCGCGCGCCTTTCTGGTCTCGGAGACGACGATGGCGCAGCGGCTGGTGCGCGCCAAGCGCAAAATACGCGACGCGGGCATTCCCTATCGCATCCCGCCGGGCGATTTGCTGCCGGAACGGTTGGACGCGCTGCTCTCAGTCATCTATCTGATTTTCAATGAAGGCTATGGCGCGATGGCGGGCGAAGCCCTGATTCGTCAGGAACTCTGCGCCGAGGCGATCCGTCTGGCGCGCGTCCTGAGCGAGTTGCTGCCCGACCCGGAGTCGCTCGGGGTGCTGGCGTTGATGCTGCTGCACCATTCCCGCCGCCGGGCGCGGGTGAACGCGCAGGGCGAGTTGGTGCTGCTGGAAGATCAAGACCGCCTGCTGTGGGACAACGACGCGCTTGAGGAAGGCTTAAAGCTGCTCGATGATGCGCTTGCCCTGCGCCGGCCCGGCCGCTATCAAATCCAGGCCGCCATAGCCGCGCTGCACGCCCGCGCCCTCCGCCCACAAGACACCGACTGGCGGCAGATTGCCAAGCTTTACGGCAAACTCATCGAGTTCGTGCCGTCGCCAGTGGTCGAGCTGAACAGAGCGGTAGCGGTGGCGATGGCTTATGGGTTAAGCGAGGGCTTGAAGTTGCTCGACCAGTTAGAAGACCAGGACCAACTGGAGAACTACTACCTGTTCCATGCGGCCCGCGCCGACCTGCTGCGGCGCAGCGGCTGGCTGGATGAAGCCCGCGCTGCCTACAGCCGCGCGCTGGAACTGTGTGGCAACGCGGTCGAGCAGGCTTTTCTGCGGAAGCGGTTGGCAGAGCTGGAGCAAGGGCTGGCGTAAGCGACCTATTCTGAAAAACCCTCGCGCACCTTCCACAGAAGTTGCCAGTGTCAGCGTCAGCAAATGATACGCACATGATTTGGGGAGAGGTAACCATGCAAAGACGCGTACTGTTCGTTTTGTTCGGAACGCTTCTCATCGACATGATCGGGTTCGGGATGGTATTTCCGATCATCCCGATTCTCTTTACGGACTCATCTTCGCCTTCATTCCTTCTTGGCGGCTATTCGCCGAGCGTACAATTCTTCCTGGCCGGAGCTATCACCGCGCTCTGGGGGCTCATGCAATTTATCGCCGCGCCGCTCCTCGGCGAGTTGTCGGATGCCTACGGACGCAAGAAACTGCTCCTGTTCGGCGTCGGCACGCTCGCCGTGTCGCAAACCCTGTTCGGTCTCGGCATCGGCATGGCATCTGTCGCCCTCCTGTTCGTTGCACGCGCGCTCGCTGGCATTGCGGCCGGCAATCTGGGCATCGCACAGGCCTCCATCGCCGACGTCAGCGAGCCCAAGGATCGCGCGAAGAACTTCGGGCTGATTGGCGCGGCAGTCGGCATGGGCCTGATCCTCGGGCCATTGTTGTCAGGCTGGCTTGTGCATGCGTCTCATAATCCAGCGCTTCCGTTTTTCGTGGCAGGAGCGCTCGGCATTCTTAACGCCCTGTTTCTGGCGCTCTTGCTGGTGGAGACAAACAGTCAGCCCAGAGTTACACATACGTTCACGTTTACCAAGGGCGTGCGCAACATCCGATCGGCGATCACTGACAACGAGACGCGCCGTATCTACCTGACCAGTTTCTTGTACCTGTTCGGGTTCACGATGTTTACGTCCTTTTACAGCATCTTCTTGGTTCACAGGTTCGGCTTTTCCGAAGCGCAGGTGGGCACGTCATTTGCCCTGGTCGGCGTTTGCGTCGTCTTCACGCAACTGGTG
>WNGB01007175.1_pt1 | contig 16751 bp, 22 predicted proteins | sample 5400681 | NCBI WGS metagenome assembly WNGB01 (sample SAMN13153367, study PRJNA577476) | soil metagenome | isolation source: 115 cm soil or saprolite under grassland replicate 2 | place: USA:California | collected 2016-06-15 | reverse complement strand
TACAGGCCCCCGCTTTGCGGAAGTCAACAGTGATCGGTGATCAATGGTCGGTCAAGTGGCGCCCCGAATTTCGGATCACAGATCACTATTCACCGATCACATTCTGGAGAATTGGAGGCAAGGGGATTCGAACCCCTGATCGGCCAAAGCACCTAGGCAAAGTGGTCGTTTCCCTCGTAAACAAACAATCGAAAACATCCTTGGACAAGCGCGGCTGTTGTCAGTATGGTTGTCAGTATGGCCAGCATACGGCAACGAGAAGGTTCAAAGTTTTGGTTCGCCTGCGTGACGTTACCAAATGGTCGGCGGGTCCAGCGAAGCACAAAAGAGACCAGTCGAAAGAAGGCGCAGCAAATCGCCGACAAATGGGAAGCTCTAACCCGCAGTCGGGTGACTGCCAGGCAAACCCAAAAGGTGATTGCGGAATTGTATCGAGATATTACCGGCCAACACCTTGTTTTCCCTACAGTGCGAGAATACTTCGATTCGTGGATCGCGCGCAAGAAACCGGAAATCGCGCCAAGTTCGCATCGTTTCTACCATGAAAAAGCGCGACGATTCGTAAACTGGATTGGTCCCCGTGCCGATCAGCAAATTGCACTGATTGACCGGCAGGATATTCTCGATTTTCGCGCAGAGGAATTGAAGCGCGTCGCGCCAGGCAGCGTCAATCACGCCATCAAATTTCTGCGGATGGTGTTCAAGACCGCGAAAGAGGACGGCAAATACCCCGATGAGAATCCAGCGACCGGGGTGAAGGTGGTAAAACCGCGCAACGGCAGTCGTCGGCGCGGCTTTACGATTCCAGAGATTCGGCGTGTTCTTGAAATCGCAAATGATGAGTGGCGAAGTTTGATCTCTTTCGGACTCTACACAGGCCAGCGACTTGGCGATCTTGCGCGGCTGACCTGGCAGAACGTCGATCTCGCTCGCGATGAAATCCGTTTTGTGAGTCGCAAGACGCAGCGCACGATGATAATCCCTATTGCTTCGCCATTGCGTGTGGAGATCGAGAAACTCCCTGCCGGGGACGATCCACACCAGCCGCTTCATCCGCGGGCATTTGCGTCCGTACAAAACAGCGGTCGGACTAACACGCTCTCACGGCAGTTTCGCGAGTTACTTGCTGATGCCGGACTGGCGATACCTAAGGCGCATCGCGTTACCGAAGCAGCGCCGGGGCGCGACGGCCCGCGTGAATTGTCGCAGATTTCATTTCATTCGTTACGACACACGGCAACGAGTTTGATGAAAAATGCCGGGGTCAACGCATCAGTCGTGATGGATATCATCGGCCATGAGTCGGAGGCGATTTCAGCGCACTACACGCACATTGACGAGGATACGAAACGCCGAGCGATCGCAAAACTTCCGCGCATCTGATGAAGAAAAACAATGCCGCGAAGAAACGCATTGTCGGGATCCTACTGAAAGGGAACGACGTTTGTCCTGACGCTCCTCTTGCCCGTATTATCGAGTATGACGTGGATTTAATGTTCCGCGAAGCCGCTGCCAACGATGAGACGCGCAAAGCAATCGAAAGGGCTAGAGACATCACGCGTGCGAAGTGCGCAGCGGAATACATACGGCAGGCGCTTGAAGGAGTCTCGGTCGCCGTCAAGAGCGGCAAGAGCGACGAGATACGCAGAGCAATCAATTTGGGCGCGAAGGAAGCGTGGTTCATGGCTGGCGTGCATATCAGTGCGAGCCAATCTCCGTCCGAAGTTCTGCGACTGGTCGCTAGTGCGCTGGAAGGAAACCTTCGGCCCGCCGCGAAAGGCGATGATGCAATCCTGGAAGCATACAGCAAAGCCATACGCACAGGGAAACGCTGTCACGAGCGAACCATTTGGTTCATGCCGTTTCTCTCGGAAGTCTATGCCGCCTTTGACAATGGACCAGACGCGCGCTGGTCGCGCCCGACCAAAGACGCCCTGCGCCGTCGCTTGCAAATTTTGGGACTCCCACTGTCAGAGAAACCTGGCAACCCAAAAACGACTCGCTGAAAAGACCTCGGTCCGGTAGCACCGGCAAGGGTTACCACTCGTTAGTTAAAGCTGTAATACCGACATTTTTTTGCCCTAAAAGTGTCGGTATTGCGCTTGTTCGCGCCCATTCAACGTTGAGGCATGAACGACACGGCGTTGACCAGTGCACCCATCGCAGCCTCATCCGGAGCTAATGCAGAATTTGTTGATCTGCACGGACTCAAACGGCTTTTCGGAATCGGACGGACCGCAGCCTATCGGTTGATTGAGCTAGGCGATATCCGGTCAGTGGTCCTGCGCCAGCGCGGTCGCATAAAAGGTAAACGTCTGATTGATGCTGCATCGGTTCGGACGCACCTGGCCAAGCTGGAGGATGAAGCGAAAGAATCGGGTGACATTGATCCACGACTGTCTGCGCTCAACCGCAAAGCTAATCAGGCATCCGTGCTCGCGAGAAAGGAGCGTGCTCGCGAGAAAGCATCTCGTGCTGAACCAACGCAATGAAAACCCACCAAAGCAGGAACGCGCCGCTGGATAAAGACGGCGCGTCCCAAATACCTTACGATTACGATGCCAACCAAAGCACAGCTTAGACGGAAGGGCAAATCCGATTCGCGGTCTAACAACGCCAGCCGCGTGTTACTTGATGAACGCCCGCTCGTGTTACTTCCATCACTGGCTAAGGCGGTTGGCGTTGTTGGCGCAATCGTAATCCAGCAACTGCATTATTATCTCGCTAACCCAAAGGTAGGTCGCGAGCATGAGGGGCAGCGTTGGATTTTCAATACCTACGAGCAATGGCAAGCCAACGATTTTCCGTTCTGGAGCCTTCGCACTGTCCGCCGAATCTTTCAGCAACTTGAAAGAAATGGGCTGCTCATCGCATGCCAGCCGGAAGGGCGTCTAAGTCGCCGCAAATACTACCGAGTTAATTACGGGCGGATAGAGAAACTTCTGGTTTCACGTCCTCGCGCGCGCGCGCGGCAACCGGCCAAATTGGCCTCTTCGATGCGGCCAAAAGTGGCGCTTCCTCTTAAGACAGAGACTTCAATTACAAAGACTTCAAAGTTTTCTTCAAAAGATTTGAATGAAAACAAAGGTTTTTTTGCCAAAAACCCATTTGTGTCGCCTTCGGCTTTTTCAGAAGAAGATCATCGGAAAATCTTAGGGACGTTTCGTGATTGTCTGTATGAACGTTTTTTATCGCGTTGGCTGCCCGTTACAAAAAACACCGATAATCTGGCGAAGGCGTTGGAGAGAGTCGGCGACGACCATGAGGGGTTTACGCGCCTGTGCCATGCCGTAGCCCGCGTATGTGCAGATCCGCGCTTTAAAGGGCGCGGTGGCGAATACAGCATCCCCGACGGGGACGGATACGCATTCACTGTCCCAAGCGCACAGCAGAAGCATCACGGACGCAATTCGATCATCGATCTGATTTGGGATAACTACACATGACGAATCACAATTTGAGCGGTGCGGTGGAAAAATGCGGACGCGCTGAGCACACAACTCCTCGCGCCGGAACCGTGATAGGCACGTCAGTGTCAGAGGCAAGTCCATCTGGCTTAAATGCCGCTGACCAACGACGCGAGACCACTCGCCGCTCACCCCTTTTACTGGCTCTGGCTGCCACGGCCACAACAAAGCAACTGAGCCAATGATTGAGCTGACCTGGGAAAACATACATGCCGCAGCAAGGAGCGGGTGCGGGTTCACTCGGGCGCAACTAGCTGTGCTCGGCATTCAGTGGCCCCCGCGCAAAGGCTGGGTTGTTAATCTGATCGGCAAGGAAATCACGGACGCGCAATACGAGGCGTTCAAAGATGCCGGAAATACTTTCGTCAATCGCAAAGGCAAAATCCGCAGACGCGACAAGCATCGATGCCCCGATGTCCCGCTGCCACTGGATGAATTATGAAACCACTGGCGAGCACGAAAAAGAGACATGTTAGGAAATCGGAATTGCTGCGGCGCTACGCTGTCGAGCTTGTCCCTCTTCGCCAGATTAAACCGAGCCCAGAGAACGAGGAAATCTATGGTCCCATCAACTTCGATACTGACACGGAACTGCAAGGGATCGTCGATAGCATCAAACGGCTAGGCTTGGAAGAGCCGCTCATCTTAACGGCTGATAATTATATCCTGAGCGGGCATCGTCGATTCGTCGCTGTGCAACATCTTGGCTGGGTGCAAGTCCCGGTCCGCTTCGCCAAGGTTCGCCGCAGTAAATCGACCGACTACCACCGGCTGCTAGCGCAATATAATCCGCAGCGGGTGAAAAGCGTGGCTGCGCTCTTGAGCGAGGAATTTTTGAAGAGTGAAACCAGCCTGAGCGATGGCGATTTTCGCGCTCGCCATTATGAGAAAGGGAAAGTCGAAGCGGAGTTTATCAAGGTACAGGGAAGCAAACTGATTGACCCCATCGGGGAGCGGCAAGAAGAGTTTCTAGCCGCCGCAATTGATGTCATCAACCGACTTGAGAGTTTCTGGCCTCTCAGTGTTCGCCAGATCCATTACAAGTTGTTGAACAATCCACCGCTGACACAGGTCACCAAGGATCGAAGCGAACGCTGGCGCTATAGGAACGACAAATCTTCCTATAACAAGCTCAGTGGGCTTCTGGTCTCTGCGCGATACGAGGGACATGTCTCGCTCGATGTATTGGATGACCCGACACGCATCAGCCAGGATTATGAGTTTGGGACATGGGATTCGACCGCTCAATTTATCAAGGAAGAAACCAAGGGGTTTCTCAGCGGCTATCAACGTCACCGGCTGGAAGGCCAACGCAATCACGTCGAGTTACTCATCGAGAAGAATACTTTGCTGAACGTCGTGAAGCCGGTAGCCGACAGATTCATGCTGCCTTACAACGTCAATCGAGGCTATGGCAACCCAAGTTTATGGCGGAAGATGGAGAACAGGTTCCTCGATAGCAATGCCAAGCGTTTTATTCTGCTAACAATAAGCGACCACGACCCCGAAGGCTTTGACCTGATAGACGACGCCACGCGCTCATTGCGCGACCTGCATGACGTGCCGGTCGAGGTTGTCCGCGTCGGACTGACAATCCAGCAAATCGAGCAGCAGGGCGCGCCACCAAACTTCGCAAAGGAAACATCCTCGCGGTTCAAGTAATACGTGCAGCGCACCGGCTCAAAGGAGTCCTGGGAAGTCGAAGCGATTGACCCCGAGATTCTGCAAAATGAGATCCATGAGGCGGTCTTAACCGTGCTAGACGTGGAACAATTAAACGCAGTTCAACAGCGGCAAGCGGTCGAGCAAACGCAGGTCGCTGCTATACGCCGCAGACTGGGATCAGCCTTGCGACGGCTCATTGCCAAGGAGGGTATCTAAAACGATTTCCTGACATGTCTCCTTTTCAAAAAACCGACCCAATCCTATGACAACCAAATCACCCAACAAAACCAAAATGAAAGCGAAACTTACGAAAAGAGAACAGCTAATCATCGCGCACAGTGATCGATTTCGCGCGGTAGCTAATAGGTATCCGCGCCGCGTGGCAGAGGCTTATGATTGCGACATTGCGCGCTCTGCGCGCGACACTAACGAACAGGTAGCCGCCACCGTCGCCAGATGGGAAAGGGAGCACGGCCTACGTCCCCGGAACTGGCCCGCAATCGGCAGAGCCGAGGGAAGAGGAACCGATGACCCATGAAACATTTCAAACTTTGCGCCGCTGACCCGCCGAGAGTGGTTCTCTCGTCTTTGGCCGGACATACAGTCCGGTTTGTGGGCGGCGGCGCAACTTTTTTATGAGTAGAGTTGTTTTTTTGGCTCTCGTAGCCCCGCTCTCAAATCTTGGCTACGTGTTAGACACATCGCCGAATGAATGTCCAGCCTGGCGGAATTGGGCAAAGCGTAGGGGCCAACGTATCCTAGGCGAGTTTGCCACTCAAAGGCAGGCACGAGAGCGAGTGAGCGAGTGGCTATTAACACTTACCCCGTATCAAAGACCGGATTCGTTCTACAGTCGATTCAATTTCACGGCTAACGAGTCCAAGTATGGAAAAGGCGCGCCCACGGCCAAAGGACAACCGTGAGCACGCCCACCTATGACTGAAAAAGTTTCGCTTTCAAATCTAGCAGTCCCTTGGTAATGTTAAAGCCAAATCCCAACCAACAACACCTATGAACACCGAACGAATAACAACATCGTATCCCGCACCGTTCTATTCACCACGCCCCGGAGATGATGCCGGTATCACCCGCGAGGAAATGGCCGCCGCAAGCCGTGAGGCTTCGCAGCGTGAAATGGAATTAACCCGCTCCCGTAACGCACCGCGACCGCTACAGCAACCGCAGCTAACACTTAAAGCGCCCGTCATTTCAGAAGATTTCGTGCAACAAGTCGCAACGCTTGACCAAAAGATTTACGAGCGCGGTTTGGCAGTTTCACGCGAGCGGTTGATGTCGTTAGGCCATGAAGTATTTCAAAGGCTGCTGGCCGCTGACCATGAAGCGCGCCTAGAGCAACGCGAGATTGAGGCGGGCGTGGATCTCACAAGCTGGACTTCTGTTTATCGCGCCCTCGCGAGCATGAACGCGTTTGCAAGCGTGCCAGTGCCTCGCCGCTCAACCCACGACGAATGGGCCGGTGTGAACGAGGATTTTGACGAAGTCCGAAAGGTTGAGGGATTTCGCGACTTATGGAAGCTGAACGATTTCGCGGCGCGAGCTATCCGCGCGATTTCAAATTTCCGCGATTGCTTTGAGTCATTACTTTTCGGCCAGAGTTTACTCGAACGGGTTTCGGACGATGGCCGGGTGCGCAGTAAATTTTTCTGCGGCGGTCGCGGCGACAAGGTTAACTATTTTCGCGACTGGCTCAGCGTGTTACAAGGCGCGCACACCGTCACGCTGAAAACGCCGGTTGCATCCGTTGTGTTATGGCTGGCCGGTGAACAATCGCCGCCGCCGGACGTTTTGGAATTGGCGAAAGACTGGTTTGGAGTGAGGTTGCCGAACGAAACGCAAATCGCAATCGCGCAAGCCGTGCTAGACGGCTTTTTGTTGAATCATTCAGGTTGGCATTTTTGGCAGTTTGTTGGGCGCAGCATCCGCAGGTTGCCAGACAAATATGCCGTCGGCGTGTGGCGCGACAAGCTGGCCGGTCGTTTCCCGAAAGTTGTGAAACTTCACAGCGAAATTGAATCCAGTTTTTTGAAAGCTGTCGGCAACCATTGGGAGCTTGATCGATCAGCGCACCGCCAGTTCCTCGATCAAACCGTTGCAGATTTACGAAACACGGTTTCCGGTGTTATGGCTCTGGCGGTGAACTCACAGTTAACACCAGTGGTGGCGAGAGTTGGAGATTACGTATTCCTCGAACCGAAGGTGAAGAAGGCGTTGGGCAAGATTGTCAAAGACAAATTAGAAGTCGCCTTCCCCGGTTCTGTATTTTCAGTGGAAATCAGCGAAAGGTTAGAATCATGACCGCGACTTTAATTTGCATTAGCACTCAGGAAATCGACGGGCGACGTTTTGAGCATGGCGAACAGATCCCGCGCGAAGCTATCAAAGGCGACTCGTTAGACTCGTTGCTCGATAACAGACGCGTGATTGAAGTTTCCGAAAGACGAAGTCTCTATCGCTTGTTCGGACAGTTCAGCGGGTGCGCAGAAAAAGAGGAACTGGCTGAGCACGAGAAGGCTCAGTTATGCTTGCCCTGAGCACCAAGAACTCGCCGATGAATCACTGGTGGTCTAACGAGGATAATCGTCAATCGCGTTTATTGGCGCGCGCGCTCCCCTGTTCGTTCAGCGTAGGGCAGTCGGTGCTCCTGCGCAGCCCGCGAATGAATTTCGGTGTTATAGTCGAATTTCGGGGCGCTGAGGACGACGTGGCGATCATACGCAAAGACGGCTATTCACAAACAGTTCCTATGGAATGGCTCCGCGCGAAGTAAATCCTTGCCATCGCTTCGACGGCGATGGATAACTAACAGCATGATCACCCCTGCACAGTTATTCGCTGCCGCTGCCGAATTGAATGCACATCTGCCGCCAACGCGGGCACAGAGCTTTGGCCGAAAGGTATTGGCAGTCGCAAAGCAGCGCCAGCCGAATGCGAAGCCGGTAACATCGCGCCACAGCATCACTGCTGAGAATCCGGTTAAGGAAGCAGTCAAGCGGCAGCAGGAACAACGATCCGGCACGCCGTCACCGCAACAGGCCAAAGAAGCTGCTGAAAAAGAGCGCAAGCGATATGAGAAAAAGCCGCCACGCAAAGGCGGCTATTGAGTAACACGAACGCGCGCTAAAACCCTCGTGAGCGCGTCGCAAGTGTCGGGCGGCTGTGCTGACCTTGCCGATACCATCAAAGCTATGTCACGAGGCGCACAGGCCCGCCGTTGAAGCTGTCTCGATACCTTTGTGACCCGTTTTGGCGGTTCAAGCTTTCTTTTGTGTTTTGTGTTGTTCGGGACTACAGCGAGCGAGCGGGACACACACAGCGCGGGCGAGTTGAACACAGAACGAGCGGCAACACGAGCAACACGAGCAACGACAACGAACGCGCGCGTGCGCTGAAATAAGATCACACAACAAACACGGTCGAGGCTTGGCTGATCTTGCGTGAGCAACAACAACAACGCGCGTCCAAGGTGAAGGGCAGCGGCATTGCTTGTTGTCGATCCAACCCAATCGGCAACGCAAACTCGCAGTGCTCGCATAAACAACACACAGTCCAACACACATTACCCTTCCCGACCTACAGACCGCGCATCAAAACGATTCTGGCGTTTGCGCCGACCAAGTAAGAGTTGTAATAGGTTTAACCATGCCTGCCTTAATAGACCGAACCGGACAACGATTCGGTCGCTTGGTCGTTTGTAGGCGTGCGGAGATGGGAAAAAAGCGGTTGAGCGCGCTCTGGTGGTGTGACTGTGATTGTGGATCACTCACAGTTGTTTTTAGCCACAGTCTGAGCAGTGGCCACTCGCGTTCTTGCGGATGCCTCAGGAGGGAAACATCCTCGAAACTCCTCAGCGGTCACAGCTACAGACTCCGTCACGGTTGCAGGCGCAATGGCAAAGCGACTCCCGAATATCGGGCGTGGTGCAATATGCAAGCGCGGTGCTACAACCCGAAGCATGACAGCTTCAAGAACTACGGCGGACGTGGCATTACTGTGTCCGACCGTTGGCGCAATGACTTCGCCGTGTTTCTCGATGACATGCCGCCGCATCCTGGCAAGGGTTACTCGTTAGACCGCATCGACAACGATGGCAACTATGAACGATCCAATTGCCGATGGGCTACTCGTAAGCAACAAACTAACAACCGACGGCGCGCCCCCCTACCGTTAGATTCTTTCATGCGTTGATCTGAATGCGCGTGCGGAGAACCCCAAGATTTTTCTAGTTTCTGTGCTGAAAGAACAGCATTTCCGTTGCTGAAATCTTTTCCGTCGTCATCTGACCGATAGCTGGCAAGATGACGCTGCATAAAGGCCGCGACTCAAATTCGTATCGCCGATACGATTTTGATTTGTGAATTTGCCTCTGGCGCTCAAACCGAAAGTGTGATTTGCTTGCGGTCGATGCCGCGTGTTGCGCTATCGGATACAATTTGCACCCCGCAAGAATTGGCGGGCGTGTTAGGTGTGAGTGACCGCCGCGTGTTGCAGTTAACGAGCGAAGGCGTTTTGAAATGTGTGCGCGGCAAGCGTTACCGCTACCGGCTGGCCGACTCGGTGCAACGATTCGTCAAGTATCAGTGTGCGTTGACTGAGAAAAAAGCGGACGGCAGCAATGGCGAGTATGAGCAAGCGCGAACGCGGCGCATGAACGCGGTTGCCGAAGAGTCAGAGCTAGAGCTACAAACCAAGCGCGGCCAGCTACACCGGCAAGACGATTTAGAATTTCTCGTTGCGTTTCGGTTGCGAAATTTGCGTGACCGCGTGCTTGCCATACCCTCGCGTGTTATGCACACCGCTCAGGGCAAGCCAGCGAAGGAAATTAACAAAATTGTTTCCGCCGAAGTGCATCTCGCGTTAAACGAAATCGCAAATTTTTGGGCGGGCAAGCACGAGGATGAACGCGCCGAATACTTAGAGAGCAAGGGAGTTGATTTATCATGCTTGCCTTAATATGAGAATGCGGGCGTTAAGCGATACTGGCAAGGCTTGGATGGCCTTTCATTCCACGCTCGCCTGGGCGGGTGTTGAAGGTGTAGGCGACGGCGTAGGTGTAGGCGACAGCGTTGCGACTGCTGGCGTTGGACTGGCAGGCGTCGTTGTAGCTTTCGGGTGATACCATTGAACGATCACTCCGGTCCACGTCGCCGCTGCGCCGATGATTGAAACGATTGCAGCAATCCGCGTCCTTCGCTCTGCTGAGGCGCGTTGCCCAGCCTCAACGAACAGTAAATCGATCTCAGAAGGCCAAGCCGTTGCCAAGGATTCGATTTCTGCTTGTGACGCTACTGGCGTTGGCTTCGGCGTGGCAGGGTGCATCTCCGCTAATCTGTCCAATGATGCCTGTGCCAATTCCACCAGCTGGTTCTGCAAATCAGACAGGATAGTTTTGACGCCAGCTTTGGTTGAATCGTCAACCGGCATGCCGGGCACTAAAAAGATGCGTCTTGTTTCCCCAAGAGCGATCTTCATCCTATCGCGGATGAGCGAAACGAATTTGTTCGCAAGGCTGCCCGCGATGGAGCCGTCATAGACTCGACCGCGTGAGGCAGCTTCGCCAAGATGCCGCTGTTCGGTAGCGCGAACCGGCGCTTTAAGATCGGGGGTCTTTTCGGCGAGCACGTTGCGCAAATGCCGGAGAGCCTCATCCTTAGTCATGGCGTGCAAAGTTCGTATTGGAATCAGCGCATGTGGCAAGCGAAATAGTTGTCGAAGTTGTTAAAAACCGTTCATGAAATTCATGAAGGGTTTTTCACGATAGCGGGACGACCGGCGCGAAGGTGGCTGTTTAGTCACTCTTAACTTGCAGTTTCATGACCGGATGAATCTCCCACGCAGCGTAGCTGGGCTGATACTTTCTCTGGTTCGATTGATCTTTGGGAGCGTGGCCAACGTCGAAGTATGCCTGGCCGATCAGTGTAATAACAGGCAGTTGATCGACCTTCAGTTTTCTTGCAGAGCTAGTGTGAAAAGGGAACCTGGTGTGCGTCCAACCAAAGACGGTCTGGCGAATCTCGCACCATTTTGGTTTTGCCGGTATTTCGCAGACCACAATCCCTGGTTTGTCGCCGCTCGCATCTTGAAGCGCGATGTGTAGATCGCCGTCTGTTTCAACTTTCACAGTAACAACGCGGCCAGTGAGTGCGAACCAATTATTCTCTATTCCGGTCCGCGGTGAGCTTTGCGTCAAATGCACGTCCGGCCTCGGCCAACGTAAAACATCCGAGGGCGTCACCGATTGAATCGCGCTCGCGTCTATCGGCGGCAGCGACGGATCGTTTTTCACCGACCAGCGATGCTCGCCGTGATTATCTCGACATTCGCAGGGCGACTCAAAGGTAACTGGCGGCGGGCTTGCCGCTGCCGCGCAAAGAAAAGCAATCGCAGCAATCGTGAATGTTGAGCGCGTCATTTGCGCGTCACGCTAATTTTCGGGCGATTTCTTCGTCGAGAATTTCCTTAACTGTTAACGGCACGATGACCTTTCCGGTTTGCTTGAAAAATCTGTCCACTTCGGTCAGAGCGTCCCGCGAATAATCAAAGGACACGAAAAAGCCTTTTGTTCGATTCTCGCGGGTCATCATTGCTTCAAATGAGTCGATGTCTGGTCGTCCCACTTTGTCGCGCTGCTTTACTTGCACCGGATACCAAACATCCATGAAATCGAGATGGCCAGTCGTTTTATCTTTGCGTTCAGGCGTAACGGAAACGGGAAAAATCTTGCCATCAATTCCGAAGTCGCCGACTTGCACCTTGTTTGGAATGCCACCAAGAGCAATCACAGCCCAGTTCTCAAATTCAAATGGCGGGATTGTGCGAAGCTGATTCTCAGTCCACGGCAGGTCGCGGACGATAAAGCCCCGGCCTTCCCTCCAAGCCTTCTCATCTTCCCTTAAGCCGCAAATTCTTTTCAACCGATTTGCCATTACTCGGCAGGCTGTGGGAGAAATATCAATTCCAATCCATTGACGTTTGAACTTTTGCGCGGCGACTAACGCCGTTCCACATCCACAGAAAGCGTCGAGCACAATGTCATCCTCATTGCTGCTGACCTTTACGATGCGCTCAAGTAGCGCGAGCGGCTTTTGTGTTGGGTAGCCTTCTCTTTCAGGGTCTTTTTGTTGGAGATGGCTGATGTGCCACACGTCACTTGGCGAGACCGGTTCATCGTCGTAATAGCGATAGATTTTTCCCCCGGCGCCCCTTATTGTCCGAAAGACCCGCCCGTCTTTATCGACCTCGCGTTTTAGGTTGTTCCATTTTTCTAAAACGGTTCCGCATGCATCGCACTCATTGCGAGGACGTGCAGCGGCCAAGCCGTTGAATGTATAAGATTGCTTCTCCGCAGTTGGAGAATAGAGAAGCAAAATATCATGCTTCCTATGAAAGTGGTGTGCTGCTCGACCGCCGCTTTCGTATGCCCAAACAATTTCGTTAATGAAGCTGTTTTCTCCGAAGATCTGATCAAGCATTACTTTGACGTAATGGCTCGCGTGCCAATCACAGTGATAGTAGAAGCTGCCTGTATCTTTCAGCACCCTGGCCAATTCAACACAACGAGGGCGCATGAATTCAATGTAAGCTTGCGTTGAAGCGTGCCGATCTTCAAAGGCGCGTTTCTCTTTTGTCTCGCCCCAAAAAACTTCGTAATTGCGGTTCGAGTTGAACGGCGGGTCGATATAAATCAGATCGACGCATTTTTCCGGCAGTTTCCGAAGCTGATCGAGATTGTCTCCGCAATAGATAACGCGCGTGTCCAGTTGCGGCGAGGGTTTTGCAGAAGGCGAGCGGCTCATTGCGGCCAGTTTATATCATTTGTCATTGCGATGTGGAGCGCAAAAGCGGCAGAATCCGCCGCGTGAAACGGGACTGGGAAATAATCGCGGACAATCTCAGTAAAGCCGGATGGAGTTGGGGCTGTCTTACGGCGGTGGATCGCAACGGGCGAACGATCTTCGTTGCTGATGCACATCGCGGCGACGGAAAGCGGTTCGTCACACGTTCGGATGAAAAGCTGACTGCGTTTCTGGAATTGGAAAGAGCAGTTTGTATCCATCTAATTTCGAGCAGCGGGCCAGAGTGATGGGCCTCCCGCAGTTTGGAAAAGTAGTTCATGAGCGACTTTCGGTTGTTTGCGTTCGCAGCAACGACTTTCGATTCATTTGCGCGGCAGCGGTTTCCGCGACTCAAAACTCCGACGCGCTTAAAAGCCCGTAAGATTGCTCGACGGTCGCTGGCTGCCCGATCAGTCGTCCGGCAGATCAAACGCAGAAATAGGCCATGTTCCGGCGCGGCGCTGGCCGTTCCTGGAGGACGTGTTGTCAGTCCCGTTGTCAGTTTGCGACTTTTGAGGGCGTTTTACCTATGAATTGGAGGCAAGGGGATTCGAACCCCTGACTTCCAGCTTGCAAAGCTGGCGCTCTACCAACTGAGCTATGCCCCCTGTGAATTGTCGATTTTAGATTGTGAATCGCGGATTGCAAATGTCTGCGTCGGCACGCACTCTTGCCCAAAGCGCGATGAAGATCGTTCTCGCAAGAGAGCGACGTCTGCCAAACTGCGACATTGGGGCTCTCAATTCGGCAAAGCCGAAACCGGATGGCGATCTTACTATTCGCCAACCGGCATTCGTGCGCTTCTTCGAAGGGGCGAATCTGCGTTCATGCGCTAGGAAAAGCAGTCCTGTTTTCCCTTCGTTATTGCCCCGTAGCAGGTACCGCCAAATACGCGGTTAACACTCCCGTATTTGGGTCGACAGCTCTACCTGTAATCTCTCCCTTGTTATTTATGTCTTTCGCGACTGCGAGCAGGGCAGAATAGTTGCCTTTGAGATCGTTGAGATCTGTGGGGTAGACACCGTGATCCCAAATTACGGCACGACAATCATTCTGGTCCGCGTCGCATGAAACACCCACTACTTGGCGAGCTTCGTTGATACCGTAGGCCTCACTATCTACATGTTCTGGGACACGTCCTCGCAACGGTTTGAGAGCTTTGATGCCGTTGTCTTTAGTCCAGATAAAAGCGTGTAATACGTTGCCCTCAACAAAGGCGGGGTCGCCGGCAAATCCCACGACATCGCCGTGTTGATTGATTGCCGTCGGCGTGTTCCACCACGGGGCTGGCGCATCTGGATAAATATCCGTCACGGTGCCATTTTCCCAAAGCACGGCGTGCTTGGCCGTATGTCTTCCAACGGCCTGGTCGCAGATGCCCGAAATGCCCACGATTTGACCATTATCATTGATCGCGGTGGCAGCGCCTGAAGTATCGCCAGGGAACATAGGCAGGTCCTGGATCTGATCTGGTGGCCCCAGCGTCCACACCGCTGGGCGAAACTGGAGGATTTGGGTGCAGCAACACGCGGGGTCATGGATGCCATTCTCCGCCCACCCCACCACCTGACCCAAATTGTTGGCTCCTGTGGCAAAGCCATTATTTCCTCCAGGAAAATTGGGCAGTCCCCTCATCTGATTGTTTTCCCAAACGAACCCGAGGTTGATATAGCCGACGTTGTTAGGCGTACTGTAGAAAGCCGCGCTACTCCAGTTCTCGCCGAGCAGTTGCGGATCGGCAGTCTGGGAAATACCCACGATGATTCCCGCAGTATTTTTCACGTTCCATGTGACACTGCTGTTTGGTCCGCCAAGTGTGCCGAGGTCGGTGAGCAAACTGCTTCGCCACAGCGCAGCGTGCCGGTTCCTATCCGGCAGTCTGGAATAGCCTGCCGCCCAGCTCTGGTCATTGATGCTGTTTCCTCCGCTACTCGTTCCGCCGAGGCCGGGAAGGTTCGAAACCTGATATTGGGTTCTTGCCTTTGCCGCTCCCGGGCCTTGTGCGTGCGCCGGTACAAGTGTCGCACCGAAGCAGACAGCGATCATAACAATGAAAAGAGTTTCGCTAATTCTTTTGGTTGTGAATTGTGGTGTCATGTTTGTTTCCTTTGTTGAATTTTCATGACGACACTTTAGGAACTGGCCAGGTGTCACGGCCATAGCCACTTCGCAGATTTGGTACGGACCATTTCAGTTTCAAATGTCCGGCCGACGAACCAGCAGATCCAAAACAGTGGAATGATTGCCGTGCGACTCGTCAAAGCGTCTCGTGGCCTGCCCAAATTACTTAATTCAATTTCGAATTAAGCGCCGCCGCGAACCTGCTAAGACCTTCGCGGATCTGCGCACGCGACCATGCGGCGAAGCCGAAAGTTAGCGCGGGTTCCGTCTCTGCTTTCATAAAGCAGGACGACAACGGCGACGGTCTCATACCGATGTCACTGCACACACGCGTGATTAAGGGCAAGTCCGCTTTCCGACGTAGCCAGGCAACGAAATGCAGCCCGGCTTCCGGAATTTCCAAAGTAAAGTATTTGCCTAACAAATTGTTGAATTGTTCGATGAAGAATTCTCTTCGGTCAGAGTACAATTTCCGCATCCGCTTGATGTGGCTGAGGAAAAACCCCTCGGTCAGGAATCGAGCCAGCGTCGCCTGATCAATCGCGGGAGAATGTTGATCCATCACGGCGCGAATCTTGATCATCGGTTCGATCAATTGTTCCGGCGCCAGGATATAACCCAGTCGCAGGGAGGGGTAGAGGATCTTGCTCATCGTGCCTGCGTAGATAACGCGACCCGCGTTATCAAGTCCCTGTAAGCAAGGGAGTGGGGGACCCGTATAACGAAATTCCGAGTTATGATCGTCCTCGAAAATATAAGCATCGCAGGTGCGTGCAAAATCGATTAAGGCCGTTCGTCGCGCGAGACTCATCGTCATGCCGAGTGGGATCAACGGGTCTCGGAACGACGGTTGCCCCAGCGAACCCAAAGGTGCGGCGAGCCTGGTAAAATCCCGGGTCTTCGATCCAAGCAACCTCGCCTCGATTTACGAGGGCCATCGCGCTGATCATCATTGCCTGCTGCGTTCCGGCGGTGATGATGATCTGGTCTGGATGACAACGTGCACCTCTGTAATCACACAAATAAGTTGCGAGTGCCTTGCGCAAGTCGGGGTCGCCACGGCTCGATGCATACTGGAGTAGATGCGCTCCCTTTTTTGCGAGAACTTCTGCTCTGAGTCGTTCCCATATTTCGATTGGAAATTCGTCGAGCGCTGCGACAGCGGGGACAAACGTCATGCCGGGCGGACCGGCGATACCAAAATCGAATTGTTTTCCGGACCGGTGATCCGGAATATTTCTTACTCGATCAGAAAGGCGGGGCGGGCGTTCTCTGTGTGATTCTGCTTTTGCAGTCTGCGCACTTAGAAAAGTTTCGGGTAACGGCTCGGCGACAAACGTGCCCGATCCAATTCGCGATTGAAGGTAACCTTCTGAATGAAGCCTGGAGAAGGCGACGTTTACAGTGAATCGGGATACTCCCAGGTCGCCAGCCAGCTCGCGAGAGGAGGGGAGTCGGGAAGAGTTGTTGTTGAAAGTTGCCGAAACCAATTCATCGCGAATCTGCCGGTAAAGCTGTTCATGGAGCGGTTCATCTGAAGCGCGATCCAGCCGAATCATGTCAAAAGCCATAATCGAATGGCGGCGGCGCTGCTTTTTCTTATCTGACTTTTTCGCTGAATTTTTTTTCACGATTCGGATTGTGC
>WNGB01011789.1_pt1 | contig 16757 bp, 6 predicted proteins | sample 5400681 | NCBI WGS metagenome assembly WNGB01 (sample SAMN13153367, study PRJNA577476) | soil metagenome | isolation source: 115 cm soil or saprolite under grassland replicate 2 | place: USA:California | collected 2016-06-15 | reverse complement strand
TCGGCCATCCGCCGCAACTCGGCGATCGACGTGGGCACCATGGTCGGGGCAAACATCGGCGTCTCGATGCCGGTCTTCTGGCTGGGGCTCATGCTGGCCTATATCTTCGCGCTGGTGCTGAAGGGCACGCCCTTCGCGCTGCCGCCCTCCGGTCGGCTGTCCGCCGGCGTGACGTGCATCCCATTTTATCAAGTATATGGCTTGACGCTCGACAAAGATACCTTTCAGGGCGGCGTCATGCAATTCATTGCCAACCTGTATATTTTCAACTCGATCATCACCTTCCAGTGGGCTGTGCTTGCCGACGCACTGAAGCACCTGATATTGCCGTCGGTGGCGCTGGCCACGATTCCAATGGCGATCATCGCGCGCATGACCCGCGCGAGCATGCTTGATGTGCTCGGGCGCGATTACGTGCGCACGGCGCGCGCCAAGGGGCTGGGCAATGTCAGCGTTATCATGGCGCATGCCTTCCGCAATGCGCTCCTGCCAATCGTGACAATTATCGGCCTCCAGCTGGGCGCGGTGTTTAGCGGCGCGGTGCTGACCGAGACGATCTTTGGCCTGGCCGGCGTCGGGCGGATGCTGTACGAGGCGATCACAGCCCGCGATTACCCGGTCATCCAGGGCTTCACCCTGGTGATCGCGTTCGGGTACGTCGCCGTAAACCTCGTGGTCGATCTCTCGTATGCGTTCTTCGATCCGCGCATTCGACTTGAGTGAGCGTGCCTGTTATGGCGACAACAACGACGAGCCAGCCGGTCCCTGTGACCTTTATGCGTCCGCCCGAGAGCCTCTGGCGCCAGGCCGTCCGCGCCTTTTTCCGTCAGCGATCGGCGGTGATCGGCCTGGTGATCATCGTTCTGCTGGTCCTGATCGCGGTCTTCGCTCCGCTGATCGCTCCCTACGATCCCATCCAGGTTCTGATCGGCGTCGAAGACGTGCAGAAGCGCTCGCCGCCATGCATTCACGCGCTCGGCTGCCCGGCCGATCAGCCGCAGCACCTCATGGGTATCGACGGCAACGTGCGCGACCAGTTCAGCCGCATCGTCTATGGCGCACGGGTCTCGCTGTATGTCGGGTTCATCACGGTGGGCTTCGCGATCCTGGTTGGCATCAACCTGGGGGCGATCGCCGGCTTTGTCGGCGGCTGGCTCGACAATCTGATCATGCGCATCCTGGATGTCCTGCTGGCCTTCCCGTCGCTGCTGCTGGCGATCGCGATCGTGAGTGTGCTCGGGCCTGGTCTGACCAACGCGATGCTCGCCATCGCGATCGTCTCGATCCCGGCGTATGCACGCGTCATGCGCGCCAGCGTGCTGTCGGTCAAAGAGGAGGAGTACACGGTGGCCGCGCGCACGATCGGCGTTAGCTCAAGGCAGATTCTGTTCCGGCATATCATCCCCAACGCGATCTCGCCGCTGATCGTGCAGGCAACGCTGGGCATCGGAACCGCGATCCTGGAGACCGCCGCGCTGTCGTTCCTGGGCCTGGGGGCGCAGCCGCCAACGCCCGAGTGGGGGTCGATGTTGAGCGCCGAGCGCAACCAGGTCTTCAGCGCACCGCACCTGGTCTTCTTCCCCGGCCTGGCGATCATGATCAACGTGCTCGGCTTCAACCTGCTCGGCGACGGCCTGCGCGACGCGCTCGACCCGCGCCTGCGCCGTTGATAGCGCGGCGCAGGCGCGGTTGCTTCGACCAGGCACACGGGGCGACTGGCGCCGCTCCCCGCGCCTCTATCGCAGGGAGCGGCTTGACGAAGGAAGGTCTTATGCCGCTCGTACGCACCTCCTGGCGTCGCGCCGTCGCACTGGCGCTGCCGGCTCTGCTCGTTCTCGCGGCCTGCGGCGGCGTTCCCGCCGCGCCTCAGCAGCCGACCCTGGCTACGACCGGCACGAGCGCGGCGTCCGGCGAAACGGCCAAATTCCTGGTCTTCGGCAACTCGGGCGAGCCGGACTCGCTCGACTCGATCGACACGACCTCCGGCCAGGCGCTGGCGGTGACGATCCAGATCGAAGAGACTCTCACCGACCGCAGCAGCAATCCGGGCACGTTGAACCCGCTGCTCGCCGAGAAATGGACCCCCAACGCGGATCTGACCGAGTGGACCTTCAATCTGCGCAAGGGCGTGAAGTTCCAGGACGGCACGCCCTTCAATGCCGACGCGGTGGTCTTCAACTTCCAGCGCATGGCCGACCCGAAGTTCGAGTACGGCTACCGCGATAAGGGCAAGACCTACCAGGCCTTCAGCGACCTCCTCGGCGGTTTCGCTGGCGATCCCGGCACTCTCTGGAAAGGTGTCGAGAAGGTCGACGACTCCACGGTCAAGTTTAAGCTGAAGCAATTCTCCGCGTACTTCCCCGAAATCCTGTCGGCCTCGTACTTCGGCATCTCCAGCCCCGATGCGGTGAAGAAGGCCGCCGAGAAGTACGGCACGCCCGACGGCGGCGCGGTTGGCACCGGCCCGTTCAAGCTCGAAAGCTGGCAGGCCGGCGAGAGCATCATTCTGACTCGCAACGACGACTACTGGGGCGAGAAGGCCAAGATGCCCGGCGCGGTTGTGCGCTTCATCAAGGATGCCCCGGCGCGTCTGGCCGAGCTCCAGGCCGGCTCGATTGACTTCACGACCAACTTGCCCCCGGACTCGCGCGACACGATCAAGGGTGATGCTAATCTTCAGCTCGTCTCACCGACGCCGTTCAACGTGGCGTACCTGGCGATGAACCTGAACGACAAGCCCTTCGACAGCCCGAAGGTCCGCCAGGCGATCGCCACGGCGATCAACAAGCAGGAGATCCTCGACGGCTTCTACGGCGGCGTCGGCTCGGTTGCGACCGATTTCCTGCCCGACGCGCTGGCCTGGGCGCGGCCTGGCGACGACGGCAAGTTCCCCGACTACAACGTCGATAAGGCCAAGGCGCTGCTGGCCGAGGCCGGTCTGCCGAACGGCTTCAGCACCATGACGCTGACCGACGGCAAAGAGGTGCCGCTCGAGTTCTGGTACATGCCGGTCTCGCGCCCGTACTTCGGCACGCCCAAGCCGATCGCCGAGGCGATCGCGGCCCAGCTGGCCGAGGTCGGCATCAAGGTCGAGCTGAAGACCGAGGACTGGGGCGCCTACCTCGACAACGTCGACGCCGGCAAGAAGCACGGCATCTGGATGCTCGGCTGGACCGGCGACTACGCCGATCCGAACAACTTCCTGTATGTCTTCTTCGGCCCCTCGGACAAGCAGAAGCAGGGCTACGAGAACAAAGAGCTGACCGATACCCTGCTCAAGGCCGGCTCGGCCACGTCGCAGGAGGAGGCAGCCAAGCTGTTCAAGCAGGCCGGGGTGATCATCGCCAAGGACGCCTCGCAGATCCCGATCGTCCACGCTCCGCCCGTGCTGGCGGCCAAGAAGGCGCTTGAAGGCTGGGTGCCCTCGCCGTTCGGCAGCGAGCCTTGGAAGCCGATCTCCATCCAGAAGTAGCCGCTAACACCCGGTTAGCGGGTTAGAATGTTAAAATGTTAGAAGGTTCGAAGGTTGGAGCGCCCAACCTTCGAACCTTCTAACGTTCTAACCTGCTGACAGCGTTACATGTATTCGAGCTGGCTCACCCGCCGCCGCCACTCGGCCTTGATCTCGACCGGCGTGCCCTCGCTGGCCAGAAAGTCGAGCAACAGCCGGTTGAATACGTTCGGCTGGTCCAGGAATGGGAAGTGGTTCGATCCCCGCAGCTTCAGCACCTGCAGCGAGCGGTACTCGTCGCGCAGCAGGCCGGCCTGGTTCTTGCTCACGATGCTGTCGTTCATGCAGTAGACCGCCAGCAGCGGCAGCTCCAGCTTCGCCAGATCCGCGCGCAGGTCGGCGCCCAGGATCGACGCGACCACCCGCTCGACCACGGTTTCCGACAGGCTATCGGTATCCTCGATGATCTCGTCCTTGATCTGGTGATCGTCCACGTCGATCTGGCGCACCATCTTCGACCAGATGTTGGTGGGGTGCGAGCGGCCGAACAGCCGCGAGAGCAGCGCGCCGGGGCGCACCGCGATCGCCTGCTGGCCGTGAATCGGTGTGCCGACCGTCATGATCTTGCCGAACCGGTCCGGCCGCGCGCTGGCGGCGCGGATCGCCACCATACCGCCGAGCCCGTGGCCGGCCAGGTTGACGCGCGTCAGGCCCATGTTGTTCATAAACCCGATCAGCATGTCGACGTACTCGGCAAGGCTGAACTCGCTGTCGCGCCGGTCCGACTCGCCGAAGCCCCAGAAGTCGAGCGCGTAGGCGCGGTGACGTTCCGAGATATGGTCCATCGTCGGCAGCCAGTAGCGCCACGAGCCCAGCCAGCTGTGCAAGAAGATGATCGGCTGGCCGCGCCGGCCTACCAGCTCGTAATGGAGCAATCGATTGTTGAGATGGATCGCGCTCACGGCACTAACTCACACAGCCACAGACAACAGCGATGATCGAACTCGTTTTTGCGGTATCCAGTATTCCTGACTACTGACTCCTGACCCCTGACTCCTGGCTCCTGACTACTGGCTCCGGCTGCTCCGGTTGAGCCACCGGCAGCATGAAACTAAACGTGCTTCCCTTGCCTAATTCGCTCTGGACCCAGATCTCGCCGCCATGCAGCTCGATGTACGACTTGGCGATCGAGAGGCCCAGGCCGGTGCCGCCGACTTCGTCGCGCAGCGGGTTGTCCGCGCGGTAGAAGCGTCGGAACAGGTGCTGCTGCTGCTCCGGCGAAATGCCGACGCCCGTGTCTTCGACGTCGACCTGCAGCAGGCCGGCCGGGTTCACGAACGCGCGCAGCGTGACGTGCGCATCCGCGGCGGTGATCGTCGGGATGTCTTTCGCGATGTCGAGCCGGACAACCATGGCCTTGCGCTCGATCTCGGCCCGCATCGTCTGGAGCACATCCTGGAAGACGTGGGCGATCTCGACACGCTCGAAGTTGAGGTGGATCTTGTCGGCGTCGATCCGGCCGATCTCGAGGATGTCGTTGATCAGATCCATCAGCCGGTTGGCGTTGTTTTTCACGACGCTCAGGAAAGCCTGCTGGCCTTCGACCAGCGGCCCGGCCGCGCCCAGCAGCAGCAGGTCGACGTAGCCCTTGATCGACGTCAGCGGCGTGCGCAGCTCGTGCGAGACGCTGGAGATAAAGTCGCGCTTGGCGCGGTCGGCCTCGATCTCGCGCGTGACGTCGCGCAGCACTGCGACGCTGCCGTAGCGGATGCCGTCGGGGCGCACCACCGAGGCGAAGTTCAGCGCGATGCTCTGCGGCGGCGTCTGGAAGTCCAGCATACGGCTGTGACTCCGGCCGCTGCCCTCGTCGAGCGCGCGCAGCCCCTCGCGCAGGCCCGCGTAGATGATCCCGACCTGCTGTGATGGTACGTCCGGGCTATCGTAGTCCTTCAGGTGCGCGAGCGGCTGGTGCAGCACGTACGACGCCGGGATCTTGAGCACTTGCTCGGCCGCCGGGTTGAACAGCACCACACGCTCCTGCTCGTCCAGCACGATCACACCCTCGGTGACGCTCTGCAAAATGGCCTGGCTCTTGCTGGTCTCCTCGCGCTGCTGCTCGAACAGCTCGGCCAGACGCAAGCCTTGATCGGTGATGAACGAGTACAGCTCGGCGTTGTGGATCACGATCGCGATCTCGTTGGCGATCGTTGTCATCAGCTGGACCTGCTCCTGGCTGAAGTGGTTGGCCTTCGGGCTGGTCAGCATCAGCACGCCCAGGATCTCGTCTTTCGTGCGCAGCGGGATCGCCATGGCCGAGCGCACCTCGTCGGCGCGGCCGTCCTCACGAATCCAGCGCGGGTCCTTGCGTACATCGGCGCTGCTGGTCGGCTCCTCGTGCTCCATGACCCAGCCGACTAGCCCCGATCCGTGCGTGAAGGTGATCGGGATGTTGGTCGAGATCACGCTGCCCTCGCTGGTGAGCACGGCCCGGCAGATCAGCCTGTGCGACTGCTGGTCGCGCAGCATGATCGATCCGCGCCTGACCCCGACCGCCTGCGAGGCCAGGCCGAGCGATTTGGTCAGCGTCTCTTCGAGATCCAGGCTCTCCGCAAGCTCCAGCGTGATCGCGTGGACGGCCTGCAGGCGCTCTTTCTCGGCCGAGAGCTGACTGTTGGCCTCGGCCAGCGCGGCGGTGCGTTCGACCACCCGCTGCTCCAGCTCGGCCGCGAAGCCGCGCACCTCGTCGAACAGGCGCGCGTTGCGGATCGCCTGCGCGGCCAGGCTGGCCAGCGCGAACGCGAGCTGCGCCTCCTCTTCGGTGTACGCGCCGGCGATGTTGCTGTCCACGGTCAGCAGCCCGATCACTTCGTCGTCGAGCAGCAGCGGCGCGCCGATCCAGCCGTGGATGTGTTCGCTGCCGGCCATCGGCACGAAGTCCGGCTCGGTCTGGGCATCGGCGATCACGATCGGCTGGCGGGTCTGGACGATCTGCTGCATGTTGCGGTCGTCGGCCAGGTGAAAGCTCACGCTCGCGAGCTTGGCGCGGTCGATCTCGTCGAAGCCGCGCGTCGCCGTGATCCGCACGACGTCGCCTTCGCGGATCATCAGCGAGGCGGTGTCGTAGGGCACGATCCGCTGGAGCTGGACGAGGATCAGCGTGGTGATCTCGTCCAGTGCCAGCACGCTCGTCAGCGTCTGGGCGACCTCGCGCAGCGTGTCGGCGGCGCGGCGGCGCGTCTGCTCACTCTGGAACAGGCGCGCGCTCTCCAGCGCCTGCCCGCACTGGTTGCTGAGGATCGAGAGCAGTGAGATCTCGCGCTCCTGCCAGTCGCGCGGCTGGCGCGCGCCAAGCCAGATCACGCCGGTCGGCTGCTCGGGCGTGCCGAGAACGGCGCCCATGGCGCTATGCAGCCCGAGCTCGCGCGCCAGCACCGATTCCTCGACCTCCAGCGCAATGTTGCTGAAGATCAGCGGCCGGTCGCTCGCCAGCAGCCGCTGCGTCATTCCGTGCTCGGCTATCGCGATCGTGCGATCGATGTTCGCCGGGTCACGCGCGTCGACGACGATCTGCTGAGTGCTGCGCCGCTCGCGGTCGAGCAGGTAGACCGCGCAGACTTCGGCCTTGAACAGCTCCAGCGCGCCGGTCGCCACAATGTGCTGGATATCGATCGTGTCGAGCGATCCGGTCAGTGCGAGGCTGACCTGGTACAGTGCGGTGAGCTCCTGGACGCTCTGGCGGGTCTCGCCCAGCAGGCGGGCGTTCTCCAGCGCGGTCGCGCCCCACGAGGCGATCGTCGAGAGCAGCCGCACGTCGTCCTGGCTGTAGGCGCTGTCGCGCTCGAAATCTTCGATCCCGATCACGCCGATCACACGATCGGCGGCGATCATGGGAACGCCGAGCCACGAGCGCGAGATCGGCCCGATCGGCTCGATCCCACGCGCCTGGATCTGCGCGTCGTAGTCGGACCCCTGGAGCAGCAGCGGCTCGCGCGTCCGGATGACGTAGGCGGTCAGGCTGTTCTGCACGCTCATCGGGTCGGGCGCGATCCGCTGCGCGTTGAGGTAGAAGAGCGGGAAGGTGATCACGCCGCGCCGCTCGTCGTACAGCGCCATATAGAAGTTGGTCGTGTCGAGCAGCCGGCTGGTCTGGCGGTAGATCAGCTCGATCAGCTCGTCGTGGCGCGAGACCGCGTTGAGCGCCTGGCCGATCTCGTTGAACGTAGCCAGCTCCTCGATCCGCCGCTCGCGCTCGTCGAACAGGCGCGCGTTGGCGAGCGCGGTCGCCGCCTGGCTGGCCACCGTCATCAGGAAGCGCTGGTCGTTTTCGTCGTACGCGTTTGGCGCGGTGCTCTGGACAGTGATCATGCCCAGCACGTCGGCGCCGAGCATGATCGGCGCGCCCAGGTACGAGGCGATCCGCGGTGGCCCCTGGTCGGCAGGCGTCGGCTCGAGCGCCTCGACCTCCTCGATCGTGTTGAGCAGAATCGGCCGCTGCTCCAGCACGACCCGCGCCGCCAGCGTATCCGGTGCGTCCAGGACCAACACCTCGTCGTCTTCGTAGTCCTGCCCGTCGATCCGCGCGATCGGGAAGGTGAGTCGCCGCGTGGCCAGATCGTGCAGCCCGATGAACGAGATCCCGATGTCGAGCACCTCGCCGATGCCGCTGTGCAGCGAGCGCAGCAGCTCGTTCAGGTCGAGCGTCGCGTTGATCGCCTGGCTGATGCTGTTCAACGTGGTCAGCTCGGCGATCCGCCGCTCGCGCTCCTCGAACAGCTGCGCGTTTTGTAGAGCGATCGCGGCCTGGTCGGCCATGCCGGACAGCAGCAGCTCTTCGTCGCGGCTGAAGTCGCGCCGCGGCACCGTCATCACGCTCAGCACGCCGATCGTGCGCCCGCGATAGATCACCGGCACGCCCATGAACGACGTGTACTGGTTCGCGCGGTTGAACTCAGGGTACAGCGATCCGCCCTCGCGCTCGACGTCGGCGACGATCAGCGGCCGGCCGCTCGCGGCGACGCGGCCGGTCAGACCGCTGCCAACCGGCGGGCGCAGCGCGCTGGCAATCTCGGCCGGGATGCCGAGCATGGCCGCCGGCACGAGCACGTCGTCTTCGGTGATCGTCCACAGCGCGACGGTGTTGACCATCAGGTGGCGGCCGACCACCTCCATCAGCATGTCGAGCACCTCGCGCGGCTTGAGCGACGAGCTGAGCACCCGCGCCGCCTCCAGCAGTGTCTCGAGCTCGCCGACCTTGCGCTGCAGCGCGGCGGCGCTCTCCTGGGCCGCGTTGAACAGGCGCGCGTTCTCGATCGCCGTGATCGTCTGGTTGGCGATCGTCTGGCACAGCTCCAGATCCTGGTCGCTGAAGTGTCGCTGCCGGCCGATGATGTCAAGCCCCACCGCGCCGATCACGCGCTCGCCCACCAGCAGCGGAATCAGCGCGATCGAGCGGACGTCCATCTCGCGGAACAGCGCGTGCGTGTGCACGAAAATCGGGTCGTTCTGTGCGTCGTAGACCACCAGCGGGCGCCGGTGCTCGTCGAGCCAGTCGATCGATGGGTTGTTCCACACCGGGATCGTGATGCGCCCGGCTATGTCGGTCGGGATGTACTCGGCGGCGATCGTGATCGCGTCGTTGACGCGGTCGTAGAGCACCACGCGCACCTGGTCGGCGCCGGTGGCGCGCGCCATCGCCTCGGCGGTCGCCCGGTAGATCTCGTCCGTCTCGAGCGTCGTGGCGGCCACCGACGAGACGCGGTTGAGCAGCCCGAGCTGCTCCACCTGCTCCTGTGCGCGGGCGAACAGCCGCGCGTTCTGGACCCCCAGCGACACCTGCGCGCCCACGCTGATCAGGAACGCCTCGTCGCGCGCGCTGAAGGCCCTCGGCCGCCGGCTGTTGACGCCAAGCGTGCCGATCGGTGTGCCGTCGTAGGTCAGGATTGGTATGCCCAGGTACGACCTGACACGGTCGTCGGTTGGAACGCCCAACACTGGCCGCAGATCGCTGTAGCCGCTGGTCGCCTGCTCGATATCGTCCAGCCGCAGCGGCCGGCTGTTGCGGACGATCCAGCCCGCCAGTGTGCCGGTGCTGATCCGCGTCAGGTCTTCCTCGATGTCCAGCAGCGCCTCGTCGCGGTCGACCACCAGCACCCGCACGGCCCCACGCTCGCGGTTCAGCAGAGTCAGGCTAATGCCGTCGGCGTCGAGCGCCTCGCGCAGAACCTGGTGGAGCCCCTCGACCATCGGGCGCAGGTCGAGCGTCGAGTTGGTCACGCGGCCAATCCGCCCGATCGCGTCGAGCTCGGCGATCTTGCGCTCGCGATCGGCGAACAGCCGTACGTTTTGGACCCCAAGCGCGACCTGGCTGGCGACGGTCGTCAAAAACGCCTTTTCGCGCTCGCCGTAGCGGTTGGGTATGTAGCTCTGGACCGACAGCACGCCGACCACGTCGCCGTCGCCGACCAGCAGCGGTACGCCCAGCCACGCCGCGGAGGCGCGATCGAGGTTGCCGAACCGCGTGGCGACGAGATCTTGCGGACGCTCGGTGCGCAGATCGCCGAAGAGCAAGGGATGCCGATGGGTCACGATCCAATCGACCAGGCCATGTGGCGTCGGCGATTCATTCCAATGCGCAAAGAGACGCTGACCTTCGTCGACCTCCAGCGCGGTCGTAATGAGATTCTGATCGCTCTGGTAGACGAAGCCGAAAAACGCGTCGATCGGCAGAAACGCCGCCAGGCAATCGAACACGCTGTCGAGCATCTGCTCGAGGTCGAGCGTCGAGTTGACGACGTGCCCGATCTTGTTGATCACGTCCAGCTCGGCCAGGCGCTGCTCGCGCTCCTGGAACAGCTGGGTCTTCTCGAGCGCGACGGCAAGCTGGTTGGCCAGCGTCGAGAGGAATTGAACGTCGCGCTCGCTGAAGGCATGCGGCTGGAGGCTCTGCACCGAGAGCACGCCGATGACCTGATCCTGGCTGCGCAGCGGGATGCCGACCCACGAGCGCGTGTCGGCGTCTCCCACCGGCAGCGGCGTTGAGGGCAGCCGCTCGCGCTCGTCGTGGAGATCGCGGATGTGCAGCACCTGGCCAGTGTCGATGATCCAGCCCGGCAGCCCGTCCTTGGGGTGGACGGTCTTGTGGTAGCTGGATATCGTTTCGCCCTGCTGTTTGAACAGCTCGTAGCGCACCTGATCGCGCTGGCCATCGTACGAGAGCACGAAGAAGAATGGAGGCATGCCCAGGTAGGCGCTGATCTCGTCGTAGACGCGCCCGAGCAGGTCGTCGAGATCGAGCGCCGAGACGGCGGCGGCGCTGGCGCGCGCGAGCGCAGTCATTTGGGTGGCCTGGTCGCGCGCCTCGCTCAGTAGATCGCGATTTTCGATCGCGAGCGCCGCCTGCTGCGCGTAGATTTCCAATGGCTCGACCGTGCGGCGCGTCGGCTTCTGGCGATCGAACGGATCGTCGACCGACATCAGGCCGATCAGCTTGGCCCTGGTGCTGTAGAGCGGAACCAGCAGCATTTCGTCGACCTGCCACTCGTTCGGCGCGCGCTCTTCCGTCGCGGCGCTGATGGTGATCTCGTCGAGATCGACGTTGCTGCTCGCCGCTATCTCGTTGAGCGCGTGCCCCGGAATATAGTAGCAGCGCCCGAGCCGGAAGCGCTTTTCGAGCAGGCGATTCACAAAGTCGACTGGAAGGTTGGCCCGGCGCAGGTATTCGAGTTCGGACAGCGGCAGGCCGGCGCCCGCGACCGCGTGCATTACCGTGGGGTTTTCCGGGTCGATCTGGTTGAAGACCACCACGCGGAAGCGTGCCGTCTCGATCGCGCTGAAGGCCAACTCTTCCAGCACTTCCTCGAGCGGCCGGTCGGCGCGCAGCGCCGCGCCCACGCCCAGGATCTCGTTGAGCATGCTGGCGCGCTGCTGCAGCCGCTCGCGCTGGCGCACCTGTTCGTTGTAGCGCTGGGTGTTGCCGATCGCCAGGGCTGCCTGGTCGGCCAGCGCGCGCACGAACTCGAGCGCGTCGTGGTCGAACGCGCGCGGCGCCTGGCTATGCAGGTTGACGACGCCGACGACCTGCGCCTCGTAGTAGATCGGCACTGCCAGCGCCGCCGCCGTTGGCGGACCGATCGCGCCGAGCCGATCGTCGGTCGTCAGCTCGTCGGAGAGCACCGGCTCGCCGCTGCTCATCGCCGCCTCGGCGATCGTCGTGCTGCCGCTGACGATCTGGCTCAGCAGGCGCTTGCTCTCGTCATCGCCATAGCCATTCGCGGCAATCACGCGCACCCGCGCATCCTCGCCGTCGTCGCCGTTGAACGCGCGCGGCCCATCCTCGATCGCGAACGCCCGCATCGCCTCCTCGAACGCGAAGCCCTCGCGCAGCGCGATGTAGCCGACCGTCGCCTGGGTCGCGCGCAGCGCCTCCTCAAGCGTGAAGCCGAGAATGTGGTTCAGCGACAGGTTCGAGGTCAGCTGCCGGCTGATACGCTGCAAGGCGGTCAGCTGCTGCACGCGCGTGCGCAGATGTTCGTCGGCCTGCTCGTAGCGCCGCGTGCTGCTGATCGCCTGCGCCGCCTGGCCGGCGACGATCGCGAGCAGGCGCTCGTCCGCGGCCGAGAAGCTGTTGGGCCGGTTGCCGAACAGCTCCAGCGCGCCGATCAGCTGATCGCCGATCTGCAGCGGCAGGCCGAGATAGCTGCCGATCGGCGAGCCGTCGGCAAGCAGGCTGAAGAGCGGGTGCGCCGGCGCGCGCTGGAAATTCGCCAGCCGCAGCGCGCGCCGGTGTCGCGCGACATAGCCGGTCAGGCCGTCGTTGATCTGGTAGATCGGCAGCTGTCCCTCGACGCGGACGCCGCGGGTCTGCGCCACGTAGAGCGATTGGGAGGCCGGCTGGTACAGGCTGATCTCGGCGCCCGAGAACGGCACCAGCGACCACACCCCCTCGAGGATCGCGGCCAGCATCTCGTCCAGTGAGAGATCGGCTTCCAGCCGCTGGCTGATCGTCTGCAGCTGCTCCAGCTCGGCGGCGCGCCGCTGCTCGGCGACGTAGAGCTGCGCGTTGACGACCGCCGTCGCGACCTGGCTGGCCAGCGTCTGCCCGAGGTTGATCTCGGCGCGGCTGAAGTGGTGTGGCTGCTGGACATAGCCGATACTGAGCAGCCCGACCACGCGGTCTTTCACGCGCAGCGCCAGCATGAGCGCGCTGCGGTACCCAAACAGCTCCAGCACCTCGCCGGCGGTGTGATGGCCACGCTTGTGCGTTCGCTCGTCCAGGGTCAGCGCCTCGCCGGACTGAAGCAGGTTCGCGATCGGCTTGTAGGCGCTGGCCGCGTAGTGCCGGCTGGATGGCTGGTCGTGGCCGTCGAGGCTATAGGACGCGACCTCGTAGAGCGTCGCCGGATCGTTCCGGTCGAAGAGGTGTAGCTCGCAGCGGTCTGCGCCCATCGCCAGGGTGATGTTCTCGGCCACACGGGTAAGCATCGGCTCGACGTGCAGCGTCGAGCTCAGCACCTGGCCGTTCTCGTACAGCACGAACAGCTCGCGGGCGCGCTGCTGCTGCTGGGCAAACAGCTGCGCGTTGCGCACGACCAGTGCGGCCGGCTTCGCAAACGCTTCGATCAGCGATCGATCCGATTCGCTGAAGCGCGTCTGCGCCTGGCTTCGCATCAGCACAAGCACGCCGATCAGCTCATCCTGGACCAGCAGCGGTACGCCGATGCCGGCCCGCAGCTGATCTTCCGCTGCGAACTTCCCTGAGCGATGCTCGTAGTGTGAGTAATCGTCGACGATCAGGGTCGCGCGCCGCAGGACGACCTGTCCTGCCAGGCCCTGATTCTGGCCGAGCCGCAGGCCTTCGTAGTCGCCGCGCAGGCCATGCCCGACCATGAACTGCAGGTCGCCGTCTCCGGTTGCGGTGTAGATCGTGCCGCTGTCGGCGCTGCTCAGGGTGACTGCGCGCTCGATCAGTGACTGCAGCACCGCGCGCAGGTCGATCTGGCCGGTCAGGTCGAAGCGCAGCGCCGACGCCGCGTTGAGGGTCGCCTGGTCGCGCTGGCGCTCGACCTCGCGGCGATGCAGGGTGATCAGCAGCTCGATCTGCGCACGGAGCGCCTGGAGAAAGCGCGGCGTGAGCACTGGTTCGATCGCGGGCGTGGCCCCCAGCAGCAGCGCGCCGGCCGCGGTGCCCTCGTGCTGCAGCGGCACCTCGACCGCGTCGGTCGGCAGCCCATGGCCGTTGCGTGCGATCAGCCGCTGTACACTCTCGTCGTCGAGTCCCCAGCTGGCCGACGAGGTGGTGTCTACGTGCAGTTGTAGTAGGAACAGGCCCCAGGGACACGGGAGGCGCCCGCGCACGCGATCCGTGATGCAGCGAGCGAGGTTTTCGGCATCGTGGATCGTGGCACTGTCCTGCCCGCAGGCTGCCAGGTCGCTCAGGAGCTCCCAGGCTCGCTCCAGCGGGGAGGCTACAGTTGTCGTGTCCATATCCAGGGGTGTGCTCCTTCCAGGAGACGGTTGGCGCAAGCCGTCGCTGGATGGTGGTAGAGTGACATGCTTAGCGTAGGAGCCAGAAGGACGGATCGACGCCAGCTGAGCGGAGCAGATCCATGCGTTCGTCGCTCAGCCGGTCGCGCTCAGGTGCGCCCATAGCTCACGTGGCTCTTGCGGCCCAGTTCACGCGCCTCGGCCAGGGCGTGCTGGCGCACGTCCTCGACCGTTTCGCTCAGCTCGCGGATATCGTAGAACGGGCCGTCGTCGCTCGTCAGGACGCCGATCGAGAGCGACATCAGCGGCACCTGCCGCAGGTTGCCCTGCTCGTCGTTGACGGTGATATACCCGTGGCGCCGATCCTTGTAGTTGTACTGCAGGCCGATCTCGGCGTCGAAGCGCTCGCACAGCTTGGTGGCAATCGCCCTCAGATTCTCGGGCGTCGACGTGACCACGAAATCCGGGCCAACCACCATCTGGCCGATGAAGTCCTCCGGGCTGCCCATCTCGTTGATGACTTCGTTGAGCATCAGCGCCGTAAACTTCAGCACATCTTCGCCGACGACCGCGCCATAGGCCTGGGTGAACGTCTCGAATCCATTGATGTGCGCCTGCGCCAGCGCCCAGCCGCTGCTCGAGACCAGCTGGCGATATTGGTCGTTGATCAGCTCGGCAGTCGGCAGGTTGGTCACCGGGTGCGCCAGGTTTTTCTGGTGCGCACGGTCGAGCGCGCCCTTGACGATCGTGTGGACCTCTTCGATATCGAACGGCTTGACGATATAGTACTCGGCCTGGACCTCGCCGAGGCCCTTGATGCGGTCCTGCTTCTCGCCGCGGGCGGTCAGAAAAATGATCGGGATGTGGCGTGTCCGTGCGCTCGATCGGAGCGACTTGCCGATCTCGTAGCCCTCCATGTCGGGCAGATTCACGTCCAGCAGCGCCAGATGTGGCGGCGTCTTGCGGCAGATGTCCAGCGCGACCTGACCGCGCATCGCCGTCATCACCTCGTATCCCTGGGAAGTAAAGTAGATCTTGAGCAGGCTGGAGATGTCGGGTGCGTCTTCGACAACAAGAATCTTATCTTTGCTCACAGGGTGTTCCTCCTAATGGCGCAGGCGCGCCGCCTTCGGCAATGCCATCTGTAGTGGTTCCATCGGCGCTTCGGCCGACTCGTCGTGCGACTCGATCACGCGCGGCCAGGTGTAGACGGTTCGCAGCGGCTCGCCCAGCTCGTCGAACTCGAGATCGTCGATGTTCGTCCACGGCCGGATGCTGCGGCTGACGACCGCCTCGGGATCGGCGTAGATCAGTGTCGTGTTCGATCCGATCATGCGCGCCGGATAGACCACGAATCCGCTGCCGATCTTGCAGTTGTGTCCGACGGCCGAGCCGATCACCGGCAGGCCGACCTCCTCCTTCTCCGGCTTGCTGGCGCCCTTGCGCTGGTGGTAGGTATGGATGGGCTGGTTGCGCAGGTCGAAGTCGGTGAAGATGTTGCCGGCGCCGATAAACGTGTTGCGGCCGACCACGCACATCTGCAGGCAGCTGAGCTGCGCGACCATCGAGTTTTCCATCAGCGTGGTCATGAACAGGCCGGCGTTCCAGGGCAGGTAGCAGCGATCGCTGACGACGCTGAGCATCACCTGCGAGCCCTGCATGATCGTGACATTCTTGCCGATCAGGCTGTTGGTGATCACCACGCCCGCGCCAATAGTGACATTGTCGCCGATCACCGCCGGCCCGTGGATAGTGGCTGTCGGATCGATCGAGCAGTTCTTGCCGATCTTGACCAGCCGCGAGCTGGACAGAAAGTGATTGCGCCAGCTGGGCGCGAACGGGTTCAGCTTGTGGCCGAGCGTGGTGAGCGAGACGGCCAGCTTCTCTTTCCAGCTTTCTTCGGCGCGCTGCTCGTGGATGCGGCCCCACGAGAAGACGCCGAACGGCGAGTTGGCCAGAAAGACGTGCACCCAGCTCTCGATCGAGAGGAATGCGCGCAGCGGCACCTGAAACACCAGGTCGCCGTGGTTGGGCGCCATATAGGTCGGGATGTGATAGTAGCCCATCTCGCGCGGATCGGTGGCGATGACCAGCGGCTGGGCCTCTTCGGTCACACCGGTGGGGTAGTAGAACAGGTCGGCGATGTAGACGTTGTGCTGCGTGTCGAGCGTGATGCCTTCCTGGAGACGCAGCACATGGGTGGTGATCGCTTTGTCGTCGCGCGCAAACGCAATCTGGCAGGCGTGGCCGCTCGCCTTCGCCTGCGCGACGAAGGTGTTGATGAGCTGTTCGTTGAAGAACAGATTGTCCCGGTGGACGAGCAGTTCTTCGCGTTCCCTGGGGATCTCAGACAAGGAGTCCACTTCCAGTGCGCCGCGGCAATGGTGGGCCAACAAGTCGCGCTGGAGCAGCCAGAGCGGCTTATTGAGGATACGCAGGTCGCGGGCCGGCTCGCCGAAAGGGGGGATCGGTGTGCGCTCGCGGATCACGATGCGTTTCATAGACTAGGTTCCCTTGTTGTCGGCCGGAGGGCGTAATGGTAAGTGGACCTCCTCCGGGGTTACTACCCCTTTTACTATACAGGATAGCGATGCGCTATCTCAAGACTTGGAGATTACATTCGCATTACGCGGTTTTCATGTTCAAACGTTCGAACGTTTCAACGTTCAAACGTTTGAACATGGTTCAGTCGACGGCGTCCTTGTCGATGGCGAAGGTGCAGGTCTGGCCGCCGGTCCCGCGGCACTCGATCTCCTCCATGTGGAACGAGTGCCCGCCGGTCACCCAGGTCAGCGCCTCCTCCAGAATCCCCTGCGCCAGGTGA
>WNGB01028630.1_pt1 | contig 16762 bp, 14 predicted proteins | sample 5400681 | NCBI WGS metagenome assembly WNGB01 (sample SAMN13153367, study PRJNA577476) | soil metagenome | isolation source: 115 cm soil or saprolite under grassland replicate 2 | place: USA:California | collected 2016-06-15 | reverse complement strand
GGTCTTCGCCCTCGATGGCTCGCGGCTGAGCGAAGTGGCCGCAGATGAGCATTTGCAGCAACTGCTGTCGTTCATTGAGGAACTGCGCGGTCAAGGGCGGGCCTTACTGACGGATGTGCAGCATCGTTATGTGGTGCTGGAAGGATCAGACAGCAAAGCAGTCGTTGGCGACACCTATCTCACGAACAGCATTTTTGTGAACGCCGCGACGCACGTTCCGCTTACAGATCCGCCCAGCGACAACATCACAGAGTTCTACACGCTGGCACGACTAAATGGAGTTTGGAAGGTGGTGGAGGTTCTCCGTGCACCGTAAGTCTCGTTGGATCGCGCAAACAGCCGCGCTTGTTGTTGTCGTTGTCCAAAGTTTGGTAGCTGCCGATACCGTTGCGGCTCAGCCCGCGTGTGCCCACGGTGGGGTCGGTCTCGGTGGGGAGCGTGAACTCAACGTCCGTGTAGGGAGCTACAGCGGACTAGGGGACGTCTGCGACCACGGTACGGGCGGGTTCACCACAACGCTTCAAGCCGGAGCAGTTCGACCATCTGACTCCCGCACGAACGAGCAGACGACACAGTCGAGCGGCCCGCGGGCCACTTGGACCCCCAACGTCGGCGCGAATCCGCTGGACCTGATTCGCACCTTCTGCCGACGGGACGATTGGGCCTTCTTGCCGGCTGGCTCCAACGGCGGGCTCCCCTGCACCACCACTACCCGCGGCGCATCGGTCGATCCGGGTGCCGTGGCGCGGGAGCTGTTCGGCGCACTGAGTTTGCCGTCACTCAGGCTCGATATGAACCCGCGCCTTGGCCTCGTCGCGGTTCCGACCTGGTTCTGGGTCGAGGGCTACAGCGGCCAGGTCATCCCGCTCAGCAAAACACTCACCATCCCCCGCGAACAGTGCACGCTCGTGGTCGACCGCGATGCGCGCGGCGATCCCCTCCTCAACTCCTCGGGCGACCCGGTGGTGCGTCAGCGCTGCACGACAACCTTCGAAACCATCGGCGTCGAAGTACGGGCATGGCCCGCGATGTACCACTGGGACTTCGGCGATCGGAAGGACCAAACGGTGCTGTGCCACGGCGTCGGCGGGTGCACGGCTGGGCTCGGGCGCGCCTATACCGATCCGCATACGCCGTCGCCGATTCAGCACGCGTATCGCCTCAGCTCACTGGGGCAGCAGGGCCTCGTGGACGCCTATGGCGTTCAGCTGGGGATCACGTTCTCGGCCGAGTACCGCTTCAGCCGCAATGGCAACGTGCTGGGCGGCTGGCAGGGCCTACCTGACCGCGAGCTGTCGTGGGCGGCCGATCACAAGGTGCAGGAGGCGCAGGCCATCCTCACTCGGCCATGACGGCGAGCTGGGGCCGGAACGGCCAAGTCGCCGGGCCACGACGGTGAACCGGGCTGCGCGGGTGAATCGGGCCAGGTAACGGAGCACGGGGTGCGGGGGTACGAAGCGGCGGTACAGGAGCGGTGGCCGGCGGTCAGGAACGGTGGTAACGGAGCAGGGAGCGGCGGTACGGAAGCGGTGGCCGGCGGTCAGGAAATGGTGGTTTCGGAGCAGGGCGCGGCAGTACGCAGAGGCGGTGTGGAGCTGAGGCCGGCGGTCAGAAACGGTGGTATCGGAGCGGCGGTCAGGGCTGTTCGCTGGGCTCCAGCTCGAGCAGTGATTCCAGGTGTGCGGCGTCGCCGTGGCGGACCACCTCGCCGGTGTGGCTCAGTGGGTCCCACACGACTTCGGTCAGGCTGGCGTTTGGGACCACCCACTTGCGCCAGTTCGCGGCGGACTCGCCGTGCAGGATCGTCATCAGCGTGGCGATCAACCCGCCGTGGGTGACCACCCCCACCGGCTGGCCGGGGTAGTGCTGGGCGATGAAGTTGGTCACTCGCAGCACCCGCTCGGTGAACCCGCTGCGCGACTCGCCGCTGGGCCACACGAAGTCGGCGATCTCGCTGTTTTCGTCCGCTTCCAATAAATGGGCGTAGGCTTCGCGCAGCTCTTCGAACGGCCGGCCGTCCAGCTCGCCGAAGTACATCTCGCGCAGGTCATCGAGCAGGATCGGCGCGTGGCCGGTGAGTGAGCCGATCGCCTCGGCGGTGCGGCGGGCACGGATCAGCGGGCTCGAGTACAGCGCCTCGACGTGACCATGATGCCGATTGAAGTGATCGGCCAGCAGCTCGACCTGGCTCTCGCCGCGTGGGCTCAGGTCGGTATCTGTCCAGCCCGACAGCCGCATGCTGACGTTATCGGTGGTCTCCGCGTGTCGGACCAGCAGCAGCGTGGTCGCAATCGATGACACCATCTCCACTCAGGTCGACATAAGACCGTGAAATGCGGTGAGCGCGGCGCCGAGGAGGCCAGCGTCGTCACCCAGCCGTGAGGCGACAATCGGCACGTTCTGCGCCTCCGACGCAAGCGTGTAGCGGCGCGCGGTCGAGATCACCGCATCGACGTACCGCTGGCCAAGCGCTTCGGCGATGCCGCCGCCGATCACGACCACCGCGGGATCGACCAGGTTGATCACCCCGCCGACAGTCACGCCCACGTAGCGCGCGCTCCGCCGCGCGGCTCGGATGGCGACGGCGTCCTCATCGGCGATGGCCATCGCCAGGTCGCGACTGGTCAGCGCCGCGAGATTGCCGTTCAGGATCTGGCTGAGTCGAGTCTTTCGGCCGCGCGCGGCATCCTGCATGACATACCGCGTAACCGCCCCTCGGGCGGCCATCGCCTCCAGACAGCCCGAGCGACCGCACCCACACCGCGGCCCGGCCGAGCGCACTACCAGGTGGCCGATCTCGCCGGCCCCGCCGTGCGCACCGTGGTACAGCTTGCCGTCGATCACCAGCCCACCGCCGACGCCCGAGCCGACAAATACCGCCAGCATCGAGGGGTAGCCGCGGCCAGCGCCGAGCAGGTGCTCGCCGAGCGCGGCGGCGCGGACGTCGTTCTCCAGAAACACGCGTTTGCCAGGCAATCGACGCTCGAGCTCCTGGCGCACGGGCAACTGCTGCCAGCCGAGGTTGGGCGCGATGGCGACCACCGAGCGAGTGATGTCCAGCGGGCCCGGGACGCACACGCCGATCGCGCCAACGGCCTCGAAATCCTGGGCGGCTTCGTCCGCGGCGGTGCACGCGCCTTCGGCGAGGCGATCCAGCAGGTCCAGGGGTTTGCCGACCAGGTCGCGGCTGGGCAGCCACACGCGGGAGCGGACCGTACCGTCGGATTCGACGACACCGATCAGCGCCTTGGTGCCGCCGAGGTCGATGGCGACCGCGGGTGCGCTCATCGACCGGCTGGCGTCGCCGACGCGTCTACCGCGTCTACCGCGTCTACCAGGTGCGGATACAGACCGGCGACTTCGAGCACTTTGTCGCGCAGGTGCTCGGGCGCGACATGCGAGTCCAGGTCGGCCACGAACGTCAGGTGCTGCTGCGAGCCGAGGAACACGTAGGTGCGCGGGCCGCTCAGCGCGTCGGCATGGACATAGAAGAGGCGGGTGCCGGGCACCGCCGTCAGGTTCTGACCGGTGGGATTCCAGGCGTTGGTGGCGTGGATCACGTCACGCTGACCTGCGCCTCGAGTGGCACGATCTGCATCCAGACCTGTCCGCTGGGCAACACGAAAGGCGCTCCGTCGGCACGCGTGAACTGCGTCGCGTCGCGCACGCTCGCTCGGCTCCACTGTAGCGGGACCTGCGTGCCCTCGGCTATCAGGATGCCCTTGCCGCTGGCGAACAGTCCGACATCGACGCGCAGTGCCTCGTCGCCCGGGATGGGGACGACGTTGGCGAACTGGATCACGATCGAGCGCGCGGTGTACTGCTCCCCGGTGGCGCCGTCCTTGTGCGGCTGACCGTCCATCACCCGCTGGTACAGCATGGTGGCCGGATCGAAGGTGTACTGGACGCTGTAGCCCTCTGGCCCGGGGTACGGGATCTTGACCAGTGTCGCGGGCTGCGGCCCCGGCCGATAGGCCCCGAAGCTGAGTGGCCCCGCCGAAGCGCGAATCGGACCGCCGCGCTGACGCAGCACGTCGCGGATCGAGGTGGTGCTGACGTAGGCGTTGTGCGGCGCCTGGCGGTTGGGGTCACGGATGAAGCCACCGTCGCCTCGGCTCTCGTCCACGTCTGGCAGCCCGGTGACGCTCAAGGCATCGAAGCCTTGCGGCGAGGCGCCGATGTGCACCAGCGGCGTCCGATATTCGTTCGCGAGGTAGACAAAGTAGTGGCGCGTACTGCGCACCGGCTCGATGCGCTCCGCCACGCCTCCAGCGCGAAGAAAAATCGGCATCAAGCGCGGGATACCGGCTTCGGCTGGTGCTTCGTAGATGACATCGGCGCCGCCGAGTCCCAGGTGCGGGCGGGCCTCAGCGATGTTGTCGATCATGGCCGCGAAGGGATAGTCGTCGAGCTGCAGAGTGCCGGCGACCGCGGGCGAGGGGCTGGGCGATGGCGAGGCGCTCGGCGACGGGACAGCCAGGCCCGGGCTAGGCGAGGCGACAGCCGCGGGCTTCGGGCTGGGCGAGGCCGCGGCCGCTGGCGGCGTTGGGCCTGGCGTCTGGTTCTGGCAGGCGCTGAGCAGGAGCAGGATGGCGAGCAGCAGCAGAAATCTGGACGCAGGAAATCGCATATGGGTGCAAAGAACAGTATGGCGAAGCAGCGCGTGTGCGAGTGGCTATGGCGCCTGGAGGCGGGCCAGGGTATCGGACAGGTACGGCGAGGCGACTGGGCCGGCCAGGAGCGGGTCGCTGGTGTCTTGCATCCACGCCAGGAGGCGGGTGCGCAGGTCACGCTGGACTTCGGCGAGCTCGGGGGCATCGGCGAGGTTCGATTCCTCCCAGCGGTCCTGCTCGAGGTCGTACAGCTCCAGCGGCGGGCGCGTACCGAGCATGCGCGGGATCATGAGCGGGGTAATCGGGCTCTCGAGGATGTCGCCCGCGACGTCGAAGCGCAAGCCGACCTCCAGGTTGGCGATGAGCTTGTAGCGGTCGGTGCGAATCGCGCGCATGGGTTCGTAGTGGGTGTGGTACGTCTTTTCGGCGAACACTTCGCCGCGTGCTCGAAATGGGCGGCCCTGCAGCAGCGGCCAGAGACTCAGGCCCTGCAGGTTTTTCGCCAGCGGCAGACCGAGCGCTTCGAGCAGTGTTGGCGTGACGTCGACGTTGCTTACGAGCTCGGAAACGACCCGGCCACCGGACAACCCAGCGGCGGGGTAGCGCATCAACAGCGCGACCTCGATGCCCGGGTCGTAAAGGGTGCATTTGGCACGCGGCATCGCCGCGCCGTGGTCGGTCGCGAACACGACCAGCGTGCTGTCGGCGAGGCCAAGGTCATCCACCGCCGACAGAATGCGGCCAACCGCGTGGTCCATCTGGCGGATCGCACCTTGAAACGCGGCGAAGTCGATCTGCGCTTCCGACGTATTGGGCAAGTACGGCGGGATCGCGACGCCGAGCGAGTTATCGGGCGTCGCGCCGCCGAAGTCGTACGGGCGATGCGGCTCTTCGAAGCCGACTTCGAGGTAGAACGGCTTCTCGCCCGCGGCGAGGTCCCGCAACTGCGCGATGGCGGCGTCGGCCTCTTCGTAGGCGGGTCGCACGGGCGAGACCTCGTGGTATCCCAGCTCGGCAGCGGAGTCGCGCTCCACGAGGTGCTGCATGCCGATCAGCGATGTGGTGTAGCCGGCCTCGGCGAGGATGCGCGCGACGTGCCGCTCGCGGGGGTCTAACTGCCAGCCGAACGGCGCGTGGGCCAGACCGAGCACCCCGGTGCTGTGCGGGTAGCGCCCGGTATGCAGCGCAGCTCGACTCGGGCTGCACTGCGGCGCGGTGCAGAAGCTGCGCTCGAAGCGCACACCCGACCGTGCCAGCCGATCCAGGGCTGGCGAAGGCACCGTCGGCTGGCCGTAGCAGCCGAGGTGCTGCCCCAGATCGTGGCAGGTCAGAAAGACGACGCTGGGTGGCGGCAGTCCGCGGTTATCCCTTCACCGCGCCCGCGGTCAGGCCGGCCAGGATGCGGCGCTGGAAGATGAGCGTGAGCACGATCAGCGGGATGGTGACCAGGACCGTCGCCGCCTGGATCGGACCCCACGGGATCTCGAACCCACCGGCGGTGGAGGTTGCGAAGTTCACCAGGGCCAGCGGCACGGTGTACTTGTCCGGTGTCTGGATGAACGACAGCGCGAACAGGAACTCGTTCCAGGCGCCAATGAACGCGAGCAGACCGGTGGTGACCAGACCAGGCGCCACCAGCGGCAGCATGACCATGTACAGCGTCTGGAATGGCGAGCAGCCGTCGACGTACGCCGCCTCCTCCAGATCGCGCGGCATCGCCTCGAAGAAGCTGGTCAGCACCCACACCGTGAACGGCAGGGTGAAGATCAGGTAGGTCAGCATGAGCGCAGGCAGCTGGTTGTACAGACCGAACTGCGTCACGCGCTGGAACAAGGTGAGCAGCGCGTTCAGGAATTTGTTGTCGGTAAGAACCTGTTGATAGTGGCCGAACGTAGGTTGTTCTGGCCAGTAGTGAACGGGTGTGGTGAACAGCTCGTTGTTCGGTGTCACCGACGACCGTATTGCCCAGTAGAACGGGAAGACGATGTAGACAAAGATGACCAGGAGCAGCAAGTAGAAGAGAACGCGGTTGATGATGCGTTGTTGAGCCTTGGTCATTGGCGTTCCACCTTCAGGAACGTGACGTAAGTCACGACGAAGATGCCGATGATCAGGAATATGGCAACGCTCAAGGCACCACCATAGCCCAGATCTGAAAACGCCGTAATCACTTGTTGATCGTAGACCGCCATGGTCTGGGTGTCGGCGCGGTTTCCGAACATCACGTAGAACACGTCGAAAACGCGTAGTGAATCGAGCGTTCGGAAGATCAGCGCGACCAGGATCGCTGGTCGTAACAGCGGTAAGGTCAGCCGGAAGAATTGTTGGACGGGGTTGGCCCCGTCGACGTCAGCCGCCTCGTAAATGTCCGTGGGAATGACCTGCAGCCCTGCCAGCAGGAGTAAGGCCATAAACGGCGTAGTTTTCCAGATGTCGACGGCGGCGATCGCGGGCACCGCGGTGGCTGGGTCGGCGATCCACGCGACGTTTTGCGGCAGCAGGTGAAGTTTCGCCACCAGCAAGTCGTTCAGGACGCCGTAGATGTCGTGGTACATCCACTTCCACATCGTGGCCGAGACCACGGTCGGGATGGCCCACGGCACGAGCATCGCGGCGCGCATGGGTCCGCGGCCCTTGAAGTTGGAGTTCACGACCAGGGCGATGATCAGCCCCAGTAGGAACTCGAAGGCCACTGTGAGGATCGTGAACAGGACGGTGACCTTGATCGCGTTCAGAAACTGGCCATCGGTCAGCAGGTCGGTGTAGTTCCTGAGGCCGATGAACTGCACGGGTCGGGCGCTCGCCAGGCGCGCGTCGGTCAGGCTCTGGTAGATGGTTTGCAGCAGCGGGACGATGGCAACGAGCGCCACCACGAGGAGCGACGGGGCCAGAAGCATCCACGCCAGTCGGGTCTGACGCCGCACCAGATCGCTGCTGATCTTCGGGGCCGGGAGCGTGGCGGCCCGCGGTTGAGTTCGAGCTTCAACGCCCATGAGGCCGAAATAACCTCCCGTTGAGGTCGAGGGTATCACCACACGAGTGCCTTGCCGGTTTGGCACGGCGCTCCGCGCCGAGGGGGCTGCCGCCCCCTTCACCCCCGCCCAGGCTCGTAACTCTCGCACGCACAGGAGGCTCTTTGTTCGCCGAGGGCTGCGCACCGTGCAGACGCCACATCCTGTGCAGGGGGATGAAAGGGGGGCAGCGCCCCCCTTCGCCGCGAAGCGGCGTGCCAGATGAGCGTTCGAGCAGCAGGTTTAGCCCAGCAGTCGCTCCAGTTGGCGCTGGACGTTCGGCAGGACAGCGCTCGCGTCCTGGCCATTCAGGACCTGGTTTACGCCTTGGAAGATGGCCGTCGAGCCTTCGTTGTACCGCTCGCCAAGCGCGCGCGACGGGCGCGTGACTCGCTCGACCGAGGACAGGTTCTTGAGGAACGGCATCGTGGTGACGACCTCGGGTCGGTCAGCAACTGCCTGGATCGTCGGAACGTACGTGCCGACAACCGCGCGGTACGTCTGCACCTCGGGGCTGGCGGCGTAACGGACGAACTCGATCGAGGCATCGATCGCCTTCGAGTACTTGGAGACCGACAACTGCCAGCCACCGACCGTACCCGACGGCTTCGACCCTGACTGCGCGGGCAGCGGCGCAACGTCGAACTTGCCCTTCACGGGCGAGTCGTCCTTCTGGCCGTTGGCATATGCGTATGGCCAGTTGCGCATGAAGGCGGCGTTGCCACCCTGGAAGGCGTTGCGCGCCTCTTCCTCCTGGTAGCTGGTCACACCACGTGGCGAGACCGTACCCACCCAGCCCTTCATCTTGTTCAGGATCGCAACAGCCTGTGGGTTGTTGATGGTGGCCTTGTTGCTCGAGTCGATCATCAACCCGCCGCCGCTCGAAGCGAGCCATTCGAGGGCGTCGCAGGTCAGGCCTTCGTAGGCGTTGCCCTGGTAGACGAAGCCGCTGAAGTTGGGATTAGCGCCCTTTTCGCCATCGACGATCTTCGTCGCCTGCTGCTCCAGCTCGTCCCACGTCTTGGGCGGGGCGCTGATCGAGTACTTCTGCAGCAGGTCGGTGCGGTAGTACAGCATGCCGAAGTCGCCAAACCACGGGATGCCGACGAGGGCGCCATTGACGGTGTTGTTGTCGACGATGCCCTGGTAGTGCTGCTTGGCCGCGTCGCCGAGCTTCGGACCAAGATCCACCAGGTGGGTCGCCAGCGAGCCTGGCCAGATGACGTCGACCATCAGCACGTCGATGTCGGCCGATTGGCCCTGGAAGAAGCGCTGGTACTGAGCGAAGGTATCGGTGGCGCTCTGCGGGCGCGGAATGACCGTGACCGCGATACCAGTGTCCTGCTGGAAGCGATTCGCGAGCGCCTTGTCGATGTCGTTGCCGATGCCGACGCCGTCGCCGTAGTAGGTGACCTTCTGGCTGGCGAACGCCTTGGCCGCGGTGGCGTTCGCGACCGCGGGCGGGTTGTTCAGCGTGAAGGCAGTTCCACCAGCGGCGGCTGGTGACGCGGCAGGTGAGGCAGCCGCGGCCGGGCTAGCGGCTGGTTTGGGTGAGGCAGCGGCAGCGGCTGGGGAAGCGGCAGCAGAAGGCGAGGCAGCGGCTGCAGGCGAGGCAGCAGGCGCAGCAGGTTTGGCAGCGGCCGTAGTCGGCGCGGCCGGCGCCGTCGTGGGGGTCGCCGCCGGCTGAGCGCAGGCAGCGAGTACGCTGGCGGTTGTCGCACCCAGGGCGCCGAGCAAGAAAGCACGCCGGCTGAAACCACGCCGGTCGGCTCGTTCGATGTCCATGAGTTCTCCTTTAATCGGTCAATGTTACACAGATGGGCGTGTTTGGCCGATGAAAGCTGCGCAGGCTTCGCTCCCGGAGCGTCGCGTGGTCGAAAGTGAACGGAAGCGTGGAAAGAACCGAATGATGCGGCGGATGGGTGCTATCACCTGTTTGCAACTCTGATGACGGGTCCAAAAGACTGGTGGACAGAAGCAGTCTTCTACGAAGTCTACGTACGCAGCTTCCAGGACAGCAACGGCGATGGCATCGGTGATCTGAACGGCATTACAGAACGACTGGATTACCTGGTCGATCTGGGTATCGATGCTGTCTGGCTGACTCCCTTCTACCCTTCGCCGCAGGTCGATTTCGGCTATGACATCAGCGACTACTGCGACGTCGATCCGCAGTTCGGGACCCTGGCTGATTTCGATCGGCTGGTCAACGAGGCGCATCGTCGCAACGTGAAAATCGTCACCGACCTGGTACTGAACCATACGTCCGATCAGCACGAGTGGTTCCGTATGTCGCGCAGCGCTCGCGCGTCGCCCAAGCGTGACTGGTACATCTGGCGTGACCCCGCTCGCGATGGCGGTCCGCCAAACAACTGGTCCTCGGCATTTGGACCGACCGCCTGGACCCTCGACCCCGCGACGGGCCAGTACTACTACCACTTCTTCTACCCCGAGCAGCCCGATCTCAACTGGCGCAACCCCGAGGTCGAGGCAGTCATGTTCGACATGGTGCGCTTCTGGATGGACCGCGGCGTCGACGGCTTCCGCCTCGATGCCATCCAGACGCTCTACGAGGACGAGTCACTGCCCGACAACCCCGTGCGTGACGAGCTGCGCAGCGGCAGCCGCGACGAGCGCGTGCAGGACTGGCACTTCACCACGCACCAGCCCGAGACGTTCAGCTTGCTCGAGCGCTTGCGCGCGTTCGTCGACGCCCGCGACCCGTCAGTCGTGCTGATCGGCGAGTCGGCCGACTGCAATTCGTACGACGAGCTCATGCCGTACTACGGTTGCGACGGTCCGGGTGTGCAGCTGCCGTTCAACTTCCTGTTCACGCTGGTGCGGGGGCTGAACGCGTCCGCGTTTCGGGACCAGGTCGCGGACGTCGAGCGGCTCCTGCAAGGCGAGCGCGCGACGACGTACGTGCTGAGCAATCACGATCTCCCGCGCGCAGTCGACCGCTATGCCAACGCGACGCGGCAGCGCGATCGGATCGCGAAGCTGCTGGCGATGCTGCTGCTGACGCTCCGCGGTGCGCCGTTCATCTACTACGGAGAAGAGATCGGCATGCCGACCACCGAGCCGCGGCGGCTGGAGGATGTGCGGGATCCGGTCGGGCGGCAGTACTGGCCAGTCAACAAAGGTCGTGACGGCGAGCGGACGCCCATGCAATGGGATGCAGGTCCGCATGCTGGCTTCTCGACTGGTGTGCCGTGGCTGCCGATCCCCAGCAGCTCTGGTCGACGTAACGTGGGGCGCCAGTCAGCTGAGGCTGGCTCGTTGCTGAATTTCTATCGCGCACTGTTGCGGCTGCGGCGGGGGTCGCAGGCGCTTGTGCATGGTGACTACGAGGCGGTTGGTGACGATCCGAGCGTGTTCGCGTACCTGCGCCGCGCCGAGGACCAGGAGGTGCTGGTCGCGCTGAACATGAGTGGCAAGCCAGCCGCTTTCTCTACGGAGCTGGCGCTGCGGCGCCTCCATGTGCAGCCCGCGTGGGCCCACGGTCTGACCTTCTCGGGGCCGCTGGCATCGGGTTGCGTTTCGCCTTCGGAGATGATGTCGAAGTCAGGCCTGGCGCCGTGTTCGGTCAGCCAGGTGCGCATGGCACGGATGTCGTCTGGCGTCGTCGCGCGGTAGCCGTCCTCCAGCACGATGGGAAGCAGACCATCGCAGCGCAGCACGCGGCGCATCGACTTCTGCCTCGGCCAGGCAGCCACGACCCAGATCGGGATGCGCTCCTGGACGCGCTGCATGGTGGCCGCAACGCCATCCGCTCGCACCGACAGATCGATCGCATAGTGCTGACCGCTGAACTGCAGCCGACCTTCCCACAGACCGCGCATCATGTCGATGGCGTCGTCCATCCGCTCGGCGCGGATCTTCGTGTTGGTCTCCTCGCCTGTGGTGCCTAGCGCGGCGTCCGTGGCGCCGGTGCCGATGGCCAGGATCGCGCGGCCGTTCGACAGCTGGTCGAGCGTGACCACCTGGCTGGCGAGCTTCCATGGCCGACGCCACGGCACCGGTGTGAGCATCGTGCCCAGACGAACACGCTCGGTTCGCTGCGCCATCGCCGCGAGCAGCGACCATGGCTCGACCGCGTACGACGTCTCGTACACGAACAGGCCGTCCCAACCTGACTGTTCGGCGACGGTGGCCAGTTGGAGCTGCTCGGTCGAGCTGCCCCCTGGCAGAACGAAGCCATAGCGCATCAATCGATCCTCAGGATGACTCTGCCGAACGTGGCGTAGGACTCCAGGTATTCAATAACCACGGCTCTCATCGCGCGACTAGCGTACATTTGTCTCAAATGGAGGTTTTCTAAAATCCACTCATGGGACTCGAGCGATGGGATCCCTTCCGCGAGATGATGACTCTCCGTGAGGCGATGGATCGCCTGCTGCAGCAAAGCATCAGCGGCACCGGGCAACTGCTGTCGAACATGCGGCCAGATTCGATCCCGATGGACGTCGTGGAGCGCGACGACAGCTTCGAGGTGCGGGCCGCCGTGCCCGGCGTCAAGCCGGAGGATGTCGAGGTCGTGGTCCAGGGCGAGCGGCTGACGGTACGCGCGGAGTGCCGCCGCGAGGATGAGCAGCGTGGCGAGAGCTGGCTGATGCGCGAGCAGCGGACCGGGACGATGCAGCGCACGATTACCTTGCCCAGCGCGGTGAGCTCCGAGCGGGCCGAGGCCAAGATCGAGCACGGTGTGCTCACGTTGCGGCTGCCGAAAGCGCAGGAGGCGCGGCCGCACCGCATTTCTGTGAATACTTTGGGTGGTGCTGTGCCAACCGCGGCGCCGAAGGCTTCTACTGCCGGCGAGGAAGGTGGGCGCGATCAGACCGCTGAGGGGGACCGCGTGACCGAGGAGTCGCAGGAGTCTTTCCCAGCCAGTGATCCACCGTCGTGGACGCCTGAGAAGGTATGACCGTCTGGCTCCTGAAGACCGAGCCCTCTGAGTTCAGCTTCGAGGACTTGATCGCGCGCGGCGTCGAGCCGTGGGACGGCGTGCGCAACCCGCAAGCTTTACGGAATCTGGCCTCTGCCCGCGAGGGCGAGATGTGCGTGATTTACCACACGGGTGATGAGAAACAGGCTGTTGGCCTGGCCACGGTCGTGCGGGCTGGCTACCCCGACCCGAACGATCCTCGACTGACGTTGATCGATGTCCGCGCGGGCGAGCGGTTGCCGCTGCCCGTGCGGCTGAATCAGATCAAGGCCGATCCTCGCTTCGCGGAGAGCCCGCTGGTGAAATTCGGGCGACTGTCCGTGGTGCAGCTGACGGATGAGCAATACGGCGCGATCCTGGAGCTAGCGAAGCTCTGACATTCCCCGCTTCATCCTGAGGCGAGCCTGCGAGCCGAAGGATCTCGTGATTGGAAGCCGAGATCCTTCGCTTCGCTCAGGATGACATGAAGCTAAGGGAGCCGCGCCTCGCTCAAGTCTGACCAGCTTGGGTTCGTTGCTTCGATCAGTGCGATCTTGCGCGAACGCAGCCAGGACTTGAGCTGCTTCTCGCGGGCGATTGCCGCCACGATGTCGTCTGTGTCTTCGTAGTAGACGAGGCGGTCCACGTTGTACTTCGAAGTGAACCCGGGCGTTAGCTTCGTCTTGTGCTCAAACACGCGGCGTTCTAGATCGTTGGTTACGCCTGTGTACAGGACACGTGAGCGGCTGGCGACTATGTATACGCAGTAGCTCATTTGGCGGGCTGGCAGGTGGGGCACCAGTACGTCCAGCGGTTGAGCTCGCCCTGTCTGCGGGATTGGATGGCGGTGCGGCAGCGTAAGCAGGGGCGGCCGGCGCGGCTGTAGACCCAGACGCGGCTGCCCTCGGTGCGGGTGGTGATCCGGGCGGGGCTATTGGGGCGGACGTTCTGTTTCAGGAGGCGCTCCGCTGTCTCGAGGATCGCTTGGAGCGTTGGGTCGTCGACGGCTGAGACCTTCGCCCAGGGGTTGACGCCTTCGATGAACAGGATCTCGCTTTTGAAGACGTTGCCGATGCCGGCGAGGGCCCGCTGATCGAGCACGGCCTCGGCGATGTCCATCGTGGGCCGGGCGCGCAGGCGGTTGAACGCCTCGGCCGTGTTGAAGTTCTGGGCGAGGAGGTCGGGGCCGAGCGACTTCATACCCGGGTGGAGCGGGATGGCGCGATCTGGCATCAGCTCGGCGACTGGGGCGTTGAAACAGACGACGACGTGGTCGGGCACCTCGAGGACGACGCGGGCCTGCCATGCGGGCATGCGCCAGCGTTCGCCGGGCGCGTAGCGGTGCCAGGTGCCCTTCATGCGCAAGTGGGTATGCAGCGCCAGGCCGTTGCTGAAGTGGATGACCATGTGCTTGCCCAAGGGTTCGATGGCGGTGACCTCCGCGCCGATCACGCGCGCGATCTGCGGGCCTGGCTGGCGCGCGCGGGCGGCGAGCACCGTGCGGCCGACAAGCAGGGGCCGCAGTGCCGCGGCGGTCTTGAAGATCGTGTCGCCTTCAGGCAATCCGAGCTTGTGGATGCGCCAGCGCCGGCAGGCGCAACGTGCGCAACGTCAGGCCGAGGTATTCTCGGGCGAACCCGGCCTGCTCGAACTGCGATCGCAACGGTGAGCTGAGCGCGGCGTCGCCGTCGATGCGCTCGATGCTGAGCTCGCGCCTGGGTGCATTCTCGGCTAGACGCCGGAGCGCACCGATTGCTTGTTCTGGATGGGTTTCGAATCCTGGGAGCGTGACGACGCCTTTGTGGCTGCGCTCGACGTACAGGGCGGGCTCGCCGTCTACCAGGACGACGTAGGCACCTGCTATGCGTTGCACCTTTTTGGGCCACGGCAGACTGGCGCCGTAGGGGTTCGCCGGATCGTTGGCTGCCAGCAGCAGGACGATTGGTGCATCGCCGAGGGTGCGTTCCGCCCTGAGTCGGTCGACCGCGCCGGGCAGGGCGAACTGGGCGGCGCCGAGGCCTTCGATGAAGTAGCCGCGGCGGATCTTGCCGGATTCCTCCATGGCTCTGAGGACCGGGTAGATGCCGGCGAAGCCGCCAGGGAGCTGTTCGCCGAGGACGCTTTCGCGGGTCAGTACGCCATAGCGCTCGAGCAGGGACACGGCGAGTGCGTGCGCGCGTTCGGTGCTCGGCTGTTGGACGGGCCATTGCCGCTGCGCGGCTCGGCCCTGTGGTGGTGTTTCCACCTGAGGGGTGGGTGGGCCCGCGGCCGGCGAAGGGGACCCGATGGCGGGCGGCGCGGGGGCGCCGGGCGGCGAAGCGTCGGCTGGTGGCTGGGACTCGGGCCATTGCCGCTGCGCGGCTCGGCCTTGTGGTGTTTCAGACAAAGCAGGGTTGGGGGACGAAGAGCGCGCCGCGGGTGCCGAAGGGTTGGTTGTGGCCGACGGGGGTATTGCGGGTGGAGCTGGCTTGGACTCGGGCCATTGCCGCTGCGCGGCTCGGCCGGCGGCTGCTTCTGTGCCGGAGCCACTGGTCGGTGGTGGTTCTGCGGCGGGCGGTGCACCGGACAGCGGTGTGGGGGACGGGTTCGCAATGGCGGTGGACGGCGGCGCGGAGGCGCTGGGCGGTGCATCGGACTGCGAGGTGGGGGACGGGTTCGCCGGCGCGGCGGCGGGCGGCGGCGCGGAGGCGGCTGGGTGCGTGGCGTACATGGGAGCGGTTGGGGGTGCTGTGCCGGCGGGGGGTCTGGCGCTGCGGGGCGGGGCGGCTGCGGCGGCGGGGGGCGCGGGGACTTGGGACCAGCGGCCGGCGGCTTCGGGTGGGCCGGTTCTCGCCACGTGGGTGGGGCGGCGGGTGCGGGAGCGGCGGAGGAGGCGCAGGCGGAGGGGGGTCAAGGTGTCGTTGGTGATCTCGCCTGACCAGACCAGGTCCCACAGGGCATCGAGCACCGCGGCATCGGTCGCACCGTTGGCGGCTCCGTAGAGCTCGCGGAAGAACGACGCGCCGCGCTGCGCGAAGTGCTCCCGCAGCCGCTGATGGAGCTCGTCTTCGGGCGCATCTTCGGGGGCGGTCGGCGCGAGCAACGCGAGGCGATCGCGACGGAACAGCGCCACGCGGCCATCCTCACCACCGAGCGTGCCGCGCCCCAGCCACACGATTTCGCCGCTCGCACACAGCTCGTCGAGCAGCCGCGGCTGGTAGCCGCGCACCCGCGCCGGCAGCACATCGCGTTCGTAGATCGACCACGGCAGAAATACGCCCTCGAGCTGCGCAACGACTTCGAGCACGCGATCGATGCTGCCCGCCTCACTGCCAACGCCGTGCCACGCCGGCAGAAAGCGCGCAAGCGCCGCGGCCGGCACCGGCTCGACCTCGCGCCGCAGCCGCGCCAGCGAGCGGCGGCGCAGCGAGCGCAGGACGTCGGGATCGCACCATTCGCGGTCAGTCCCGCCGGGGCGGAACTCACCGCGCAGGATCACACCCTTGTCTTCGAGGCGGCGCAAGGTGTCCTGGACCAGCGCGGCCGGCAGGCCCCAACGGGCGGCCGGATCGCGGGCCAGGAACGGGGCGTGCGTGCGCGAGAAGCGTACGAGCAGCGTGTCGAGAGCATCAGTGGTGGGCTCCAGAAACACGTCGGGCACACCCCGCGGCGGCTGGACCCCTACGGCGTCGCGGTAGCGAGCCACGTCTTCCACGGCAATCCAGCGTTCCTCGCCGGCGATGCGTATTTGGACGGCGCGGCGCGCGGCTTGCAGGTCGGTAAGCCAATCGGCGGCATCTGCGCTGGCGGAGCGGGCGAGGACTTCGGCGGTGGTCAAGTCGCCGAGGCGGCGCAGGGCGTCGTGGAGCTGATCGGGTGTGCGGATCCGACGCTCGCCGAGCGACTGCAGCTCGAGCTCGAGGTCCTGCAACGCTGTCGGGTCGAGCAACTCCCGCAATTCCTCCTGGCCGAGTAGCTCGCGCAGGCGCTCGCGGTCGAGCGCCAGTGCCTGCGCGCGACGTTCGGCCAGCGGCGCATCGCCCTCGTACATGAACTCGGCGATGTAGTCGAACAGCAGCGACCGCGCGAACGGCGACGCCGAGGCCGTCTCGACCGAGGTGACATGGATGTGCCGCTGCTGAATGCCGCGCAGCACCTCTTGCAAAGCGGTCAGGTCGAAGACGTCCTGCAAGCATTCGCGGTACGTCTCCAGCAGAATCGGGAAGCCACCGTAG
>WNGB01007034.1_pt1 | contig 16762 bp, 17 predicted proteins | sample 5400681 | NCBI WGS metagenome assembly WNGB01 (sample SAMN13153367, study PRJNA577476) | soil metagenome | isolation source: 115 cm soil or saprolite under grassland replicate 2 | place: USA:California | collected 2016-06-15 | reverse complement strand
TCGAGGAACATGCAACTTCCTCCTATTTGAAGAACATTCCACAGATTATTAAAATCTAAGTAATGCTTACGTTATAGATCATTGCCAGATCGCTTTCCTAGGAGATAAAGGCATACGACGAGAAATGCTAGTGTCTTCGCTCATGCCAATCAGCAGCCTTTTATTCTCGTCGTGCTGTCTGAAATACATACTACCTGGCGCAGATCAATATGCATCACTCACACTATATCTATTTAAGCATTATAGAGATTATAATAATCTCTATAATGCTTATTTGTCAAACGCTCGTATTCCTGCTTCCAAATGCGCGAGAACTTCTTAAGTGGCTGCGTCGATGGCCCTCCCCCAGATATCACATACATTCCATTCTCCGTCCGCGATGACGGCTGGCTCAAGTAATGCGGCCGGGCCCAGAACTGTCGCACGAGGCGATCAGGTTACGCTTTGAGCGCAGCACCCAAGACGGCTTGCCGATGCCGAACAGATGTAGTCCGACGCCTGCGAGGGCGTCGTCATCCGTCCGTTCCAGCTTATCGAGCAGCGCCCGATACCAGGCCTCTGCTGCGGCGTTATAACGCTGGACCGCTAAGCCGCCAATGCCGTGGCTCGGGCGCGACGCGCCATTCAGGGGATTGGCGAGGATGGCAGCAGCGGCCTGCTCGACCGGCATGCCAAACCCGACGACTCGTAGGAGCGGTGCATCTGGCGCATCGCGAACGATCCGCTGCCGCAATATCTGCTCATCGCGCAGCGTTTGGGCGGCGTCGCCGATCGTGTCGTAGGAGGCAAACCAGTCCAGGCAGCCCCAGTCACCGGGAGCGCGCCGCCAGGACAAGACTTCCTGCCAGTACGCGCCCAGGCTGATGCGGTTGGGGTTACGAGGCGGGTAGGCCGCCGAGTCGAGTGCGACGTGAATACCAGCAATATCCCGCAACCGCCGGGCCGCAAGTGTTCCAGCCGGAACCAGAAAGTGCCGCTGTCCGCAGGCAAGTGCGATCTCCAGATCGCGTCGCCGGTAATCGCGGCCGATTGCGAAAAAGAAGCTAACGGCCAAGGGGATGCTCCTCCATGATAGAACCGGAGCTTCCTTCTCGCCCACAGGAGGTAGTCGGAAGCTCCACTGGACGGATGATGAGCGACGTGGTTGCTGGAGCACACGCAGAGTACTGGCTGGCTTGCCCTGGGTGCCCGGGATCAGGCGGCGTATCACTATTGCGAGTGCTCAGAATCTCGCTGTACTCGAGGTGTCACTCCCTGCCAGGACAGGGCGATCTCGGTGCCGGGATCGCCCGCTCGTCGCGGCGTTCACGATTCGCTTGAGGCTGCTGTTGTCTCGTCGTACCAGCCTTCAACCAGAAACAACCGGCCGGCAGGGAGGTCTAGCGCAATCCCGCGCGCCGCAAAGCGCGCGATCTCCCACTTGAGCATGGCTGTCTGGATGTCGGCGGAGAGTGGCAGACACAGCTCGGTGAGCATCCGCGGACCGGCAGACTCGGGCAGGCAGTTACCCAAAAGAGCGACCTGGTGGTCCAGCGGGCGAGCCTGTGGATGGCTGATAGCGACGACGACGCCCAGAATATCGTCCTGATCGAGCGAGTCGCTCGGCAGTGGCGCCAGAGTACGAACGCTCGCGGGCCAATCGAGCTGGATGCGCCCCGCGCCGGCTAGCCGCTCGATCCAGTCCCAAATCACTTCGGCGTCGTTCATCGGATTGCGGTCGGCCAGGCCGGCGCGGGGATTGGCGCAGCCAAAGAGCAAAGCTTGATAGTGTGGCATTGTGCGTACTCCTTGTGAGATATCGCCAGGAGCCGCTCTGAACAGCTCCTGGGGGATGTATGTCGGAAGAATATGGTTACCCGCTGCAAGACCTCAGTGCGCCTCACTCCCCACTTTCGCTCGCGAGTGAGCGAACGCAGAGCTCAGCATGCGGCAACAACAAAGGCGCCAGTTGCGGGGAGACCGCGACGCGATCCAGTGGCTGGGCCGGGGTGTCGGGAATGACGATCACCCTTAGCCCCTCGGCTTCGAGATAGGCACGTCGGCGCGCATCGCGCTCGCGGTTGAGCACATGCACGCCGTCTTCTACTTCGATCGCGAGGCCCAGGACCGGTAGGAGCAGATCGCAGAAGTATGGCCCTACCCCGCCCTCGGCCAGCACATCGCGCGGCCCAAGCGGGTGCTCCAGCGGCTGCAGCCGCCAGGTTGCGTAATCGAATGGCTCCGAGTCGAGCTGGACGGTGAAGCCCATCTCGGCAAGCAGCACCCGGAGTGCCGCCTCGCCGCAGGTTGGCGCGTGCAGGCGCTCGACGCGGCGCTGCAGCGTTGCGCGCCGCACAGCGGCTTGCGTGAGCTGCTCGCCGTGTTTTTCCATGCAGCGTCGATACGCCGCTTTGCGCTGTTCGATGTAGTCTTCGGCGCCCCACTCGCGCAGCTGTGCGCGGTTCGCACTGGTCGCGCCAGCCTGCTGCATCCAAGGATGCCTCCTCAGCGCACCGGCGCGGCACTGGCGCTGGAACGCGCGGTACTCCGCCTTAGACAGGTGGCCACTCAGCTTCTGGTGCGCAGCCCGACCGGCCGCGACCTTTTTCGGGTCTTTCAGCCGATCTTTCTTGAACATGGTCTCTCCTGAACGCGCCAGCCCCGCTCAGGCTGGCGCACGTAATGCGATGCCAGCCCGAGCGGTGGGCGTGTCAGAGAGAATGATCCACTGGTACGGTGGAGCAGCTTGTGGGGAAGGACGCGCTAGGCGACCAGTTTCAGCCGTTTCTTTTCGCCGGCGCTGTTGCGCGCCGTGATTGCGATCGGCCTAACGTACGGTTGCGCCTTTGAACGCCGCGGGTAGTGGTAGCGGATGCTGGTAATCCGGGCCTCCTTGGTCTGCATTTTGGCCTGAATGTCCAAGATATCGAAATCGGCAGGGATGGCATCACCAATCAGCGCGCGAACATGTGCCGCGCACGACTCCTCGTACGACTCGTGGATCTCGTCGTAGTCGTGATCGTCGTGCTGAGGGTCGAAACCAGCCCAGGCCTCATCCTGGTAGAACTTGAGCGGATCGGAGGTGCCGACGACGAAGTCAACGCTATCCACGTCCCAGCAGTCACCTTCGTCGAAGGCGAACACCGTGGCCGCTGTGACCGGCTGCCAGGCGCTCGGCTCCTGGTCATCATCGCTGATGCCCCACTCACCCGGCAGATTGAACTCGTCCGCGCGCCTGGGGCCGGGCCGCCAGTAGATCGTACCAATCGTCAGCCGATCACGATTGCCACACTCGAGTGTGTAGGCATCGCCGATCATGGGCAGGAAGGCATCGCGGCCGTAATGGTACGACCGAAACGCCGGCTCGCCATGTACGACCTTGCCGTTCCTATATTCCACATTGGGCACAAACGCCACCACCCCTGCTGCAAGCAGGCGTGGCGGCTCATCGCCGTACGCGAAGATGCGCGGCTCGCCGTGCGTGTCGAGATCCTCGACGGAGCCAATCAGCGACGGCTCAAGCGGCGCTGCCACGAAGTACGGCGCCTCGTGTAGCGCGCGGTCGTGGTCGAAGGCGTAGTAAGCGGTGACCCACTCCGGCTTCACGCGGTCGCGATTGGCGGGGTCGAACAGGAAGCTGAAGAGCTGATCTTTGATGAATGTGATCAGCGCGCCGCGCGCCGCATCGTCGATCAGCCCACGCCGCGAGGGTGAGAGCGGATTGAGTGGGCGCCCGTTGCGGACGTGCAGATAGTAGCTGAAGTGACCGTCGATCTCGTCGCGAATGATCTGGCCGTACCAGTTCACTGCGGCACGCGCGTGATACGGCTCACACTGATACCGCACGGTCAGTGAACAGCCCTGGTAGATTGTCTCGAAGAGTTGTTCGCCGGCGCTCACCCAGCCAGGCAGGCTGGTATTGACGGCAACGCCATCGAGCGTAATCCGCAGCAGGTCGGCGTAACCGGGCGCTGGGTTGCCATTCGCGCCGCGATCGAGCAGGATATTCTGCACGATCTCGCGGAGTTTCGGCGCGCACTGAACGACTACGCGTAGACCACCGACTGGCGTCTCAATGGTCTCCAGTCGCTCGAACCAGGTCGAGTAGTAGGCTTGGTCGGCCCACCAGCGCGCGGTATCGATGGTCAGCGCCTGGGCGCCCGACTCGAAGCGAACAGCGCTGACGTGCTCATGCGCCAGCAGGGCGTGGATACCCAGGCCCATCGGGTCCTGGTCGTCGATGGTCGGATTGTCAAACTCGCTCTCGGCAATCTTGAGCAACGTGTGGAAGCCGGCCGGGCCGCCGAGAAGGCCGTGGCCGTTGTCGGTATAGGTGAAGCCGGCCTCATCGGTGGTGATGATCACGTCACTCGATCTGGCGCGCTGGCTGTTTTGCAGCAGCTCGCCCAGCACTTCGATGATCTCGCCGGTGAACAGCCGGCGGATCGAGCTGCGCACGCGATCTGCGTTAACCAGTGTACTGAGGGTGGTGTCGGCATGCATGGTGGTTGATCCTTTCACTGATGGTGAAAATGAATCCACCGGCACGCGCGCCCGCGCCGGTGGGAACGATGTCCCGGCGCGGGATACTCGATTTTTCAGTCCGATTACAACTGCAGCGCCAGCTGCGAGGCGGTATGGAGCGATGATACGGCCGCGGTCGGTGGATGGGCTGCCGGACAGTGGCCATAGCCGGCGACGCGCTCGATGGCCAGCAGGTCACGCGCGATGTGATAGTCGCCGGCCTGATGGCCGCTTGGGCGCTTGCAGCGGCGCCCGATACGTGCATGGCAGGTCGGGCATGCGACCTCCAGGATGGGATCGCGCTGCCAAATCTGCCCACAGCCTGTACATTGCACCGTCATAGGCCTCTCGCCTGCTCGCAACCGGCCGTTGTGCTCATAGTGCTGTAGAGCCACACCTTGAGCTGGCTGAGGCGCACGCCGATGCCACCGTTTGTGAAGCTCACGAAGCCACACGCTGGCGTCTGGAGCATCGCTTGTCCAATCGCCGGCACGTAATCCTGGCCGAGATGAACGAGTGTAGCTGCGTATGATGCACGCTGTGCGAGCGTGTGTGTGAGAGCGGCGTCGACCGCCTCACGCAACTCTGCGGCGCGGGCACGAGTCATCCGCTGGTTGTAGTCATCGATTAGCGCATCGGCGGCGATCAGCCCCAGCTTGGCTGAAAGAATTAAGACATCCAGGTGTTCAGCCGCGGCGGCATTCGCGACCCGCCACTTCCGCAGCGTGCGGAAGCTGGGGCCATCGTACCGCTCAATCGCAGGAATTGGATGGGGATCGGCTCGCTTGGTCGCCGTGCAGGCGAGCAGGAGCAGCCATCGTGGTTGGTGATCCAAGGGCGGTCTCCTTCTGATAATGATAGCGATATCGCCAGTCGAGCTGGTCGTTTGTGTCTGATGCGAGCGGTGATATGCTGGAGAAAACAAAAAGCCGTCAATCGCGCAGCAGCAATTCACCGATCGGTGATCGGCGAAACGGGTGATGCGTGTGACGGCACAAAGATGTCAATGCGCTCGTATAGGCGCGACGGCTGGGAGGAGTGCGTGTGTTGGCAGACGGGCGCGCGAGGCGCGGCGTTCAGGCAAAACTGTAGCTACGGTAAGGTGTAGGCACAAACCTGGTGATGTGCCTTACCGGCGTTGTGTCTATGCGATTGTCGAATGTACAACAGAAGAACGCGGTTCTTCTGTCGACCCGCGCGGATCTGGCGCCTCATAGTCGCAAACATGGGCGCGTGCCGAAACGGGGGCATGCGCCGCTGGTTGGGACCACGAGTCGGCAAATCTGCACGGGCAGATCGCACCTTTAGTATAGCGGGTGCGCTATACCATAAAGTAACCAGGATCCTGATGGGCAAGGTACAGGAGATAGGAGAATTGTGGCCTCACTATTCGCAATAAACACGGGTTAAGCCGACAAGCAACACTAACCATACCTTTTACCCTTGCTCCTGCTACGGATTGTGAACTTGATTGCCGACGCACTGACGGACGAAGGCTACCTCGTACATACCGTCACTGACGGCAAAAGTGCTCTGCGCGCGATCGAGCAGCATTCGCCACGGCTGATCGTCCTCGACGACATGATGCTGGGGATGCGCGGCGTAGAGGTCGTGGCCCACCTTCGGTAGACCGGATATTCGACGACACCAGTGATTATGATCAGCGCAGCAACGCCAGCCGCGACTTGCCTGCGCCACGGCGCCACTGCCTATCTGGCCAAACCGTTCAGCCTTGATGCGCTGCTGGGCCAGATTGAACGCCTGGCACCCATGCGGGCGCGGGAAGTTGGGATGAATCTTCGCTCGCCTTATGAATACATTCCGACACTGCCTCGGCCGAGGCTGGGAAGGCCTTCTGTGCGTCTATGAGGGTCGCTCGTCGAGTCAGGTCTAGCCGCGTGCCTGTGTCGATAGGGTCAACATTGTGGCGTCTCTGCTGAGTTGAGCGACGCACCACGCTTGGGCGTCCTCAACCCACAAGAAATTGTGGGGTGCCGCGTAGCGGCTATTCGGGCGGATCCAGCGCTTCGATTGCAGCAGTCCATTCACTCCCACTGGCCCAGCGTGCAACCATCAACCGCCAGCCGTTGACGGTTGTCTCCCATCGCCTTAGTCCGAGATTGTAACGCCAGTCTAGCGGCATCATCGTATAGTATTGTTATATGGATCGTCAGCGCTTACACTGGCGGGATATGGTGCGACCAGTTCGTCACAACTACAGAGATCCTGATCTCTAAACCACTATACCATAAACATGAGCTTCAGTTCCGCAAAGCCTCGCGCGCTGACGCTGTTGGCCTTACAAGGTTGCGCCGTCACGGGCGCGAAGGAGCTGCGGCGGTAATTGCTGATACACACGCGCAGCGAAGTCGGCCTCATCAACGCACTCGCCAATATGCAGACAGGTCAACGCCCACAGCCGTCGAAGGTGTAGCCGCGTGAAGCTCCGCCCGTTCCCCAGCTCGCGGTCTGCGAGCACCTGTGGCAGCAACTGAACAAGGATAGTATCGAGCTTCGCAATCATTGAGTCACACTCCTACGCACTCGAGCACATACGGCCTGTCTCGGACAGAGTTGTTGGAACGTACTGGCGCATCTTCATAACAGTGGAGCAAGCACTATGCCCAAGCCAGATCGATGACAATCTGTTCACAGCGTGTATGCAGTCGCATCGTAGTGCTCACTTGTGGTCTGAAAGTTGCACATAACTACACGCAAACAACCAAACATCGACATCAAAGAAAGAAGAGCGAGTGCGATGTCTATCCTTATCGTTGATGATCAGCCGGCCCATCTGATGCTGCTCACAACCTTCCTGGAAGGTGCTGGTTATGAGGTGGCGAGCGCCCGCAATGGGCGGGAGGCGCTGAGCTATCTGCGGCGCACAAGCGATCTTCCAAGCCTCATTCTATTAGATATAGCAATGCCACAGGTGACCGGCTGGGATTTCTTACGCGCACAGCAACAGGAAGCGCACCTTGCGGTTATTCCAGTAATCATCATGACAGCGCTTGGACCGCTTGATCACCAGAAAGTGACACCATCCGTGGTGGCCTTCCTCGAGAAGCCGATCCACCTTGCTGAATTGGAAGCGCTCCTGCACGCATATGAGCAGCCGCAGCTCCAGAGCAGGGTCGTGGGGAAGTAAAACTGATTACTTCCACGCGGATACCAATTCAATTATCCTTTACACTTGCTGCAATGCAAGCCATGCTTGAGCACGAGCGACGCCTGCCTCACGAGCCGTTCGCTACTCCGAGAGGCTCGGATGAGTCCGGCGCGGTCGAGCTGATTCCTGCTTGTATCTTGGCGAAGAGTTCAGAGAGCATAAACGGCTTTTCGAGAACCTGACAACGGTACTCCCTGAGCTGATCGACATGTGAGTGCAGAAACTGAGCGTCGGCAGAGCAGACCATCAGCGGCATATCTTTGGTCGCCGGCACGCGCCGCATTAACTCCAAGATCTCCCAGCCCGACACAAAATCCTCAAGCCGAATGTCCAGTATTGCCAAATCTGGTTTTTGCTCGCGAATCATCATCTGAGCCTCACGACCATTCAGGCAGCAGATGACCTGATAGCCTTCATCGGTCAGAACCTCACGCATCATATCAACGTAGGCCGTGTCGTCGTCTATGACCGCGATCAACGGGTGCTCTCTGTACATATCGAACCATTCTCTCAAGTACCATCAGCCGGGCTTGTCTTGCCACCCAGCATATTTCGCGGGCAAATGCCGACGAATGCACGAGGTATGGCGCGTACAGTTAGCTCTTGACGTTGGTATCCTTGGGGTGAGGTATAGTATATCACCCCTCAGGCGATGCATATGTAAGGAGTTTACCGGACAACACAAAACCCACCGACTAAGCGGCGGGTCGCAAAAGATCGTGAGCGATTGTTGTTAAGCGGCTTTGTGCAGCCGGACACCAAACGTGAGGATGATGTGTTGTTATACAATCTGCGTACAGTCGCTAACATTGTCTGTAGAAGAAGCGCCGAGTTCGCACCTGTTCTGCACTATCAGGTGGTGTGCAGAAACGACAGCAACCCCAGCATCCAAATGGATGCCAGGGTTGCTAGTGTGCCAAAGAAATGCTAGTGTTCAGTATCAGACCCAGACGCATAGATTCGCCGCACATCGTCGAGTGACGAGGCCGTCTTGATCTGCGCCATAATCGCCTCAATCAGTGCTAGATCACTAATTTGGCGTACCTCCGCGATCACGGGCTCAGCCGCTGCGCCAAACTTCAGCTCAAGCCCCAGTGCAATTCCTTCGAGCAACCCCTCGGCGCGTCCTTTTTCGATGCCGACTTCCTCGACACTTGTAATATAGGTCATATGGCGTTCCTCCTCGAAGGTTCGCAGTTCTTGCACGAACTGCGCTTTTAAGGCGTTCGGCAAGCTCCACCCTCCAATCGACAAACCCAAAGGCCAGCCGCACTTGTTCCGGGCTATAGCCGAGATCGTAAAGCCGGCCTGTAATCGCCAATTTTTCCTGGAGCCGACGGACTGGATCAGCGCGGGTCTGTTGCGCAGCCAGGTGCGCCAGAATGAGCGCGGCAACTGGCTTCCGATTTGCCGCCAGATCCACGAGCCGTTCCCGATAGTCGAGCAATTTGATCGTCGGGAAGCGGAAGTGTAGTTCGCAACCCCACAGCGCCGTCTCATAGGTCTCTGGTCGCCAGGTCGCCCGATCATCACCCAGGACAGCAATGCTCACCACCGGATGCTCGAAGCGATCGCGCAAGCGATAATGGTATTGAAACATGCGGCGCGCAAAATCGGCCTGGTCCTGACTTTGGATCTCGATGTGAATGAGTACCCAGGCTGCTACACCATCGTGCCCCCACACCTCGACCAATTTATCGGCAGTGCGGCGACCCTGCTGATCCTCAACTGTCGCGCGCTGCAGCTCAGTCTCAAGAAAGCGATACGGTTTAGTCCAATCAATTGCCGCGTGTATCGACGGAAAACAGAGTTCTAGGAACTCCTGCAGATAGACATCAAGCGCGGCTTTCCATGGGCCATCGTAGTCGTCGTTGGGTAGTTTGAACATACCCGCTCCTTGCTTTGCGTATTATACCATTGTCCAGATTGCTATCGCGGGCACAACGGCTTGTAGCTCCGATTGGCGGTCGTCTCGCCTGCTATGTCGGCTTCAAGCAGCAACTCGTGCTGCCAGGCATATGGCACCCAGACTGGCGCAGCCGTGCGCGTCATGTCCGCGCCCTCCCACCATGCGGGTTGAAAGCGATCGTAGGCACGCAGATGCTGTCGCTTCGGTTCGCCCAGACTGACTGTGCCGGCTGCGTGTCTGCGCCGCCATGTCACGTGGTTGATCCAGATTTTGGCGGCTACACGACGAGTGGGATTCAGCTCACGCCACACCGCCCGCCAGGCGGTTTTGCCCTGCTTGCGCGTCAGGCGATCGGGGGTCACGATCGCGATCCAGATCCGAGCCGGTGGCAGTGGTTTGAGCTGCCAGTCCTGCGTGATGAGCTCGCCATGGAAGATGTCACCGGCCCTCGGTAGCGTGTTGCGCCGGAGTGTGACGCTGCCCTGGCGACTGGAACGCGCGCGGCCCAGGTGGTCCACCACGCACCAGCGCTTGCTCCTGGTCTCGCCAATATAGAAGAAACCGGCTGCAAGGTAGGTCCAGCCCAACAAAGGCAAGCCGGTGCGCTCATCCGCCGCAGCAGGATCGGCATAGGATACGAATATCATTGGTTGGTCGTACTCATTACAAACTGCTTGCATGCAGTGACGCAGCAGATGACTCTCGTACATTGCGACGCCATCTCGGAGATGCGAGCGCTTGATCTGCCGAATCAGCACTCCACTACTGGCGATGGTGCGCTCGGCGTCCTGGCTGGCGGCTGGGCCGATCAGGCAGGCGCCGGCGATCGAGCGGTCGCAGTTCGTACTCGCCGTCGCGCCGATCAAAACCGCGCCGTTGACGGTGTCGGTTTGATCGAGCACCGCGAACAACTGGCCACTCCCACCCGAGCTGCGCATGTAGTGGTGCTGCTCCAGATATGCCGCCGCAGCTTTGCGTGTCGCGCCATAAGCGCGAACAATCGTGAGCCCGGCGGTCTTGCTATCTGGGGTTGCGGTTGTCTGGGGTGCGATCTGCATAGGCTGTATTCCTTTCGTTATCTCATGCGCTTTGCTGGTTCTTGCCAGCGCAACGCAAATCGAGTGGGCCACGCTGCTGCCAGGAATACCCGGTGTCGCGCTCATAGTCTTGGATCACCTCGACCGCCGGCCCCATCACCCCAGGGCGCGTGTCCAGGGCTCGTTGAATGTGGCGCCTGTGGCTAAAGATGCAGCACCGGCAGCTCAGACGGGCGCGTGCCCGCTCATCGCGGTGTGGATCGAGCAGACTGGCCAGCGTCTCACCCTGGTCGAAGTAGCCAATGTGCGGCTCGATTCCGGCGGCGATCACCGCGCCAGCAACGTCGTGCAGCCCAAGGGCGATACCGGGGCGCGCCCAGAGCATGCGCCAGCCGCGCGGCCATGGCGCGTTGCGCTTTCGGCTCGGCTTTAAGCCGATCGCCTCGCGCCACTCCCAGGGCCGCACGTGCGAGCGCTGCTCGGACTCGGCGGCCCAGCGCTCGCCCGAGAGCAACACCGAGCGTTCTCCAAGCATGTCTCGGTTGGCGCGCGCCCACGTGTCGAATAAGCGTGTCTTGAAGTAGCTGGTACACCAGCGATGCGCGCGGGTTGGCGGCCGCCCGTCGCGTGCCTTGCGCGCAAAATCCAGTAGCGTGAGGATCGCCGACGGATCATCATCGCTGGCTGGGCCAAAGTAGATATCGCCATCGCGCACGAGGTGCAGGCGCCGCAGCGTCGTGCCATTACAGCCGCTTGGCGTGGCCGTCCCGTTCAGTTCGTAGACCGCCTGGCAGATAAGGAGACGGCAATTGCCAAGAGCGGCGGCCAACATCTCAAGGTGTGTGGGCGTGTCGGGCCAGTCCATCTGCTCCAGATGCGCGTGCCAGAGGATGATTGGGTGGTTGGGCCAGCGCCGGCGCGCCCACAGCGCCGCGTAGTCGCTGTCGAGCCCGCCGGAGACGCTGACGACAATCGCGGACGGGTCGTCTGGGTAAGGTGGTGGCTGGTCTTCATCGAACAATCCGAGTGCCAGTTGGTGACGGTGATGCATTGGCTCGATCTCCTGGTGGCTATTGTCAATAGCGGTCGAACGCCGCACCCAATCGAGCGCGGCGTTCTGCGTTTTCGTAAAGTGCTCTCGTGGCTGATTCCATCAACTACTACCGGACAGTCATGGGCATGGCCACGTGCGTGTAGGTCTCGTCGCCGACGCCTTTGAGGACGATCGGCTGTTGGGCAGTGTTGTAGTGAATAGCGATCGTCGGGGTGCTGATTGCATCGATGCCGTCGGCAAGGAATTTGACATTCAGCGCGACCATGCCTCCGGCGCCGCGGATCGCCGCGTCGTGTGCGCTTGAGTTCTCGCCGACCTCAGCCGCGTTTGCGCTGATTGTCAGCTTGCCAGCGCCATCGGTCACCGGGGTTAGCTGCAACCGTACGATATTCGCCGAGGTGGTGGCGAAGTAGGAGGCGAGCTTGATGGCACGCGCCAACTCCTTGGTGCTGATCTCCAGTACCGTGCTAAAGGCGAGGTTCAGATACCGATCGACGGCCGGATATGTGCCTTGGATACAGCGCGCGACTAACTCCACCTCGTCGGCACGGAAGATCACATAGTCATCGTCGACCAGTTGCTCGACCGTACCGTCAACGTCGGCCAGCACCTTGCCGAGGGTCGTCATCGCACGTGCCGGAACAACCACCTCCGCAGGAGCGGCCACAGCTGTTTCCAGAGCGATGGTGCGGAAGGCGATTCGGAAGGAGTCGGCGGCAGCAAACGATGCGACCGTGCCTGCGAGGCTGATCCGCATGCCGGTGAGCACTGGGCGCGTTTCGTCGCTGGAGGCGGCGAACGCGACCTGGCTGACAGCGCTACACAGCGCCTCGGGAGCGAAGGTTGCCGCCGGGGCACGTCCGGCGATGGTGGGGATGCTTGGGAACTCCTCGGCAGCAATACCCTTGATTGTGGCCTCGAAGGCGCCGCAGCTCAGTGTCACGCTCATGGCACGCGGGTCCATCACCAGGGCGATCGCCTCGTTTGGCAGGCTGGCGACCACGTCGCTCAGCAGTTTCGCCGGCAGCGTAATCGCCCCGGGACGTGCGACCTTCGCCGCGACAGTGACGACAATGCCGATCTCCAGGTTCGTCGCGCTGATCGTGATCTGGCTGCCCTCGGCAGAGAGCAGGACGTGACCGAGAATGGGCATCGTGCTCTTGGGAGCGACCGCGTGCAGTGCCTTGGCTAGGCCGCGCTTCAGGTGCTCCTGGAGCACGCTGGCCTCCATCGCCGGCACACTCGTCGTGGCCAGCGGTTCGACGACGTTCTTCCGGCTGCGGGTGGGCCTGGCGGCGCCGCTCGTAGGAGCGGCAGTGGGAGTGCTCGTCATGGTAGTGTGTCCTTCCTTGTGTTGATATGATGTTGATAGATTGGGGACAGTGGTGAGACAATAGGTGTCTCCGACTGGTGTTTGCAACATGTGCGGTGTTCAGCGACCAAAGGCCAGGCCGCGTTCCCGCATACTGATAAAGCGGCCCTGTCCGATCACGAGATGGTCCAGCACCTCAATGTCAAGCATTTTTCCGGCGCTAATGATCTCGCGTGTCACCAGGACGTCTTCCGGCGACGGTGTTGGGTCGCCTGACGGATAATTATGGCTTACAATGATCGCAGCACTGTTGCGGCGGATGGCCTCTTTGAAGACTTCGCCGACTCGCACCAGTGAGGCGTTGAGGCTGCCGACGTACACGGTTGCCACGGTTTGAACGCGATTTTTTGTGTCGAGACAGATCGTGCGTAGGTGTTCCTGGTCAAGGTGACTCATTTCGACCATCAGGAGCTGCACCACGTCAGCCGGAGATTTGATCTGCAGTCGCTCGCCGGGTTCTGCCAACAGCATCCGCCGGGCAACCTCCAGCGCGGCCTTGACCTGTGCGGCACGAGCACGTCCGAGACCTCGAACACGCTGGAGTTCATTCAGGTCAGCCTGCTGGAGCCCCTGCCAGCCACCGAAGGTGCTTATGAGCTGCTGGGCGAGCGCGACGGGATTGGTTCCGCCCGAGCCGCCGTTCAGCACTACCGCCAGCAGTTCGCTATCCGACAGCGCCGCGGCGCCGCACTCGACCAGGCGCTCGATCGGGCGCTCCTGGATGGGCCACTCGCGCAGCGGGCGCTCCGCGAGGCTGAGCGTGGGCTGCGTGGACTTTGGTAAGGCAAAGAGGAATGCTTGGTGCAATGGATGCCTCCTGTGGATGCGCCAGGGGGCCGTCTCCACACCCCAGCGGAGCGGAGACGGCCCCGCTGGGGTATGGCAAATAGTCGAATGAAGGTGGTGTCTGCCCACGAGGAATGTGGAACATGCGCGATTGAGTAAGCGCCAGGGTACATTCCCATATACTGGCAGTCAGCGCGCCCACCTGGGACAGTGTGAGCGCGCATATCTCCAAACAAGCTAGAACAGCGTCAGCTGCACCTGCGCCGGAGCAGCCGCGATGGCGAACAAATCCATGGTTGCCATCTCGGCGCCCGTGCGCTTCGCCGCCTTCGCTGCCCGTTTGCCCTTGATCTGGCCGATGTGCTCCATGCTGCCGAACACCAGCGTCGAGCGCGATGTGTGCGCCACACGCACCACATCCGCCTGGGTCAGCACCATTCTGACCGGCTGGATCTCGAGTGTTGCGGGCTGATCCAGCACCTCCGGCGTGGCCGGCGCGTCAATCGCTGCCAGTTGGGCATCGGCTTCCGCCTCCTCCACAAGCTGAGCCGCGATCTCGGCCTCTTCCGCCACCGTCAGGCTGTGCGTGGCCGCAAGCTGCGCCATCGCCAGTTCCATCGCCGCCAGATCGGACGGCTCGGGCAGCGCGGCGGGCGGCAGCTGCGGCAGTAACGCCACCTCAAGCGCCGCCGCCTCCACATCAGACGTCTCCACAATCTCCAGCGCATCGGTGTCGCTCAACTGTGCGCTCGCCTCGGCGGCCTGAACTGTCGAGGCAGTCGGCTGGGTCACCTGGTCGGCATTCGTTTTCGACAGCTCGGCGTTCAGTGCAGCCAGTTCCTCCTGAAGCGCCGTGTAGCGCTCGGCCTGGTCCCACGGCAGCGTCAGCGCTACCGTGATCTGCGCTTCTTCCTGATCCTTCGCCAGACCTTCCGCGTCGATCCTGCGGATCGCCTCGGGGAGGTCACGGATCTGCCAGTCGATGCTCGCGAAAATGCCCTGGTCGTTGCCGAGCTTGACTGGAGCGCCGGTGATGGCCTCGACCGCACCGTTCTGCTCAACCGCGAGAAAGATGTCGGCGATGGCCATGAGCGGAGTCGCCTGCGCGCGGATGAGCAGCCCCTGATAGGAGCCGACCGTCCGCCTGATACGCTCCTTGCTCGCCTGCGCTTGCGCGGCCACCTCCAGCGCAATTGCGTTCAGCGCCTTGCCGGCCGCCTCGCGCTTGGTGTAGGCGACCGCCTCGTTGGTCATCGCGCCCTTGACGATCGCGGCCTTGAACTCCGCGTCCGCAACTGGCGCCACTACGGCCTGCGCCGCGACCAGCAGCGCGCGCCGCTCGGTCATTCGCTCGCGCGCCCAGGCGATGTCGCGCAGCTTCGTCCGCATGCGCGCCTGCGTATCGCGATGGCTGCTTTGAAGACTTGCCAGTTTGACCAACTCCGCGTCGAGTTGAACTTTGCGGATCACCCTCGGGTTGCCCGACGCAATCGCCTTGATCTCCGCAGCCGACAGCACGACCTCAGAGATGTCATCGATCGCGCGAATGGTGACATCGCCCGAGCGCATCTGCCCGATGAAGCGGGCTTTGGTCTCGAGTGTCTGCCATAGGTAGCCATCGAAGCTCCCTTCGGTCACGTAGTTGCACACGAACACCTCGGGCCAGGCGTTGCCCTGCCGCTCGATCCGGCCGACGCGCTGCTCCAGATCGCCTGGCCGCCATGGGGCGTCGAGGTTGTGGAGCGCGATCAGCCGTTTCTGGATGTTCATGCCGGTGGACTGCTTGGATGCGATCAGCACGCGCACGTCGCCGCGGCCCAGTGCCGCGAACAGCGCCGCGCGCTTGGTCTTGGTATTGTGCTCCTGAATGAAGGCGACCTGCTCGGCCGGAACGCCGCGCGCCGCGAGCTTGGCGCGAATCTCGTGATACACAAAGCTCTTGTCCAGCTCAGGATCGGCCGTCTGGTCGCCGTCGATGCCGTCCGCCATCGCGGTCGCGCCGTTCCGCATCAGCCCCTTTGACTTGGGGGTGGACAGTTCGCAATAGATCAGCTGGGTGGCCTTCGCGGCGTCAAAGCGTTGATGCAGCTCCGCCACGGTGTTGACCAGCATGTTGATCTTGCAGGCCGGCTCTTCCGAGCCGCCAGTCACCAACCGTACATCGAGCGCGGCCTTGCGGCCGTCGGAGGTGACCTTGAGCATGTTGTCCTGCCACGGCTCAACTGATCCGCTCCTGATCGCCTCGACCCGCGCGACGAACGAACGCACCAGCGCCTTGAGCGTGGCCGAGCCGGGGACGCTGATCGGGATGGGCTTGCCGCCGACGAGCTTGGGCGTAGGCAATCCCAACTGCTCGCGGCTGCGGCTAAACGTCATCTGGAACCACAGGTTGAACAGCTCCGGCAGGTTCACGAACTTGCACAGGCGCGTGTTCATCCTGAAACCCCCGCCGTCCGGCGTCATCTCGAACACCGTCTGCGTTTCGGCAAACGTGCTGGCCCAGGCGTCGAAGTGCTCGATGCCGTGAGAGGCAAGCACCTCCTCCTGCAGATATTTCTGCATGATGAAGACCTCGCCGAGGGTGTTGAGCACCGGTGTGCCGGTCGCAAACACGACCCGCCCGCCGCGTCGCCGCAGATCCCAGGTCTTGATGCGCATATCGAACGCGCGCTTGCTGTCGCCCTTCGGCACGCCGGGCAGGCTGCCCAGCATCGTCGGGACGCTGAGATTCTTAAACTCGTGCGCCTCGTCGACCATGAGCGCGTCGATGCCCAACTCGTCCCAGGTGATGATCCGGGCGTCGTCGTGCTTGACGCGGTACTCCTGTTCCTTGAGCCGGTTCTCGAACGCCAGGATCTTGCGCTCGATCTCCTTCATCGTTCGCTTGTCGGTGCGCGTGGCGTCGCGCTTGCGCTTCATCTCTTCGAGATAG
>WNGB01011794.1_pt1 | contig 16770 bp, 17 predicted proteins | sample 5400681 | NCBI WGS metagenome assembly WNGB01 (sample SAMN13153367, study PRJNA577476) | soil metagenome | isolation source: 115 cm soil or saprolite under grassland replicate 2 | place: USA:California | collected 2016-06-15 | reverse complement strand
CGTACAGCTCCGGACGTTTCATCGCCGCCTACAAGGCCGACGCGGGGGACAAGAACGAGCGGTGCGCGATCCACATCCAGGGGGAGAGCGCCCGCGTGACGGTGACCCAGATCGCGGGCGCCGTGGCGCGCCGCATCGTGTGTCGCGTGTCGGCGGGGGACAAGCTGGAGGCGGGCGAGCGCATCGGCATGATCCGCTTCGGCTCGCGCACCGACTGCTACATGCCCCGCGGCACCGACCTCCGCATCCGCGTCGGCGACCACGTCACCGGCGGCGTCACCGTCCTCGGGGTGCTGGCGTGATTCCGCGCCGGGCGGCGCGACGGGAGCGGCGGCGACGGCGCTGGCACGAGCTGCGCGAGCAGCGCGGCCGCGGCATCTTCCTGCTGCCGAGTCTGCTGACCACCGGCAACCTCTTCTGCGGGTTCTTCGCGATGCTCCTGACCGTGGAGTACCGGTACGCGGAGGCGGCGCTGGCGATCTTCGTGGCCATGATCATGGACATGCTGGACGGTCGGGTGGCGCGGCTCATGAAGGCCACGAGCCAGTTCGGCGTCGAGTTCGACTCGCTGGCCGACGTCGTGTCGTTCTGCGTGGCCCCGGCGTTTCTGCTCTACTCCTTCGCGCTGTCCGGGCTCGGGCGGCCCGCGTGGTTCGGCGCCTGCCTGTTCGTGATCTGCGGAGCGCTCCGACTGGCCCGCTTCAACATCCACACGGGCAGCACGGATCGTCGTTTCTTCGTGGGGCTGTCCACGCCGGCGGCCGCGGGCGTCGCCGCCTCCACGGTGCTGCTCCTGCATCGCGAGGAGCTGAGCCGGTGGGAGCTCGTCGCCATCGCGATCGGGACGTATCTGGTGGCGCTCCTGATGGTCTCGACCTTTCGCTACTGGAGCTTCAAGGAGGTCGACTTCGCCCGGCGGCGCCCGGTGCAGACGCTGCTCGTGGTGGTGCTGTCCGTCATGATCGTGGCGACGAATCACGAGCTGTTTCCGTTCCTGCTCTTCGGGGTCTATGCGGTCTCGGGCCCGGCCCGACGCCTGCTGGTGGGTCGGACGGCGTCGCACGCGGAACTGGCGACCAAAGAACCGTCGTAACGCGGTAAGGGGGAACGTATGGATCGCGTCATCATCTTCGACACCACGCTCCGGGATGGCGAGCAATCGCCGGGCTTCTCCATGAACACGATGGAGAAGCTCGAGATGGCCCGGCAGCTGGCCCGGCTCAACGTCGACGTCATCGAGGCCGGCTTCCCCATCTCCTCGGAGGAGGATTTCGGGGCCACGCGCGAGGTCGCGCGTCAGGTGGGAACGCTGGAAGGCGCCCCCACGATCTGCGGGCTCTCCCGGGTGGGTCTGGGCGACATCGACCGCTGCTGGGAGGCCGTGAAGTACGCCCGGAAGGCGCGCATCCACACCTTCGTCGCGACCTCCGACATCCACCTCAAGTACAAGCTGCGCAAGTCGCGCGCGGAAGTCCTGAAGGCCTCGGTGGAGGCGGTCCGCCACGCCCGCGGCTACTGCGAGGACGTCGAGTTCTCGCCCGAGGACGCCTCGCGCTCCGATTTCGAGTACATGTGCGACGTGCTCTCCGCGGTCATCGAGGCCGGGGCTCGCACCATCAACATCCCCGATACCGTGGGCTACGCGATCCCGCGCGAGTGGGGCGAGCGCATCGCCCGCATACGCGAGAAGGTGCAGGGGATCGACAACGTCGTGCTGTCGGTGCATTGCCACAACGACCTCGGGCAGGCCGTGGCCAACTCGCTGACGGCCATCATGAACGGCGCGCGCCAGGTCGAGTGCACGGTCAACGGCATCGGCGAGCGTGCGGGCAACGCCTCCCTGGAGGAGATCGTCATGGCCCTGCACACCCGCAAGGATTTCTTCGGCGCCGACACGCGGGTGCGCACGGAGGAGATCTTCAAGACGTCGCGCCTGCTGTCGCACGTCACGGGCATCCACGTCCAGCCCAACAAGGCCATCGTCGGCGAGAACGCCTTCGCCCACGAGGCCGGCATCCACCAGGATGGTGTCCTCAAGGAGAAGCTGACCTACGAGATCATGCGCCCCGAGGACATCGGACGACCGGCCAACAAGCTGGTGCTCGGCAAGCACTCCGGGCGTCACGCGCTCGCGGCCCGGCTCAAGGACCTCGGATTCGATCTCGACGGCGGCGATCTCGATCGCGCCTTCCGGAAGTTCAAGGACCTCGCCGATCGCAAGAAGGAGGTCTTCGACGAGGACCTCATCGCGATCGTGACGGACGAGGCGACGCACGGCCCGGAGACCTACGCCCTCGAGTACCTGCACGTCATCAGCGGCACCGGGGTGGTGCCGTCGGCGACCGTGAAGCTCCGGCGCGAGGACCAGGTCTTCCAGGACTCCGGCGTGGGCGATGGTCCCGTCGACGCGGTGCTCGCGGCCATGGAGGCCATCACCGGGCTCAAGGGGCGCTTGCTGGATTACTCGCTGCGGTCGGCGACCTCCGGCAAGGACGCCATCGGGGAAGTGTCGATGAAGATCGACTTCGACGGCACCGTCGTGTCGGGTCGCGGCTCGTCGACGGACGTCATCGAGGCCAGCGCCCGGGCCTATCTGAGCGCACTCAACCGCGTGGTGCAGCCGGCGGGCCAGCGGATGAAAGAAGTCGGGCCCTGAGATGGCGACCTCCCGCATCGCGGTCCTGCCCGGCGACGGCATCGGCCAGGAGGTCACGGCCGAGGCCGTGCGCGTCCTCGAGGCCGTGGGCCAAGCCGCCGGCATCAAGTTCGAGTTCGAGCAGGCGCTGATCGGGGGCGCCGCCATCGACGCCGCGGGGACGCCGCTGCCCCCGCACACGCTGGCCCTGTGCCGGCAATCGCACGCGATCCTGTTCGGCGCGGTGGGCGGACCCAAGTGGGACCACCTGCCGCAAGAGCAGAAAGCCGAGCGCGGGTTGCTGGCGCTGCGCAAGGACCTCGACCTCTATGCCAACCTGCGTCCGGCCCGCTGCTTTCCCATGCTCGTCGACGCCTCGCCGCTCAAGCGGTCCGTCGTCGAGGGCACCGACATCGTGGTGATTCGCGAGCTGACGGGGGGGCTCTACTACGGCGAGCCACGCGGTGTCGAGCAGTTCGCCGACGGTAGCGCGCGCGCCATCAACACGATGGCGTATACCTCGCGCGAGATCGAGCGCGTGGCCCGGGTCGGGTTCGAGGTGGCGCGCAAGCGAAAGCGACGGCTCGCCTCGGTCGACAAGGCCAACGTGCTGGTGGTGTCGCAGCTCTGGCGAGACGTCGTCACGCGTGTCGGCCGCGACTACCCGGACGTCACCCTCGAGCACGTGCTCGTCGACAACTGTGCGATGGCGCTCGTCCAGCGCCCCACGCACTTCGATACCATCGTGACCGAGAACACCTTCGGCGACATCCTGTCCGACGAGGCCGCGATCCTGGCGGGCTCGATGGGCATGCTCGCCTCGGCGTCGCTGGGCCACGTGGGCGCGGGCGGCGGCAACATCGGCCTCTACGAGCCCGTGCACGGCACCGCGCCCGACATCGCGGGGCAAGGCGTGGCGAACCCGATCGCGGCGATCCTGTCCGCCGGAATGCTGTTGCGGTACTCGCTCGACCGCGGGCCGGAGGCGGACCGCGTCGAGCGCGCGGTGGCGCGGGTCCTCGAGCAAGGCCATCGTACGCGCGACATCGCGGAGCGCGGGCAGAAGACGGTGGGCACGCGCGAGATGGGCGATCTGATCGTGGGCGCACTGGAGGCCCGGGACTGATGGCGACGGGGGTGACGGTGGCCGTGATCGGGGCCACGGGGGCGGCGGGCCAGACGACGTTGCGCATCCTCGAGGAGCGCAAGTTCCCCGTGCGCGAGCTCCGCTGCTTTGCCTCGGAGCGCTCGGTCGGCACGACGGTGACCTTCGGCGGCGAAGCGGTGCCGGTCCGGCGGGTCGAGGTCTCGGCCTTCACGGGCATCGAGATCGCGTTCTGCTCGGCCGGGTCGGCCCAGTCGCGCGAGGTCGCGCCGTTGCTGGTGAAGGCGGGGGCCGTCGTCGTCGACAAGTCGAGCGCCTTCCGGATGGATCCCGAGGTCCCCCTCGTCGTGCCGGAGATCAACCCCGAGGCGGCGAAGCGGCACCGGGGGATCCTGGCCTGCCCCAACTGCACGACGATCGTGACCGTGATGCCGCTCAAGCCGCTCCACGACGCCGGGCGCGTGCGGCGTGTCATCGCGACCAGCTATCAGGCGGTGTCGGGGGCGGGCGTCGGGGGGATCGAGGACCTGCGCCAGCAGACCCTGGCGTGGGCCCGGGGGGAGGCGATCGTGCCCCGGTTCTTTCCCCACCGGATTGCCTTCAACCTGATTCCGCACATCGACGCGTTCGGCGCCGACGGCTACACCGGCGAGGAGCTGAAGCTCGTCAACGAGACGCGCAAGATCCTGGGGGCGCCCAACCTGGCGATCTCGCCCACGACCGTCCGCGTGCCCGTCTTCACCTGTCACTCCGTCGCCGTCAACGTGGAGACGGAGGAGCGGATCGGCGCGGCGCGGGCCCGCGCGCTCTTCGAGCGATTCCCGGGGCTCCGGCTCTGGGACGATCCGGCCGAGCAGCGATACCCGATGCCGGTGACCGTCGAGGGACAGGACGACTGCTACGTCGGGCGAATTCGTGACGATCTGTCGCATCCGAATGCGTTAAATTTTTGGGTAGTCGGCGATCAGCTGCGAAAGGGCGCGGCGACCAACGCGGTTCAGATCGCCGAGTTACTGCTGCCGTCCTGATCAGAGCTCTGGTTCGCGGGGAGGGGTGACGGCGGATGGCGCGGCTCCGGCACTACTATCACAAGCACTTCGGCCGTCACGGCCGTTTTCACTTCGCCGTCCTGCTGACGATCGTCGTGGTGACCTACGTCTTCGTGCCGTGGATCGCGCGGCTCGTCGACGCCATTCGGGGATACAACCCGAGCTATCCCTACGATCCCAAGGACGTCACCCGGCAGGACTGGATCATCCGGCACGGCGTGTATGCGCCGGCGGCCGTCCCCGTCAACCTGATCCTCAGCCTCCTGCTCGTTCTGCTGCTCGTGATCGTGTGGATGACCGTTCTGCCCCGTGGGGGCGCGCGACGACAGTAGCCTCGGAAGGGGACTGCGTCCCCACGCGCCTGGCGGCTCGGACGCTGCGGTTGATGGTGGCGTACGACGGAACGGCGTACTCGGGGTGGCAGATCCAGCCCTCGCGGCCGACGGTGCAAGGGCTCCTGGTCGCGGCCGCCCGCCCACTCCTCGGGGATGACCTGCGGCTCGTCGGGGCCAGCCGTACCGACGCCGGGGTCCACGCGCTCCGGCAGACGGTGTCGATCCGCGCGCCGCGAGCCGTGCCGGGCGACGTCGTCGTGCGGGCCCTGAACGCCGCGTTGCCCCGTGACGTTCGGGTGCTCGCCTGCGAGGCGGCGGACCCCGCGTTCGATGCGCGGCGGGCCGCGACCGGCAAGCGCTACGGGTATCTCCTGCAGGATGGCGCGGTGCCGACGCCCTTCCTGTTGCGCTACGCCTGGCACGTGCCCGTCCCCCTCGACGTCGCGACCATGCGCCGGAGCCTCGCGGCGTTGCGCGGGCGTCACGACTTCAGCGCGTTCCGCGCCGCGTCCGGCCGCGAGCACCCACCGACCTGCATCATCCGTGCGCTCCATGTGTTCCGTCGTCGAGATCGGATCACGCTCTTCGTCTCCGCCGACCGCTTCCTGCACCACATGGTCCGCAACATCGTCGGCAGCGCCGTCGAGGTCGGACGCGGGGCACGCCCGCCCGCCTGGCTCGCGGACGTGCTGGCCTCTGGCGATCGCCGCCGCGCCGGTCCCACCGCGCCCGCGCACGGCCTGACTCTCATCCGCGTGATGTACTCGGAGGGGGGCTCACGCCCCCCTTCCGACGGCCGTGAGCGGGCCTGACGGCCCGCTCCTCGGCCTGCCTCCCCCGGAACAGGATTGCGGCGGCAAAGCCGCCGCTCGAACCACTGCTAGAATGCGTGACAACGATGCGCACGTACTTGAAGGTCAGGGCAGGCACGGCCGAAGAGGTGAGCGGCGAGGTCGTGCGCGAGCAGCCGCTGACGATCTACGTCGACGGCGAGCGGTTTCTCACGCTGCTCTGCACGCCCGTGAATCTCGAGGCGCTCGTCGTCGGCTATCTGTGGATGGAGAAGGTGATCGGTGATCTCGACGAGATCCGCACGGTCGAGGTCTCCGCCGTGGACGGGCGCGTCGACGTGACTCTGATCCGTCCCGTGAGCCTGCCGACCGAGCGGATCCTCACCTCCGGCTGCGGGGGGGGCATCACCTTCCGGATCGATCACCGCCTGTTCCCCCGGCTCTCGAGCGGTCTGCGCGTGTCGCCCGCTCAGCTCGCCGCTCGGATTCGCGAGCTCTTCGCCGCGGCGGTGCTCTACAAGGCCTCGCGAGGGATCCACGGCGCCGCGCTGTCCGACACCGAGCGCCTGCTCGTCGTGTCCGAGGACGTCGGCCGTCACAACGCGGTCGACAAGGTCAAGGGCGAGGCGTTGCTCCGCGGGATCCCCACGGAGGACAAGATTCTGCTGTCGACGGGACGCATCTCGTCCGAGATGCTGCTCAAGGCCGCGCGGATGGGCGTTCCGGTCGTGGCCTCGCGGACCTCCCCCACGGAGATGGCGATCGGGCTCGCCGAGCAGCTGAACATCACCGTGTGCGGCTACGTCCGGCCGGATGGATTCAACCTCTACGCCGGCGAGCACGTGCTCGTCGGCCCCGTCGCCAGTCGCCATGAGTGAGCCCCCGCCGCCGCGCGATCCCGACTCGGTCGGGACCCGGGCGTACCGGCGCGGGTTCAAGCGCGGGGACCGCCGGGACGATTACGCGATGGATCGCTTCGCCGAGGCGGAGGCCAGCCTCGGTGATGCCGAGCGGGTCAACCGCATCCTCCTCGAGCTCAGCCGCTACTACAACCCCCTGATCCACGGCCCCATCGTCGATCTCGACAGCCGTCGCCGGATCCTCGAAGCCCTCGAGGCCGGCAACCCGGACGAGGCCCGGCGCCTCCTGAACGAGCGCCGCACGCTCTACCAGGGCCCCGCCGAGCGCGACCCGGACTGACCACGCGCCGCCCGCCGGAACCTATGGTGCATCGGTGCCTTGTAAAAGCTTGACACCAGGTGTGTACATCATTACCATGCCGCCAGCCGGGCTCCCCGGTGAGCGAATAAACATCGTGTTTTCAATAAGATCGGAGGCTCCCCGATGACGCAGAGCATCACCGAGTGGCTCCAGCAGAATCGATTCATCGTGGTCTCCGTGGACCCCGTCGCCGGTCAGGTGCGCGTGAAGTCGGAGTCGGCGATGTGCACGGACCTCGATTGCGGCAACGAAACCATCGTCACGGCGGAGGACGGCGTCACTGACCTGCGCGCGATCAACGCCGGTGACATCGTCAAGGTCGAGCACAGCGCCGGCCGCGCCCAGCGCATCGTCGTCGTGCGCCGAGCCTGGGACGAGCTGACCAGCCCCGAGTTCTAGCCGGTGGCACGTCTGTCGCGCCTGCACTGCCCGTCTTGTGCGCCATCCATTCGGAATCCGTGGCAAGGAGGTTCGGCATGAGTCTGTCGCGGCGTGACTTCATCAAATTCGGGAGCGCGACGGCCGCGGGCGTGGCCGCGACCGGAAAGGGCATCGACCTGGCCCCGGTGGAAGCGGCGGCGACGTCACTGAAGATCAAGGAGGCCAAGGCCTTCGCCGGCGTGTGTCCGTACTGTGCCGTGGGCTGCGGTCAGCTCATCTACGCCAAGGACGGAAAGATCATCGACATCGAGGGCAACCCGGACACGCCGCACACGCAGGGACGGCTCTGCCCGAAAGGTGCGGCGACCATCGAGCTGTCGAACAACCCGCTGCGCCCGACCAAGGCGCTCTATCGCGCCCCCGGCTCCGACAAGTGGGAAGAGAAGCCGCTCGAGTGGATGTACGACGAGATCGCCAAGCGCTACTACGAGGCGCGCGAGAAGTACTTCATCGAGAAGGAGAAGGACAAGGACGGCAAGGACATCGTCGTCAATCGGCTGGAGGCGATCGGCTCTCTCGGGTCGGCGTGCATCGACAACGAGGAGTGCTACCTGCTCACGAAGTTCAACCGCTCCCTCGGCATCGTCTATCACGAGCATCAGGCCAGGGTCTGACACTCCGCCACGGTCCCAGCTTTGGGGACCACGTTCGGGCGCGGGGCGATGACCACGAACCTCATCGACATCCAGAATGCGGATGTCATCATGGCGACGTCCAACATGGCCGAGAACCACCCCGTCGGCTTCCAGTGGGTGATGAAGGCCAAGGAGCGCGGGGCCAAGTTCATCCACGTCGACCCGCGCTTCACGCGGACCAGCGCCGCCGCCGACATCCACGTCCCCCTGCGCTCGGGGACGAACATCGTGTTCTTCGGCGGCCTCATGAACTACGCCATCGAGAAGAACCTCTACTTCAAGGAGTACGTGGTCCACTACACGAACGCGTCGTTCCTCATCGACCCCGCGTTCAAGACGCCGACCGACCTCGGCGGGCTCTTCACGGGCTTCGACGAGGCCAAGCAGAGCTACGACCGAGCGAGCTGGAAGTACCAGCTCGACGGCGAGGGCAACCCCAAGCGTGACCTCACGCTGAAGGACCCTGACAGCGTCTTCCAGCTGCTCAAGCGCCACTACAGTCGCTACTCGCTCGACATGGTCGAGAAGGTCTGCGGCATCCCCAAGGCGAAGTTCGAGGAAGTGGCGAAGCTCTACTGCGGCACCTCCGGGCCCGACAAGACAGGCACCATCACCTACGCGCTGAACCTGACCCAGCACACCAACGGCGTCGAGAACATCCGCTCGCTGTGCATGCTGCAGCTGCTCCTCGGCAACATCGGCCGTCCTGGCGGCGGCGTCGTGGCGCTCCGCGGCCACGCCAACGTGCAGGGGGCGACGGACCTCGAGCTGCTCTACCACGAGCTGCCGGGCTACCTGGCGATGCCGCTCCGCGACGTCCATCCCGACCTGAAGACGTATCTCGAGAAGGAGACGCCCAAGGGCGGGTTCTGGACCAACAAGCCGAAGTTCATGGTGAGCCTGCTCAAGGCGTTCTACGGGGAGGCCGCGACCAAGGACAACGAGTTCGGCTACCAGTGGCTGCCCAAGCGCGCCAAGGCGGACGCCTACAGCCACCAGCACATGTTCGTCGACATGTACAACGGCGTGATCAAGGGCTTCCTGGCCGACGGGCAGAATCCGGCGGTCGGCGGGCCCAACGCCAAGCTCGCGCGCGCGGCCATGCAGCGCCTGGACTGGCTGGTCGTCGTCGACATCTTCCTCACCGAGACCGCCGAGGTCTGGAAGGCGCCGGGTACGAATCCGAAAGACGTCAAGACCGAGGTCTTCTTCCTGCCCGCGGCCCCCGCGGCGGAGAAGGACGGCAGCCTCACCAACACCATGCGGGTCATCCAGTGGCACGAGCGCGCCGTGAAGCCGCCCGGCGACGTGCGCTCGGACGCCGACTTCTTCTGCACGCTGGCCCACCGTCTCAAGAAGCTCTACGCGGGCTCCAAGAAGGATCGCGACAAGGGCTTCCTCGCCGCGAACTTCAAGTACGGCGAGAAGCCCGACGAGCCCGAGATGGTCGAGGTGCTCAAGGAGATCAACGGCTACGCCGTCGAGGAGATCAAGGACAAGGACGGCAAGGTCACCTACAAGAAGGGCCAGCCGCTCAACACCTTCGCCCATCTCACCGACGACGGCGCCACCGCGTCGGGTTGCTGGATCTACACGGGCGTCACCGTCGAGGGCCCGGACGGCAAGCTCGTCAACAAGGCGGCCAGCCGCAAGCCGGCGGACGCCAAGGATTACCTCGGGCACGGCTGGGGCTTCGCGTGGCCGGCCAACCGGCGGATCATCTACAACCGCGCCTCGGCCGACCTCCAGGGCAAGCCGTGGAGCGAGAAGAAGAAGCTCATCTGGTGGGATCCCGAGGCGCCCGGCAACGCGCCGGACAAGAAGGGCAAGTGGGTCGGCCTCGACGTCCCGGACTTCAACGCGTTCCTGGCGCCCGACGCCAAGAACGGGGACATGCCGTTCATCATGCGGGCCGACCTGGTCGGCGCGTTCTTCGGTCCGCTCGCCGATGGCCCGTTTCCCGAGCACTACGAGCCGATCGAGTCGCCGACCAGGAACCTCCTGTCCAAGCGGCAGAACAATCCGGTCGCCAAGATCTGGAAGGTGCCGGACCAGAAGAACGACCTGGCCCCGATGGGCTCGCCCGACTACCCCTACGTCATCACGACGTACCGGCTCACCGAGCATCATCTGTCCGGGGTCATGTCGCGCTATCTGCCGATGCTCGCCGAGCTGTTCGACTCGCACTTCGCGGAGATCAGTCACGAGCTGGCCAAGGAGCTCGCCATCGCGAACGGCGACATGGTCACCGTGTCCTCCCCGCGCGGCAAGATCCACGTCAAGGCCATGGTCACCCACCGTCTCAAGCCCTTCGTGATCGACGGCAAGACGGTCCACCAGATCGGCGTGCCGTGGCACTGGGGGTACAACGGCATCGACGGGCTGCCCGGCAGCAAGGGCGACATCACCAACGACCTGTCGGCGACGGTGGGGGATCCCACCGTCTACATCCAGGAGACGAAGGCCTTCCTCTGCAACGTGAAGAAGGGGGTGGTGTAGCCATGGCCCGCACGCTCGCGATGTTCACGGACACCTCGCTCTGCATCGGGTGTCGCGCGTGTCAGGTGGCCTGCAAGCAGTGGAACGAGCTCGGGATGGAGGTGCCGGAGTGGACGGGCACCTATCAGAATCACGCCCACTTCACCGACAAGACGTTCCGGCTCGTGCGCTTCATCGAGGAGCCGAAGCCGAACGGCGATCTGGCCTGGCTCCTCATGTCCGACGTCTGCAAGCACTGCGCGGAGGCCGGCTGTCTCGACGCCTGTCCCACGGGCGCGATCTACCGCACCGAGTTCGGGACCGTCGACATCAACCAGAGCGTCTGCAACGGTTGCCGGTACTGTGTCTCGTCGTGTCCGTTCGGCGTCGTGAGCTTCCGCGAGGACACGGGCACGGCCCGGAAGTGCACCTTCTGTAACGACCGGATCCACAACGGCCTGGGCCCGGCGTGCGCCAAGGCGTGCCCCACCGAATCGATCCAGTTCGGCTTCCGGGACGACCTCGTCGCCAAGGCCGGCAAGCGGGTCGAGGCGCTGAAGACGATGGGATTCAAGGACGCGCAGCTCTACGGGGCCGACAGCAAGGGCTTCCTGGGCGGGCTCAACGCGTTCTTCCTGTTGCTGGCCAAGCCCTCGACGTACAACCTCCCCGACAATCCGAAGGTCCCCCAGCGCAACGTGGTCGTCGACTCGCTGCTGTCCATCGGCTCGGCGCTCATCGTCGGGCTGGGCGCGGTGCTCGCGTTCCGCGGGCGGGGGAATGGAGGCGGCGATGCTTAAAGCCCCGGGCTGGGAGATGATGATCGTCGTCTACTTCTTTCTCGGCGGCATCGCCGGGGGCGCGTACTTCACCGCCGCCATCGCCGACAACTTCGGCGGGCGGCGCGACCGCCAGGTCGCGAAGATCGGCTATCTGCTCTCGCTGCCGCTCGTCGCCCTGTGCGGTCTCCTGCTCATCGGGGACCTGGGCGTGCCCTCGCGCTTCCTCAACATGATGCGGGTCTTCAAGTTCTGGGACCCGATGTCGATCGGGGCGTGGGCGGTCGGCGTCTTCGGTCTCTTCACCTTCGTGTCGAGCGTGCTCATGCCGTTCTGGAGCCAGGCCCGTCTCATGGGCGCGTTGTTCCTCGCCTCGGGCGCGTCGACGGGCATGGCCGCCATCTCGCTGATCCTCTTCCTGACCGGCGCCACCGCCGGAGAGGCGTGGGGCAAGGTGAAGAAGGCGGACCGGTTCTCCATGATCTTCGAGCTCGTCGTGCTCGCCGTCTTCCTGATCCTGCTGGGCGCGGCGGCCAAGCCCATGATCAGCGGACACTTCGCGCCACTGTTCTGGGGTGGGCTCGTGGTCGTCGGCCTGCTGGTTCCGCTTGCGCTCGACGTGCTCGGCCATCGCGCCAAGGCGCTGGGAGCCGTGGCCGCGGTCCTGGTCCTCGCCGGGGGGTTCGTGCTCCGCTACGTCGTCTTGATGTCCATGCAGACTTAACCGAATGGGGGGCTCCGGGCGCCCCCCAAGCCCCCCGACGCTCGAGACGCCCCGGCATAGCCGTGGCGTCTCTCGACAGGGGCCCTTGCGTTTTCGGGGGCCGACGCTCAGCATGGCGGCGTGTCCGACCTGGATTTGCGCGAGGCCTGGGCCGATCTGCTCACGAGGCGCGCGGCCTTTGCCGAGAGCCTCGCTGTCTACGGCGAGATCGTCGAGCGGTGGGCGGCGCTCACGCCGTCGGTCACGCCCCTCGACCCGCGCGGCATCGATGCCCAGGCCCTGTGGGAGCGTGGCGTCCCGTTGATCGCCGACCGGCCCCCGTCCCTCACCATCGAGCGGGTCGAGGAGCTTCTGGGACCGACGATGGAGCTGATCGCCTCGATCCGCGGCGAGGAGGCCGTTGGGTTGCAGCGCTTCGCGGAAGCCTGGGACGCCGGCGCAGTCGGGCCTGTCTCGCTCCTTCCGGCGAAGGGCCGCGTGGGTTCGGTCGAGCCGGACGTCGGCCTCGCGCCGCGGACACTGGCCGCGCTCGCCTCGCTGGCCCTGCGTCCGTTCCTGGGGGAGTACTTCCGCGAGGTGCGCGCTGGTCTCGACGACGGCGTCTGGAGCCTCGGCATCTGTCCCTTCTGCGGGGCGCCGCCGGCATTTGGCGACGTCGTCGAGGACGGCCGGCGGCGGCTCGGATGTCACTGCTGTGGCGGGGGCTGGTTCTTCTCGCGCCGGCGGTGCGCCTTCTGCGGCACGGACGTCGCGCAGGATCTTCTCCGTCTCGACCCCGATGGGCGCGACGAGGGCTACTTCATCAGCGCGTGCACGCGCTGTCGCGGCTACGTCAAGGAGCTCGATCGCCGCGTGCGATGGAACGCGGGGCCGGCGCTCGTCGAGGACTGGGGATCCCCGCACCTCGACCTCGTCGCGGAGCGGCACGGCTACTGGCGGCCCTTGCCGACGCTTCTGCAGCTCGCGCGCTCCTGACGGACCGTCCCGGGGGCGGTCCGGGGAATTCCCCATCGGGATTGTGCTAAACTGCCCATTCTGGAATCCTGACGTCTATGCACGCATCTGCCTTCAATCTCGCCGTTGTCGGATATGTGTGCGCCACCGGACTCGCCCTCGCGTATCTCATCCAGCGTGAGGAGATCGTTCACCGGCTGGCCGCCCTCGCGACGCTGGCGGCGTGGGCGCTGCACACCCTCGGGCTGATCTCGCTCGCCGTCGAGACCGGGCGTCCTCCCCTTGGCACGCTGGCCGGGTCCGTGTCGATGGCCGTCTGGGTCGTGGTGCTTCTCGACGTGTGGGTCGAGCGCCATTACGGCGTGAAGGTGCTGGGGGCGTTCGTGCTGCCCGTCGTCCTGGTCCTGAGCTTCAAGACGATGGTCGGCCCGGCCGGGCTCGTGCAGATCGGTCCGACGCTCGGCGGGGCCTGGGTGTGGGTCCACATCGCGCTCGCCACCGTCGGCATCGCCGCATTCGTCCTGAACTTCGCGGGGGCCGTCATGTACATCCTGCAGGAGCGCCAGCTCAAGGCCAAGCGGCCGGGCGCCTTCTACTACCGACTGCCGGCGCTCGAGACGCTCGATCGGTTGACGTACCGCACCCTCGCCCTCGGCTTTCCGTTCCTGACGGTCGGCCTCATCCTGGGCGCGCTGTGGGCGGGAACGGCGTGGGGCAGCGTGTTCACCTTCGATCCGATGGCGCTGTTCTCCTTCGTGGCGTGGGCGATCTACGCGGCGACGCTCGCGGGCCGCGCCGCGGCCGGGTGGCACGGCCGGCGCGCCGCGTACTTCGCCGTCATGGGCTTCGCCGCGCTCGTCGTCACGCTGGGCGCCGGACTCTTCCTGCCGGGTCGCCACGGGTCCTGATGGCGCTGTTCGTCGCGGGACTCAATCATCGGACCGCGCCGGTCGAGCTGCGCGAGCAGCTGGCCGTCGAGGAAGACAAGCTGCGGGAGCTGCTGCGGGACGCCCAGGGCGCGGGCCTCGCCGACGAACTGGTCATCCTGTGCACCTGTAATCGCGTCGAGGTCTACGGGGTCGCCGAGGTACCCGGAGAGACACGGGCCGCCGTCTTCCGGCGCCTATGCCGCCATCGAGGCGTCGATCCCGGGAGCGTCGAGGCGCTGCTCTACACCCATCTCGATGTCGACGCCGTCCACCACGCCTTCCGCGTGGCCGCGAGCCTGGATTCGATGATGGTCGGCGAGCCCCAGATCCTCGGCCAGGTCAAGGATGGCTTCGCGCTGGCCCAGGCCTGCGAGACCGTGGGCCCGACGCTGCACACGCTGTTCACGCAGGCGTTCGCGGTGGCCAAGAAGGTGCGTACGGAGACCGAGATCGGTCATCACGCCGTATCGGTGTCGTTCGCGGCGGTGGAGCTGGCGCGGAAGATCTTCGCCGGCCTCGGCGGCAAGGCGGTGCTGCTGGTCGGGGCCGGCAAGATGGGCGAGCTGGCGGCGCGGCACCTGGTGGAGCAGGGCGCCTTCCCGATCTACGTCGTGAACCGGACCTGGTCCCGGGCCCAGGAGATGGCGCGGGCGCTCTCGGGCACGGCGGTGCCGTTCGATGAGCTGCCGACGGCGCTCGCGAGCGTGGACATCGTCATCACCTCCACCGGCGCGCCCGAGCCGGTGATCAGGCGCGACACGGTGCAGCAGATCATGCACGGCCGACGCGGGCGGCCGCTGTTCTTCATCGACATCGCGGTGCCCAGAGACGTCGACGCCACCGTCAACACGCTGGACGACGTCTACTGCTACGACATCGACGATCTCAAGCAGGTGGTGGACGCCAACATCCGCGAGCGCGCGCGCGAGGCGCAGCGGGCGGAGACACTGGTGGAGCGCGAGGTCGCGAAGTTCCGGGCGCGGCTCGCCGACGTGGAGGTGATCCCCACGATCGTGTCGCTGCGCGAGCGCCTGGAGGGCATCCGGGAGGGCGAGGTGCGCAAGGTGCTGGCACGCTTGCCGGAGGCGTCCGCCGAGACGCGAGCGGCCATGGAAGCGCTCTCGAGCGCCATCGTCAACAAGATCCTGCACGCGCCCATCACCAAGCTGCGCGAATCCTCGCGCGCCGGCGCCGGCCGCTCGTGGACCGAGCTCGTGCACGAGCTCTTCAACCTGGGCCGGACGGGCCGGAGGACATGAAGATCCGGATCGGCACGCGGGGGAGCGCGCTGGCCCTGGCCCAGGCGCGCGCGGTGTCCGCGGGCCTCGAGGCCGCCGGGGCATCGGTGGAGATCGTGGCCATGCGAACGGAGGGCGACCGCCGCGTCGGCGCGCGCCTCGCGGAGGTCGGCGGCAAGGGGCTCTTCGTGCGCGAGATCGAGGACGCCCTGCTCGGCGGACGCATCGACGTCGCCGTGCACAGCCTCAAGGACCTGCCCGCCGAGGTCCCTGACGGGCTCGGGCTCGCGGCGTTTCCCCCCCGGGAGGACCCGCGCGACGTCCTCGTCACCGCCGACGGTGCGGGGCTCGACGAGCTGCGCGCGGGCGCCACGATCGGGACATCGAGCCTCCGGCGGCGCGCGCTCCTCCTCGCCGCGCGCCCCGACCTCGTCGTCGAGCCGCTGCGCGGGAACGTCGATACGCGCCTGGCCAAGCTCGCGGCCGGCGAGTGCGACGGCATCGTGCTGGCGGCCGCCGGGCTGCACCGCCTCGCCGTGGCTCCCCCTCATGCGCACGCATTGCCGGTCGAGACGTTCGTGCCCGCGGTGGGGCAGGGGATCCTCGCCGTCGAGGTCCGGGCCGACGACGTGACCACGGGCCGCCTCGTGCGCCTGCTGGATGACGGCGACACGCGCGCCTGCGCGCTGGCCGAACGGAGCTATCTGCGAAGGCTCGGGGCCTCCTGCAACACGCCGATGGCGGCCCACGCGACGCTCGCTCGCACCGGTGAGCGCCCGCGGCTTCGCATGATGGCCCTGGTGGCGAGCGAGGACGGCCGTCGTATCCTCCGCGCCGACGCGGCGGGCGCTCCGGCCGACGCCGCCGACGTCGGGCGCGGTCTCGCCGAGCTCTTGCTCGAGCGCGGCGCCGAGGCGGTCGCCGCCCTCGACCCGTCCCGGTGGTCGCCATGACGGTCGTGCGTCCGCTCGACGGGCGCACCGTCGTCGTCACCCGCGCGGCCGAGCAGGCCGGTCGGTTCGTGGCGCTGCTGGAGGAGGCGGGGGCGAGGATCCTCCAGGCGCCGGCCATCGTCATCGCGCCGCCCGCGTCATGGGCGCCCCTCGATGGCGCGCTCGCCGAGCTCGGGCGCTTCACGTGGGTCATCTTCACCAGCGTCAACGGCGTGAGCATGGTGGATCGCCGGCTCGGCGATCTCGGCCTGCGCTGGTCGATGCTCGCCGACGCCCGCGTGGCCGCGATCGGGCCCGCCACGGCCGCGGCCCTCGAGCGGCACGGCGTCCGCGTGGCCGTCGTGCCGGAGGAGTATCGGGCCGAGGGTCTGATCGCCCGGTTGCACGGCACGGTCGGGGTCGCCGATCGTGTCCTCTTGCCGCGGGCGGCGCAGACGCGCGATGTCCTGGTCACCGAGCTGCGGCGGCTCGGGGCCGAGGTCACCGAGGTCGCCGCGTACCAG
>WNGB01006759.1_pt1 | contig 16772 bp, 13 predicted proteins | sample 5400681 | NCBI WGS metagenome assembly WNGB01 (sample SAMN13153367, study PRJNA577476) | soil metagenome | isolation source: 115 cm soil or saprolite under grassland replicate 2 | place: USA:California | collected 2016-06-15 | reverse complement strand
GGGCACGCCGGACGCGCCCGCGATGACCCGATCGGGCGTACCGTCCTGCGAGCCGCCGTCGGCGTTGACGATCGCGACGCGCGCGCCGGAGAAATGCTCGCGCAGACCCGCGGCAGCGGTCCTGGCGACGTGACCGATTGTCGCCGCATTGCGGAAGCTCGGGATCCCCACGACGATGTCGGCCGAGCCGATCTTCGTGAGCCCGCCCGCCAGGCGTTCGTCGAATGTCATGTGATCGTCAGGCATGCGTCCCTCCAATCGAGTTCACGCACCCTTCCCGTCGTGAGCCCATCATACCGGCGTGCTCGAAGCCATCGACGCGATCGTTCTGCCCTTTCTCGAATCTCTCTATGAGCGGTTCGGCTATGTCGGCGTCGTCATCGCGATGACGATCGAGAGCTGTGCGATCCCCTTGCCATCCGAGCTGATCCTTCCGTTCGCGGGTTGGAGCGTGTCGCGCGGGCTCGTCGAGCCGCTCACCTCGTCGCCGTGGACCTACTGGGCCGCGGTCCTCGCCGGGGTCCTGGGCAACACGCTCGGCTCGCTCGCCAGCTACGCCATCGGAGCATATGGCGGTCGGCCTCTTGTCGAGCGATACGGCAGATACGTCCTCATCAGCGCTCACGACCTTGCGCTCGCGGAGCGCTGGTTCGCGCGGTTCGGTGAGGCGACGGTGTTCTTCTCGCGAATGCTGCCCATCGTCCGCACCTTCATCTCGGTGCCTGCAGGCATCGCGCGCATGCCGCTGTGGCGCTTCGCGTTGTTCTCGATCCTCGGCGCGATCCCGTGGGTGATGTTCCTCGTCTGGGGCGGGATGCAGCTTGGCGATCACTGGCTCGATCTCAAGCATGCGCTCAAGGGTCTCGACTACGTCGTCGCGGCGGCCATCGTCGCCGCGCTCGGGCTCTTCGTCTGGCGGCACGTCCGCCGCTGATGGAGGCGCTCCTCGCGGCCGACCGACAGCTGTTCGTCGCCATCGTGACCGCCGTCGCGAACAACGGTCTGCTGGCGGCGCTGGCCGTGGCCGTGGCCTATCTCAACTGGAACGGACTGGTGTGGTGGACCTGTGGCGCGATCGTTGCGCGCGCGCGTTGGTGGCGACGCCGCGCGCTCTGGGGCGCGCTCACGGTGTATCTCGGCCTCTGCGACGCATGGCTCGTCGCGGAGCTGCTGAAGCTCGTCGTCCGCCGCCCGCGCCCCTTCACAGTGGTCCTCGACCTTCCGCCGACGCTGATCACCGAGCCGACGAGCTTCTCGTTCCCATCTGGTGACACCGCGTTCGCTTTCGGCGCGGCCATCGCGCTCGGTCACGTCGCGCCGGCGTGGCGCCTGCCCGCGCTCCTCTTCGCGGCTGCGGTCGCCTTCGAACGCGTCGCCGTCGGCGTGCACTACCCCACCGACGTGCTGGCGGGCGCGTGCATCGGCGCTGTCTCCGGTCTCGGCGCTCCGCTCGCGGTCGCGCTGCTGCGCCGTCGCGCGCGCTGGCGCGCCTTCGTCGTCCCGCACACCCACTGGGACCGCGAGTGGTACGAGCGTTTCGAAGGCTATCGCGCGCGACTGGTGCCGATGGTGTCGAAGCTGCTCGACCTCCTCGAGCGGGATCCCGCGTTCCGCTCCTTCACGTTCGACGGCCATACGATCTGGGCCGAGGATTATCTCGAGAAGCGTCCCGATGATCGCGCGCGCCTCGAGGCGCTGATCCGGGCCGAGCGCCTGTTCATCGGCCCGTGGTACGTGCTCGCCGATAACCTGCTCGTGTCCGGCGAATCGCTCCTCCGCAATTTCCAGGAGGGACTCCGCGTCAGCGCGACGCTCGGACGTGCGACGCGCGTCGGGTACGTCGCGGATCCCTTCGGCCATCCGGCGCAGACGCCGCAGCTGCTTCGTGGCTTCGGCTACAGCAGCTACATCTTCTCGCGCGGCGTCGGCGACGAGGGTGAGCGTGTCGGGGCGGAGTTCCGCTGGCAGGCGCCGTCGGGCGATCGCGTTCTCGCGACCCATCTCGTCGACCACTACTCGGGTGGCCTGCAGCTCGTGGGCGATCTCGCCGAGACCGCGCAGCAGCTTCGCGCTCGGCTTCGTCGCCGCCTGGGCCGCCTGCTTGATGTCACGACCGCCTACGCGAATGGCTCGACGCTCCTCTTCATGGTGGGCGACGATCACGTCGACGCGTACCAGCGGCTGCCGGAGGCGGTCGGCGTTCTGCGCGAGCTGGCGCCGAGCATCGACGTCCGCATCACGAGCCTCGAGGAGTACGAAGCCGCCGTCGCGCAGCCGCGCGGGACCGTCGTCGGCGAGATGGTGCGCGGCCGCTACCGGCCCATCCTCCGCGGCGTGAATTCGACGCGCGTGTGGATCAAGCAGGAGAACGTCGCCTGCGAGCGGCTGCTCCTCGAGCGCTGCGAACCGCTCGACGCGCTGACCGGCGGTCGTGCGAGCGACGAGGTTCGCTCGCTGTGGCGCTCGCTGCTGCAGAACCATCCGCACGACTCGATCTGCGGATGCTCGATCGACGCCGTGCACGACATCGACATGGCGCCGCGCTTCGCGCGCGTGCGGAGGGACGGAGAGGCGCTCGCCACGCGCCTCGAACGCGAACTCGCCGGACCCGGCGGCGCGACCGTCGTGTGGAGCGCGGTGCCGTGGGAACGGGACGCGGTGGTGTCGGTCGAGGGACGACCCACGCGCGTGCGCTGCGCCGCTCTCGGCAGCTCTCCGGCGCTGCGGGTGGACCGGCTGGGCGTGTCGTCGCCGCAGGACGGGGTCATCGAGAATGAAGCTTTCCGCGTCGAGGTCGCGACAGATGGATCTTTCGTCGTGATCGATCGCCAGACCGGCCGCCGCTCCGGGCCACACGGCGCCCTCCTCGACGAAGGCGATCGCGGTGACGAATACACCTATTCATATGCGGGCCCGACGCTTGGGTCGCGCGCTCTCAGCGGTACGCGACGTACCGCCGTCACGGGAGACCGCGCCGCGGTGACCGTGGAGCTCGTGCTGAAGCTGCCGGCTGGTCTGCGAGACGACCGGCTGGCGCGTGCGCCCGAGCTCGTTCCGTGCGCCGTGCGCGCCGAGATCTCGCTCGACGCCGGCGCGCGACATGTCGACGTGCGCCTCGTCGTCGACAACCAGGCGCGCGATCACCGGCTGCGCGTGCTGTGCGAGACCGGCACGCGTTCGCTGAGTCACCGCGCGGGGGCAGCGTTCGCCTGGCTCGACCGCGAGACCCGCGTTGCGTCGCGCCCGGGTTGGATCGAGCAGCCGACGGCCGAGCGTGAGCTCCACGACGTCGTCGCGGTCGAGGGTGCGACGCATGGCCTCGCCGTCGGCGTGAACGGCCTCCGCGAATACGCGGTGCTTCACGACGGCCGGACCATCGCGATCACGCTGCTGCGCGCGGTCGGGTTCCTCTCGCGTGGCGATCTCCCGGAACGCAACGGGCACGCCGGACCGGCCCTCGCCACGCCCAGCGCGCAGTGCCTCGGCGACCGCGAGTACCGGTACTGCGTCGTGCCGCTGGGCGGTGACCTGACGCTGCCCCGCGCGTCGCGGGAGATCCGCGAGTGGCTGTCGCCTCCGTGGATCGTTCGCGGCGACGGGGGCACTCGCTCCTTCTATTCGCTGGAGGGCGATCCCGCGGTCCAGCCGTCGGCGCTGAGGGCCGGCCCGGACGGCGCGATCGTCGCGCGTCTCTTCAATCCGTCGCGGGAGTCGGCCTCGGCGACGCTGCGTTTCGCGCGCCCTGCGCTCGAGGCGCGTGCGGTCGACCTGCGCGAGGGTGACCTCGCGCTCGGCAACACCGGACTCGACGTCGTACGCACCGCGGCACCACCCGATGTCGTGGACGGCAACGTCGTCGTCCGGCTCGCGCCCTATGAGATCGGAACGTACCTTCTCCGCCTGGCGTGAACGCGGTACCTCTTTTGTGTCCCGCCTCGTCGCATGAACGTGCGACGGGCGAGGGACAGACACGAGACGTCGCGCGGCCTAGCGTCGCGGCATGCGCCGGACCGTTGTCCTCGCCCTCGTCATGCTCGCGACCGTCGCGACTCCCGCCGCGGCCGATGACGATCGCACGCACTTCCGTCGGACGACGCCGCGCGCGTCGCTCGAGGCGACGGCGGGCACGTTCACGCTCGGCATCCCCTCCGGCCGCGCGTGGGGGATCGAGAGCGAGCTCCGACCGCTGCCGTCCGGTGGCGCTCTCGCGGTGCGGCTGAGCGTCGCCGATGACGACGTGCGCGAGGCCTTCGCGCGGGTGGCGTATTACGCGAGCGCCACCGGACGCCCGCGCCAGATCGCCATCGCGGATAGCGAGGCGGTCGCCGCGGGCGAGAGCCGCGTGGTCTTTCTCGCCCTCGATCCACCGTCGGGAGCGGTTGCCTACCGGGTGCGGGTGCTCGCTCGCCTGCATGTCGGCGCGGAGGTCTCGCGCGACGACGCGATCCGTGCGCGCGTGACGCTGGTCGACCGGGCGACGACGGGCTTCGGGGCGCTCTACTCGCGACTTCTGCCGGACCGGCCCTGACCTTAGACTCCACGGCGAATGGCCACCGTCACGTACGACCACGTCACGAAGAGCTTCGGTGACTTCACGGCGGTCAAAGACCTGAGCCTGCAGGTCCGCGACGAGGAGTTCCTGGTGCTCGTGGGTCCCTCGGGCTGCGGCAAGACGACCGCGCTGCGGATGCTCGCGGGCCTGGAGGAGCAGTCGACCGGCGACATCTTCATCGGCGAGCGCCGGGTGAACGACGTCGCGCCCAAGGACCGCGACATCGCGATGGTCTTCCAGAACTACGCGCTGTACCCGCACATGAGCGTGTACGACAACATCGCGTTCGGGCTCAAGCTGCGCAGCGTGCCCAAGGGCGAGATCGAGCGGCGGGTGAACGAGGTCGCCCAGATGCTCTCCATCGGCCAGCTGCTGCGGCGCAAGCCCAAGGAGCTCTCCGGTGGCCAGCGCCAGCGCGTCGCCGTCGGGAGAGCCATCGCCCGCGAGCCGGCGGTGTTCCTGATGGACGAGCCGCTCTCCAACCTGGACGCCAAGCTGCGCATCCAGACGAGAGCGATGCTGCAGAAGCTCCACCAGCGCCTGCGGCGCACGACCATCTACGTCACCCACGACCAGGTCGAGGCGATGACCATGGGCGACCGCATCGCGGTGATGAACGCCGGCGTGCTGCAGCAGCTGGACACCCCCGAGAGCCTGCACGAGCGTCCGACCAATCTGTTCGTCGCGGGCTTCATCGGCTCGCCGTCGATGAACTTCTTCGACGCGAGGGTGGTCGGCGGCAGCGCCGGTGCGGCGGCGGACGCGGGGTTCTTCCGCGCACCGCTCAGCGGCCAGACCGCCGAGGCGGTGGGCCGCGAGGTCATACTGGGCGTGCGCCCCGAGGACATCGACGACCTCGCCGGCGCGCAGCAGAACGGCCACTTGCCCGTTGAAGCCCGTGTGGAAGTGGTCGAGTTCCTGGGCAACGAGCTGCAGCTGCAGCTGTCGGCCGACGGTCAGACCTTCGTCGCGCGCGTCTCGCCGAACACGCACACCAGGCCCGGCGAGATGCTGCGGGTGGGCTTCAATCTGAAGAAGCTGCACGTCTTCGACAAGGCGACCGAGGCCGCGCTGAGATGACGCTCCGAGGGAGCGTTCAAGAGTTCCCCCTACGAGCTGTCCTGGAGTTCCTAGCCCAAACGAAGAAGACCGGCGAGCTGCAGCTGCGGTCAGGCGATCGCGCGGGTGCGCTCGGTATCGCCGACGGTCGCGTGGTCACAGCTGTGTTCGGCGAAGATGATCCGCTGATCGCGCTCGGCACGATCTTCGCGCTCGAAGGCGCGGAGTTCGAATTCACGAAGTGGGATGACTCGCCCCCCGCGAATCTTGAGGCCGGGACACTCGACGATCTGCTGGGTCGGGCCGAAGAGGCGAAGAGGCAGGCGGACGAAGCGCGGCGCAGGGCCGAAGAAGAACGCGAGGCCGCGCGAAAGAAAGCCGAGGAAGAACGCGAGGCCGCGCGAAAGAAGGCCGAGGAAGAACGGGAGGCCGAGCGGCGGCGCATCGAAGCGATCCGGGCGCTCATCCCGAGCGATGATCTCGCGTTCCGTCTCTCCGAGCGCGCCGTCGACCAAGGGGCGGTGACGCTCACCTCGGATCGCTGGCGTGTCGTCCTTGTGGTGAACGGCGAGCGCGATGTGAACGCGATCGCTGCGATGCTCCACGTCGATAACAACGCCGCGCTCACCGCTCTCGCCGCGCTCGTGAAGGACGGCGTCATCGAGACGATCGCGCAGCCGAGCGCACAGCCTCCGGCCTCCCCGGCGCCGGCTACCCCCGCATACGAAGCGGCTCAGCCCGCGTACGAGCCGCCTCCATACGAACCGCCGGCAGCGCCCGTGTACGAGGCTCCGGCGTTCGAGCCCACGCCCCCCGCCTTCGAGTCGCCAGCGTCGTCGTTCGAGCCGTACACGCCGATACCGGAGTCCGAACCCGCGCCGGAGTTCCCGGCCGCGATGCAGGACTGGATCACGCCCGAACAGGCCCTCCCCGCGCCGGACTGGACGAGCGCGACCGGGCCCGAGCCGATCTCCGAGGTCGCGCCCCAGTGGCGCGCGGAGCCCCAGGCCCCCACGCCCCCGCCAGACTGGATTACGCCGCAGGAGGCGGAGACGTCACCGGCGATGGACGACCGCCTGAGCGCGCTGTCGGGCATCTTCGGTCCGCCGCCGACGGAGCCGGAAGCGCCGGTGGAGCCTCTCCCGAACACCTGGGCGCCGCCGGCTGCACCTTCGGAGACGCCAGCGCCGGCATCCGAGCAGTGGGGGACGCCAGCTCCGCCGGCGCCCGCGTCAGAACGCTGGGCCGCGCCGCCGGTCGAGCCGCCGGCGCCTCCGGTCGATCCGTGGGGCGCGGCGCCCCCGTCCGCACCGGAGTCGCGGGCCTCCTCCGCGCCTGCCCCTGCACCCGAGAAGGACACCTGGACGGCACCCGCGCCATCCCCGAGCTCGTGGCCGCCCGCGCCTCCTGCCCACACGACCTCCGGTGACCCGTGGGGAAGCTCGGCGGCGGCGCCGCAGCGCGGCACCGCGCTCAGGGCAGCCGAGCCCAGCATGCCGATCCCGCCGGTCGAGGAATGGAGTCCGCCCCCCGCCGCGCCCCCGGAGAAGAAGAAGCGCGGCCTCTTCGGTTTCGGTCGCGAGAAGCCCGCGCCGGCGCCGGTCGCGGGCATGCCGCTGCCGACCGCGGGTGTCATCGGCAGTCGTGTCGGAATGCTCGCCGCGCTCGCGAACGCACTCATCGCCGAATACAACAACGGTCAGTACGGCAAGGGCCGCGTCGAAGAGCGCATCGCGAACCTGCTCATGCGGGTCGACGAGCAGGCCGATCCGATCGATCGTCCTCTGCCGATCGTCGACGACCGCATCGACGTCGAGGCGCTCGAGCGCGAGCGCCTCGCCGAATCGCAGGCGCTGCCATATCTCGCGCTGCTGGTAACGACGATCTTCTCCGACGCCGAGAAGACGTTTGGCAAGGACAAGGCGAAGAAGGGCTACAAGGCCGCGCAGAAGAGCGTCATGCTCGGAGACGCGAGCGCGCTGTCCTCGCCGGAGCTCGCCGGCAAGCTTCCCCGGGTCTGAGCGACAACCACTACCTCGGCATCGACCTCGGCGGCACGCAGATCCGCGCGGTGATCGCCGCGCTCGATGGCGACCACTACGAGATCGTCGCACGCGACGAGCGCCGCACTCCACGCGACGGCTCGGACTCCATCGTTCGCGCGCTGGATGATTCCGCGCGCGCCACCGCGCGCGAGGCCGGGATCCCGCTGCACGAGCTTCTCGCGGTCGCCTGTGCCGCGCCGGGCCCGCTCGACCATCGCACCGGTGTCGTGCACGAGGCGCCCAACCTTGCCGGCTTCAACGAGATCCCGCTTGCGGCGCGGCTATCCGACGCGCTGGATGGCGCGACGGTATTCATCGATCGCGACACGGCGATGGCGGCGATCGCCGAGGTCGCGATCGGCGCGGCGCGCGGTGCGCGCGACTTCGTCTACGTGACGGTGTCGACGGGTCTCGGGGGCGCGATCGTCAGCGGGGGACGCATGCTGCGCGGGGCGACGAATACCGCCGGCGAGATCGGGCACTGGCCGGTCGCCTTTCAGCTCGATCCGTCGCGCGACGCCGGCGCGGATCTGCCCCGCTGTGGCTGTGGATCGTTCGGCTGCGCGGAGTCGTTCGCGGCCGGTCGCAACGTGGCCGACGCGTACGGCGTTTCGGACGCGGCGGAGGTCTTCGCGGCCGCGGCCACGGGCGACGCTCGTGCCGTGACGATCATCGTGCGTGCGGAGCGGGCGCTCGCGAATCTCGCCGTCGGCCTGGTCAACGTGCTGAATCCCGCGCTCATCGTCGTCGGGGGATCGATCGCCGAGAACCAGCCGGCGCATGTCCTCGAACCGATGCGACGCGCGATCGCGGAGCGCGCGTTCCGCGCACCCGCCGCCGCGGTGCGGGTCGTCCCCTCCGCGCTCGGCGGAGACGTTGGCATGCTGGGTGCGGCGCTCGCCGCACGGGAGCGCCTGTCGGGGCGAGGGGAGTGGTTCCTTTAGTCTCAGCGGACAAGGGGGTCAGCCATGGGCGTGCGCATCGGCATCAATGGTTTCGGACGCATCGGGCGGCAGTTCCTCAAGGCGGCCCTCGAGCGGCACCCTGAGCTCGAGATCGTCGCCGTGAACGATCTCGCCGATCCGCAGATGAACGCGTACCTCTTCAAACACGACACCAACTACGGCAACTTCAACGGCGACGTCTCGGCGACCGCCGATTCGTTGATCATCGAAGGCCGGCAGATCAAGGTCCTCGCTGAAAAGGATCCGGCGAAGCTGCCGTGGAAAGACCTCGGCGTCGACGTCGTGATCGAATCCACCGGCTTCTTCACCGACGCGACGAAGGCGAAGGCGCATATCGACGCGGGCGCGAAGTACGTGGTCATCTCGGCGCCGGCGAAGAACGAGGACAAGACCGTGGTCCTCGGCGTGAACGAGAACGACTTCGATCCTGAAAAGCATCACATCATCTCGAACGCCTCGTGCACGACGAACGGGCTCGCGCCGGTCGCGAAAGTGCTCAACGATGAGTTCGGGATCAAGAAGGGTTTCCTCACCACGGTCCACTCGTACACGAACTCGCAGCGCACTCTGGACACCGCGGCGAAGGAGCCACGTGATGCGCGCGCCGCGGCCGAGAACATCGTCCCCGCGGAGACCGGCGCCGCCAGGGCGGTCGCGCTCGTGATCCCCGCGCTAAAGGGCAAGTTCGTCGGCATGGCCTTCCGTGTCCCGACCTCGACTGTGTCCGTCGTGGACTTCGTCGCGACGCTGGGCCGGGAGGTCACGAAGGAAGAGGTGAACGCGGCCTTCAAGCGCGCGAGCGAAGGCGCCCTCAAGGGGATCATGGGTTACACCGAGGAGCCGCTCGTCTCGAGCGACCTCAAGGGTGACGACCGCTCGACGATCGTGAGCGCGATCGACACGATCGTCCTCGGCGACACCGTCAAGGTCATCGCCTGGTACGACAACGAGTGGGGCTACGCCTGCCGGCTGGCCGACATCACCGCGTTCGTGGCGTCGAAGCTCCGGGTCCCGGCGGCGGCCTAGCTCCGCGTGACGGGCTTCGCGAAGAGGACGATCCGGGACGTCGATCCGTCCGGGAAGAAGGTCTTCGTCCGCGTGGACTTCAACGTGCCTCTCGCAGATGGAGGCGTCGCGGACGACACACGGATCCGCGCCGCCCTGCCGACGATCACATATCTGCTCGAGCACCGTGCCGCCATCGCGCTGTGTTCGCATCTCGGTCGTCCGAATGGTCCGGATCCGAAGCAAAGCCTTCGCTCGGTCGCGGTCAGGCTTGGCGAGCTCATTGGACGTGAAGTGCCGCTGCTGCCCGACTCCGTCGGGCCGGCGGTGCGCGAGGCCGTCGCGACGCTGCAGCCTGGCGGCGCGGCCGTCATGCTCGAGAACGTCCGCTTCCATCCCGAAGAGGAGAAGAACGATCGGGCGTTCGCCAAGGAGCTTGCGGCCGGGTACGACCTTTACGTGAACGATGCGTTCGGCGCGGCGCACCGCGCGCACGCGTCGACCGAGGGCGTCGCGCGGATCCTCCCCGCGTACGCCGGCCTGCTCCTCGAAAAGGAGCTGCTCGCACTGGGTGGACTTCTGGAGAGCCCCGGGCGCCCGTTCCTCGCGATCATCGGCGGCGCGAAGGTGAGCACGAAGATCGACGTTCTGCGCGCGCTCCTCGCCCGTGTCGACGCGCTCGCGATCGGCGGCGGCATGGCCAACACGTTCCTGCTCGCGCTCGGGCGCCGGATCGGACGGTCGCTTGCGGAGCCCGACCGCGCCGACGAGGCGCGACGCATCCTCGAAGACGCGAAGGCGCAGCGAAAGCGCGTGCTGCTGCCCGATGATGTGCTCTGCGCCCCGTCCGTCGACCAGGCCGGCGCTCGCGCCGCGACGCCGAAGGGCATCGCGGACGTGCCGGACGACCTGGCGATCGTCGACATCGGTCCGCGCACGATCGAGCGTTACGCCGACGAGATCCGTCGCGCCAAGACGATCTTCTGGAACGGCCCAGTGGGCGTGTTCGAGATCCCGGCGTTCGCGACCGGGACCAAGCGCGTCGCGGAGCTGCTCGCGTCGAGCGGTGCCGTTACCGTCGTCGGGGGCGGCGAATCCGTTCAGGCCGTGCAAGAGCTCGGGCTCGCTGGCAAGATGACGCACGTCTCCACCGGCGGCGGCGCCTCGCTCGAGCTGATCGAAGGAAAGACGCTGCCCGGCGTTGCGGCGATCCCGGACCGGTAGCCGCGAATGCATTTTCGGAGAACGTGATGCCTGAAACGACCATCGAGATGATGCGAGGCCGCGAGATCCTGGACTCGCGTGGCGATCCCACCGTCGCAGTCGACGTCATCCTCTCCGGCGGCTCGCGCGGCACCGCGATGGTCCCCTCCGGCGCATCGACGGGCGCCCACGAGGCGGTCGAGCTGCGTGACGGCGACAAGACCCGCTACCGCGGAAAGGGCGTCCGCGCAGCGGTGAGCAACGTCGACGACATCATCGCCCCCGAGCTCATCGGCGAAGATGCCGCCGACCAGCGCGCGATCGACAGGCTGCTGCTCGAGCTCGACGGTACGCCGAACAAGTCGAAGCTCGGCGCGAACGCGATCCTGGGCGTCTCGCTCGCGTGCGCGCGCGCCGCGGCGAACGCCGTCGGCCTGCCGCTGTACCGCTATCTCGGCGGTCCGCTCGCGCGCACGCTGCCCGTGCCGCTGATGAACATCCTCAACGGCGGCAAGCACGCGACCGATTCGGCCGACATGCAGGAGTACATGGTCGCGCCGATCGGCGTGGCCTCGTTCCGCGAGGCGGTGCGCGCCGGCGCGGAGGTGTTCCATGCGCTGAAGGCGATCCTGCACGATCGCGGCATGGGAACGGGCGTCGGCGATGAGGGCGGCTTCGCGCCGGCGGGGCTGAAGGACAACGAGGAGCCGATCCGCCTTCTCCTCGAGGCGATCGAGAAGGCCGGCCATCGCGCGGGCGAGGATGTCGCGATCGCGCTCGATCCCGCGGCGACGGAGCTCTACGCGAACGGCAGATACGCGCTCGCGCGCGAGAAGGTCACGCTGGACGCGGCCGCGCTCAGCGAGCGCTATGGCACCTGGCGCGCGAAATATCCGCTCGTGTCGATCGAGGACGGTCTGGCCGAGGACGACTGGGCCGGCTGGAAGCACCTCACGACGACCCTGGGCGACAAGCTCCAGCTCGTCGGCGACGACCTCTTCGTCACCAACATCGATCGCATCCGGCGCGGCGTGACCGAAGGTGTCGCGAACGCGGTGCTCATCAAGCTGAACCAGATCGGCACGCTCTCGGAGACGATCGACGCGGTAGAGCTCGCCCATCGCTCGGGCTACGCGACGGTCATCTCGCATCGGTCCGGCGAGACGGAGGACACGACCATCGCCGATCTCGCCGTCGCCCTGAACAGCGGCCAGATCAAGACGGGTTCGCTGTCACGGAGCGAGCGCAACGCGAAGTACAACCGTCTGATGGAGATCGAGAACGAGCTGCAGGATGCGGCGCGCTACCCGGGGCGCGATGCCTTCCCGAGGTTCGGGCGGTAGGTCCCTGCTTATGGCGCGCGCCCTCGTCCTCGTGCCACTCCTAGGCCTGACGTTCGCGTGCGTGGGCGTGCGGTCTGGCTTCGGCATCGGCGACGAGGACAACGGGACCACGAAGAACGTGAAGGTCGGCAGCGAGTTGCGTCTGGTGCTCCCGCCGACGTCGATTGGATCCTCGAATCGACGAACACGTCCGCGCTTACGCCCAGGAGCAGTCAGGTGGGAAACGTGGATGGTTCTCCAGCGCGGATATGGCTGTTCGATGTGAAGCAGCCTGGGAGAGTATGTGGTCCGGGCGACCGGCGATGCGCAATGCAGAAAGAGCATGCCGCCGTACTCGGTCCCGACCGTGCGCGACGAGTTCCAAGATCCAGGCACGCGGACATGGGTTGCTTGTCTTGACAAGTATTGTCGTGACAAGCTAGCCTCGGTCCCGTGGCTGTGCAGCGCAGCGCGGCGGGGGAGCCGACACCTGTCGGCGAGCCGGAGCACCGCGTCGGCCGGCTTCTGATCCAGGTCGCGCGCGAGCTGCGCACCGTCGTCGATCGGCAGGTCGAGCCCCTCGGGCTCACGATGCAGCAGGCGGAGCTGCTCGTTTGGACGCACCGCCATCGGGCGGTGAGCCCCACGCACCTCACCGAGCTCCTCCTCACCGACGACGCCGGTGTATCCCGCCTCGTCGACCGGCTCGAGGCGAAGGGACTCATGACACGGCGCGTCGGCGTGCGAGATCGCCGGTCGCGGGCGCTGCAGCTGACGCCGGCAGGACGTGCGCTGGCGAAGCGGCTCACGCGCTTCGCGGCGCGCGGCAACGAGCGGCTTCTCGCGGGCCTCTCGGCGCACGAGGCGGCTCAGCTTCGGCGGCTGCTGCTTCGCCTGTCCGAGAACCTTCGCACGGTGCAGCCGGAGGAGCCGTGAGCGAGCGACTCGTGACGCCGCTGTCCGAGATCGGCGCGGGCGGCCTGCGGCTCGCGGGCGGCAAGGGCGCAAATCTCGGGGAACTCGTTCGTGCCGGGTTTCCCGTGCCCGACGGCTTCGTGATCACGACCGACGCATATGCGGCGGCAGCGGACGCGGCCGGCGTCGATCCGAGCGATCCGATCAGCGCGCGTACGCGACTGCTGGGGACGGCCGTGCCGCCCGAGGTCGCGAGCGCGGTGCGCGATGCCTACCGCGCGCTCGGCGGCCGCGTCGCGGTGCGTTCGTCCGCGACGGCCGAGGACCTGCCTGAGGCGAGCTTCGCCGGCCAGCAGGACACGATCCTCGACGTCGAGGGCGAGACAGCCCTCCTCGACGCGGTGCGGCGCTGCTGGGCATCGCTGTGGAACGAGCGCGCGGTCTCGTATCGCGCGACGCACGCCGTCGACGAGCGCCGACTGGGCCTCGCGGTCGTCGTCCAGCGGATGGTGCCCGCGACGATCGCGGGCGTCCTCTTCACCGCGGATCCGATGACCGGGCGCCGTCGGCGTGCAGCGATCGACGCGGTGCGCGGCCTCGGCGAGCAGCTCGTGTCGGGGGCGGTGAACCCCGATCACTTCGTCGTCGACACGGCTCATGGCACGATCCTCGAACGCCGCGGCGACGTGCTCGACGACGCTCGTCTGCGGGAGCTTGCCGCGCTCGGTGCTCGCGTCGAAGCGCACTTCGGACGTCCACAGGACATCGAATGGGCCATCGCTGATGGCGGAAAGCTGTGGCTCGTCCAGTCGCGAGACATCACGACCCTCTATCCGATCCCGGGGAACGCGCCGGACCCCGACCGCGACCTGCGCGTCTACCTGTCGGCCAACGTGGCGCAGGGGATGTTCGAGCCGTTCACGCCCATGGGCCTGCAAGCGTTCAAGCTCATGGGCTCGGCGTTCGCGACGGCCTTTGGGAGACCACCCGCCGATCCGGCGGCCGGTGTCTCCGCCATGGCGGAGTCCGGCATGCGCCTCTGGGCCGACCTCACGCCGCTGCTGCGCAATCGCGTCACGCGCGAGGTGCCTTCGCGCGCCATGTCGGTGATGGAAGCGCGCAGCGCCGGCCTGTTCACACGGCTGCTCGAGGATCCGCGTCTCGCGCCGCGCGGAGGCTCTCGCATCCGCTCCGCGTTCACGACGCTGCGGGCGGTGCTGCGGACCGGAACGCCGCCGGTCGTGATACGTGCGCTGCTGCGGCCCGACGCGACCCGGCAGCGCCTCATCAGCGAGGTCGATGCGCTGGTGCGGATGGACGCAGGTCCGCTCACGACGCCGGAGGAACGCCTGGATGCCTTCCAGCGGCTGTTCATGACCTGGCCGCCGCGCATGTTCCCGAAGCTCGTCGCGATGGTGGCCGCCGGCTTTCTGTCTTACAACCTCGCCGGGCGGCTGCTGCGTGCACACGCGACAGAGGATGAGATGCGGACCGTCCTGCGCGGCCTGCCGTTCAACCCGACGACCGAGATGGACCTCGATTTGTGGCGGATCTCGCGCGTGGCGCGCGACGATCCGTCGTCACGCTCCGCGCTTGCGGAGCTGCCGCCCGACCAGCTCGCTGCCGCGTTCCGGCAGGGCGCGCTCCCGGCCACCTTGCAGCGCGAGCTGGAGACTTTCCTGTCGCGCTACGGCCACCGGGCCATCGGCGAGATCGACCTCGGCGTGCCACGGTGGTCCGAGGACCCGACGCATCTCCTGGGCGCCATCGTCAACTACCAGCGGCTGGACGGGGCGGCGGTCGCGCCCGACGCGCAGTTCGAGCGCGGTGCGCGCGAGGCCGAGGCGACCATCGCTCGGCTTCTCACGCGCGTCCACGGCCCGCGGCGAATGCTCGCGCGCGCGCTCCTCCGGCGCGTACGCGCGCTCGCCGGCGTGCGCGAGGCCCCCAAGTTCCACGTGATCCGCGTGTTCGCGCGCGGCCGCAGGGTCCTCGCGCCGGTCGGCGAGCACCTCGCCGCGGTCGGCCGTCTTTCCGCGCCCGCGGACATCTGGTTCCTCACGTTGCCCGAGGCACGGCGCGCCGTCGCCGGCGAGGACCAACGCGAGCTCGTGTCCGCACGCCGCTCTGAGTACCGTCGGGAGCTGCGGCGTCGGTACATCCCCCGCGTCCTGCTCTCCGACGGGACCGACGCCGAGGCGGCGTTCGTCAGTGCCGCGGCGGACGGCGCGCTCCGCGGCAGCCCGGCCTCGCCCGGCATCGCGCGTGGCGCCGCGCGGGTGCTGCGCTCGCCGTCCGGCGCGCGCCTGGACCCGGGCGAGGTCCTCGTCACGCACGCGACCGATCCCGGCTGGACGCCGCTCTTCCTCACCGCGAGCGCGCTGGTGATGGAGATGGGCGGAATGATGTCTCACGGCGCCGTGGTCGCGCGCGAGTACGGCATACCCGCGGTGGTCGGAGTCCCGAACGCGACGGAACGCATCACGACGGGCGAGTGGATCGTCGTCGATGGCTCAGCCGGGACCGTCGCGCCGGAGGCGGGCTAGGCTTTCGCGCTCTTCGACGCGCGCTTCGCGATCCTGCTCCGCTTGCGCCGCGCCGCGTTCTTGTGGATGGCGCCGCGCTTCGCCGCGCGATCGAGCATGCTGGCGGCCTCGGCTACGGCCTCCTGGACCGTCTCTCCGCCCTTCTCGATCGCGGCTCGCGCGGTCTTCACCGCGCTCCGCGCCGCTGAACGCGCGATGGTCTTGATGTCGGTCCGCTTCGTCGTTTGACGGATACGCTTGAGTGCCGAACGCTTCTTCTTGGCCATAGGGCCGGAACGATACACGACGTTCGATACAGGACCGCATCGCTTTGGCTACGGCCGCGCTCGCTCATACTCCTCGCGTGACGATGTCCATCGCGCGGGCGTCGCTCGTCATGATCGCCGCGCTGATCGCCAGCCGGATCCTCGGATGGCTTCGTCTTTCGGTCATTGGGGCGACGTTCGGCGAGAGCCCTCAGCTCGACGCCTTCTGGGCCGCCTTCCGCATCCCGAACGCGCTGTTCGAGCTGCTCGTGGCGGGCGCGCTCGCGTCGGCCTTCATCCCGGTGTTCGCCGGCTATCTCGCGAAGGAGCGCGAGAACGAGGCCTGGCATGTCGCCTCGAGCGTGATGAACGTCCTCGTCCTGTCCCTGGTGGTCCTGTCCGCTGTCATGTGGCTCGCGGCGCCCTGGATCGTGCCGACGCTCATCGTGTCGCCCAGCTTCGCGGCGCAGCCGGGCCAGCTGGATCTGGTGATCGAGCTCACGCGCATCATGCTGCTCAGCCCGATCTTCATGGGGCTGTCATCGCTCGTGACCGGCGTGCTGCAGTCGTACCGCCAGTTCCTCGCGGGAGCGATCGCTCCGCTCGTGTACAACGGCGTGCAGATCCTCTTCGCGCTGTTCGCGTCGCCGTTCGTCGGCATCCACGCGCTCGCGTACGGCGTCGTCGCGGGCGCCGCGATGATGTTCCTCGTCCAGCTGCCCGAGCTCACATTCCGTCGTACCAAGTACCAGCTCACCTTCGACATCGGCCACGCCGGCGTGCGGGAGATCTTCGCGCTGGCCGGACCGCGCACGTTGTCGCTCGGAGCGGTGCAGATCGTGTTCTTCGTGGACACCTACCTCGCTTCGGGAATGCGATCCGGGTCCCTCACGGCGCTCAATTACGCGTTCCAGC
>WNGB01006755.1_pt1 | contig 16776 bp, 13 predicted proteins | sample 5400681 | NCBI WGS metagenome assembly WNGB01 (sample SAMN13153367, study PRJNA577476) | soil metagenome | isolation source: 115 cm soil or saprolite under grassland replicate 2 | place: USA:California | collected 2016-06-15 | reverse complement strand
CGGTGCGGGTTGCGGCAATTCGCGCCTCGATCGCGGCGCTGAGCCGGTCGAACCCCTCCCCGCTCAGCGCAGACACCGGAACCGTCGGCCGCTCGCCCGGCGCGCGCTCGGCCGTGTTGCGCAGCCGCTCGCGTTCGGCCGGACCGAGGCGGTCGATCTTATTCCAGACTTCGATCAAGTGCCCCTGCTCGGGCTCGATGCCGAGCTGGCGCAGCACGTGCTCGACGTCGTGCGATTGCGCCTCGCTGTCCGCGTGCGAGACGTCGCGCACGTGCAGGATAACATCGGCGGCGATCACCTCTTCGAGCGTAGCGCGGAAGGCCGCCACCAGCGTGGTCGGAAGGTCGGAGATGAAGCCCACGGTGTCCGACAGGATGATCCTGGCGCCGTGCGGCAGGTCGACCGCGCGCATGGTCGGGTCGAGCGTCACAAACAGCATGTCGGCCGAGAGCACGTGCGCCCGCGTGAGCCGGTTGAACAGCGTCGACTTGCCGGCGTTGGTGTAGCCGACGAGCGCCACGATCGGATACGGCACGCGCTTGCGGCTGTCGCGATGCAGCTTGCGGGTACGCTTGACCTTCTCGAGGTCGTCCTCGATGCGGGCGATGCGCTCTTCGATCAGCCGGCGGTCGGTTTCGAGCTGGCTCTCGCCCGGGCCGCCGAGGAAGCCAAACCCACCCCGTTGGCGCTCAAGATGGGTCCAGGAGCGCACCAGCCGGCTCTTCTGGTAGGTCAGGTGCGCGTGCTCGACTTGCAACGCGCCCTCGCGCGTGCGCGCCCTGCGTCCAAAAATTTCCAGGATCAGGCCGGTGCGGTCGACCACCTTGGCGCCCCACGCCTTCTCGAGGTTGCGCTGCTGCACCGGCGAGAGCGCGCAATCCATCACCACGATGCCTGCCTCGTCGGTCTTGATGAGGCCGGCAATCTCCTCGACCTTGCCCTTGCCGATATAAGTCGAGGGACGAATGTCGTTGACCGGCACGATGCCGGCGGAAACGACCGCAAGATCGATGGCGCTGGCGAGGCCAACAGCCTCGTCGAGCTTGGCTTCGGGCGAGCGCGACGCGACAGGCGCATGCATACGCTGGCCGCGCGGCGCGCGCCCGCGCCGATGCGGCTCAACGACGATCGCACGACCGGTCCCTGAGCCTTCCGCAGGCTGCGGGCGGTCGCTGTCCCTATCGAACCGGCGGGGCTCCAACTAGACTTTGTCCCCGACCGGCTGCTCCTCGGCCCCTTCGAACAGCTGGATCGGATGACCCGGCATGATCGTCGAGATTGCGTGCTTGTAGACGAGCTGCGAATGCCCATCGCGACGCAGCAGCACGCAGAAATTATCGAACCAGGTCACAACACCTTGCAGCTTCACCCCGTTGACGAGGAAGATCGTGAGCGGAGTTTTGTTTTTGCGGACATGGTTCAGGAAGGTGTCTTGGAGATTTTGTGAGCGGTCAGCCGCCATTGTAGTTGATCCGTTTCTTGCCCGCGGGCCCCTTCCCGCGGGCTTTATTTGCCAAATCCCGGTACCCCTCTTTTTCAGCCTTGGCTTACCCGGACTTGGGCCGTGCCATTACAGGGCAGCAGGTGATGCGGTGCAAGCGGAAGTTGGGACTGGTGCGCCCAACCCGACGTTCGCAGACCAGGTGCTGCGAGTCCGATTGCGAACTTCGGGTTCAAAAGGGCACTGGAATCATGGAGTTGCCAGTGTCCCTTGATTCCGAAGTTCGCATGAAGATGTGCTGCGAGGGCTGGCGAGCTTTGGAGTCGGGGCACTGGTGTGCCTCCGTGCGGGCAGCCACCGGGTTAGTCCCACTCGGCGTGCCTGTGGAAATCCCGCCGCAGCGCCTGCGCCACTGGCCCTGGTTTGCCGGTGCCGACCGGGCGGCCGTCGATGCGCACGACCGGCATGACGATCTGGCTGGCGGCGGTAACGAACGCCTCGCGCGCCGCCAGCGCCTCGGCGACCGTGAATGGGCGCTCCTCCAGGACGAGACCCTGGGCCTTGATCACCTCGATCAGGACGGTTCTGGTTATGCCTCGTAAAATTCCATTATCGGCAGGTCGGGTGACCACCTTGCCGCCGTCGGTGACGATCCAGGCGTTGGTCGACGAGCCCTCGGTCACCCGGCCGTCCCGGTCCACGAACCAAGCCTCACGGGCGCCCTGCGCGCGGGCCGCCTGCTTTGCCAGCACATTGGGCAGCAACGCGGTCGTCTTGATGTCGACGCGCTCCCACCGGCCGTCGGGGACGGTGATCACCGCAACCCCTTCGGCGGCCAGGCGTTCGTTGGCGGCAAGGTCGAGGTTGCGGGCGGTGACGACCAGGCTTGGGGGCGTCCCGATCGGCGGAAAGGCATGGTCGCGGCGCGCGACCCCGCGGGTGATCTGCACGTAGACGATGCCGTTGTTCACGCGGTTCCGCCGGATGCATTCGCGCATCACGAGCCCCAGGGCCGCTGGTGCCATCGGCCAGGCGATCTGCAACTCACCGAGCGAGCGCCGCAGGCGATCGAGGTGGCGCCGCTCGTCGATCACCCGGCCGCCCCTGACCTCGCACAGCTCGTAAACGCCGTCGGCGAACTGGTAGCCGCGATCCTCGATATGGACCATGGCGTCGCGCCGCGGCAGATAGCGACCGTTGACATAGGCAATGCGCGCCACAGAGAGCTCCGGTCAGTAAGTGCGGAACAGGCCAATACCAGCTTTTGCGCTGTGGAGGCAGGGACGTTTCGCCTTGTCGTCCAAATGTTGCCCCTCCTATGATATTTGGTGGTTCCAGGTGCCGTGGCGCAGCGATTGCGGCGTGGAAATGCGCGTCCGGCCCAAATTGAAAGGGACATTTCATGACAGACGCATCAATGGCTGCTCGCTTCGCGGAGAGCGATTTTCGTGTGGGCCGCGTCATCAACCGCTCGGTTGCGGTGCTGTCAAGAAATCTGCTGCCGTTCTTCCTCGTGACCGTGATTGCGTACTTGCCTCTCATCCTCCTGGAGAGGGCGCAGGCGATGGCCGCGTCGAGAGATGTCGCTCTGTTTGTCATCCTCGGGGGTGTGAGCTTTGTCCTGCTGATCCTGTTCAGCATGCTCAGCCAGGCGGTGATCCTGCAGGCGGCGTTTCAGGACATGCGCAGGCAGCCGGTCAATCTGACCGAGTCGTTCAAGATCGGATTGCGCCGATTTCTTCCCGTCATCGGGCTCGCGTTTCTCATGGGCCTCCTGCTCATGCTGGGCTTCATGCTTCTGATCGTTCCGGGCTTCATCCTTTACAGCATGTGGTTTGTCGGTCTGCCGGTTTGCGTTGTCGAACGGCTGGGGCCCTGGAAGAGCCTGAAGCGAAGCGCGGAACTGACGAAAGGTCATCGCTGGAAGGTATTCGGGCTTCTGATCCTGCTTATGATCATCGGCGCCGTGGTTGGTGGTCTGGTCGAGCTTGGGCTCGTCGCTCTGGGAGGCGACATCGTGGCCCTCATCGGCAAGCTGATCATCAACGCAATCTGGGCTGCCTTCTCGTCCGTCGTCGTCGCCGTCACTTATCACGACCTGCGCGTGGCCAAGGAGGGCATCGACATCGAGCAGATCGCTGCCGTGTTCGACTGAGCGCCGCCGCACCGCTTATTTGCTTCGATCAGACTGGTCGAATTTGTCGGCGCGCACCTTGCCGAACAGCTGCTCGCGCTCGAGGAGGGCGCGCTCGGCGGTGTAGAACTCGCGCAGGAACGGCAGCATCTCGGTGGGTGGGATGGGTGTCGTCCAGCCGATCTTGTTGCAGATCTTGTCGCAGACTTCGCCGAGCAGCCGCATCGCGTCCGGCGTGATCTGCCTGCGCAGCAATTCCTCGAGCACCTGCAGCTCGAATGCGCCATAGGCCCGCAGCTGCTGATCGGTGAAGGTGTACTGCGCCTTTCGTTCCACCAGATCGCCCGACAGGACCCGCTTCGGCATCGAGATGACGAGCGTGCCGGCGATCAGATCGCCGCCGCGCATGCGGTCGCGATTGATGAACGGCAGCGCGGCGAAGAACAGCATCCAGATCGCGATCAGCAGGTTCTCCCAATCGGCTGCGCCGCCACCCGTCTTCCGCGTCGTGAGCAGGATTCCAAGCGGCAGAAACGTCTCGATCTCGCGCGTGAGGTTGCGCGCGACGACGGCCGCGGGCGTGAGTGGCCCGCCGGCGCGATCGATCACGCGCAGTCCGACCAGCCGCTTGCCCGGCGTTGCGCCTCGCCATGCCAGTTCGAACGAGACGAAATACAGATTGCGGACAATGAACGCGAGGAACAGGGCGATGGCCATCGCGATCCGGCCGCCCGCGCTCGCGCCGATCGCGAAAACAAGCGGAATGAAAATCGTCAGGATTAGCAGCAGCCATATGACAAGGTCGATGACGAACGCGACCAGCCGCTCGCCGTAGTCGGCGAGCTCGACCGTCAGCGGGACGCCTTCCGGCGTGACAATCTGGCGCCGCTGGCGCCGTCCGCCCTCGAGGAAATCCGAGGTGCGCTCATGCGCCAGGGTCATTGCGTGCTCCCTTGCCGGCAAGACCAAAATAGGCAAGCCACAGCCCGCCCACGCCAAATCCGATGATGAACCGCAACGGCGTGCTTTGGACGAGCTGACGACATCCGCCCTCGAGGAACGCCGCCACGAACAGCATCAGGACGGCACCAACCGCCATCTGTGCCGCCAGCCGCCCGTGCAGGGCGAGATTTTCCATCCGGGAATAGCGGCCCGGGAACAACATCTTCTCGGCGATCACCAGGCCGCCCGCCGCGAGCAGAAGCAGCCCGCCGATTTCGCTGACGCCGTGGATCGCGAGCCAGCCCAGGAAGTCGACGGTCAGATCGCGGTTGTAGTGCAGCGCGATGAAGGCGCCGATGGGCAGGCCCTGGTAGACCGTCAGCAACATGGTCGGGATGCCGGCGGCCATACCGAGCCCGAACGTCAGGATTCCGACCAGCGTGTTGTGGTTGAACAGCACGCCGGCGAAAAGGCCGAACGACTCGACCACGCCCGGCCAAGGCGCGAAGATTTCCTTGTCCAAGAGTTCGGCGCGGGTGCTGGCGGGGCCGCGGCCACCCGATAGGCCCGACGGCACAAATGACGTGAACCAGGTCTCGTCCTGCACTACTAGCAGGAATCCTGCGATGGTGCCGACGAACAGGGCGAGCGCGGCGATCAGGATGTGCCAGCGCGCGGAGCGCACCGCAGCCGGCAGCTCGCGCCCGAAGAACGAGCCCAGGCCGACAAGCACGTTGGCGCGCGGCCCATAGACCGCAAGGTATGCGCGGACTGCGAGGCCTTCGAGATAGAGCAGCAGGTTGCGATCGAGCGCGATCGTGCGCGCGACCGACAGCGACGACAGCGCGGCGCGATAGAGGATCGGCAACCGCTGCAGCTCGTCGAGCGAGAGCTTGCGCACGCCGCCGCGCTCGACCCGCTTGATGAGGTCTTCAAGCTCGCGCCAGCCCTCTTCCCGCCCCTTGCGGAATTCGCTGCTCTTGAGGATGAGCTCCGGCCTGCCGGGCAAGGCGCCGGGCGGCAAAGACAGATCGGGTGCGGCGGCGGGCATGGTCATATCAGGCCACGTTGCTTGATCATGAGATAACGGTTGATGAGCGAGACCGACAGGCTGCGGCTGGCGACATCGAGGCAGTGGACGCCGAGCCGGTCCAGTCGTTCAAACACGATGCTGCGTTCGCGCAGGAAGTCGTGCGCGACCACGGCCTGCGCGACGTCGGTGAACTGGTGCGGCGGCGCCTCCACCGCCCGCTGCAGGGTCGAGCCGCGCTGGGTGACGAAGACGACCACATGACGGTTGGCGACGCGCTGGATGCTCTCGATCAGAAGCTCGGCCGTGATGGTGTCGACGAAATCGGTGAACAGGATGACAAGCGCACGCCGCTTGAGCCGGGCGTTGAGCTCGGCCAAGCCGAGCGTGAAATTGGTCTCCTGATGATGATATTCGAGGTCGGCAGTGGCGCGCTGGATGCGCGAGAAGCTGGACATGCCGCGCATCGGGCTCAGAAAGTGGCGGACCGCCGCGTCGAAGCCGTAGGTGCCCACGAGGTCGCCGCCATGCAGCGAGATCCATGCCAGCACCAGGCCGGCGTTGATCGCGTGATCGAGCCGCGTGACGCCGTCGACCGGCTCGAGCATGAGGTAGCCGGTATCGAACGCCATGATCACCTGGTGGTTGCGCTCGGTTCGAAACTCTTTGCACAGGAGTTTGCGGTGGCGGGCCGAGTGCTTCCAGTCGATGAACCGGCTGTCGAAGCCGGGGGCATATTCGCGCAACGCCTCGAACTCGGCCCCCTCCCCTTTCTGCAGCTGGGTCTTGATGCCGTAGATCGCCTCCTGCGCGAAGAAGGTCAGTGCGGCGCCGTGCACGCCGCGCACGTTGGGCAGCACGTCGATGGCGCGGTCGACCGGCACTCGCCGCGTGAACTCGACCAGCCCGAGCGGGCCGCGCCAGCGCAGCCACACGCGGTCGACATGAACCTGGCCGCGGCGGCGCGGGATGACGGGCAGCGGGATGCGCACCGACTGTCCGACCGCAAGCACGCCGCTCACAAGTTCGGACGGCTCGACCTCGCCGCGTTGTTCCGCGATCAGCTCGAAGCGGGTGGACCGGCGCCACCGGGTGGCGGCGATGGTGACGACGGATGCGCCGCGCTCGCCGATGTAGACGTGATCGGGCACCGTGACCTTGACATCGAGCAGCCGCGGCGGAAACGCCAGCCAGGCATCGGACACAGCCACCAGCAGGACCAGCGCGCCATAGTTGAACGACAGCGCCCACAGGCTCGGATCGAAGATCACGACGAACAGCGCCAGCGGGATGCCGCTGACGAAAATCAGAACGGCGCGGCCGGTTGGTCGGATCATCGCGGTGCCGGCGTCTGGTCGAGGATGTCGCGCACGATGCGGTCGGTGGTCAGGCCTTCGATCTCCGCCCCCGGCGACATGGTGAGGCGATGCCGCAGCACCGGCAAGGCGAGTGCCTTCACGTCGTCCGGGATCACGAAATCGCGGCCCTGCAGCACTGCATAGGCGCGCGCCGCGACCGCCAGCATGTTGGCGGCGCGCGTCGACGCCCCGACCTCGAGCGAGGAATGCTCGCGCGTCGAGCGGATCACGTTGACGATGTAGTCGATGAGCTCGTCGGACAGGCGCACCTTGGTCACGGCCTCGCGGGCGCTCGCGAGGATCTTGGCATCGGCAACCGGCCGCAATCCGAACTCCTCGAGCCGCGGCATGGCGGTCCGATGCCCGTGCTGGCGCACGATCGCGCGCTCCTCGTCGCGGCTCGGGTGCTCGATGATGATCTTGAACAGGAAGCGGTCGAGCTGCGCCTCGGGCAGCGGATAGGTCCCCTGCTGCTCGATCGGGTTCTGGGTGGCCACGACCATGAACTCCTCGCCGAGCGGATAGTCCTTGCCGTCGATGGTCACGGTGCGCTCGTTCATCGCCTGCAGCAGCGCGGCCTGGGTCTTGGGCGGGGTGCGGTTGATCTCGTCGGCGAGCAGCAGCTGGGTGAAGATCGGGCCCTTGGTCAGGAGGAAGGCGTTGGTCTGGAAGTTGAACAGATTGGTGCCGAGAACGTCGCCCGGCATCAGATCGGGCGTGAACTGGATGCGGCCGAATTGCAGATGTAGGCCGGCGGCAAATGAGCGGGTGATCATGGTCTTGGCGGTGCCGGGCACACCCTCGAGCAGGATATGGCCGCCGACCAACAGGCTCGTGAGCATGAAGTCGATGACGGTATCCTGGCCGACCACGGCCTTGCGGACCTCGCCGCGCACGCCTTCAGTGACTGCGCGGATCTCTTGAACGTCCATGGAGCATGTCTCCCCGCCATCGATGGGCATCGCGCGCGAGACGAACCAGCGACGATTGATCCCGCCGGCTCCCCTCGCGCAATTCGCCGGCTTGCTGCATCAGCGCGCCGCAATCGACCGAGACGCCGCGCGCCAGGCCCACCCGCTGCAACCATGCGATGAGCGCCTGGCCCGCCAGCGCGCGCGGCGCATGCAGCTGGCGCGCGACGTCGCGCACGGTCTCCTGGACGTAGCGCCGGATCATCACCTGCTGATGACCGGTGAATTCGATCAGCTTGGCCATGTTCTGCAGGAGACCCGCGCGCCCGGCGCTCAATGGCGGCGGCAGCGATTGCGGCGCACCGAAGCGCGCCATGGTCGCCCACAGGAGCAGGGCGATCGCGATCAGGCCCTGGAGGGTTGCGATCACGAACGGAAAACGAAACAGCAGCATGATCGGGCTTGACCCCACGGTGGTGTAGCCGTGGATGGTCTCGTCAAACACCACGCTTCCACCACCGGTGCGCAGTCGCTTGATGAGGGCAACCGTCAGCGCCGCATTGCCCCCGCGCGCAAGGCCGTGATTGGAGATGACGTCCGGGTCCGACAGGACCCAGATCCGGCGGCCGCGTTCGTTGAACTCGCCGACCAGCATGCCGCGCTCGCTCGCAATGACCGGTTGCAAGCCGCCGCCGCGCACGAGCTGGATCGGCGCATGCGGGTTCGGGGCGAGATTGAGGGCGTTCGTGGTCCAGATGAGGCTGCCGTCCTCCCGGACCACGGTGGCGCGCGGCGCAACGAGATTGAGCGCGTTCTGGGCATCGGTGAGCGGACGTTCGCCAACCAAGCGCAGCCAGCCTGGGTGTTGCTCGCTCGGTATTCCGCCCCACTTGGGCAGCACAAACAAGATGATGGGCGCCCGCAACAGCGGCCGGACGGCTTCTTCCGCCTGGGCGCCGGAGTTCGGCTCGGCGATCACCAGCACGCCGCCGGAGGAAACCCGCTCAAGCGAATCGGACGAGCTCTTGACGACCGGAATGTCGAGCCGTTGCAGCAGCTCGGCGATGCCGGCATGCCCGATGGCGGAGCGCGAGAAGGTGCTAGGGCCGGTACTGTCGCGGCCGGTGTAGCCGCGTGTCCCCAAGAGGAACATGGACAAGGCGAAGATCACCACCGCACCGGCAATCCAGCCGATCAGCAGCTGGCGCGAAAAAATCGGTTCATCGCTCATGCCGCCGAACTTCCATGCAGAGTCTGGGCCAGCGCGTTGAAGCTTGCCCGGCAGGCGGCATAGTCGGCGAGTACCGCTGGCTGGCGGCCGAAATAGGTCAATTCCACCCGGGTGATCATGTCGCGCAGCGGGGCCCTGCCCGGCTCCGGCAATCGGGTGCTGCGCAGAATCTCGCGGCTGGTGAACGAATCGGAAAACTGCTCGTCGAGCCGCTCGCGGATGGCGGCGAGGCTTTGCAGCAGCAGGACGTGCATGGCGTCGACAAAACGCCCCTCGGCGGCGAGCTGATCGGCTGCGCCGAGCGCCACCCCCGGCGTGCCGGTCTTGACGGCGCCGAACCCGGCGTCGTCGGCGTCCCAGCCCCGGCCTCGCCCCGCGCGCAGACCAGGGATGAGATCCCGAAACGCGTAGAGCAGCACCGCAACGGCGACAATGATCACCACCCAAAGCACCTCAGCGGGCAGCGTGAACAGCGGGCGCGGTGGCAGCTCAACCGGAAATTCGGTTTGCAGGTCGAGGCGGCGAATGACCTGTTCGGCGAGGTTTTGGATTTCCTGCGGCGCTTGTGCCGCGAGCGGGCCGCCCGTGACCATGAGCGCCGAGGCCATGGTCACCATCCGTCGCACGCCTCTCAAGGAATTGCCCCACTGCATGCGTGCCATGGCTGTCCTTTGGGCACCCGTCGGCGGGGATAGAACAGGACCGTCGGGGATTCGCGGTTCGAATGTCGTTCAGTCGATCCCGAGCGCCTTGAGCTTGCGGTGCAGGGCGGACCGCTCCATGCCGACGAATTCTGCGGTGCGTGAAATGTTGCCGCCGAACCGGCTGATCTGGGCGACCAGGTATTCGCGCTCGAATACCTCGCGCGCTTCGCGCAGCGGCAAACCCATGAGATGCTCGCCACCATTGCCGTTGGGCATGGCCGGCACCATGGAACCGACGTCCTGCGGCAGCATCGAGGCGGTGATGACCGCGTCGGGCTCGCCCCCCGCCAGAATCATCAACCGCTCGACGTTGTTGCGCAGCTGGCGGACGTTGCCGGGCCAGCTGTGCGATTGCAGGACTGCCATGGCGTCCTCGCCGATCAGGCGCTTGGGCAGACCGGTGGCTTGCGAAATCTGTGCCATGAAATAGTGGACAAGATCGGGAATGTCTTCGCGGCGTTCGGCAAGCGGCGGTACCCGGATCGGCACCACCGACAGCCGGTGATAGAGGTCCTCGCGGAACTTGCCGGCGGCGATGTCGGCTTCGATGTTGCGGCTGGTCGACGAGATGATGCGCACGTCGACCGAAACCTTGTTGGTGCCGCCGACGCGCTGGAAGGTCTGGTCCACGAGCACCCGCAGAATCTTGTTCTGGGTCTCGCGCGGCATGTCGGCGATCTCGTCGATGAACAGCGAGCCGCCGTTAGCCTCCTCGAGCGCGCCGACCTTGCGTTCCTGGGCGCCATTGGGCTGCTCGACGCCGAACAGCTCGACCTCCATCCGCTCGGGCGTCATGGCCGCCGCATTGATCACCACGAAGGGACCTTCGGCACGGCCCGACGCCGTATGAAGCGCGCGCGCAGCGAGCTCCTTGCCGGCGCCCGAAGGGCCGACGATCAGGATGCGGCTGTTGGTGGGCGAGACCTTCTCGATGGTCTGGCGCAGCAGATTGAGCGACGGGGAGCGGCCGACGAGCGTCGAAGGTGCCAGCTGTTTGAGCGCCTTGACCTCGCGCTTGAGGCGGGAGGTCTCGAGCGCACGCTCGGCCACCAGCACCAGCCGATCGGCCTTGAACGGCTTCTCGATGAAGTCGTAGGCGCCTTGCTTGATGGCCGCGACCGCGGTCTCGATATTGCCGTGGCCGGAGATCATCACCACCGGCAGCTCCGGGTGCTGCTGCTTGACCGAATCGAGCAGCTGCAAGCCGTCGAGCCGGCTGCCCTGCAGCCAGATGTCGAGGAACACGAGGTTCGGCCGCCGGGCCGCGACCTGGCCGAGCGCATCGTCGCTGTCACGCGCCGTGCGCGTCGCATAGCCTTCGTCCTGCAGGATGCCGGCGACCAGCTCCCGGATGTCGGCTTCGTCGTCCACGATGAGGATGTCGAGTGCCATGGCTCAACGACCCGTCGCAACTGCAGGGATTTTGTTTTCACGCACGGCATCCGCCGCCACCGGTGCCGCGGCGAATCGCAACTGCATCCAGGCGCCGCGCTGGCCGGGGAACCGTTCCTCGGCGTCGCGTAGCTCGATCTTGCCGCCATGCTCCTCGAGGATGCGGCCGACGATCGCGAGGCCGAGCCCGGTACCCTTTTCCCGCGTCGTGACGTAGGGTTCGAGGAGTCGGCTGCGGTTCTCCTTCGGCAGGCCGATGCCGTTGTCGATCACGTCGATGACGATGTCAGAGCCGTCGCGCACCGCCGACACCAGGATGCGCCCCTTGCCGAGCTCGGCCGGCGGCACGGCGGCGATTGCCTCGGTCGCGTTCTTGATGATGTTGGTGAGCGCCTGCGAGATGAGGCGGCGGTCGAACCGCGCCGGCATCGGGTCTTCCGCGATCTCGACGTCGATGACGATGTCGGCATTGCCGACGCGCTGCAGGAACACCGCCTGCCGCACCATGTCGGCGACGTTCTCGGCGCCGATCACCGGCTTGGGCATGCGGGCGAACTGCGAGAACTCGTCGACCATGCGTTTGATGTCGTCGACCTGGCGGACGATCGTATCCGTGCATTGGTTGAAGACGGCCACGTCCTCCTTGATCACCGGCCCGTATTTGCGCCGCAGCCGCTCGGCCGACAACTGGATCGGGGTGAGCGGATTCTTGATCTCATGGGCGATGCGGCGCGCGATGTCGGCCCAGGCCGAGGTGCGCTGCGCGGCCACGAGCTCGGTGATGTCATCGAGCGTGATCACGTAGCCCTGGTCGGCGTCGCCGGACTGCTCGCCGGTCACGCGGACCGACAAATTGCGGTCGCGGCCGCCGCGGTTGATGGTGACCTGCCCCTGGACCAGCCGCTGGGTCCCCGAGCGCGCGTTGGCAAACAGGTCCGCGAGTTCGGGCACGATGTCTCCGAGCGGACGCCCGAGCGCTTCGACCTCGCTGTGGCCGATCAGCCGCTCGGCGGAGCGGTTGAGGATGCTGATGCGGCCTTCGGCATCGACGCCGATGACGCCGGCGCTGGCGCCCGCCAGCACCGCCTCCATGAACCGTCGGCGGCTGTCGATCAGGTCGCGGGCGCGCACGATGTCATCGCGCTGCGTGCGCAGGTCGTGCGTCATCTTGTTGAAAGTCTCGCCGAGCTGGGCGAGATCGCCCTCGGAACGGCGGGTCGGCACCTGGATATGAAGATTGCCGGTTGAGACGAGCTGTGCGGCTCCGATCAGCCGGCGGATCGGCGCCACCAGATAGTTGGCGAAGGTGAGCCCGAGCCACACCGCCGACAGCAGCACGATGAGCGCGATCACTGTGTACATCAACGCAAAGGCGATCTGCACGCCGAGGCGGCGCGCCTGGATTTCGGCCAACTGGTTGACGCTCTGGCGCGTTGCCCGCAACTGCGCGACGACCCGTGGGTCGAGCAGCCGCACGACGTAGAGATAGGTGTCGGAATAGACCCGCAGCTTGATCACCGCCGCCACGTAATTGGCCTCGAGGAAGACGCCGATCTGCGGCTCGACCTCATTGACCGACGCGAGCGCCTCGCGCGGCGGCTTGACGAAGTTCTGGGTGTTGACGAAGGCCTGGTTGAGCGGCACCTCGGCCTGGTCGACCACGTTGAGCTCCTTGTCGAGCATCGTGATCACCGGCAGCCCGCGAATGCCGGCTTGCGCGTTGATGAACTGCTTGAACTGCTCGCGGTTCTGATCGAACAGCGGCTTGGCGCGAGCGAGCTCGATGGCGGTCGCGATGGTATCGGCGCGCACGATCTGGGCGTGCTCGCGCACATAGGCTTCCGCGACGATCGACGAATTCTCGATCAGGGAGTGGGTCTGCTGCGAGAACAGCCGGTCGAGCGCGCGGTCGAGCGTCACGCTCGCGACCACCGCCACCAGGATGGCGGGGACCGCGGCAATGACCGAGAACAGCGTGACGATGCGGATGTGCAGCCGCGAACCGGCGCGGCCGTGCCGGCGGGCCTGGAACACCCGCCACAGCTCGCGTGCGATGACCGTGATCAGGAAGAAGACCGTAAAGGCGTTGAACAGGAGCAGGGCGAGGACGACCTCGTGGGTCGGCAGGATCGGCGTCAGGTTGGCAAGCACCAGGAAGGTTGCGACCGCCGAGAGGAGCGCCAGCCCGACTGCACCCAGGCCGATGGCGCGCGCAAGCCACCCGGGCGCGGGCGCCGCAGCGGACGTGATTTCGGCGGTAACGGCCTGACCGACGCTCGTCATGGACACTCGATCACTGTGGCAGCGCTGCGACGGAAGGCACGTTGGCTCGCTCCCCTTTAGCCAACGGCAGTGAGGCTTTTGTACCACATTGTTGCAGAATTGAGACGAATCCGGGGCACCCTACCGGGGGCACGGCTCCGATAGCAAGACTTTAACGATTGCCGCCTCAACCGCTAGTGCGGAAGACCTGAATATCGAGGTCCCGGATTTTCTTGCGCAGGGTGTTGCGGTTGACCCCGAGCAGGTCGGCAGCGCGGATCTGGTTGCCGCGCGTCGCCGCCAACGTGACGGTCAGCAACGGGTGCTCGATCTCCCGCAGGATGCGGTGATAGAGCCCGGGCGGCGGAAGGGTGTCGCCGAAGCCGGCGAAATAGGCCGCGAGGTGGCGCTCGACCGCAGCCGACAGGCCCTCCTCGGTGCGGGGCTCGTCGTTGGTCGGCGCCGTGGCGGGCTGGGCGAGTTCGGAGTCGACCACGGCGGCCGAAATCATCTCCTGCGGGTAGAGGGCGGCGAGGCGCCGGGCGAGGTTCTCGAGCTCGCGGACGTTGCCGGGCCAGCGGTAGCGCTTGAGACGATCGAGGGCGGCCTGGTCGAGCTGCTTCGGCGGCAGCCCCTCGTGCTCGGCCTGGGCGAAGAAGTGGCGGATGAGATCGGGCACGTCCTCGATGCGCTCGCGCAGCGGCGGCAACCGCAGCGGCACGACGTTGAGCCGGAAGAACAGGTCCTCGCGAAACAGGCCCTGCTGAATGAGGATGCGCAGGTCTTTATTGGTCGCTGCGACGATCCGGACATCGGTCTTGATCGGCGTGCGGCCGCCGACGGTCGTGTATTCGCCCTGCTGGAGCACGCGCAGGAGCCGAGTCTGTGCTTCCATCGGCATATCGCCGATCTCGTCGAGGAACAGCGTGCCGCCTTCCGCCTGCTCGAAACGACCTGAGCTCCGCGTATTGGCGCCGGTGAAGGCGCCCTTCTCGTGGCCGAACAGCTCCGACTCGATGAGGTCGCGCGGGATTGCTGCCATGTTGATGGCCACGAACGGACCGCTGCGGCGCTTGCCGTAGTCGTGCAGCGCGCGCGCCACCAGTTCCTTTCCGGTACCGGATTCGCCCGAGATCATCACCGTGAGATCGGTCTGCATCAGCCGCGCCAGCACGCGGTAGATGTCCTGCATGGCGGGCGAGCGGCCGACCAGCGGGATCTGGTCGAAGTCCTCGGGCTTGACCGCCTGCTTGGTGCGCTCCTTGGGCTCCGCCAGCGCGCGCCCGACGATCGCGATCAGTTCCTTCAGGTCGAACGGCTTTGGCAAATATTCGTAAGCGCCGCGCTCGGACGCGCGGATCGCGGTCATGAACGTATTCTGCGCGCTCATGATCACGACCGGCAGTTCCGGCCGCAGCTTCTTGATCCGCGGCAGCAGATCGAACGCGTTCTCGTCCGGCATCACCACGTCGGTGATGACAAGGTCGCCATCGCCCTGGCTGACCCATCGCCAGAGCGTCGCGGCGTTGCTGGTCGAGCGCACCTCGTAGCCGGCACGCGACAAGGCTTGGTTGAGGACGGTGCGGATTGCCGCATCGTCGTCGGCCACCAGTATGCTTCCCGCAGGCATCGGTATCCCCTTCAGGCAGCGCCGCCCGGCTCGGCGTCGTCACCCAGGAACATGGGCATGAGAACACGAAAGGTCGTGTGTCGCGCTTGTGACTCGCATTCAATGATCCCGCCATGATCGCCTATGATCTTGGCTACCAATGCAAGACCGAGGCCGGAACCGGTGGGCTTGGTCGTCACGAATGGATCGAACAGGTGCGGCAGAAGGTCCTCCGGGACGCCCGGTCCGTTGTCCTTCACGCAGAATTCGAGCGGCAGCGACACTCGCGTCTTGCTGCCCGGCAGCGACAGCCGCACGCCCGGGCGGAACGCGGTCGAGAGCTGGATCTCGCCGTCGGTCGCCGTCTCGCCGATCGCCTCGGCCGCGTTCTTGACGAGGTTGAGAAAGACCTGAACGAGCTGGTCGCGGTTGGCCAGCACCGGCGGCAGCGACGGATCGTACTCCTCGACGAACTTGATCTGACGGGCGAAGCCGGAATGCGCCAGCCGCTTCACGTGTTCGAGCACGCGGTGGATGTTGACCGGTTCGCGCTCGATCGGCCGTTCGTCGGTGAACACTTCCATGCGGTCGACGAGCTTCACGATGCGGTCGGCCTCGTCGCAAATGAGCCGCGTGAGCGAGCGGTCGTCGTCGGCGACCGACTGCTCAAGGAGCTGCGCCGCACCCCGGATGCCGGAGAGCGGATTCTTGATCTCGTGCGCCAGCATGGCGGCGAGTGCGGTCACCGAGCGCGCCGCGCCGCGGTGGGTGAGTTGGCGGTCCATCTTGTCGGCGATGGTGCGCTCTTGCAGCATCACCACGACGTGGTCGGGCCGCTCGGGTAGCGGCGCCACGTGCAGGTCGACGAGGCGCTCGCCTGGATTGCGCGGCGTACCGAGGTCGACCTTGTACTCGTTGACGGCGGCGCCGCGCGTGCGCACCTGATCGATGAGCGCGAGCAGCGGACTTCCGAACGGCACCAGGTCGCGCAGGCGGTGACGGCGCAGCACCGGCAGCGAGGCCTCGAAGAACGACTCGGCCGCCGCATTGGCATTGGCGATCTTGCCGTCCGAGTTGACCATGATCACCGGATGCGGCAGCGCGTCGAGAACGGCGTCGGACGCGCCCGAAGGAATCGGCATGGCCTCGAGTGCGCTCATGCGGCGGCCTTCTCGGCAGTGCCGAAGTCGTCGAATGCATCGGCAAGGTGGCTGCGGACGGCAGCGGGCGCCTCGGCGGTCAGGACCCGGTGGCGATGGGCCCTGAGCCGTTGCGCCGACGCGCCGGCAGTCACAGCGGCGGCGTCGAGCGCCCAGCCGAGGTGCTTGCGGGCGTGACGGCGGCCGATGGCGATGCCGTGGTGTGCGAGCATGTCATCGTAGAGCGCGGCGATCAGCGCATATTGCGTTGCCAGCGGCGGATCGCTCCCGCGGCGGCCGGACGCGAGCGTGCAGGCCATCTGGCCCGGCAGCCACGGCCGCCCCTGCGCGGCGCGCCCGATCATGACCGCATCGGCGCCGGAGGCAGCCAGCGCCGCGATCGCGTCGGCGCAGGTCTTGATGTCGCCGTTGACGACAACCGGGATCGAGACGCTGTCCTTGACCACCCGCACGGCCTTCCAGTCGGCGCGGCCCTTGTAGAACTGGCAGCGCGTGCGTCCGTGCACGGTGATCATCCGCACGCCGGCCGCCTGCGCGCGGCGCGCAAGCTCCGGCGCGTTGATGCTGCGGTGGTCCCAGCCGAGCCGCATCTTCAGTGTCAC
>WNGB01006754.1_pt1 | contig 16776 bp, 16 predicted proteins | sample 5400681 | NCBI WGS metagenome assembly WNGB01 (sample SAMN13153367, study PRJNA577476) | soil metagenome | isolation source: 115 cm soil or saprolite under grassland replicate 2 | place: USA:California | collected 2016-06-15 | reverse complement strand
GCATCATGCACGACGAAGTTGTGGAAGAGGTTCTGACCCGCAGTTGTCATCGTCGTTGGGCTGTTGTCGAAGCCCCAGAGCAGATAGCAGCCACCCTGCGAGATGAGCTGGTAGTGCGTCAGATCGTCGGCCTCGCGGCCGATACGCAGTACGCCGGGAATGTCGGTCGGGTTTTGGATCGCGACGAAGGGGCTGCCGATGCCGTAGAGACCGACGGTCGCTCCGGTTGTGCCCGAAACGAGATTCGGAGTTGACCACACCGGGTTGTCCGCATCCGCCACCACGACCGACGTCTGGCCGGCGCCATGCCAGCCATTCGGCCAGCCGATATCGAGGCCGAGCCGACCGAAGAACGCGTACCCGCCTTCGCCAACGCCGATGATCGGAACGCTGGCGTTGTTGATGTTCGCGAGGGCCTCAGGCGTACCCCACGATCCTAGGTCCCCGGTCTCGTTCCCGATCACGATCGCGCGATACGGCGTGAAGTCGAATCCCGACGCGGAGGCTTGGGTCACGGTGATTTTGTCCACTTGGAAGCCGCGCGCGGTCAGAAGCGCCGCGAACGAATCGGCTGAGGCGCCATCGGTCGTGTAGACGTACGCGATCCTGGCTCCACTCACCACGGACGCGCAGGCCGAGAACTCCGACGTGTTATTCGCGGGATCGGTCGCTGCCGCGGTGATCACATGGCCAATCGGAACAGCCACGGGGTAGGTGGCCGTGACGGCCGTGTTACCGGATGCATCCGCGAACGGCGTGTCCGCGTAACCGAGGAACGTCTTCCCCTCGCCGTAGCCGGATGGATCGCACGCTGGACTCGAGAAGAACTCGATGCGATACGCAAAGCCGCCCTTGCTGTTCAGCGTTGCCGAGACCGTGGTGGACGTGCCGCCCGACACCGCGCCGGTGACCACGGGGAAGTTCTGTAGGCCGTTCGCACCCGCGTCGGCGTCGCCGGTATCGTTCGGCGTCACACCGTCCTGGGCGAGATCGATGCCCACGCCATTGTTGGCGTAGATCGAGTTCTCGACCAGCCAGTTCCCGGTGCCGAACGACCCGCCGAACTGATAGATGACAACGCCGGGCGCGGCGTTGTTCGCGATCACGTTCGCCCACACCACGTTGTTGTTTCCTGCGTCGATGCCGACGCCGTGGGCGGAGTTACCCAGCGCTGTCGTGCCGTCGCTCCCGACGCCGATCCAGTTGCCCTGGATCGTGTTGTTCGAAGCGCCCGGCTGCGAAAGATGCACGCCGTGCCAGTTACCGGAGATCACGTTGCGGGCCTCGCCAACGCCTCCGCCGACCGTGTTGCTGCTGGACTCGATGAATACGCCGGCGCTCGCCGAGGCCGGAGACGTGATGTCGGCGGTGCCGGCCGCGTTCGTTCCGATGTAGTTGCCCTGCACCAGGTTGCCGGTGGCGGCCGCGCCCGTGATACGGATGCCGTGCGAGGCGTTGCCCGAGATCACATTTCCCGATCCCGGCACGACGCCCCCGACGACGTTATCAGCCGATTCGATGAGCACGCCCTCGCTGCCGTTACCGACTGCGGACGAGCCAGCGGCATCGGTGCCCACGTAGTTGCCTTGGATCACGTTGGTGGAAGATGTCGTGCCCGCGATATGCACGCCCTGCTTCCCGTTGCCGGAGATCATGTTGCGGTCAGCGGCGACCAGTCCACCGATCGTGTTGCGCGAGGCGGAGCCGGTGATCACGACACCGGGGCCAGCGTTACCGAACCCGCGCGTCCCGTCCGCTGCCAGTCCGATGAGGTTTCCGGCGACGAGATTGCTCGTTGCGCCGGTCTCCAGATACAGACCTCCGGAGCTGCCAACGACGTTGTTCCCCGAGATGACATTTCCGCGGATCACGTTGTTCGCCGTCTGGATGTCGAGGCCGGCGATCTGGTTCGCCACGTCCGAACGTCCATCGGCACCGACGCCGATGTAGTTGCCCTGGATCAGCGTCCCGCTCGCGCCATTCATGATCGTGATCCCGGTGACTGAGTTCCCGGATAGCACGTTGCGGTCGGTTGCGCTTTCGCCACCGATCCGGTTCGAGGGTGATCCGTCGATGACGATTCCGCTGCCCCCGTTCGGGGCGGGCAGGAGGCCATTCGCCGTTGTGCCAATGCGGTTCCCTGCGATGACGTTGTTTCCGCTGCCCGTGATGCCGATGCCAATGTTCCCGAACCGCTGGATGACGAAGCCGCGGATCGTCGTATTGCCTCCCGTGATCGCGAGACCGTTGGTAGTCGCGCCCGCGCCCAAGCCATTGATGACGACCTGCCCCGTCGGTCCCTGCGTGCGAGCGTCGAGATCGACGGCATCGGCGAGCGCAGGAAGCGGTCCGGTCAGCGAGATCACTGGCGGCGCGGGGGGGTCAGGCGTCGGGATGGCGAAAGTGATCCGGTCGAGGCCAGGATTCGCGTTCGCCGCGTTGATTGCTTCACGCAGGGTGCAGTGCGCTGCGTTGCACGTCCCGTCGTCAGCGTCCGTTGGGACGTTGACTGTCAAGACCGCGGAGCCGTTGATCGTCGCGATGACCGCGAAGCCCTCAGGATGGATCGGTTCGTTCGTCGCGGCGAGCACGAGCTCGAAGGGGAACCTGTACGTGCCCTCGGGCGCGCCGGCGGGCACCGTGATGTTGAAGCTGAACGTCGCAACGCTGCCCGGGCTCACAAGGATCTGCGTATGCGTCGCGTAGTGCGAGTCGGAGATCCAGCCGGAATTCCAGCCGGCGTTCGGGGATGGGAGGACCGGACAGCAGTTGGCGAGATCGACTTGCGTCCCGGTGTCTTTCTGCCAGGCCGTGGTTCCGGTGTTGGCGGCGAAGATCTGGATGTTGTAGGTGGCACCGGGATCAACGATGAGCGTCGACGCGTCGATCGAAGCTATCTGCGAGTCGTATCCGGGGACCGCGTACGCCGGCGCGGGGAACAGCGCCAGCACCATCGCGGCGCTGAGCAGCGCGGTGAGAGACCTGGCCGCTCGTTTCGTCCCCACCGATCCCTGTCCCCTCAACAGGCCGACGGCGATGCCTCCCCCTAGCCGACCGCCGGACGGCAGGACTATAGGAGTAGTACGTGCGTGGTACTAGCAGTCAAGGAGGCGCCGTTTCCGTTACCTGGACCGCGCGGCACACATCGATAGCGACGGCCGATACTTCAGTTGATGCCCGCTAAACCCAGGACCGCCTTCATCTGCCAGAACTGCGGCGCGCAGTCGCCGAGGTGGGTCGGGCGCTGCCCGTCGTGCGATGGCTGGAACACACTGGTAGAGGAGCGCGTGGTCGCTCCCCCCAAGGGTCGTGGTGTTACACGCGCTCCGCGCCAGCCCATCGCGCTGAACGAAGTTCCGGCCGATGCCGAAGAGCGCATCCCCACCGGTCTCGCCGAATTCGATCGCGTTCTCGGCGGCGGCATCGTCCGCGGATCGTGCGTCCTCCTCGGCGGCGATCCCGGGATCGGCAAGAGCTCGCTGCTCATGCAGGCCTCCGCCTCTCTCGCGCAGCGCGGCAGCGTCCTCTACGTATCGGGCGAGGAGTCAGCCGCGCAAATCAAGCTGCGCGCGCGCCGCTTCGGCATCGAGGGCGGCAGCATCTTCGTGCTGAGCGAGACCGACCTCGGCACCGTCATCGAGGCCATCCGTCGCGTGCGGCCGATCTTCACGGTCATCGACTCCATCCAGACGATGGCGTCCGATGTCATCGGGTCCGCGGCCGGTGGGGTGTCGCAGCTTCGGGAATGCACCGCGCGTCTCCTCGAGGTCGCGAAGGGCGACGACGTGCCGATCTTCCTCGTCGGACATGTCACGAAGGAGGGGGCGGTCGCGGGCCCGCGCGTGCTCGAGCACATCGTCGACGCCGTCCTGTATCTCGAAGGCGAGCGGTTCCACGCCTTCCGCATCCTCCGCGGGACGAAGAATCGCTTCGGCTCGACCGACGAGGTCGGCGTCTTCGAGATGGGTGAGTCGGGCCTGCGCGAGGTCACCAATCCATCGGAGGTCTTCCTCGAGGAACGCAGCCGCGGCGTCGCAGGCAGTGTCGTCGTCCCGACCGTCGAGGGCACGCGGCCGCTCCTCGTGGAGGTCCAGGCGCTCGTCACGCCGACGAGCTTCGGATTGCCACGTCGCACAGTGAACGGCGCCGATCCCCAGCGCGTGGCGGTGCTGCTCGCGGTGCTCGCGAAGCGCGCCGGCCTCTCGCTCGGCACGCATGACGTCTACGTGAATCTCGTCGGCGGTCTGCGCGTGCGCGAGCCCGCCGCCGACCTCGCCCTGGCGGTCGCGCTCGCGTCGGCTCTGCGCGATAAGCCGGCCGATCCTCGCACGGTGTTCGTGGGCGAGTTGGGTCTGGGCGGCGAGCTCCGCCGAGTGCAGCGTGTGCCGGCGCGTCTCAAGGAGGCGCAGCGGCTCGGCTTCGAGCGCGCCGTCGTCCCCCAGGCCAGCCTGAGCGATCTGGACGGGACCGGCCTCGAGGTCATCGGCGCGCCGACGCTGCGCGAGGCGCTCATGCGCTCGGGGATCGCCGAGTCCTAGCGACCGGTCTCTAGACTCGTCGTGTGACCCATGCCATCTCATCCCGGCGTCGCGTCGCCGTCGGCGGCCACATGTTCATCGGCCGGGCGGACCGCTCGCCGCACTCTCATAGAAAGGAGCGAGCACAGTGGCCTTCATCCGTCTCGGGGCAGCACTCCTCGGCTGGATCTTCGGCTTCTTCCTCGGCGCTTCACTGCTCGAGGTCACCGTCGTCACGCCGGTCAGTAATCAGGTCCTCGTGGTCCTTCTTCTCGCGACCGCGTGCGCGATCCTCGGCTGGCTCGGCGCGCCCTATGTCACGGTGCTTCCGGCCCGGATCATCCGGGAGCGGATCCAAGCGACATCGGCGGGCGATCTGGTCGGCGGCGCGTTCGGAGGTGGCGTCGGGCTGATCCTGGCGTTGTTCCTCGCGTTCCCGCTGTCGTTCCTGCCGGACAACGCCGGCCGATTCGCGCCCATCATCTGCGCGGTGGTGCTCGGTGCGATCGGTGCGGCGTCCGGCGCGATCAAGCGATCGGAGCTCGGCGCGCTCGCGCGTGAGATCCGTCCCGGCCGGCGCGACCGCGTGGCGGGCAGCGAGCGCGCGCTTCTCGACACCTCGGTGATCATCGACGGCCGCGTCGCTGACGTCGTGAAGAGTGGCTTCATCCGAGGCACTCTGATCGTGCCACGATTCATCCTGGCCGAGCTGCAGTACTTCGCGGACTCGGCGGACAACTCGAAGCGCGAGCGCGGCCGGCGCGGTCTGGAGATGCTGTCGCGAATGCAGAAGGAGGCGACCGTCCAGATCGAGCTGCTGGACGCCGATCCCGTCGCCACCGGCGCCGATGGGAAGCTCGTCGTCCTCGCGCGGCAGCTCGGCGTGCCGATCATGACGAACGATTACGGGCTGAACCGCGTTGCCGAGCTGCAGGGCGTCGTCGTCCTCAACGTGAACGATCTCGCGAAGGCGGTCCGCCCCGTGGTGCTCCCGTCGGAGGAGATCACGGTGCGCATCACACAGGAAGGAAAGGAGCCGGGGCAGGGCCTTGGCTACCTCGAGGACGGCACGATGGTCGTCGTCGAGAACGGCGCACGCCACCTCAATACCGAGCTGACCGTCACGGTCATGCGCGTCCTTCAGACCGTTGGCGGCCGGATGATCTTCGCGCAGCCGAAGGGGGAGATCGTCGAGGCCCGCCGTCCGAGGGCCGCAAGCCACTAAGTGCCCGCGGTACTCGTTATCCTCGCCGCCGGCAGCTCGTCGCGTGCCGGTGTCGACAAGGTGCTTGCCGATCTCGGCGGGCAACCCGTCCTGGTCTGGTCGTTGCAGGCGGGGCAGGTCGCGCGATGTTTCCGCGACATCGTCGTCGTCGCTCCATCCGACAGGCTCGAGGAGGTGAGAGCCGCGACGCTCGGACGCCCCGGTATCCGCGTCGTCGCCGGCGGTGCAACTCGCACCGCGTCGTCGTGGGCCGCGCTCGATGCGGCCGGTGACGCGAGCCTCATCGCCGTCCACGACGCTGCGCGCCCCTTCGTGCCGCCGAGCCTGTTCAATCGCTGTGTCGAGATCGCGGAGTCCGGCGGCTCGGCCATCGCGGGACTGCCCCTCGCCGACACCGTGCGCCGCGCGAACGAGGCCGGCGCCGCCAAAGAGGAGATCGAGCGGGACGGGCTCTGGGCGGTGCAGACACCGCAGGTCTTCCGTCGCGAGCTGCTCGAGAGGGCACGGGCCGCGGCCGGCGACCGGTCCTTCAGCGACGACGCGGCCGCGGTGGTCGCCGCGGGCATGCCGGTAAAGATGGTGCCCGGCGAGCGCCGGAACCTGAAGATCACGACGTTCGAGGACCTCGCGTACGCACGCGAGCTCGTCGAAAAGGGGCTGGTCGGGCTCGCCGCGTCGGAGGTCACCAGATGACGGGCCCGCGCGCCGGCATGGGCTACGATATCCATCGTCTCGTGGCGGATCGCCGCCTCGTTCTCGGCGGTGTCGCGATCGAGCACCCGTCCGGGCTCGTTGGTCATTCCGATGGCGACGTCCTCTTACACGCGCTCATGGACGCGCTCCTCGGTGCAGCGAATCTCGGGGATCTCGGTCGACACTTCCCGAGCGACGACTCGGCCTACGCCGGCGCCAGCAGCCTCGGGCTGCTGAGGCGGGTGGGCGCTCTGGTCCGCGAGGCTGGCTTCGCAGTGGCGTCGCTTGACGCGACGGTCATCGCGCAGGCGCCGCGCCTCGCGCCGCATATCGGCGCGATGCGTGACGCCATCGCGGGCGCTCTCGGCGTCGAGAGCGGACGCGTCAGCGTCAAGGCGACGACGAACGACGGCTTGGGAGTCGTCGGCAGTGGCGATGCCATCGCTGCGCTCGCGATCGCGCTAGTCGACTAAGGAGAAGCAACCATCACGGTCATGGCCCCGCCGGGTGTCCGGCTCTACAACAGCGCGACCCGTCAGGTCGAGCCATTCGTGCCTCTCCATCCAGGCGAGGTCCGCATCTACGACTGCGGTCCGACCGTGTACGACTGGCAGACGATCGGGAATCTCTATCGCTACATCGTGTCGGACGTGCAGCGTCGCACCTTTGAGTACCTCGGCTTCCGCGTGAAGGCCGTGATGAACATCACCGATGTCGGCCACATCGTTGGCGACGTCGACGAGGGCGAGGACCGCATGATGGTCGCGGCCAAGCGTGAGGGTCGAGACCCCGACACCCTCGCTCGCAAGTACACGGAGCAATTCCTCATCGACCGCGTCAAATTGAACATCCTGCCGCCACACGTGATGCCGAAGGCGACGGAACACATCCCGGAGATGATCCAGCTCATCCAGCGGCTGATCGACAACGGTAACGCCTACGTCGCCGTGGACGGCGTGTACTTCGACACCACGACGTTTCCCGGCTACGGCACTCGACTCAATGCCGAGGCTCCGCAGGAGCGCGTGGCGGGCGCTCGCGTCCACGTGAATCCGAACAAGCAGCATCCTTCGGACTTCGCCCTGTGGCGGGCGAAGAAGCCCGGCGATCTTCAGTTCTGGGATTCGGCATGGGGCCCCGGCAATCCCGGCTGGCACATCGAGTGCTCCGCGATGTCGATGAAGTACCTCGGCGAAACGTTCGACATCCACTCCGGCGGCGAGGACCATCTCTTCCCGCACCACGAATGCGAGATCGCGCAGTCGGAGGCCGCCACCGGCAAGCCGTTCGCGCGGTACTGGACGCACGTGCGCTTCCTCAAGGTCGAAGGCGGTGCGATGCACAAATCGATCGGGAACGTGTTCCTGCTCGAAGATCTCGAGTCATGGGGCTTCGAGCCCCTCGCCTTCCGGATGCTTGTCCTCAACAACAAGTACCGGCAACCGCTCGACTTCACACGCGGCGGACTCGAGGCTGCGCAGAATCGGCTCGATCGCTGGCGCGGCATCATCAGAGAAGCCTGGCAGACGACAGGCGGCACGCCAATCGACGTGTCACCCGAGGATCCGAATCGCACGGCATTCGTCGCGGCGCTCACCGATGACCTCAATACACCTGCGGCGCTCGCGCAGGCCGAAGCGGTGCTCGACCAGGCGGCAACGGGGGACATCGCCACGAAGCGCCACGCGCTCGAGGTGCTGTTCGACATGGATCAGGTCCTCGCGCTGTCGCTGCGGGAACGCGCGGCCGAGGCGGACCTGTCGGACGACGAGCGCCCGCTGCTCGCCGAACGCGACGCGTCGCGCAAGAGCGGTGACTACAAGCGCTCGGACGAGCTTCGCGCGGAGCTCGAGCGCCGCTACGGGATCCGCGTCAAGGACACCAAGGACGGCACGCGCTGGGAGCGCGTCCGCCGTAAGGGAGCGTGAGCATGGAAGACGACTACCGGGGGGCTCCGCCCCCCGAGAACCCCTCCGGGCCGGCGGACCGGCAGGCCGATAGCGGGTCCGCGGACACTGGACCCTCCGAAGCTGGACCGTCCGATACCGGATCCGATGACGGCGGGCCGAATGAGCGGCCGGTGCCGGGCGGATCCGGACCGACGAGTGCGGACGACTTCGCACGCCGCCGTCGTCGTGGTCGGCGCGGCCGCGGCGGTGCACAGCGCTTCGGCGCGCCGCCGCGCGGTCCGATGCCGCCGCGGCCATTCACGCCGCGCGCGCCGCTGCCGCCCCGTCCGATGGCGCCGCGGGACGACGAAGAGTCGTCGCAGGCGCGGGAGCTCGCGAATTACGAGCGCCGCCAGCAGGCCCAGCGCCAGCGCACGCAGGGCGGCTGGCGCGGCGGCAACCGCGGCTGGGTGCCGGGCGTCGGGACCGGCAGCGGTGGCGGGAACTTCTACGCCGGTGGCGCGCGGGGTGGTCCGCGCCGCGGCCCCGTCGGTCAGGCCCAGTACAGCGAGACGATCCGTCGTGCCACGGCGGGGCCGCGCACGTCTGCCGCGCCGTCACACGATGCCGGCGAGCCGATCGCCGGACCGCACGCGGTCCTGGAGGCGATCCGCGCGGGTCGCGTCATCAAGCGGCTGTACATCTCGAACGAGCGCGGCACGCGCACGGGTCCGGTGAATGAGCTGCTCACAGAAGCGCAGGAACGGCGCGTCTTCGTGCGCTACGTGGACAAGCTCGAAGTGCAGCGGCTCTCGCCGATCGAGAGCCATCAAGGTGTCGTGGCGATCGTCGAAGGAAAGGCCGGCGTCGAGCTCGACGAGCTCCTGCTCCACCTCGACGCGGTCTCGGAGCCCGCGCTCGTGCTCGTGATCGACTCGTTGCAGGATCCGCAGAACTTCGGTGTGCTGCTACGTTCCGCCGAGGGCGTCGGCGTCGCCGGGGTCATCATCCCGCGCCACCGCAGCGTCGGTCTCACGCCGGCCGTCACGAAGACGAGCGCGGGCGCGAGCGAGCATCTGATGATCGCGGACGTCGCGAATCTGCGGCAGGCGATCGACGCGCTCAAGGAGAAGGGCGTGTGGGTCGTCGGGACCGACGGGAGCGGCGACATGCTCTACGACGAGGTCGATTACCGCGGACCCACCGCGATCGTCATCGGCGGCGAGGGTGAGGGTATACGGCGCCTCGTTCTCGAAGGGTGCGACCAGGTCGTGCGCATTCCGATGGAGGGGCACGTCTCGTCGCTCAACGCCGCGGCCGCGGGTACGGTGATGCTGTACGAAGCGCTCCGGCAGCGGCGTCGTGACCTCGCACCGCCCGAGACGCGTACGCCGCGTCCGGCTCCGCCGCTGCAGATCCCCGAGGACGCCGCGGACGACGCTGAGTTCGCGGAGGGCGACGAGGATGTGGTGCTCGAGGCCGAGGGTCCGAGCGACGCCGATACCCTGAACGATGCCGATGCACTTCGCGAACCTCCGGAGCCGAGCGCGGTCGCTGAAGAGAACGTCGTCGTGACGGAGGCGGAGTCGGATGAGTCGGGGCCGGCTGCCGCCGCGAAAGACAAGCCCGCAGCGAAGAAGCGAGCAGCGCGCCCGCGAGCGACGAGGAAAAAGAAGGACGACTGACCGCACATCGCTTTCTCGATAGCTCGTGAGAAAGGAGGGCTGGCCGGAGCCGGCCCCTCCTCGTGACTCCTCGGCCTAGGTAGCATTGAGACCGTCGCGCCGGCCTAGCTCAATTGGCAGAGCAGCGGTTTTGTAAACCGCAGGTTCCGGGTTCGAGACCCGGGGTCGGCTCAGATCACGGGTTCAGAAGCGATATGAAGAACGCCTTCGTCGCGATGGGATTGATCGTCCGCCCGTAGTCGAGCGTCTTCTCCTGCCCGCCGCCGACCATCGCGACGCTGAAGGCTTCGGCCCACGACTCCTGCGGCTGATGGATCCACTGCGCCATGCCCGTCATCCCGGCCGCCTCGGCGGCGGCCTGCTGCCACGTCCCCGGGAATCCGCGGAACGCCCAGTACTTTGCCCGCCAGTCGACGCTGGCGTTCTTGCGCTGCAGCAGCGCCTCATAGGCGTGCCCGATCTCGTGGTACGCCGTCCGCGGCGTCATCACGAAGTCCTCGCGGACCGTGAAGATCGGCTGCCCGACCGCGGTCAGGCCGCGGAAAAAGGCGTCGCCATCTTCATCGGAGGAGAAATCGAAATCGATCTGAGGTGTTGGCGGAAAGATCGGATACGCCAAGCGCGCTGCGAAGTAGTACGGATACAGCTGCTCGCCTGCAGCGCGTGTCGTGGGCGCGGGCTTCGGCGTGCGTGTCGGCGGTGGCGGCGGTGCGGGCGTCGGCGTAGGGGTCGCCCGGACCCTAGGCACGGCCGTCTCGGGATACACCGGGAACGTCCCTGGCACCGCGGTCGGCAGCGAGGTGGGGCTCGGACGCGTCACATCGGGCGGCTGAAGGCACGCGCTCAGGGCCGCAGCGAGGAGAATCAGGACGCCGGCCCTCCTTCTGAGCACCAGCACCTAGCGTAGGGCCGCGGTCCGCGCTCTCCGTCTCAGTGCCGGAACGACCCTGACGCGCCGGCGCTGCAGCTTGGTGAGTGGCCCGGTACAGCGGTTCAGCGCCATCAACTCTCCGTCTATGCTGCCCATGTGCCTGCGTCGCCGTCCCGCACGCTGCGCATCGTCGTCGCGGACGACCATCCCTCGATCCGCGAGAACCTCCGTTATCTCCTGGACGGTGAGCTCGGCCTGGTCGTCGTTGGCGCCGCGAAGGACGGCCACGATGCGCTGCGATTGGTGCACGCCACCCGCCCCGATGTGCTCGTGCTCGACTCGGACATGCGCGATCTCAGCGGACTCGAAGTCGCGGAGACGCTGCGGCGCGACGGAATTCGCCTGGCGATCGTCGTGTACACGCTCGACGGCGATGCGTGCATCGAAGCCAAAGAGATCGGCATCGACGAGTGCGTGACGAAAGACTCGCCGCCGTCGATGCTCATCGACGCGATCCGTCGCGCGGCGCAAGCGACCGCGACACCGCCAGTCGAGTAGACCACGAGTTCCTTCGGGGCCATGGCAGGCGTCTTGCGGACGCCCGTGCATGACCTTCGATCCGAATGCCAGGCTGGACCCGTCGCAGGTCGAGGACCGGCGCGGCGGTGGATTGCGGGCAGGCGGTCCGGTGATCGTCGGCGGCGGTGGGATCGGGCTCGTCATCCTCATCGCGGCCCTGCTTCTCGGCGTCGATCCGACCGGTCTGATCGACACCTCGTACCAGCCGCCGATCGAAGGCGTCCAGTCGGTGCAGGACTGTCGCACCGGCGCGGATGCGAACCGCAGGCCGGACTGCCGCGTCGTCGGCTTCGTCGACAGCGTGCAGAAGTATTGGAGCGATGAGTTCGACCGGCGCGGTTCGCAGTACACGCCCGCGACGACGGTGATCTTCACCGGGTACGTCGAGGCCGCGTGCGGGAGCGCGAGCGCGGCGCAGGGACCCTTCTATTGTCCGAGCGACCAGAAGGTCTATCTCGACATCAGCTTCTTCGACGAGCTGCAGTCGCGATTCGGCGCGCAGGGCGGACCGTTTGCCGAGGGCTATGTCATCGCGCACGAATACGGGCATCACGTGCAGGACGAGCTGGGGCTGCTACGACAGAGCTCGAGCGCACGTGCCTCGGTCCGCGCGGAGCTTCAGGCCGACTGCCTCGCGGGCGTATGGGCGAAGCACGCGGCCGACACGGGCTATCTCCAGACGCCGACGGATGCGGAGATCGCGCAGGCCCTCGACGCGGCCGCCGCCGTGGGCGATGACCGCATCCAGCAACACACGCAGGGCCGGATCACACCGGAGAGCTGGACGCACGGATCGTCCGAACAGCGCCAGTTCTGGTTCAGAGCCGGCTACACGAGCGGCAACATGGATCGGTGCGACACGTCGAGCGTTTGAAGTGACCGCGCCAGGATCGCGGCCGGGATGGCCGCGACCTGTCTAGATGACGTTCAGCTGTTCGCCGCGCTTGCGACCCCGCCCTCTGCGGGCCGCGGGGCCCTGGGCAAAGGTCGATGCGCCGGAGAGCGTCGTCGTGGCGATGTGCTTGTAGTCGTGCGCCTCGAGCTCGTGTGCGTCGCGTCGGGACGCTGCCTCACGGAGCGCCTCCATGGAGTCCTGATGGCTCAGGCTGAAGACGGCTTCGCAATCAGTATTGGCGCGGCACGGGAGTCCAGAAGTTCTCATCACCTATAGAACGCGGCAGAAGGCCCAAATGTTCCATCTGGCGAGAGGCTGCTTGGCGGCTCAGCGGTCGACCTCGTCCTCTCGGGGCCACGCGAAGCGGTCCAGGCCGGCCCTTGTGATCCCGCCGGTGCGATACCACAGATGGTTCTGGGTCGCGCCTGCCGGGCAGTAGGCCCATCCGCCTTCCTCGTGGATGTTGTACGGCGTCGACTGGTCGGGCGGCGGCGTGTGGCGATGTGCCTCGCGGACGCAGATCCACTGGATGAGCCCACCGTCCACGGCGAAGACGGTACTCCGGCGCGCTACAGACCGGCGGCCCGCAGCGCGGCGACGGTGACCACTCCGGCGATCACGGCGAAGAGCAGGTTCCGCCCCCAGGCGGCGACGACGAGCGCCGCCAGGGCCGCACCGACCTCGGCACCGCCGGTGGGCTGGGTGTCGGGTACCGCGATCCCGGCGCCCGCGAGCGCCGCGATGATCGCGATCGGGAGCGCGTCGAGGTAACGGCGCAGACGCAGCGGTGCGTCGCCGCGCAGCGTCACCGCAAGCGGCAGCGAGCGGGTGAGGTAGGTGATGATCCCCGCGGCGACCGCGGTGGCCCAGTACGTCATGCGCGTCGCTCGCGGAGCGTGAACGCGACGAGCGGCGCCAACGCGCCGGCGATGACGACCGCGAGCGCCGATGCGCCGGCCAGCCGCAGTGCTGCGGCGACGAGCACGGCGACCAGTGCGACGATCGCGTCCGCGCGGTGACGGATGCCGATCACGACGATCGCGACGAACGACGCCGTGATCGCGAAATCGACGCCGAGCCGCTGCGGGTCCTGGATGCCGGCGCCGAACATCGCCCCGAGGAGCGTGCCGGCGTTCCAGCAGCACCACAGCACCGCGCCGAAGACCGAGTAATAGGTGAGATCGCGATGTCCGCGGCGGAACCAGCCGATGCCGAGCGCGAACGCCTCGTCGGTCAGGATGTAGGCGAGTCCCAGACGCCGCGCCAGCGAGACCGTCGCGACGAATGGGCGAAGCGCCGTCGCCATCAACAGGTGCCGCGCGTTGATCAGGAGGACGGTGAGGACGATCACGACGCCATCGGCGCCGCTGCGGAGGAGCTCGACCGTCGCGAACTGCGCCGCTCCGGCGAACACGATGACGCTCATCGCGCTCGTCTCCGCGATGGAGAGGCCGGCCTGGCGCGCGATCACGCCGTACGGGATGCCGATGAAGAGGCTCGTGAGGAAGAGCGGCCAGCCCTCGACGATGGCGGCGCGGCTTGGGCTCACGCGCCGAAGGGTATGAGCGCCGGGACCTTTTCGGCGTATCGCGCGAAACGGTCGCCGAAAGCGTCGCGTAGGACCTTCTCCTCCGCGCCGATGCGGATCGCCGTGAAGGGGACGACGAACAGCGCCGTCGTGGCCAGCAGCAGCGGGCTCTGCAGCGCCAGCGACGCGCCGAGGTGGAACAGCAGGATTCCGAGATACATCGGGTGCCGCACCAGCGCGTAGGGACCATCGGTCTTGAGCGAATGGCCCTCGAACACGTCCATCCGGATGCCGTAGCTGCGGCCGAGCCACCACATCGCCCACGCCGCGAACGCCGCCGACACCGCCGCGATCGACAGACCCAGGAAGCGGACGCTCTGATCGAGGTCGACCGCGAACGGCTGCACATATACGACGACGAAGGGCAGCCATACGAGCGGCGGGTAGTACTGGATCCACCACGGCGCGTCGGCGACGAGAAGATGCGCGCGCCGGCCGCGCAGGATGCGCAGCGCGGCCGCGGACAGAAAGATGAGGTGGGCGGAAAGCAGGACCGCAATGCGCAGCGAGCGGTCGTCCATCGCAGGATTCTCGCGGTCATTGGAACGCGGGGTCGAAAGCCTTAAACTTCCCCAGTCACCGCCGCGTTCTTGGGCAGATTGAGCAGTGTGGTGAGCTCCGCTGACTGTAGATCAGCCGCCTCTGGCTGTGGGGGTTCGATTCCCTCTCTGCCCACAGATTTCTTGTAGTGACGACGGGCCGATCGGGCCCGTCGCTCGTTTTCTACGCCGATCGCGAAAGGCGGCTGACTGTTCCGGAGGGCAGCTGACCAAAGGCGGTTTTGTGTGAAGGGTCCAGCGGATTCGGCAGCGCGAGACGATCGCGCACCGGAACGCGGTGGCTGTATCGCTCGACCATCTCCCAGCGTTCCCATCCGCCTTGTCGCTTGAGCTCTAGGAGATTCGCACCGGGCACGCTCATGAAGTTCGTGGCCCAGGTGTGGCGGAGGATGTGCGCGGAGAAGGTGCGGATGCCGCTTCGCTCGCGCAAGCGGGCGAAGAGCTTGGCGAAGCCGTCAACGTCGAACGGCTCGCCGGTGCGGGTGGGGAAGAGTGGCGTCTCCGCGCTGGTGCCGATGCGTGATTCGCGAAGGTAGCGCTCGAGTTCGCGCCCGACCGCGGGATGGAAGTTGACCACGCGCTCGCGTCCGAACTTGCTCGTCTCGGGCCGCACCGTGAAGCAGCCGCGTGCGAGATCGAGGTCGCCGGTGCGTGCCTCGCGCATTTCGTTCGCGCGCAGGCCGGTGCCCGCGGCGAAGACGATGGGCGCACGATCCCGGCTGCCGGGTCTCCCTGCGGCCGCGATGAGCCGATCGAGGTCGTCGGAGGAGAGTGGCTGTCGTACGTCGTCGTCGACCTTCGTCCGCTTGACGTGCTTGAGCACCGAGACGCCGTTGTCGTTCGCGAGGATGCCGTCCTCGGCGAGGTAGCTCGCGAAGCGCTTGAGCGTCACCGCCGCGGCGCGCGCGGCGAACGCGGATCCGTTCGGATACTTGCGCGTCGGCCTGGTGATCCGCTCCTTGAGGTATGCGTCGACGAGCGGCTTGCTCACGTCGCTGATCGTCGCTGCGCGTCCCTGGATGCGCTCGACGTATACGACGTACGCGCTGAGGTTCTCGCGGTAGCAGCGTTCGGTGTTCGGCGAGAGGTCGTAATTGGCGCGGAAGAAGCTCGCGATGACGCTGATGAGCGGCGTTCTTCCTGCGCATCTCTCTCAGGCTCAGGACTCGTCCCTCATCGATTTCGATTGGTAAGGTGCGCATGCTTTTTCCCTTTCGGGAGCGGGAGGCTGACCCGGGAAGTGAGTTTACGCAGTGGTCGGTGGCCGATTCGGGCCTCATCCACCGACCGGGTGAGTCTCGAAGGCGCTCAGATTCGTTCAGTACTCTGATCGAGTGAAGCGCCTTCTCGGGGGACTCGGGATTGCTGTCGGGATCATCGCCGGCTCGGCTTGTGTCTCGGATGCCCAATTGCCTTGGATGTCGCTTGTCGTGAACGGAACGGAGTTCGGACCCGGCGTGCTCGTTAGTTACTGCTGGTCAAGCGTCGCGACGGTCTGCGCAGGGGGAAGTAGGGAAGAGCCACCGATGTACGTCGTTCGCGCGTCGCAGGACGTGGTCGTGCAGATCCGCACCAAGTCTGGCGTTCGAGAGCTACGCGCTAGCGTGACACCGTCCGATCCGCGCGGGAGTGCACAGAAAGCATCCGCGTCGGCCGACGCCCAGACCGTCGAGCCCGTACAGGCGGCCGCTTCCACGTTCGGCGTGGGCATTCACTACTTCAGCGTCTTCACGCGCTGGGACCGTGGTGACGCGACCTTCCTTTTCGGCCTCCGTGTCGAGCCCGGCTAATGATTAGCACGTGATCTGCCCTGCTGTCCGTGGCGCGATCCGCCCCAGCGTTCGGAGCCGGCCGGATCGCGCGACTGATCGCTCTGGAGCCTATCGCTGCTCCCGGATTCGGCGGGAGTCCTGCAGGGCGGCAGCGGTCGTACGACCACTCCACTGTTGCCCGACCGCGTTGCCAGAGACGTTCTTGAGCACGCCGCCTCGGATCACGAAACGCCCCACCGGGGAGACAGTCGTGTAGCCCACATCGCTCTTGCGCAGCAAGAGGAAATAGGTGTCGCCCGTGCTGTAAGGGGGATCGTCGGCTACGACGATCGGCCCTCTAGAGGACTGACCGCCGGTTAGCTCGAGGACGAATGTATCCCCGGCTCGGAGTGTTCCCCCAACTGCGCCGATCGTCTTTAGCTGTACGTTCGTTAAGGGCAGGTCCACACCTCCTGCCGAAATGATGCGGCCGGGCTTCGAACTTATTACGACCGCCAGAACG
>WNGB01006753.1_pt1 | contig 16776 bp, 19 predicted proteins | sample 5400681 | NCBI WGS metagenome assembly WNGB01 (sample SAMN13153367, study PRJNA577476) | soil metagenome | isolation source: 115 cm soil or saprolite under grassland replicate 2 | place: USA:California | collected 2016-06-15 | reverse complement strand
TGGACGTGCGGCTGAAGGTCACCAATACTCGGGTCGAGAGATGGTGAGAGCTGGCAGGGATGACCAGCGAGGCGACCAGGGGGTCGCGCAGATGCACATGGGCGCCAGGAGTGCCACCGCCATACGCAGCCACGCGTTGATGTCGCCGTGAGGCGCGCCGCCAGCGTCGTGCTGGCCGCAGTGCTCGCGATCGGGGTGGGGATCGCGATCTTCTCCTCGGTCAGGGACCGGGTCGCCGCGGAACGGCCGTCGCTCACCGTCGTGCGCGGCGTGATCGGCTCCGAGAAGCAGCCGTTCTTCCACGACCCCGAGGTGATGGCCGCCTTCGCCCGCCAGGGGCTGGACGTCCAGGTCGACACCGCCGGCTCGCGGGAGATCTCCACCAGCGTCGACCTCGACAAGTACGACTTCGGCTTCCCCGCCGGCATCCCCGCCGCCGAGCGGATTCGCCGCCTGCGCAAGATCACCGCCTTCTACCAGCCGTTCTACACCCCGATGGCGGTGGCCACCTCCAAGCCGATCGCCGCGCTGCTGCAGAAGGCGGGCGTGGCCAGCCCGTTGGCCGCGGGCTACTGGCGCTTCGACATGAAGCGCTACCTCGACCTGTCGCCAAGGAGACCCGCTGGAACCAGCTACCCGGCAACAAGGTCTACCCGGCCAACAAGTCGGTGCTGATCGCCTCCACCGACGTGCGCACCTCCAACTCGGGCGCGATGTACCTGGCGATCGCCTCCTACGTCCGCAACGGCGACAGCGTGGTCGAGAACGCCGCCCAGGGCGACCGGGTCGTCGACCAGGTCGCGCCGCTGTTCCTGCGCCAGGGCTACTCGGAGTACTCCAGCGAGGGCCCGTTCGAGGACTACCTGACCATCGGCGCAGGCAAGACGCCCATGGTGATGATCTACGAGGCCCAGTACCTGGCCAGGGCGGCCGCCCAGGACGGCTCCATCGGGCCGGACCGGGTGCTGATGTACCCCGAGCCGACGGTCCTCACCAAGCACACCCTGGTGCCGCTCAAGCCGGCGGGCGACCGGGTCGGCAGGCTGCTGACCAGCGACCCCGAGCTGCAGCGGCTGGCGGTCAAGTGGGGCTTCCGGACCGCCGACGCCGCCGCCGTGCGCAGGTACCTGACCGACCGGAAGGTCACCCCGCCGCCCGACCTGGTCACCATCGTCGAGCCGCCCACCTACGAGGCCCTCGAGCACCTCATCACCCGCATCCAGCAGCGCTACTGACCCGAGGAGGCAAGCGAACGTGACCGAGCCGTCCACCCCAGACGCCGTGCAGGCCCCGGACCCCGCGCCGGCCGCACCCGCCACCGTGGCCGCGCCAGGCACCGAACTGGTCCTGGTCCCACCGGCGCCGGTGGCCACGGTCGGCCCGGCACAGGCCGGCACCGTGGTGCCGGTCGACCCGCAGGTCGCCAAGCAGCTGGAGGCCACCGCCGACGCCTACGTCGAGTCGGTGGTGGGCCTCGACGTGCACAGCCCGGAGTTCACCGGCAAGGTCGGCTCGATCAGCCGGATGGGCGACCGCGAGATGCGCGAGGCGGCTTCCGTCTCCAACCGGATGCTGGACCGGCCGGTCAAGGCGATGGGCTCCGGCCTGTTCGACTCCAGCTCGCCGGTGTCGAGGTCGCTGATCGACCTTCGCAACACCGTCGAGGAGCTCGACCCGGCACGGCAGGGAGACCTGTTCAGCCCCCGCAAACTGCTCGGCATGATCCCGCTCGGCAGCAAGCTGCGCGACTACTTCGACCGCTACCGGTCCTCCCAGACCCACCTGGACGCGATCATCAACTCGCTCTACCACGGCCAGGACGAGCTGCGGAAGGACAACGCCGCGATCGAGCAGGAGAAGGTCAACCTGTGGGCGACCATGGGGCGGCTGCAGCAGTACGCCGTGATGGCCGCCCGCCTCGACCAGGCCCTCGAGGAGCGCATCGGCGCGCTGGAGGCCAGCGACCCCGAACGGGCCAGGGTGCTACGCCAGGACGTGCTGTTCTACGTCCGCCAGAAGCATCAGGACCTGCTCACCCAGCTGGCCGTCGCCGTCCAGGGCTACCTGGCCCTCGACCTGGTCCGCAAGAACAACATCGAGCTGGTCAAGGGCGTCGACCGGGCGACCACCACGACCGTTGCCGCCCTGCGCACCGCGATCATGGTCGCCCAGGCCCTCGCCAACCAGCGGCTGGTCCTCGACCAGATCACCGCCCTCAACACCACCACCGGCAACCTGATCGAGTCGACCTCCTCGATGCTGCGCCAGCAGACCGGCCGCATCCACGACCAGGCGGCCAGCGCCACCATCAACCTGAACCAGCTCAAGACCGCCTTCGCCAACATCTACGCCACCATGGAGGCGGTCGACACCTACAAGATCGCCGCGCTGCAGAGCATGCGGACCACCGTGGACGCGCTCGAGGGCGAGGTCGCCAAGGCCCGCGGCTACCTGGAGCGGGCCAAGGGCTCGCCGGTCATCGACGACAGCGGCGTCGCCGGGATCGGCACCGGCGAGCTGGCCCTGCCGGCCGGCACCGCGGGGGGGAGCTGAGCCGCCATGCGCCGGCTGGCCACGCTGCTCGCCCTGACGCTGGCATTCGCCGCCGCCGGCTGTTCCTTCGATGGCGGCGGCGACGGCGACCAGTCGCCGCAGGACCCGCCCGGCACGCTGCGCGTGCTGGCAGGCTCGGAGCTGAAGGACGTCGAGCCGCTGGCCAGGCAGATCCGGGAGGCAACCGGGGTGAACCTGCGCTTCGACTACGTCGGCACCGTGGAGGGCGCCGAGCGGATCGCCACCGGCGCCGCGGCCGGCACCGATCTGGCCTGGTTCTCCTCGGCCCGCTACCTCACCCTGCTCACCGCCGACGGGGCAGGGGCCGGCCGGTGGCCTCCGAGCGGATCATGCTCTCGCCGGTGGTGCTCGGCGTGAAGCGGTCGCTGGCGACCCGCTTCGGCTGGGCCGGCGACCCGGACGTGACCTGGAAGGAGATCGCCGCCAAGGCCAGGGCGGGGGAGCTGCGCTACGGCATGACCAACCCGGCCGCCTCCAACTCGGGCTTCTCCGCCCTCGTCGGGGTGGCGGCAGCCCTGGCCGGCACCGGCGACGCCCTGCAGACCCGCGACATCGATGAGCGCGGGCTGACCGACTTCTTCAACGGGCAGACGCTGACCGCCGGCAGCTCCGGCTGGCTCGCCGACGCCTTCGTGAACGACCAGCAGCGGCTGGACGGGATCATCAACTACGAGTCGGTGCTGCTCGGCCTCAACGCCTCGGGCAAGCTGCAGGAGCCGCTGGAGCTGATCTACCCCAAGGACGGCATCATCACCGCCGACTACCCGCTGCTGCTGCTGCTGAACCGGGCCAAACGGGCCGAATACGACAAGCTGGTGACCTACCTGCGCAGCCCGGAGGTGCAGCGCCAGCTGATGACCTCGACCGCCCGCCGGCCGGTGGTGCCCGAGGTCGCCCCAGACCGGCGCTTCCCCAACCGGGTGCTGGTCGAGCTGCCCTTCCCGGCCAGCCTCAAGGTGGTCAACGACCTGCTGTTCGCCTACCTGAACCGCATCCGCCGGCCCGCCCACACCATCTACGTGCTGGACGTCTCCGGGTCGATGGAGGGGGAGCGGATCGAGGCCCTGAAGCAGGCGCTGACCAACCTGACCGGCGCCGACACCTCGATCAGCGGCCGCTTCGCCAGCTTCCGGTCCCGCGAGCGGGTGACGATGATCACCTTCGCCGAGCGGGTGATCGACGAGCGCGACTTCGCCGTCGAGGGTGCCGGCGCGGAGGCGGCCGGCCTGCAGCAGATCCGCGCCTACGTCGGCGGCCTCGGGCTCTACGGCGGGACGGCGATCTTCTCGGCGATGCAGCACGCCTACCAGCGGGCCGCCGCCGACGCGCAGCGCGACAAGGACTCCTTCACCTCGATCGTGCTGATGACCGACGGCGAGAACAACCGGGGGATCTCGGTGGACGAGTTCCTCGGCGGCCTCCAGGGCCTGCCCGAGCAGGCCAGGTCGGTGAAGACCTTCGCCATCCAGTTCGGCGAGGCCAACCCGGCCGAGCTGCAGCGCATCGTCCAGGCGACCAAGGGCGCCAGGTTCGACGCCAACCAGACCTCCCTCGCCGCCGCCTTCAAGGAGATCCGTGGCTACCAGTAGGCAGCGGCTGCTCCGCTACCTGTACTCGAACAAGAACCTGGTCGGCAGCGCGGCCGGGCTGGTCGGGCTCGGGCTGTTCTTCACCGGCGTGGTCGGCGAGCTGTGGCCGCTGGTGGTCGCCGGCCTCTACGGGGCGGGGGCGCTGGCGACCCCGCCGAACCGGACGTTCGACCTGCGCAGCGGCCTGGACCCCGGCAACCTCAACCGGGCCATGGCCGAGCAGGTCCGCCGCATCCAGGGCCGCGTGCCCGACGACGTGCTCGCCGCCGTCCAGCGCATCCACGGCCAGATCCGCGAGGTGCTGGACCGCAGGAGCGCGCTGCCGCCCGGTTCGCCCGACGCCTTCGCGGTCGAGCGGACCGCTCTGGACTACCTGCCGACGGCGCTGGAGAGCTACCTCAACCTGCCCCGCGGCTACGCCAACCGGGTCCCGGTGTCCCGCGGCCGCAGCGCCAGGCAGGTCCTGCTCGACCAGCTCACCCTGCTCGAGGCCAAGCTCGGCGAGGTGCTGGAGGCGGTCGCCAAGGGCGACACCGACCGCCTGCTGGCACACGGCCGCTTCCTCGAGGACCGCTTCGGCGCCTCCGAGCTGGACGTCGGCCGCCGCGGCGCCTAGCAGCCGCTGCGCGGCTCAGCCTGGCGGGTCCGAGAGCGGCCGCCGGCCGGCGAAGCCGCTGTCCGGCCAGTGCCACCAGGCAACTGCCGATTCGCCGAGCCGCCAGCAGAGCAGGTACTCGCGGCCGTCGGCCAGCCGGGCGGGGAAGTCGATCAGCCCGCTGTCGACGTCCCGCAGGACGATGCCGTCCCTGGTCAGCTGCTCGATCGTCTCGCGCAGCTCCGGCGTCCCCCCGGTCGCCGGGGTGTGGCCGTTGCCGCCGACCCGACCGGCCGTCTCCTCCCGTTGCCGCCGCACCTCCACCACCAGCTCGCGGATCCGCTCGAGGGCCGCTCGCACCCGCGGCAGGGCGGCGTTGGCCAGCTCCACCGTCCAGGCGATGCCGCCCGAACCGCCGCCTTGCGTGCCCTCGGTCACCAGCTGCTCCTCCACCCGCCGTCGCCGGCCAGCTCCACCACCGGCAGGGCCGGCGCCCAAACGCTACCAGCGCGCGAGGGTGGCTGGTGTGCGCTTGAGCAGGGAGCGGAGGCGGCCGATACGGTAGGTATGACCGCGGCGCTGTCCCTTCGCCGGTCCGTCCGGCGTGGCCTGGCGCGGCCGTGGGTCGCCGTGCTGCGGGCGACGGCGGTGCTGGTCGTTCTCCTGGGGGTGGCCGCATCGCTCTGGATCGCCCGCAGGTGGGAGGCCACGGTGACCCAGCAACGCGACGAGCGGCTGGACCGCACCGTGACCTCCCGGACCACCACGATCGGCAACGCGCTGCGCCACTACGAGGACGCCCTGCAGGCCGAACGCTCACTCTGGCTCGCCTCCACGTTCGTCAGCCGCAGCAACTTCGAAGTCTTCGCCAGAACGCTCGACCTCCAGCATCGCTACCCCGGCCTGCAGCGCATCAGCTGGCGGTCGTTCGTCAAGGGCGAGCAGGCGGACGCCTTCGTCGCCGGCGCCCGCAAGGACGGGGCGCCCAACTTCACCATCAGCCCGCCAGGCAGGCGGCCGGTGTACTACGTAACCCTGTACAGCGAGATTGCCAGCCAGTTCGGTCCCACTTTGGGCCTCGACGCCCGCGCGACGCCCAGCATCGTCGCAGCCCTGGAGCGGGCCCGAGACACCGGGCAGACCACCATGAGCGGACAGACCACCCTCTCGATCGACCTGGGGTTGCCGCGAGCGGATCGTCCGGTCGCGTTCGAGCTGTTCGTGCCCGTCTACCGCGACGGGGCGGCGGCCACCACCGTCGCGCAACGACGCGCAGCGTTCCTTGGCTGGGCTTGCGGACAGTTCCGCGCGGCCGACTTCCTGCAGGCGGCGTCGGGGAACGCCTCGCCGTCCACCGGCGTGGAGCTCTACGACCAGACGGCCGAGGGTGGCGACCCGATCGCCACCTCCCCGCCGGGCTTCCGCGCCAGCGGCCCCCTGGTTCGCAGCGACTCCTTCACCTTCGGCGCGCGCACCCTGGTGCTGCGGTACATGCCCCTGCCGGGCAACCCAACCCTGACGGAACGCACCATCCCGGCGTCGCTCGTGCTGGCCACCGGGATCTCGGTCAGCCTCCTGCTCGGTGCGCTGCTGTGGCTGCTCGCCCAGGTCAGCACGCTCTACCAGCGGGTTGGGCGCATGGCCAGCACCGATCCGCTCACCGGGGTCGCCAACCGCCGGGTGTGGGACCAGGAGCTGGCACGCGAGCTGACCCGCGCCGGCCGCTCCGGCGAGCCGCTCTGCGTCGCCCTGATCGACCTTGACCGCTTCAAGGTCTTCAACGACCAGCACGGCCACCCGGCCGGGGACCGGCTGCTCAAGGCCGCGGGGGCGGCCTGGTCGGCGAGCCTGCGCAAGACCGACCTGCTGGCCCGCTACGGCGGGGAGGAGTTCGGTGTGCTGCTGCCCGACTGCAAGCTGGACGACGCCATGGTGATCGCCGAACGGCTGCGGATCGCGCAGCCAGAGGGCACCTGCTCCATCGGCGTGGCGGCCTGGGACGGCCGCGAGACCGCGGCCGGGCTCGTAGCGCGCGCCGACCGGGCCCTGTACGCCGCCAAGGCCGGCGGACGCAACCGCTGCTGCGCCGGCCCCGACGGCGTGCCGGAGCCGGCCGAGCGGCTCATCGGCGCTGAGGGGCCTGGCTGAGCACCCAGCCGTTGCCGTCGGGATCGTCGAAGGTGGTGAAGGTCCCCCAGGGCTGCTCCTCGATGTCCTGCAGGAAGGTGACGCCGCGGGCGGCCAGCTCGTCGCGGCTGGCCTGGACGTCGTCGCATTCCAGCACGATGCCCTTGAGCGAGCCGGGGGGCATGCTCGCAAACCAGGTGACCAGGGTGATGCTGGTCTCGCCGTCCTTCGGACCGACCTGGACCCAGCGCTGCGCTGGACCCATCGGGGTGTCGGAGAGCAGCTCGAAGCCGAGGGTGTCGACGTAGAACGCCTTGGCCCGGTCCTGGTCGCCGACCGGGACGGAGATGACCTGCAGCCGCTTGAGGGTCATGGGGCTCCTTGTGATCGGCTCCCGGCCGCGAGCCGGCCGAGGAGGTCGGGTAGCGTGATGGCGAGCAGCTTCGAGCGCCAGCCGCCGCCGAGGAGGTCGCGCAGGGGGGCGAGGGCCGGGTCGGCGGCGAAGCCGGAGTGGACCAGTCGCAGCCGGGTGCCGCCCGGCACCGGCTCCAGCGACCAGCTCACCATCGTCTCCGGCAGCTCAGGCATGCCGCGCCAGGTGTAGGCGAGCCTGCGGGGCGGCTCGCAGTCGAGCACCCGGCAGCGGACGATCCCGTCGAAACCGGGGGCCGGGTCGGTGCGGAAGGTGAACCGGTGGCCGACCTTGGCCTGGAAGTCGTTGGTCATCAGCCAGGTGGCCAGCGCGGCCGGTTCGGTCAGCGCCCGCCAGACGAGCTCGACCGGGTGCGGGTAGACGGCTTCCAGGTCGATCGCGTCGTGGTCGCCGGGCGCGTTGCTGCGCACGTCGGTGGTCACGGCTGCTCCTGTCCGTCCAGGTAGTCGCCGAGGGCACGCAGGCGCAGACGCCAGAGCCGCTCGTGGCTGGCCAGCCAGTCCCGCACCACGGTGAGCCGGTCGGGATCGAGCCGGTAGCGCCGTTCGCGGCCGTCCCGGCGCTCGCGGACCAGGCCGGCGTCGAGCAGGACCCGCAGGTGCTGGGAGACGGCCGGTCGGGTCACCGCGAACGGCGCCGCGAGCTGCCCGGCGGTGTGCTCACCGCCGGCGAGCAGGTTCAACAGCTCGCGCCGCAGCGGGTGGGCGATCGCGGTGAACACGTCCTCGGTGGCTCGCTGCACGGTCTTCACGGCAGGACAATACGTAAGGTATAGCTTACATGTCAACCGCCGGCCAGCGTTCTACGCTGCGTCCATGGACGGGCTGCTCGAGGTTGGGCGGGGGCGGGTCGGCTCCGAGTCGATCGACTACAACGGTCACATGAACGTGGTGCACTACCGGGCCGCGTTCGACGCCGCCACCGACGGGCTGTTCGCCCACCTCGGCCTTGGGCCCGACGACTACAACGTCCGCGCCGGCGCCACGCTGATGGTGGTCGAGGAGCACACCTGCTACCACGCGGAGCTGGCCGAGGGCGAGCGCTACCGGGTCCTGGCCCGGCTGGTGGGCCACTCCTCCAAGAAACTGCACTACCTGCTGCTGATGGAGAACCTCGACCGGGGCGGGCTGGCCGCCACCCACGAGGAGCTGGCGCTCCATGTCGACCTCGGCCGGCGCAAGGCGAGCCCGCTGCCGGCGGAGGCGCTGGCGGCGGCCCGGGCGCTGGAGGAGGCCCAACAGCACCTGGGTCCGCCACCCGACCTCGGCAGGGTGATCACGCCGTAGTCCCGCCGCCGCCGGGCGGGACGAGCGAGGCGGGAGGTCGAGCGGGGGGACTGACCGGGACTTCCACGACGACCCCCATCGCCGGCGTCAACCGGTGCCCCCCACCCCTCGTCCCGCCTCGCCCACCTGATGTACCCCGGTTGGCCGATCGCAACCCTCCCGGCCGGTACGAACCTGTCAGCGCTATTTGCCAGGGCGGGGACAGGTGAGGGTCCGCATGGTGCCTGGCACCGCCTGGACCCGGCTCACGATCAGGCGGCCGAGCGCGTCGAGGCTGCGCGCCTGCACCTTGGCGATGACGTCGAACGGCCCGGCGGTGACCTCGGCCATCTCGACCCCGTCGATCGCAGCGACCGCGGCCGCCACCTCTCCGGCCCTGCCCACCTCCGTCTGGATCAGCACCCACGCCCTGAGCATGGTCCGCACCGCCTCGTCGGTCTTCGGTCGTCGCGCGGCCGGACGCCGAGCGTCGGCCACGGGTTGCGGCGCCTCCGCAACCACCACGCCATCTGACCACGAGCGGCACCTCGGGTGGAATGGGGAGCCGGCAACCCGTCAGCAGCGGACGCCGTCGAGCCGGGTGGCCACGATCGGGTTCTCCGGCGGCGTCGCCGAGCTGACCGGCGGCGCGTTCGAGGTGTCGAGCCGGCCGAAGTTCTGGGTCGCCCAGGCCCGGCCGCCGTCGCAGACCACGCCGATCCCGACCGAGTCGAAGCCGGGCTGGAGCATGTTCTCGCGGTGCCCCTCGGAGCGCATCCAGCCGAGGTGGAGCTGGTTGCCCATGTTCGCGTAGCCCTCCACCCAGGCGATGTTCTCTCCCAGCGCGGAGAACTTGGCGATGCCTGGCAGGCCGCTGGCGGCCCCGAGGTCACGGTGGCTGAAGTTGCCGGTCCGGGCCATCTGCGCCGACCAGTCGCCGGCCATCCTGGCCAGGTCGTCGTCCCAGTCCAGCGAGGCCAGCCCCCTGGCCCGGCGCTCGGCGTTGAGCCGGGCGAACAGGTCGCTGGCGAGCTTCTCGACGGTGGTCCCGGCACCGGCGGCGGGGGCGGTCGCCGGCGCCGCAGTGGTCTTGGGGCTGGCCTTGGTGCTGGTGGTCGGCGCCGTGGTGGTCGGGGCGGTGCCACCCGATCGCCCGGTCCGGGTCGTCGGGGTGGCCGTCCCGCCAGGCATGCGCGCGAACAGCTCGGTGACCCAGAGGCAGCCGCCCGGTGCCGCGCCGACCCCGAGCGCATTGAACGACCTGCTGAGGATGTTGGCCCGCCGGGTCGGAGAGCGCATCAGCGCCCGGTGCGCCTGCTCGACGTCGTCGGCGCAGTTGACGTTCTCCGCCCAGGCGCTGGCCGGCTGGACGGCTCTGGCCAGGCCGACGCTGGCCGACGAGCGGTGCTCCCGCGCCATCCGCGCCGACTGGGCGCCGGCCACCTCCGTCAGGCGAGGCAGGACCTTCAGCGCTGGCAGGTGCCGGCGCGCCCGCTCGGCGTTCACCAGCCCCGCCAGGCGCACGGTGTCGGACTTGGGGGCGGCCCCGTCCCGGCCGAGCGGTCGGCCGGTTCCCGGCTTGGCGCCGGCGGGGACCAGCATCCACGCCAGCACCAGCGGGAAGACGATCAGGACCAGCATCCGGAGGTTGGCGACCCATGGCGGCCTGGAACCCGGCCGCGCGTGGGCGCCGCCTCTCCGTGACCGATGGTTGCGCAAGCTGCAGCCTCTACGGAGGAGGGGCCAGACCGTCACGCAGCACGCGATCGCCGAGCGGACCGGCTCACGCGGTTTCCGTGCCGTTGGCCCAGTGGGGGGATTGGGGGAGAGCCGACGACGCGGGTACCCTTCCAAACCCTCCTGCTGGCTGTCAAGCCGGTGGGCCGGCACCATGGCCTGGTGCATCTCTCATGGCCGAGCGCCGGCCTGATGGCGCCGACCCGGCGCGGGCTCACCCTTGGCCTGGTGCTCACCGTCACCCTGGTCGCCTTCGAGGCGCTGGCGGTGATCACCATCCTGCCGGCCGTCAAGGACGACCTCGGCGGCCTCAGCCTGTACGGATGGGTGACCAGTGCCTTCCAGCTCGGCGTGCTGGTCGGCATCGTGGTCGGCGGCGGTCAGGCCGACCAGCGCGGCCCGGCCCCGCCGTTCGTGGCCGGCGTCGCGCTGTTCGCCGCGGGCCTGGTCGCCGGCGGTCTGGCCCCGACCATGCTCGTGCTGGTGCTGGCCCGCGCACTGCAGGGGCTGGGGGCGGGGGCGGTCCCCGCGGTCGCCTACGCCGCCATCGGACGCCGCTACCCGGAGGCGCTGCGGCCCCGGGTGTTCGCCGTGCTGTCGACCGCATGGGTGATCCCCGGCCTGGTCGGGCCGGGGGTGTCGGCACTGGTCGCGGAACGCTTCGGCTGGCGCTGGGTGTTCCTTGGGCTGCTGCCGCTGGTGCTGGTCTCCGCCGCCCTCGCCCTGCCGTCGCTGCGGCGCATCGGCCCGCCGTCGCAGCCGGCCGCCTCGGCCGGCCGCCTGCGCAAGGCGGTCGGGGTGGCCGCCGGCGCCGGGCTGCTGCTGGCCGGACTGACCAGCCACTCGCCCCTGGTCGGGGCGGCCCTGGTCGCCACCGGCCTGCTGGTCGGCCTGGTCCCCCTGCGCCGCCTGCTCCCGGCGGGGACGCTCAACGCCCGGCCGGGCCTGCCGGTCACGGTGCTCTCCAGAGGGCTGCTGACCTTCGCGTTCTTCGGCGCCGACGTCTACGTGCCGCTGGCGATCACCTCGGTGCGTGGCCAGAGCACCACGGTGGCCAGCGTCGCGGTGACCGCCGCCACCCTGTCCTGGACGGCGGCGGCCTGGGTGCAGGAGCGCAAGGCGTCCAAATGGCCGGGCCGGCGGCTGATCCGGGCCGGCTTCCTGATCGTGGCCCTCGGCATCGCCGTCGAGGCGGCCGCGCTGCTTCCAGGCGTGCCGGTGGCGGTCGGGGTGGCCGGCTGGGCCGTTGGCGGCTTCGGCATCGGCCTGGCCTACTCGCCGGTGTCGCTGATCGTGCTCGGCGAGGCGCCCAGCGGCCAGGAGGGTGCGGCCAGCGCGGCGCTGCAGCTCGCCGACACCCTCGGGGTCGCCCTCGGGGCCGGTCTCGGCGGGGTCCTGGTGGCGCTCGGCGCGACCGCCGGCTGGCACGCGCGGGCGGGCATCGCCGGCGCCTTCGCCCTGACCGCCTCGGTGGCCCTGATCGCCGCCGTGCTCACCCGCCGGATCCCGAGCCGCACCATCCCGGCTGCGGAACCGGTGGGGTGAGCGTCGCGCCCGACCCTCAGCCGCGCTGGCGGGCCCGCCACCGCAGCGGCGTGCCGTCGCTGCGGTCCAGCCGGCCGCGCAGCTCCAGGTGGGTGAGGTGCGCGGCCGTCTCCCCGAGAGCGGCCCGGCGCATGAAGGCGCCGATCTCCTCCCACGGCCGGCTCCAGCTCAGCCTGGTGGCGATCTCCCAGACGGTCTCGGCGCCCTCCGCGACCACCCGCTGCACCTCGTCCAGGCGCTCCCGGTGGTGGGCGAGGAGCTCGTCGATCCGTCCGGCCAGCCCGTTGAAGCGCCACTGGTGGCCGGGGAGGGCGAGCATCTCCCCGTAGGGGCGCAGCCGCTCCAGGGATGCCAGGTAGTCGCCGAGCGGGTCGGGGTTGGCCTGCGGATGCCTGGCGATGTTGGGGCTGATGGTCGGCAGCACGTGGTCGCCGGTGAGCACCACCCGGGCGCGCCGCTCGACGAAGCACAGGTGCCCCGGGGTATGGCCGGGGGTGTGCACGGCGACGAGATCCCAGCCGGGCAGGTCCGGCCGGTCGCCGTCGGCCAGCGCCAGGTCGGGGCGGGCGGCGACCACGAAGCGGCGCAGCTGCATGCTCGCGTCGCGCAGCTCCGCCTGGTCGGCGGCTGGCGCTCCGGTCCTCGCCAGCCAGCCGGCGATCCGTTGCAGCAGGTCGTCGACGTCCTGGTAGCGGCCGGGGATGAGCGCGGCGTCGGCGGGATGGAGGGCGACCCACGCCCCGGACATCTCCCGCACCCGGCCGGCGAGGCCGTAGTGGTCGGGGTGGATGTGGGTGACGAGCACGCCGCGGACGTCCTCCAGCCTGGCGCCGAGCGCGCCGAGGCCGTCGCCCAGCGCCGCCAGCGCCTCAGGGGCGTCCCAGCCGGGGTCGACCAGCACCACCCCGTCCGGCACCTGGAAGGCGTAGGCGAACACGTGGGGCAGTGGGCTGCCCGGGATCGGCACCGGGATGCTCCACAGTCCTGGCCGGACCTGCTCCACGGGCGGGGCGCCGTCGCCTGGGGGCTGCGGCTGCTGTGAGGTCTGCATGCCCGACCAGCATCCTGTAGCGTCCCTGCCCAGGCAAGCTCCGACCGCGGAGGCGGCATGGCGGGCAACGGCGAGCTCGGCGTCACCGGCCTGGCCACCATGGGCCAGAACCTGGCGCGCAACGCGGCCAGGCGCGGCTTCGCGGTCGCGGTGCACAACCGCACCGCCGCCCGCACCCGGCAGCTGCTGGAGCGCCACGGCGACGAGGGCGAGCTGCTGGGGGCGTTCTCGGTCGAGGAGCTGGTGGGCGCCCTGGCCCGCCCCCGCCGGATCCTGATCATGGTCAAGGCCGGCCCGGCGGTCGACGCCGTCATCGAGGAGCTCGCCCCCCGACTGGAGCCAGGCGACCTGCTGATCGACGGCGGCAACTCGTTCTTCGAGGACACCAGGCGGCGCGGCGCGGCGCTGGCCGAGCGGGGCCTGCAGTTCCTCGGTGCCGGCGTCTCCGGCGGTGAGGAGGGCGCCCTGCACGGCCCCAGCATCATGCCCGGCGGCACCCCCGAGGGGTACGGCGCCGTCGAGCACGTGCTGACCACGATCGCGGCCAAGGTCGACGGGGTTCCCTGCTGCCGGCTGATCGGGCCGGACGGGGCCGGCCACTACGTGAAGATGGTCCACAACGGCATCGAGTACGCCGACATGCAGCTCATCGCCGAGGCCTACGACCTGCTCGGCCAGGGGCTGGGGATGGGCGCCGCCGAGCTGGCCGAAGTGTTCGAGCGCTGGAACCAGGGCGACCTGGAGTCGTTCCTGGTGGAGACGACCGCCAAGGTGCTCAGGCAGGTCGACCGCGCCAGCGGCCGGCCGCTGGTCGACCTCATCCTCGACGAGGCCGAGCAGAAGGGCACCGGCCGCTGGACCGCCCAGTCGGCCCTCGAGCTGGGGGTGCCGATCACCGGCATCACCGAGGCGGTGTTCGCCAGGGTGCTCTCCTCCCAGCGGGAGCAGCGCGCCGCCGCCGCCAAGGTGCTCCCCGGCCCCGCAGGGCGCCTGCGGGGCGCCGCGGCCGGCCGCCTGGTCGACGACGTGCGCGATGCGCTGTACGCCTCCAAGGTCGTCGCCTACGCCCAGGGCTTCGAGCAGATCGCGGCCGCCGCCGACACCTACGGCTGGGACGTGGACCTTGCCGGGCTGGCCACCATCTGGCGTGGCGGCTGCATCATCAGGGCCCGCTTCCTCGACCGCATCAAGGACGCCTATCAACGAGAACCCGAGCTGCGCAACCTGCTGCTGGCCGGGTACTTCCGGGACGCGGTCGCCGACGCCCAGGACGCCTGGCGCCGGGTGGTGGCCACCGCGGTCGAGCTGGGCGTGCCTACCCCAGCGTTCGCCTCCTCGCTGGCCTACTACGACGGCTACCGGCGCGAGCGCGGCCCTGCCAACCTCCTCCAGGGGCTGCGCGACTTCTTCGGCGCCCACACCTACCGGCGGCTGGACCGGCCGGGCACGTTCCACACCCGCTGGTCCGAGGACGGCCAGGAGGTCGAGGTCTGAGCCGCGGCGGTCGCCGGGCGACACTGCTGGTGCTGCTCCTCGCCGGCACCGTGGCCGGATGCGACCCGCCGGACCGCGCCGGACACGCCGCCCCGCCCTCCACCACGTCCGGGTCCGTTGCGGCGGCCGGGCTGGGCGCCGGCGTCGCCGCCCCGGAGGTCAACCCGCGGCCGCCGCCGCACGCCGCCGGCCGGGCCTGCCACCTCCCGCCGCTGCGGACCCAGCTCGCCCAGCTGCTGCTGGTCGGCTTCCCTGGCACCACCGCCAACGCGGCCAGCCGGCGGCTGGTGGACCAGGGCGTCGGCGGGCTGCTGCTGTTCGGCCGCAACGTCGCCTCGGCCGGGCAGGTCCGCTCGCTCCTGCGGGCGCTGCGGTCACGGGCAGAGATCCCCCTCGAGGTCGCCGTCGACCAGGAGCCAGGGCTGCGGGTGGCCCGGCTGGCCGGCATCGTGCGCGGCGCGCCCGCCGCCAGGCGCCTCGGCCGCCTGCCATCCGGCCGCGTCTACCGCTACGGCCTGGCGATGGGCCGGGACCTGGCCGCGCTCGGCATCACCACCGACCTTGCGCCGGTGCTGGACGTCACCGGGGCGAGGGGGGACGGCGTCATCGGCGACCGCTCGTTCGGCGCCGACCCGGCCACCGTGAGCCGGGCCGGGGTGGCGTTCATGCGCGGTCTCGCCGCCGGCGGGGTGGCGACCGTCGGCAAGCACTTCCCCGGCCACGGCGCCACCACGGTCGACTCCCACCTGCGGCTGCCGGTGGTCGCGGCGACCCCTGACCGGCTCGCCAGCTGGGACCTGCTGCCGTTCCGGGCGGCCATCCGCACCGGCCTGCCCGCCGTGATGGTCGGCCATCTGGTCGTCCGCGGCCTCGACGGGCACGCGCCGGCCACCCTGTCACGGGCGGTGATCGGCGGCCTGCTGCGCAAGCGGCTCGGCTTCGACGGGCTGGTGGTCTCTGACGCCCTGGAGATGGGGGCGATCGCCGCCGCCTGGCCGCTCCCCGTCGCCGCCGAGCGGGCCCTGGCCGCCGGCGTGGACCAGCTGCTGCTGTCGGACCACACCCGGGTGGACGCGGTCCTGGACCGCCTGGCAGGGTCGGTGGCGGCCGGCCGGCTGTCGGGGACGCAGGTCCGGGACGCGTTCCTGCGCGTCGAACGCTTCAAGCGCGTCCGCCGCTGGGCCTCCTGCTGAGCGCCCAGCCTGAGAGGAGGCTGACGAATGGACGTCGGCGTGGCGGTCTTCGCGGGCTCCTACGGGCTGGCGCCGCCCGCGCTGGGCCGTGCGGTCGAGGAGCGTGGCTTCGAGTCGTTGTTCTACGCCGAGCACACCCACATCCCCGTGGCGAGCAGGCGACCCGATGGCCGACCGGTCAGGCCCTTCGCCGAGACCTACGACCCGTTTGTCGCCCTGTCCACGGTCGCCGCGGTGACGACCACGCTCAAGGTCGGTACCGGGGTCTGCCTCGTCACCGAGCGGGATCCGATCGTCACCGCGAAGACGGTGGCGAGCCTTGACCGCCTCGCCGACGGGCGCTTCCTGTTCGGCGTCGGCGCCGGATGGAACCGTGAGGAACTGGTCAACCACGGCGCCGATCCACGCACCCGGATGAGGCTGCTCGCCGCTCGGGTCCACGCCATGCGTCGGATCTGGACCGAAGACGAGGCCGAGTACCACGACGATTTCGTCAACTTCGATCCGATCTGGTCGTGGCCCAAGCCCGTCCAGCGACCTCACCCGCCGGTGCTGGTGGGCGGCAACGGACCCGGCGCCGAGGATCGGGTCCTGGACTTCGGCGACGGCTGGATGCCCCAGAGCGGGCACCTGGAGAGCGTCGAGGAGCTCGAGCGGCGGGTGGGTACGCTTCAGCGGCGAGCCGCCGACGCCGGACGAGCGCCGATCCCGGTCACGCTCTGGGGCGCCATCCCCGACGGTGCGCTGCTGGAGGTATTCGCCGAGGCGGGCGTCGACCGCTGCCTGCTCACCCTCGGTCCCGGGGACACGGCGGAGCTCCTCGCCACCCTCGACGGCTGGGTCCCGCTCACCGGGCGATAACGCAACGGAGCTTCGCCCCTGGCGAGGTGGGGGAGCCGCACGGAGCGGCGCTCCTGCCGTCAGGCGAGCGCGTGGATGGCCTGGACGGCGGCGTCGACGTCGGCCTCGGAGGTGACGATGCTCGGCCCAAGGCGGAGATGCGGGGTGGCGTAGGGGGTGACACTGGCCAGGACGCCATGGCGGCGAAGGCCGGCGACGGCCTGGTCGGGGTCGAGGTCGCCGACGTCCAGGCAGACGATCCCGGCCGACAGCTCCGGAACCCGCGGGGTGACCAGGCGGACCGCCGGGATGGCGGCAAGGCCGTCCTTGAGG